>Ga0302202_10001218_pt1 | contig 32188 bp, 32 predicted proteins | sample II_Bog_N3_3_FD_194579 | JGI IMG/M metagenome (GOLD analysis project Ga0302202, IMG submission 194579) | Peat permafrost microbial communities from Stordalen Mire near Abisko, Sweden - II_Bog_N3_3 | ecosystem: Environmental > Terrestrial > Soil > Wetlands > Peat | place: Sweden: Abisko...
CCGCCGTCCAGCGCGCCTCCGCCTCGGCCGCGGCGCGCGCCGCCTGATGCAGCTCTCCCCCGAGGGCGATGACCGCGGCCTCGCTCTCGGCGGGGAAGCCGGCGTACGCCGCCTCGGCCTCCAGCGTCCCGGACAGCTCGGCCGCCTCCTCGGTGGCCCTTCGCATCTCCACCTCCTGGGCGTCCAGCTGGGCGATGCGGCCACGGATCCACTCGCGCTGGGCTGCCACGGCCGTCTCCGCGGAGAGCCGCGCCTCCATCTCCAGCTCGCGGAGTCGCGCCTCCTCGCCGGCAAACGAGGCGAGCCGGCGCTCGGCCGCCTCGATGTCCCCCTCGAGGCGGCGCGCCTGGGCGATGGCGACCCCGAGGGGGCTCGTGACCCGACGCTCCGATCCGACCCGCTGGAGAGCATCGGTCAGCTTCTTGGTCGCCTCGGCGGCCGTCGTTCCCTCGGCGCCGGCGTCGACCAGCCGCTCCAGCGCCTCACGCAGGCGCCCCGCCTGCTGGGGCGCGGCCTCGGTCGAGGAGAGCTGCAGGCCCTCCTCGCCCAGCCAGGCGGCGGCGCAGAAGACCGCTTCGTCGACCCCGAGGTGGAATCGGCCTGGGCACACGGTGCGCCCGACCCGGAACTGCTGGGTGACGTCACCGCCGCCCAGCTCCTGGACCTGGGCCTGCACCCTGTCCCGGTCGAAGGTCTGGGCCACGCGCAGGCGCCGCCCGCCGTCCAGCCGGTAGGTGAGGGTCAGCCCGAAGCGCCCGGACGTCCAGGGGAGCCAGCGCGCCCAGTCGCTCCGGTCGCGAGGGTGCCCCGGCCCGCCCGCCTCCAGGCCGTAGAGGGCGGCGCGGATGGCGCGGTGCAGGGTCGACTTGCCGGACTCGTTGGGCCCGAGGACGACCGTGATCCGCTCCCCGAAGTCGAAGCGACGCTGGTGCAGCCGCCCAAACCCGTTGACCTCCAGCCGCTCCAGCCTCATCGGAGACCCACCTCGCCACCCGCGAAGGCCTCCAGCCCGTACCGGAGGGCATCGCTCAGCACCGCCTTCGCCGCGGGGCTGTCGGCCGCGGTCAGCTCGGCCAGGGCCACCCGCACGAAGGCGCCCCGAGTGGTCCCCTCCTGGGCCAGCGTCTCGAGATCGGTCTCGTGAGTGGTGAGGTCGCGGATCCGCACGGCGGCGACGCCGGTCGCGTCCCGCACCGCGCTCTCGCAGTCGAAGACGTCGACCCCGAGGCTGGGGGGCACAGTCCCGACCAGGTCGACGCGCAGCGTCGTCCGTTCCAGGGGCAATCCGGCCGTGGCGGTCAGCACCTCGGCGCTCACCCGGTCGACGGTCGCGGTGAGGCTGGTGACCTCGTCCATGGGGCATTCGATGATGCGGGCGTGCCACCGGTTGGTCTCCAGGGCCGCGCAGCGGACATCGCCGCGGTCGGTGATCTCGACGACCACCGGGCCTCGCGGCTCGCTCTCGTCGAAGGCGAGCGGCTCCGGGCTGCCCGGATAGATGAGCCGGGCGCCGAGATCGATCCGGCGGGCGTGGTAGTGGCCGCAGAGGGCGAGGTGGTATCCGCGCTCCCGGATCTCGGCAGCCGCGAACGGGCCGTGCACCCCCTTGCCCGCCGGGCGGCTGCCGATCTCGGCCCCGTGGAAGAGGGCGAGGTGGATGCCGTCCCTCCTCCTGCTGTGGCGCCCGCCGCCGTCGGCCCCCAGGCCGCCCTCCAGCGGGTTGCCCGTCCAGGCGGGCTCATGGTGGCCGAGCCCCCAGACGGTCAGCCCGTCAGCGAGCTCGTAGGGCTCCAGGTGGGTGCCCTCGAAGAGGTGGACGTTGGCGGGCCACCGGGCCCGCAGGTAGAGGCTTCCCGGTACCAGCGGGTCGTGGTTGCCAGGGGCGAGCAGCACCCGCATCGGCTGCCAGGCGGCGAAGGTCTCGACCAGAAACTGGGCGGTATCGGCGCCGGCCCGCTCGTGCTCGAAGAGGTCGCCGGCGATGGTCACCACGTCGCAGTCGTGCTCCTGGGCGGCCTCGCCGGCGCGGCGAAGGGCGTCGCGCAGCCCCTGGCGGCGGCGCCGTGCCAGCTCCCCGTGGCAGCCCATCTGGGCAAAGGGGCGATCGAGGTGCAGGTCGGCCAGGTGGAGAAGCCGGTACGTCATCTGGTGGCGAACGTCAGTTCGCGATTGACCCTACCAGGGGCGGCGGCTGCGGTCAACCTGCAGGATGCCCCGGCTGGGGTCGTGGGTCGTGGGTCGTGGGATCAGGCCCGGAACCCGGGCGGCCGCTCCGGACTGGCCTGGCGCAGCGCTTCCCTCACCCCCACCGCGTCGAGGTCGGCGCCGTAGACCGGGGTGCCCGGCTGCTGCCGCCAGGAATCGTCGATGCCCCCGGCGTCCACCGGGTCGAATCCGAGCTCGTCGACCAGGCGCATGACGACCGCTTTGGCCTCTGGCTCGTCGCCGGCCACGGGCAGCGCGATCCGGCCCGGCGTCCCCGGAGGCAGCCCCCGCTCCAGCAGGTGCTGGGCCTGGATGCCGTTGAACGCCTTGATCACCGGGCGCCCGAGCTGGTTGCTCACCCAGCGGCACTCGGTCATGCCGTCCTCGATCTCGGCGATCCGCCCGTCACGCTGCGGGTAGTAGTTGCCGGTGTCGATGATCGGAGCGCCGGGTGCGGCGCCGTCGAGGATGCCGGCGGGCAGCAGGGGGATCGCCCGCTCCGGGATGGTCACGATCACCAGCTCCGCGCCCTCGGCGGCGACCGCTGCGAGCGCGACGGTGGCGCCGGTCTCCTCGGCCAGATCCTCGAGCGTCTGGGGACCGCGCGAGTTGGAGACCACGACCTCGTGGCCCAGAACGGTCAGCCTCCGGGTGAGGTTGCCTCCGATGTTGCCGGCGCCGATGATCCCGATCCTCATGACTGCCTCAGCACCTCCAGGGCGCGGTCTGCGTGGACGCTCATGTTGACCCCGCTCTTGATCACCTCGCGGACGCGGCCATCGCCGCCGATGACGAAGGTCCAGCGCTTGACCGGGATGATGCCGAAGCGGGTGTTGACCCCGAACTGCCGGGCGACCGTGCCGTCGGGGTCGGAGAGGAGGGGATACCCCAGCGAGTGGCGCTCGGCGAACTGGCGCTGCTTGGCGACGGTGTCGTGGCTGATGCCGATCCGCTGAGCCCCGGCGGCAGCGAACTCGCCGGCCAGGTCGCGGAAGTGGCAGCTCTCCCGGGTGCAGCCCGCGCTCATCGCCGCCGGGTAGAAGAAGAGCACCACCCGACCCTTGGCGAGGAACTCGGAGAGACGGCGGGGCGTGCCGGTCTCGTCCTCCAGCTCGAAGTCGTTGACCAGATCACCCTCTTTCATCAGGTTCAATCTAGCGCGCCCGTACGCGCCGCCGTCGTTGTCGGCGGCACCGCGACCGCGGATGAGCCCTACCGTCGCGGGCCGGCAGACCCGGGGCGCAGCAGCGCCAGCGCCTCCGGCACGTCCGCCGCCACCGGTACCCCGGCACCGCGGATGGTCTCCGAGTCGTGGAGACCGGCCCCGCTGTCGAGGAGGATGCAGGCGATGCCGGCGCCGCGAGCGGCCACCGCGTCATCCACGGTGTCGCCGACCATCACCGTGCGCGTGGGAGACACGCCGATATGGTCGAGGTGGGCGATCAGGTTCTCCAGCTTGGCCCCGCCCCGCTCCGCCCCGCGCAGCCCGTCGATGCGCACGAAATGGCCGGCGATGCCCTGGCGCTCGACCGCGGGGAGGAGGTACTCCTCGGGCAGCATCGAGCAGACGGACTGGCTCCAGCCCAACTCCCGGATCTCGTCGAGGACCTCCCGGGCTCCGGTGGCGAGCGTGCACCGAGCGTCCAGCCGCGCGTACTCGAGGTGGAAGGCGTGGTCCAGCCGCACCCACTCGTCGTGGCCGATCGGCCGCCCCAGCAGCCGTTCGTAGAAGACGCGGATCGGGCGGGTGAAGTTGCGCCGGTAGCTCTCCCCGGTCACCTCGACCCGGATGCCGGCCTGGCGGAAGGCGACCGAAGTCGCCTCGAGGACTGCCCCCACGTCGTCCAGGAGGGTGCCGTTCCAGTCCCAGATGACGTGGTTGGTGCTCTCCGGCAGCGCGCCTGTGGCACCGCTGGTCTCTGCCTTCACGCCGGCGATCCTACGGTGGAGGGCCGCCCTCGCGACCCCGACGGGCAGCTCCCCGGTCAGTCCCCCACCCTGCGGTAGCGCTCGGCGCGGCGCTGCAGCAGCACATCGAGTGGGAGCGGGCGGAGGGCGGCGAGGTGGCGGAGCAGGGCGCCCCGGAGAGCTCCCGCCACCACCTGCGGATGCGCATGGGCGCCGGGGGCGGGCTCGGGGATCAGCTCGTCCACCAGCCCGAGGCGGTAGGCGGTGCCGACCCACGGGCGCTGGGCGGCGGCGGCACGTGCCTTCTGGGCGGCGTCGCGGTAGAGGATGGCGGCCACCGTCTCGGGAGGGGCCACGCAATAGATGGCGTTCTCCAGGGCCAGCACGCAATCTGCGATGCCGAGGGCCAAGGCACCTCCCGATCCCCCCTCTGAGAGCACGCAGGAGATGACCGGGGTGCGGAGCCGCAGCAGTGTCAAGAGCGAATCGGCGATCGCCCATGCCTGCCCGCGCTCCTCGGCGCCCACGCCGGGTGCGGCGGCCGGGGTGTCCACCAGGCAGATGACCGGGAGCCCGAACTTCTCGGCGAGGCGCATCAGCCGGGTGGCCTTGCGGTACCCCTCGGGGTGGGGCATCCCGAAGTTGTGGATGGCCCGGGAGGTGGCGTCATTGCCCTTCTCCTGACCGATCACCATCACCCAGACGTCGTCAGCGGGCATGGCCCCCGACCCGCCCAGCTGCGCGGTCCCGCCGATCACGGCCCGGTCGTCACCGAAGAGCCGGTCTCCGCGCAACTCGGTGAAGTCGTGGAAGAGGGTCCTCAGCAGCTGGAGCGTGCGCGGCCGTCCCGGGTTGCGGGCCAATTCGACCGCGGTGAAGGCCTGTCTCTCCCGCTCGGCGGTGGAGAGGGTGTCGGCGACCGACGGCCCCGGTCCGGCGGGGACGCGCTCACCGACGCCGGTAGCCGGCGCCTCTGGCGCGTGCCGCGCGTCGCCGCTGGTGGACGCTCGGAGAGCTCCCTCCGCCGCCGCTGCCGCGACATCGCCGCCATGCGCCCCCGCCGCGGCTGCCGGCAGGCTCCGGAGATCGCGGTCGGCGCCCCCCGCCGTCAGCGCCCGGAGGAGGCCGGCGACCAGCTCCCGCAGCTCCCGCCGGTCGACGACCTGGTCCACCATGCCGTGGCTGAGCAGAAACTCGGCGGTTTGGAAACCCTCCGGCAGCGCCTCGTGGGCCGCCTGCTCGATGACCCGTCCCCCGGCGAAGCCGATCCGGGCGCCGGGCTCGGCCAGGATCACGTCGCCCTGGGCGGCGAAGGATGCGGTGACGCCCCCGAAGCACGGGTCGGCGAGCACGGAGATGTAGGGGAGGCCCGCGTCGGCGACTGTGCTGACCCCGGCCGTGCAGCGGGCCATCTGAGCCAGCGAGGCGATCCCCTCCTGCATCCGGGCGCCGCCGCTGCTGGAGACGGCCACCAGGGCGCGCCGCTCGGCCACCGCCAACTCGCAAGCCTGGGCAAACATCTCCCCCGCCGCGGAGCCCAGCGAACCGCCCAGGAAACCGAAGTCCATGCAGGCGAGGATGGCCGGGACGCCGCCGATGCTCGCCCGGGCGATCAGGAAGGCCTCGTCCAGCCCGGTCTTCTGGCGGGCCTCGGCGACGCGCGCCGGGTACGGGCGCCCGTCGTCGAAACCGAGCGGGTCACGGTCGGCGAGCTGGATCTCGATCGGCTGGACGCTCCCCGGGTCGGCGAGCTGGGCCGCCCGGGCCGCGGCGGGCAGCTGGCCGTGGTGCCCGCACCATGGGCAGACCCGGAGTGCCCCCTCGTACCTCTCCAGGACAAAGCGGCGGCCACACCCCTTGCAGGCGACGCTTCCCGACCGCGCGACCGGCTTGAGCCGGGGACCGGGTGCTTGAAGTGGCCGCTCGCGGGGTGCCCCCGCAGCGGTGAAGCGTCCCAGCATCAGTCCGCGTTCCACTCCAAGGCGACGGCGCCCCAGGTCGCGCCCGCGCCGAAGGCCGCCACCACCACCCTGTCACCCCGCTTGAAGCGCCGCTGGGCGGCGGCGCCGGCCAGGGCGAGGGGGATCGAGGCGGAGCTGGTGTTGCCGGTTTCCGTGATGTTGACCACCACTCGCTCCATCGGAATGCCCATCCGTTTTGCGGCGGCCTCGATGATGCGCTGATTGGCCTGGTGCGGGACGTAGTGGTCGATGCTGGCCGGGTCCCAGCCGGCGTCGGCGCAGACCCCGGCGGTGACGTCGCAGAAGGTTTCGACCGCCATCCGGAAGGTTCCATTGCCGGCCATCCGGAGCCGGTCGGGGCTGTCGGCGTCGTCGGGCTTGGGCCCGTAGTAGATCAGGTGTCCCTTGGTCCCATCCGCACCCCAGCGCCTTGCCACGATCCCGCCCTCAGAGGCGGCTCCGAGCACGGCTGCACCCGCGCCGTCGCCGAAGAGGACGCAGGTGCCGCGGTCCCCCCAGTCGACGAGGGAAGTCATGGACTCGGCGGCGACCAGCAGGACGTGCTCCGCGACCCCGCTCCGGATCAGCCCCTCGGAGACGATCAGGCCGTAGGTGAATCCGCTGCACGCCGCGTTGACATCGAAGGCCGGGATGCCACCCATGTCCAGCTTGCGCTGGATCAGGCAGGCGGTCGACGGGAAGAGGGTGTCCGGAGTGACCGTGGTCACCACGATGGCGTCGATCTTGGGCGAGCCCGCCTTCTCCAGGGCCCGGCGGGCCGCCTTGGCGCCCATCTCGGAGGTGGTCTCCCCAGGGACGGCGCGGTGCCGGAGCCGGATCCCGGTGCGTTCCATGATCCAGGCGTCCGAGGTGTCGACCATCGACTCGAGGTCGGCGTTGCTCAGGATGCCATCGGGTAGGTGGGCGGCAATGGAGAGGATGCCGGCCCGGCGCTCCCGTGCGGTCACGTCGCCCGATGAGACGGTGGCGGAGAGGGTGTGGACATCTCAGCCCAGAAGCGCGGGCCGCCCGGCGTGGTTACGAGGGGCGGCCCGTCGCGATCCGGCGAGACGGCCTGGTAGCCTTGCACCTGGTCCCCTCCGCCTGACCCGATTGGAGCGAGCCTGCGTCCGCAGGGCCTGCGATCTCAGCCGGAGTGGATGGCGCAAACCGGAGCGTTGCCCGGGATGTCGATCCGGGTGGAGGGCGTGGTGGCCAGCAGGTGGACCGAGGTCGAGGTCTACGCGACCTACATGAAGCTGACCGGTGAGGTGGAGGTGACGGGCTCCGATCGCCTGAGCGACGTGGTCAACGGCAGCGGGCGCTACCTCTCGCTCCGCGACACCCGGGCGGAGCCGCTCTCCGTCAACTACCCGGTGCTGAGCCGGGTGGAGCCGCGCACCACCATCGCCAAGTCGGCGGTGATCCTCATCTGCCCGCTCGAGGAGGCCGAGCGCGAGCGCATTCCCAGCGCACACCGCGCCAAGCTCTCCCACCAGGCCGTCTTCAACAGCGTCGCCTTCTCGCTGGTGGGGGACATCCATCTGGAGCCGCGTCAGACCCTCGAGCAGCAGCTCGAGGCCCATCCCGGCGACTTCCTCCCGCTCACCAACGTCTCGGCGCTCTGGGTGACCGCTCTCTCCGCGGAGACGAGCGCGGTCCAGCGCGTCTTCGCGCTGCTCAACCCGGCCGCCATCCTCTCCTTCTCCGAGCGTTAGCAGGGTTTTTCAGCACCTGTCAGCCGGGGCGCCGCGCACCCCGCGGGACGTCGCTACGGTGTCTTGGCCCAGGTGACGACGGTGGGCTGGCCGGGACGCTCACACCGGGCGATCACCTGCCAGCCGGCGTTTCCCAGCTGCTCCTCGTCAGCCGCGCGCTCGTCGTCGCTGTCGGCGCGCTCCAGGATCAGCGAGCCATCCGAGAGCCGGAGGGCTTGGTCGATGTCGGCAGGTGTGACCATGCCCGGAGCGTAAGGAGGGCGCGCGTGTCTTCCAGAGATGGAGCCGTCACGGAACACCGATGCCAGGTCACAAGCGAACCCACGAATCGCATGGCCCCCCGCTCAGCCGTCCTGCCGCGGGAGGAGGTGCACCTCGCCGGCCACCAGGCGGACCCGGCCGTCCACGGTCTCGACCAGGAGCGCGCCATCATCATCGATGCCGAGCGCCGTGCCCTCCACCGTCGACATCCCCAGCTGCGCTCGCACCGGCCCGCCCAGCCCCGCCGCGCGTGCGGTCCAATCCGCCCGCAGACTCCCGATGCCACCTGCCTCCACCTGCTGAAGCCGGCGGCCCAGCTGGGGGAGCAGCGCGCTGAGGAACGCGTCCCAGCCGTACGCGGCGCCGGCGAGCCGGTCCAGGCTGACCCCAGGGACGTCCGGTGGGAAGGCGGGGACGGTGAGGTTGACGCCCAGCCCCAGGATGATCCCGCCACCCCCCTCGAGCTCGGTGAGGATGCCGGCCAGCTTGGCTGAACCCGCGAGCACGTCGTTGGGCCACTTCAACCGGCAGCTGACGCCGGTCAGGCCGTCCACGGTGTCGGCGACGGCCAGGCCCGTCAGGAGCGGGACCGCCGCGGCCACCTCGGGGCGGCGCCGGAGCAGCAGGCTCATCAGCAGCGCGGTGCCCGGCGGCGCCAGCCACTGGCGGCCGGACCGGCCGCGACCCGCCGTCTGCTCCGCCGCCACGCAGCAGAACCCCTCGCGGGCACCGGCCCCGGCGGCCTCGCGCACCACCTCCTGGGTGCTCGGCGTCCGGGCCAGCCGGCGCAGCTGGAAGCCCGGGAAGACGGCCTCTCCCGCCCGCCGGACGGCGGCGACGGAGTTGCTTTCGGGGGTTCGATTCATCCCCCGCACCTCACGCCGGGAGGCGGGAATTCCGAGTCTTGACCACCCCGTCCTTTCATGTTTAGGATTTTGCGATCCGTCGGGGGAAGTGTGTTCCGCGGCGGATTTCGACTGGCCCTCGGGGAGGGCGAAACGTCAACCCATCCTTCAGGAGGGGGAGCGGTTGCTGATTGAGACCACCTGCATGACCATCAGCGAGCTGCAGGAGCGCGCTGAGGCCGACCGGGACGTCAGGTACGCGCGCCGGAAAAAGATCCGCGCCATCGACCAGCTCATCAATGACTTCGAGATGCTCAACCTCGCCGAGGAGGTTGACGTTCCCGGAGAGTTGAAGCACCGCGCCAACCGGTTCATCGTCGCCGCCGCCCACCCTCTGGTGAAGCGGCCCTGCGACGAGATCCCCATCGCCGACTGGATGGAGGCCCTGTACGACCTCCAGGACACGCTGATGCTTCCCAGCGAGGACGACCTCGACTGAGGCGACCCGCGGGCCCATCAGACCTCTCCCTGCTAGTCCGCCGGGACTGCTCGGGAGGCGCGCATTCCCTCGGGGCCGACGCCCCAGGTGATGATCCGCCGAGGGTGGATGCGGATCACCTCGGCGCTCCAGTACCCGTTCGGCGGCGTCTGCCCCGACAGGGCTTCCGCGCTTCCGCGGATCTCGAGGCCGCGCACCACCCAGGGGCTCACCGAGACCAGGTCGTCGACCACGAAGGCCGCCTGACCGTTGGCGGCCACGTTGTGGAACTTGCGGGTGTTGCCCATGTCCCGCCCCCAGATGGCGATGACACCCGCTTCCTCGTCGACCTGGAAGCCGACCGGGCTGTTCTGGAGCGTCCCACGTGGGCTCAGAGTCGCCAGACGGCCCAGCCGCTGGGAACGAAGGTATTCGAGCTCGAAATCGGTGAACACCACGGTGGGTGGGCCCTCCTCATCCGGATCGGCTCCCTCGGCATCGGGGATGCGGGGATTGACCCCATGCTACCCGACCCCTCCGACCGCCAACGGTGCCGCCGCCATCGCGGTCTGGGCCCTCCACGAAGCCGCGCCCCCCGTCGCCCTGAGGGCGTTCGTATACTCGATCCCCAGATGAACGACGCCCCCACGCCCGAGCCGGACCTCGACTCTGTCGCCGCCTCCCTGCACATGGATGCCGCGGATATCGCGGTCTTCTTCCAGGTGTTCTGCGGCAAGCTGCTTGCCACCGTGCCGGGTGCTGTCCAGGTCCAGCGTGAGGGAGGTCTCTTCAAGAAGGATCATCCCATCCGGAAGATCACAGTCCGGGCGGGAGAGGACGTCTTCGAGGCCGAATTGAGCCGTGGTTCGGTTGCGTGCCGGCACGCTCACGCGGTGCGGGGTATCGTTCTCCGCTCCGAGGATCTGGGCTTCGAGGCCTGGCGTCGAGCGCTGGTCGTCGTCCTGGGCACTCAGGCCCAGGTCAGCTCCGAGGCCCTCGCAGGGCTGCGTTCCGAAGTCACCTGAGCTTCCCCACCGCCCGTCCATCCCCACAGGAGGCGCGCCCGTCATGACCCAGCAGGAGGATCCCCCTCAGCCGGTCGAGGCTCCCCCGGCGCCCCTCGAGGGGCTCCCCAAGGATGCGCTCCGCCGCCTCGCCGAACTGCAGGGCAAGGACGCCCTCTTCACCAGCGACCTCTCGGTCAACGAGTTCCTGCTGGTCAAGGAGGCCGGTTTCCACCCGCGCGGTCTGGTGGTGGGCAGCAGCATCTACCACATCGGCTTCAGCTCCAAGGGATGGAGCACGAGCCGTGAGGTGCAGACCCTGACCCAGGCGATGTACGCGGCCCGCGAGCTCGCCATGAGCCGGATGGAGGAGGAGGCCGCCGTGCTGGGTGCCGACGGAGTCGTCGGGGTCCGTCTCGATGTGGGCTTCTACGAGTGGGGCCGGGGCACGGCCGAGTTCCTCGCCCTCGGCACGGCGGTGAGCGCCGAGGATGGCGGCAACTGGAAGACGCCGGCCGGCAAGCCGTTCACGTCCGACCTCTCCGGCCAGGACTTCTGGACCCTGCTGCAGGCCGGGCACGCACCGCTCGGGCTGGTCATGGGCACCTGTGTCTACCACGTCGCCCACCAGGGGATGTTCCAGGCGATGGGCAACATAGGGCAGAACAAGGAGATGCCCAACTTCACCCAGGCGCTCTACGAGGCCCGCGAGCTGGCCATGGAGCGGATGCAGGACGAGGCCAAGAAGGTCGGCGCCGAGGGCATCGTGGGGGTTCAGATCCAGGAGAAGTCGCACGTCTGGGGCAGCCACACCATCGAGTTCTTCGCGATGGGAACCGCGGTTCGCAAGCTGCCCGACCGCGAGATCGCCACGCCGCGCATGGTCCTGTCGCTGGACCGCTGATGAGCGACGAGGCTGCCGCAGCCGCCCAGCAGCGCCAGTTGGCGAGCATCGCGTCCCTCGAGCGAGGCGGGTTGCCGCTCGCGGCCCAGGAGCGTATCGAGGAGCTGCGCGAGGGCAAGTCTGCCTGGACCAGCGACCTCTCGGTGTCCGAGATGGCGGCCATACAGCACGCCGGTTTCGAGCCGGTGGGGATGGTGATGGGCTCGAGCGTCTACCGGATCGCGGCTCAATGGGGGTACACCACCGTCTACGGCCTGGGCGGCGCGACCGGCGGAGGCAGGGTGCGCACCTACCCCTGCCCACACGGCTTCTACGGTTACGGGGTCGGCAGCGAGCACCGCACCGGGTACAACTGGGAGCACCGCTTCTACGAGGCCGGTATCACCGAGACCCGCGACGCCGCGCTCCGCCGGATCCTCGAGGAGGCACAGGGCCTGGGCGCTCACGGGGTGGTCGGGGTGCGCATCCTCCGCCGCCACCTGGAGGGTGTCGGCAACTCACTGGAGTTCACGTGCATCGGCACGGCGGTGCGCCGCCGTGGCGGCCCGAAGCTCCGCTCCCCGTTCATGTCCCACCTCGACGGTGTCGCCTTCAGCAAGCTGCTCCACGGCGGCTACGTCCCGGTGGCGCTGGTGATGGGCATCGGGGCGATGGAGATCGACCCCGGTTGCGGCACCGAGTGGGCGCTGCGCTCGTGGTCGAACACGCGCATCCAGCAGATCAGCGACGGCATCGAGGAGGCCCGGATGCTCGGCATCAACCACCTCGAGGCCGAGGTGGCGACCGTCGACGCCGACGGCGCGGTCGGCGTCGAGACCGATCTCTCCACCTACGAGCTGGGCGGCGAGTCCACGCTGGTCGAGCTCTTCCTGCTCGGCACCGCGGTGCGGCGCTACGCCAAGGAGCCCCTCGATGAGCCTCCGTTGCCGATCATGAGGCTGCGCTGATGTCGGTCATGCCCCACCCCCGCGCCGACGCCGCCCTCGCCTGTCTGGCCGGGAAGAGCAGTGAGCGCCATCAGGGTCGCGCCTTCAGCAGCGATCTCTCCGTCGACGAGGCGGTGCTGCTCAAGGAGATCGGCTACGAGCCCAAGGGGCTGGTGGTCGGCAGCGCCGTCTACCACATCGGCATCCAGTACGCCAACTGGACTACCAACCAGGAGATGGGCGACCTGACCCAGGCCATGTACCAGGCCCGTACCGAGGCGCTCACCGCCATGGAGCGCCACGCCCAGCAGGTCGGCGGCCAGGGTGTGGTCGGTCTCAAGCTCGAGGTCCAGATCCATCAGGGGAACCACCCCCTCGCCGAGTTCGTCGCCATGGGCACGGCGGTCGCAAATCCCAACGTGAAGTCGAGCGGCATCTGGGTCAGCGATCTCTCCGGGCAGGACCTCTACCTCTTGATCCGCGCCGGCTACCAGCCCATCGGCCTCGCCTTCGGGGCCTGCGTCTACCACGTCGCCCACCAGCGGCTCGGTGCTTGGGTCGGCCAGCAGAGCCAGAACGTCGAGCTCGGCAATTACACCTCGGCCCTGTACGAGGCCCGCGAGCTGGCCATGACCCGGATGCAGCAGGAGGCGCAGCGGTCGCGCGCCCACGGCATCGTGGCCATGCGGATCGAGCAGAAGTCTCACATGTGGGGAAGTCATGTCATCGAGTTCCTGGCCATCGGGACCTCGGTCAGGCTGGTGGCCGCCGAGCACCGGAAGATCGCTCCCGAGCTGTCGGTGAGCCTCGACGACGAGATGGTGCCGGTCACCGACGCCGCACCCGCAGCGGGGGGTGCTGCCGAGGGCTGACCGGATGGTCCCTGCCCAATCGGTGCCTTTCGTCACTGGTTGATCGCTCTCGCGCGTTCGAACATCTGGCCACTCGACCGGCGCGGCCGGCCTCACCGGCGCGCCCGAGCATGCCGGGGAAGGTCGCCCCCTGGGGAGGTTCCGATGAGCACGGATTGCGGCTACACGAGCAGCCTGCAGGTCGAGCGCCGCTCGATCGAGTACATCCCGCCGGAGGAGCGCCACGGCACGCCGCGGAGCCTCTTCAACATCTGGTTCGCCTCCAACATGCAGGTGACCGCGGCGGTGACGGGCGCTCTGGCCGTGATCATCGGGCTCTCTCTGCCGTGGGCGCTGCTCGCCATCGTGATCGGCAACCTCGTCGGCGTCGTCTTCATGGCGGCGCACTCGGCGCAGGGCCCCAAGCTGGGCATTCCCCAGATGATCCAGAGCCGGGCCCAGTTCGGCTTCTACGGCGCCATCCTGCCCCTGATCCTCGTTCTGCTCATGTACGTCGGTTTCTTTGCGACCAGCGCGGTGCTCGGCGGCGCCGCCCTCGCCGGCTGGCTCGGTCTCAACCAGACTCTCGCCACCATCATCGTCTCGATCGTCTGCACGGTGCTCGCCGTCTACGGCTACCGGATGATCCACCAGTACGAGCGGTGGATCGCCCTGGTGTCGGGCCTCGGCTTCCTCTACCTCACCATCCGGCTGCTCACGGTCCACTCGCTCGGAGCCGTCTGGGTTAACAGCGGCCTGACCTTTGGCACCTTCCTGCTCGCCATCACCTTTGCCGCGACCTGGCAGATCACCTACGCGCCCTACGTCGCCGACTACTCGCGCTACCTGCCCGAGAACACCAGCAAGGCGGCCACCTTCTGGTGGACGGCTGCCGGGTCGGTGATCGGCACGGTCTGGATGATGGCCTTCGGCGCGGTGGCGGTGGCGGTGGCCGCCAACGCCTTCAACAGCGGATCGGTCTCCTTCATCGTCGGACTCGGCAATGACAAGGCGATCGGCTGGGCGATCTCGCTGGTCATCATCCTCGGCATCGTCGCCGTGAACGTGCTGAACCTCTATGGCATGTTCATGTCGACGACGACCACGGTGACCGCCCTGGCCAAGATCCGGGTGCACAGCTCGATGCGGGCCGGATTCGTCGTCGGCGCGGGTGTGGTGGGCACCGTGCTGGCCGTGGCCGCGACCTCGAACTTCCTCAACGACTTCGAGAACTTCATCCTCTTCCTCGCCTACTTCCTGGTGCCCTGGACCGCGATCAACCTGATGGACTTCTACTTCATCCGCCGCGAGAAGTACGACATCGCCTCGATCTTCGACATCAAGGGCATCTACGGACGGATCGACTGGCGGACCATGGTCGCCTACCTGGTCGCCATCGCCGTCGAGGTCCCCTTCATGAACACGACCTTCTACACCGGGCCGATGGTGAGCCACCTGGGCGGCGGGGACATCTCCTGGATCCTCGGACTCATCGTCGCCTCGGGCCTCTACTTCTTCCTGCACCGCTCGCTTCGCGCCGGTTCGGGTGCGGTTGCGCCGGCGGTGCCGGCCGCGGTCGCCGAGGGAACGTCCTGATGGCCGGGGCCGTGCACGGGCCCCGCGTGGTGCACGCTCCGCGTGGCACCCAGCTCTCCTGCAAGGCGTGGCCGCAAGAGGCCGCCATGCGGATGCTGATGAACAACGTGGACCCGGAGATCGCCGAGCATCCCGACCAGCTCATCGTCTACGGCGGCGGGGGCAAGGCGGCGCGCAGCTGGGCGGCGTTCGATGCCATCGTCGCCTCCCTCCGGGACCTGGAGAACGATGAGACGCTCCTGGTGCAGTCGGGCAAGCCCGTCGGCATCTTCCGTACCCATGAGTGGGCGCCGCGGGTGCTGATCGCCAACGCCAACCTGGTGCCGGAGTGGGCCAACTGGCCGGAGTTCCGGCGGCTCGACGCCCTCGGGCTGACCATGTACGGCCAGATGACCGCGGGATCCTGGATCTACATCGGGACCCAGGGCATCCTGCAGGGCACCTACGAGACCTTTGCGGCGATCGCCGCCAAGCGTTTCGGGGGCACGCTGGCCGGCACCATCACCCTCACCGCCGGGCTCGGCGGCATGGGCGGCGCCCAGCCGATGGCGGTGACCATGAACGAGGGGGTGGCGATCTGTGTCGAGATCGATCCCTCGCGCATCCAGCGCCGCCTGGAGACTGGCTACTTGGACGTCGTCGCGGACTCGGTGGACGACGCCCTGGACCGGGCGCTGGAGGCCAAGCGGAACCGCACGCCGCTCTCCATCGCGGTCCTCGGCAACGCGGCGGACGTGGTGCCGGAGCTGCTCGCGAGCGGGGCCGAGATCGATGTGGTTACCGACCAGACATCGGCGCACGACCCCCTCATGTACGTCCCCCGCGGCGCCACGGTGGAGGAGATGGCGCAGCTCCGTCTCACCGACCCGGTGGCCCTCACCGCCCGTGCCCGCGAGTCGATGGCGGCCCACGTGGACGCCATGATCGGCTTCCTCGATCGCGGTGCCGAGGTCTTCGACTACGGCAATTCCATCCGCGCCGAGGCAAAGCTCGGAGGCTGTGCGCGCGCCTTCGATTTCCCCGGCTTCGTCCCCGCTTACGTTCGCCCGCTCTTCTGCGAGGGCAAGGGCCCCTTCCGGTGGGTCGCCCTCTCCGGCGACCCGACCGACATCGCGGCCACCGACCAGGCGGTGCTCGACGAGTTCCCCGACAACGAGCCTCTGGCGCGCTGGATCCGGATGGCCGGGAAGAAGGTCAAGTTCCAGGGCCTTCCGTCCCGCATCTGCTGGCTCGGCTACGGAGAGCGCGACCGGCTCGGCCTCCGCTTCAACGAGATGGTGGCGCGCGGCGACCTCAAGGCGCCGATCGTCATCGGCAGGGATCACCTCGACACCGGCTCGGTGGCATCGCCGTACCGCGAGACCGAGGGGATGCGCGACGGGTCCGACGCCATCGCCGACTGGCCGCTCCTCAACGCCCTGCTCAACACCGCGTCGGGGGCGTCCTGGGTGTCGATCCACCACGGCGGTGGAGTCGGCATCGGACGCTCGATTCACGCCGGCCAGGTGACGGTCGCGGATGGGTCTGCTCTGGCGGCTCAGAAGCTCGAGAGGGTGCTCACCAACGATCCCGGCAGCGGAGTGGTGCGCCACGCCGACGCCGGCTACCCGGAGGCCGAGCGGGTGGCGGCCGAGAAGGGGCTGCGGCTGCCGATGCGCGAGTTCGGGGACTGAGCCGGCCCCATCCGCCGAACGACCCGCAGCGGCGGCTCAGCCCGTCCTGGAGAGCCGCGACGCGAACGCCGCCTCCACCGCGGCGAGCTGCGCGGCGGCTCCCCTCCGGACCCTCTGCACATCGCTCCGCAGCACGTCGGCGCGTGACGAGTCGCTCATCGCCGCGAGGTTGATGCTGACGTTGGCCAGGCCGCCGGCCACAGCGGTGTGGAGCAGCTGGCCGGCCGAGTAGGCGTCGGAGACCGCATTGGAGTTGCCCGTCTCGACCAGCTCCCGCGCCGTGGGCAGGAGGGCCGCCGCGCGTCGGGCCACCTCCAGCGGCACCTCCGCCGCCCCGGTCAACGCCGACTGCACCGCCGCGCTGCGGGCCACCCGCTCCCCGTCGGTACGGCGGGGCTGGCGGTACGCCGCCATCACGGCGTCGAAGGCGGCCGTGTCCCGGTCGGCGAGAGCGATCAGGGCGCCACGTTCCGCGTCGGCCAGGGCAGCCACCTCGGCCATGCGGCCCTCGAGGGTTTCATAACCGTTCCGTCCGGTGGTCAGCCGCGCCACCATGCCGAGCAGCGCCGCGCCCGCGGCACCGCTCACGGCCGCCGCCGCACCCCCGCCGGGGGTCGGTCGCTCCGAGGCGAGGGCATCCAGGAAGCCATTCACCGTCATCGTCCCGATGCCGCTGCCCGGAGCCACGGAGGGGGCACCGGCGCCTCCGGCTGGTGCCCCATCTGTCCCGGCGGCCGGGGCGGCGCTCCCGTGGCTGGCCACCAGGGTCTCGATCACCTGGGCGTCGGCCTTGAAGCCGCGCAGCTGCAGGTAGTGGGCGGCGGACTCCGCGAGCGCTGCCTGGGGGATGAGGCCGACGATCTCGGTGTCCAGCACCCGCATGCCGAAGCGGGCGGCCTCCAGCCGGACCAGTTCGAGGGCCCGGTACGGCGGGGTGGCCAGCGGATCGAGCAGGTTCATCGAAACTTGGACGCAGGCGCGCTCGGGGACAGCGAAGCCGATGGCGCGGACGTGCACCAGGCCGCCGGATCGCTCCCGCACCCGCTTGGCCACCTCCTTGGCGGCGCGCTCGTCGCTGCCACTCAGGTAGACGTTGAAGGCGACGAGCGGTGGCCGCGCCCCGACCGCGGTGGCTCCAGCCTTGCCGAGCTGGTGGGGGCCCATGTCCGGCAGCCGCCTTCCCTCGGCCACATCTGCCCGGAGACCCTCGTACTCGCCGCGGCGGACATCGGCCAGGCTGGCCCGGTCCGGGGTCGCGGCGGCGCGCTCGTACAGGTAGACAGGGAGCGAGAGGGTCTCGGCGAGCTCGCGGGCAAAGCTTCGGGCCAGCTCCACGCAGCCGTCCATCGTCACTCCCCGGATGGGGATGAAGGGGATCACGTCGACCGCCCCCATGCGGGGATGGCTGCCGTGCTGCTGCTCCATGTCGATCAGCTCGACGGCCTTGGTAGCTCCCGCCATCGCCGCGGCACGAGCGGCCTCGGGCGAGCCGATCAGGGTGGTGTCCAGCCGGTTGTGGTCGGGGTCCGACTGGCGGTTGAGCAGCGTGATGCCGGGGACGGACGTCATCGCTGCCACGATGGCGTCCATCACCTCGGCACGGCGACCCTCGCTGAAGTTGGGTACCACCAATACCAGCGGTTCCGGTATCGCAGCCGCAGCTCCGCTCATGGACGTGACCGGGAGCGGTTAGGCGGCCGCGCCGTCGGCGGGATGGAGGATGCCGGCCACCTCGTTCAGGGGCATGTCGTCGCTCGGCAGGATGATGTCGCTCTTGGTGACATCCGCACCCCCAAGGACGACGCCCTTCGTCTTGACGAACGTGGTGACGTCGCGAAGGACCGAGTGGTAGGCGGCATCGTCGTTTGCCTCGACGGCGGCGACCAGCCGGCGGTCGTACATGTCCAGGTCGGACTGGAGCGACGCTTCCAGGCGGTACTGATCATCACCGTGGATGCGGACCACGATCCCCTGCGCGCTGATCGCCGCGGGGGCCGGCGCGGCCGGCGCGGGCAGTGCCGCCTGCTGCTTCATCGCGGCCAGCTTCGCCTGCACGCTGCTGTCCACGACGGTCGCGCTGATCTGATCCTCGAGCGTGGAGGTGCCGCCGGTGAGCAGCGGGGTGTCCAGGGTCCCGCTCTCCAGTAGAGCGTCGACGGCGTCGGCGTGCGCCTGGGTGCGGGCGATCTTGTCCTGGGCGCGCTGCATCATCATGGCTGCGTCGCTCGTGTGCTCGCCGATGCCGGCCAGGGTGTCCCCGGCCGTGCTGGTCGCCTTGGCCGCCTCGTACGAGGCCTTGAGCGACTCCCGCTGGGTGGCGAACGACTGCACCTTGGCCTGGTACTTCTGGAGCGCCACCTGCAGCTTCTCGACCTGGGCTCTGAGCGTCTCAATCTGCGGGTCCAGCGCTTGGCGCTGCTGCTGGAGGACCTCGGCCTGGGTCAATGCCTGGGTGGCCAGGTCATCCTTGCCTGCGGAGACGGCCTTCTGAGCGGCGTCGTTCAGCGAGGCGATCCGGGTGTCCATCGTCTTGGCCTGGTTCTCGACCCGCTTCTGGCCGGTGGTCGCCTCGACCAGCGCGGTCCGGAGCTTCTGCTGCTGCTCCAGCAGCTGCTGGTACGAGAGATCGATCGCCTGGGAGGGGTCCTCCATCTTGTCCAGAGCGGCATTGGACTTCTGCTGGACGATGTTGCTGAAGCGTCGGAACACGCTCATCGGGGGGTCTCCTTCGGGGTGGCAGCCGGACTATGGGGACGTTGCGAATTCTATGCACTGGCTGACCGCCCCGCTCTGCCACTCGACGAGGCTGGCCGAATTGCACCCCCGCCGGTCCTGGCGGGAGTGCGCCGAGCGAGGGCAAACGGCGGTTGTGCTCAGCGCAGGCCGAGGGGCGCCGCGGCGGCGGCCGCCGCCTGGGCCCGGGTGAGCACCCCGGTGGCCACCAGGCGGTCGAGGACATACGACTGCCGCTGCCCGGCAAGTGCCAGGTGCTGGAGGGGGTCGAGCAGGCTTGGTGCCTGGGGGAGCCCGGCGAGGAGCGACGCCTGGGCCCAGCTCAGCTGGCCCGGGGGGACGCCGAAGTACCCCTCGCTGGCGGCGAGCACCCCGAAGTAGCCGTTGCCGAAGTAGACGGCGCTCAGGTACATGCTGAGGATGGCCGGCTTGGTGTAGTGGCCGTCCAGCTTGAGGGCGAGCGCGACCTGGGCGATCCGGTCGGGGACCCCGGTCCGGCCGCCGGTGTAGATCACCTTGGCGAGCTGCTCGGTGATGGTGCTGCCCCCCCCGTCCACTCCGGTGAACCATCCCCAAAGCGCCCGGCCGGCTCCGGCCACGTCAATCCCGTCGTTGCTGTAGAAAGTGCCGTCCTCGGCCGCCACGATGGCCTCGGAAACGCGCCAGGAGGGCTCGGCCGGGACCGGGACAGAGCCGTGCTCGCGGTCGATGGCCGCGACCAGCGCCGGGGCCCCGGCGACCGGTGGAGTGACCAGGGCGGCTCCCGCCAGCACCGTCCCGGGGACGAGGAGGAACGCCAGCCCGGCGCGAAGCAGGTGCCGCCAGCGGGGCAACCGCGACCGGCCCGTCGCCGGCGATGGGCGCGGCGGTATTTCGGGCTCCGGGGTGGCGCCCTCAGGATGGGCGGCCGCCGTCGCGGCCGGATCGGGCTGGGGCCGGTCGACCGGCTCCACCGGCGGGGTCTCGATCACTCTGCTCATGGGAACGGGCGAGGTGAGAGGAGAGATACGGGGCGGTTCTGCCGGGCGGCAACCACTCCACCCACCGCGGCGTAGAGTGCCGCCAGGCGGTCCCCACTGCGCCGTCCCCCCGTGCCGTCCCGCCGCCATGTCAGGAGCAGCTCATGGAGATCACCTCGGTCGCCATCCACAAGCCGGAGGACGTCAACCTCATCCTCGGTCAGAGCCACTTCATCAAGACGGTGGAGGATCTTCACGAGGCGCTGGTGGGAGCGGTGCCCGGGATCAAGTTCGGGCTCGCCTTCTGCGAGGCCTCCGGGCCGGCGCTGGTCCGCTGGAGCGGCACTGACGACGAGCTCACGGACCTGGCCCGCGGCACCATGCTGAGGCTGGGCACGGGCCACGCCTTCCTGATCCTGCTCGGCAACGCCTTTCCGATCAACGTGCTTCCGGCGGTGCGGGCCGTCCAGGAGGTCTGCGGGATCTACTGCGCCACCGCCAACTCGGTGGAGGTCATCGTCGCCGAGACCGACCAAGGCCGAGCCATCCTCGGAGTGGCCGACGGTGTGCGCAGCCGCGGCATCGAGGGCGAGGCCGAGATCGCCGAGCGCAAGCAGATGCTCCGCCGCTTCGGGTACAAGGCGAGCTGATCCCCCCGCCGCGTCCGGCGTGGGCAACCTGGCTCAGCGGACGGCGGGCGACAGACGCTCCGCGAGGTAGCGCAGCGCGATCGGGTACCGGTACTCGATCGACATGTGGCCTCCCTCGAAGAGCTCAAACCGGACGTCGGTCACCCCGATCTGCTCCAGAGCCCGCCGGAAGGCCTCGCCCCCGAGGTCGAGGTACCACTCGTCGCTCCGGCCGCCGTCGATGAAGATGGCGCGGAGCGAGCGGAGTGCGTCGGCGTAGCGGGGAGCCATGCGCACCGGGTCCCACTGCAGCCACTGCTCCCACACCTCGGGGATCAGCATGCCGGTGGCAGTGTCGAAGGGCAGCCGGACGGTGCCGTCGGAGTCGGCGGAGTAGGCGGCGGCCATCGCCCAGGCGTTGGCCAGCTCACCGTCGCCGTCCCGGCTCATCGCCGGCCGGGAGCGGAAGTCCGCCCAGAAGCGGTCGTAGCTGCCCTCGTAGCGGTCGCGCAGCACCCGGGCGCATTTGCGGAAGTCAGGCAGGTAGCAGTTCTCGAAGACGGCGTCGCCGGCGTGGTCGGCCATCCCTCCGAAGAGGTCGGGGCGGAGCATGCAGGTGACCATGGCGCCGTACCCGCCGCTCGACTTGCCGGCGATGCCCCGGTGAGCGGCGGCGGCAAGGGTTCGGTACTGGCCGTCCACCCAGGGCACCACCTCCTCGCAGAGGTGGGTGTGGTACATCCCGGTCGCCGGCGAGTCCAGGAACTGGCTGCCTCCCACGGAGGTCCAGCAGTCGACGAACACCACAACCACCGGGGGTGGGGCGTCCTCGCCGCTGAAGAGGGCGTCACAGAGCTCGGGGAAGTTGGGACGGAAGGCGCTCCGCCCATGCCACATGTCGAGCTGGCCCGTGTACCCCTGGATCATGTAGACGGAGGGGTAACGCTTCTCGGGATGGTCGTCATAGCCGGGTGGGAGGTAGACCTCGATGGGACGCACCCACGGGTCACCCAGTGCATTGTTTCGCAGGGCGGCGCTCTCGATCACCGACTGCTCGAAGCGGCCCAAGTGAGCGCGTCGCCAGGGAGGGCCGACCGCGCGGGCTCCCCCCTTCCCGGACTCTGGAACGGGCATCTGGCTTCCCCCGATGGACGTGAGCCGAGGCTGAATCAAATGATGCTAGCTGCCGAGACCCACCTCCAGGGCGAGGCCCGTCGATGCTCAGGCGGCGGTGCGATGGGGAGCCGGGCGCCGGCGCCGGAAAGACCCGGCGGGGCGGCGCGGGAGGCCCGTCCGGACCGGCTGGGCCGGCCGGAATGCCGGCTCCGGGTGCTCGCTTTCGGCGAGGTAGAGCCATTCGCCCCGCGCAAGGAGTGGTTCGGCGTGGAGACGTGGCAGGTGGGGCGCGCCTCCGCGTTGGAGCTTGTGCCACTGCTCGGCGTCGGCGGTCGAGAGGAGCGTGATGGCCCGGCCCGCGGCGCCGTTGCGCGCGGTGCGGCCGATCCGGTGGGTCAGCCACTGCGCGGTCTCGGGCAGCTCGTAGTTGACGACCAGGCCGACGTGGGGGACGTCGAGGCCGCGGGCGGCCACGTTGGTCGCCACCAGGACGTCCACGTCGCCATCGCGGAAGCTGCCGATGGAGCGCTCTCGGGCGTTCTGGGAGAGGTTGCCCTGGAGCTCGGCCACGCGCAGATGGAGGGTCTCCAGCTTGCGGGCGAGCTTCTTGGCACCGTGCTTGGTACGGGTGAAGACGATCGTCCCGGAGCCGGCCGGCTGGAGCCTGAGAAGCGTCACCAGCGAGTCCATGCGCTGCTCGTCGTCGACGTGGAGCACGCCGTGCTCGAGGGTGGGCTCGGCGTCGGCGGCAACCTGCACCCGCCGTGGTTCGCGGAGGTGGCGGTCGATCATCCGCTGCACCCAGTCGGGCATGGTCGCCGAGGCGAGCACGGTCTGACGCGCGGCTCCGACCGCGCAGAGGCTCATGATCCGCTCCACCTCGCGGGCGAAGCCGGCGTCGAGCATCTCATCCGCCTCGTCCAGCACCAGGTACTCGACCGCGGAGAAGTGCACCCGACCCTGCCCCACGAGATCAAGGATCCGCCCGGGGCATCCGACCACGATGTCGGGACCTCCGGCCAGCGCCTGGTACTGCGCCCCGTAGCCGACGCCCCCGTAGAGGACGGCGACCCGCAGCGCCCGGTCGAGGCCGGCGATCACGGTGGCGACCTGCAGCGAGAGCTCGCGGGTGGGCCCGACCACCAGGGCGCGAGGGCCCCCGGCGCGGTGGCCCTGAAGGCGTTCGATCATGGGGACGGCGAAGGCGAGGGTCTTCCCCGATCCCGTGGGGGCCGCGATGACGGTGTCATGGCCGGCCAGGATGTGGGGAAGTGCCTCGCGCTGCACCTCGTTGGGGGCGTCGATGCCCTGCCGGGTGAGCGATTCGAGGGTGCGCGCACGCACTCCGAGTTCTGCAAACGATGTCATGGGTTCTCCGGGCGCACACCAGCCTGGCCGTGCAGTGGCGGCTGGACCGCGCTGGCCCCTCTCGGGGGTGGGAAGCGTTCTTGAGGACCCCGCCGGAAGCGGGGGAGAGGGTTCGCCAAGATGCCGTCGACGTGGTCGACTGCCATTGACGGTAACAGAAGCCCGCTCGCCAGCGGGTTTCGTCATGGATCCGGCGCCGGATGGAGACGGCAGGGAGCGGCGCCTCTGCGGCTCACCTCGGGGGTGTGGGTACCCTCTCGGCAGCGCACCTGGAGCCGCCCGGCTGGCAGGCGGTGGCCGGCACGGCGGTGGCAGCGAGGGGGGCTCGGGAGAGCTCCGGGCCGGCATGTTCGGCACCGCTCGCACCATGACGGCCACCATGGCCCGGGACCCCCAGGTGGGGCGATTGGCGGGGGTCGATCTTGATCCGCGGCACCCAGGCATCCCGGAGCGCGGTCTGGCTGGTCACGACCGGGGGAAGGTCGCCGCGGACCACCTGGGCCAGGCTGACCTCGTCGAGCACGTCCCGGATGTAGGACCTGACCGCGACCCATACGTCGCGGAGCGCCTCCGTGTGCCCGACGTAGGCGAGCTGGTCCGGGCGGTAGTCGCCCACTCGGGCGAGCGGCCCGTCGATGACCCGGATGACGTCACCCAGGGTGATGGTGGCGGAATCCCGCGCCAGCTCAAATCCGCCCCCCACCCCCCGGTGGCTGATGACCAGCCCCTCCTCCTTGAGTTCGGCAAGGATGTTCTGGAGGAATTTGAGCGGGATGTTCTGGGATTCGCCGATGTGCTCCGCGCTGACCGTGCCCGGCCCATGGGCCGCCAGCTCGATCGCCGCCCGGACGGCATAGTCAGCCTTCACCGATACGCGCATTTCGCACATTGTGACCAAAGGGCCGGCCCCCGCACCTCATTGGTAGACATTAGGTGCGAGGGGCCGGCCCGGCATCGGGTCAGTTGCGTTGTGGCAGCCGGAGGCTCAGCTGCAGGTCCAGGTTTCGCTGCCGGCGACCGGCAGCTGATCCCCGTCCTGGAGGTTGGAGAACGTGGCCGAACCCGACCCGTTGCTGTTCACCGTGATCGAGAGGGTGGTTCCCGAGACCTGGTCAAACTCGTCGGCCGTCCCCTGGTAGGGGGCGTCGAGGTCGACCGAGTCCTGGAAGGCGGTCGCGTCGGTGTACGTCCCTGGACCGGTGTAGGGGGTGATGTTCCAGTTGAGGGCGAAACTCTGGTCCGTCAGAGGCTGGGGAATGCTCCAGGTCTGGTTGGCCATGCCGCTCTTGGCGAGCACCGCGCAGGCCGGCAGGACGCTGAGGTCCTCGGTGAAGGTCGCGGACTGGGTGACGGTTCCCGTGACCTTGAGGGTGGCGGTGAACGCATGGCCACCGCTCGCGGCGGCCGTCGACGCCGCCGAGGAGGAGGAGGCTGCCCCGGTCGGGGCGCCCGCGGACGACGATGGGGTGCTGGAGGCCCCGCAGGCGGAGGCACAGAGAAGGACCACAGCACCGACCCCGCCGACTAGGCGCCGGCGCGCCCGCGCCGAGGAAGAGATGTCGACCAGGGAGCGGAGATTCATGTGACGACCACCACTGTCGGTGAATTCATGTAACAGAGTATGTGGTTGTCGCCCTACCAGTTGCAGGTGCCGAGTCCGAGCGGTGACCCGGGGCGGTGTCCGCTCTCCCGGCTACACCGCCTGCTCGAGCACCGGCGTTCCGGCGCGCTCCTGGCGGTGGAAGGGGAGCGCCACCAGTGCAAAGGCGAGCAGGGCGAACGGCGCCGCCTCGATGATGTACCAGGGCCAAGGGGCGAAGAGGTCGAGCGGCGTGGTCCCGCGAGGCGGCTTGCCCGCCAGGTTGAAGTAGTTGGCCCGAGTTACCAGGTCAAAGACCCCGACGGCCGCCGCGTAGGCCAGGGTGGCCTGGAAAGCTCTGGTCACGGCGCCCTTGCCGGGAACGTAGCCGAGCCCGCAGACCAGGAAGAGGGCCGCGATGATCACGCCGCTGTGGTCGATGTAGTACTCGAAGTACCAGTAGCTGCCGAGCGGCAGCGACCGGTCCGGCCAGAGCAGGCCCATCGTGGTGGCCGCCATCCCCCAGAAGTAGGTGGTCTCGATCAGCCAGCGCCGGCGCCAGATGAGGGCTCCCCCCGCCACGAACGCGGCCAGGTCGCAGAGGTTGAGGGGGAGGCCGTACCGGATCGACCAGTTGCCGTTCCACACCCCGCTCAGGCAGTAGACGGTTTGATTGACGACCAAGGCGCCGGCCAGGCCGCGGGCCGCCCACGTGCTTCGGTGGCTCGGCCATCGCCTCCCCGCGACGACCGCCGCCCAGATGGCGATCGCCGTGAAGGCCAGCGCCCCGAGGTGACCGACGCTCCAGAACTGATTCACGTTTCCTCGCAGGTTGCCCGGATCGATGCCGTTTCTAGCACACCACGTCCCTCGACGCTAATCTGCGCCGGCGTTTCGGTGTGTACCTTCCGCCGTTGCTGGAGGCCCTGGGGTTGGCCGAGCTGGAACACTGCCCTCGCAACAACCGGAAGCGCGCGCGGTAACCCCTGGAGCCGACGGGGAGATTCGAACTCCCGGCCAGCGGTTTACGAAACCGCTGCTCTACCACTGAGCTACGTCGGCTGGGGAAGACGGGCACGCGGTGAACCAGCCCGAGTGGGCCATTATCCCAGTTGCGTGAAGACCCGCCGCCCCCGGCCCCGCGTCGCCCCTCTGGGATGACCGCCGAGGCCCTGACCCGCTTCGCCGAGACCGATGGGTTCGAGGTCGCCCTCGACGAGGAGGGTTCGCCGCCGGACGATCCGCTTCTGCGCCTCTACGGCGGGCCCCTCCGGGTCCGGCGGGGCACTCCTCGCCTGGTTGCGAACTTCGTGGCCACCGCCGACGGGGTCACCGCCTTCGGCGAGGGCGGCGGTGAGGGTGCCATGGCAGTCAGCCTTCACAGCCCCGCCGACCGCTTCCTGATGGCCCTGCTCCGGTGCGCCGCCGACTGCGTCCTGATCGGAGCCGGCACCCTCGGTGACGATCCCCACCACCAGTGGACCCCGAGCACCCCCATGCCGGACCTGGCGGAGGAGCTGGCCGTCCATCGCCGGCGGCTCACCGGCGCTGACGGCCCACCGCCGCTCGCCGTGGTGAGCGGAAGCGGCGCCCTGCCGGCCGCCCACCCCGCGCTCCGCGATCCTGCGGGCGACGTCTTGGTCATCACCACCGAGGACGGGGCGGCACGGCTCCCCGTGATGCACCCTCGGGTGCGGGTCGCCGTCGCCGGGGAGGCGGGCGAGATCCCCGCCGGCGCGGTGGTCGAGGCGGTGCGCACTCATCTGGCGGCCGTGACCATCCTCTGCGAGGGCGGCCCGCGGCTCTTCGGGCAGCTCCTCGCCGGCGGGTGGGTGGACGAGCTCTTCGTCACTGTGGCCCCGCAGCTCGCTGGTCGTTCCGGGCATGCTCCCCGGCCTGGACTGGTCGCCGGCACCGCGTTTGCCCCTGAGGAGGCGCCCCGGCTCGGTCTCCGCTCGCTGCGCCGGTCAGGCGACCACCTCTTCCTCCGGTACGCGGTTGCGCGCCGACCTTGACGGCATCAACACGCACGGCACCAGGGGTGGCCGGATTTAGCAGGGTGTCTTCAACATCCTGCTAGCGCAGGTGCATGCTCCCGCGCCTCGCCGGCTGCGCGACGAGCGCCTCCGATCTCACCGTGAGTGCGGTCACCACGGGGCGCTTGAGCGCTGCCACCGCCGCCCGGGGCACCGCGACGGGGACGGGTCTGCGCGCCGGCAGAGGGGATGTGGGCACCTGTTCGGGTGCGCGGACGATCGCTGCCGCCGCCACGGGCAGCGGGGTGCGGACTGGCTGCAGCGCCCGCGGCGAGCAATCGCCGCCGCCGAGCAGGAGACCGCGGCGCACACGGATGTGCCGCTGCACCCAGAACCAGACGGCGAAGCCGGCAAGGGTGATCACGCCCTTGTCGGCGGCGCGCTGGAGGAGGGCGGCGGCCACCGCTGCCGGACCGAGCACACCCTGCGTTTGGAGCAGGGCGATGGCGGTGCTTTCGAAGCCTCCCACCCCACCTCCGGGGCTGGTCGCGGCGCCGGCAAGGTATGCGGCGCCGTAGATGAAGGTGGTGGTCACCCAGGGGATCGCCGTGCCGCTCGTGCCCCGAACCATCAGCCAGAAGAGGGTCAACTCAAAGAGCGCGCCCAGCACGCTGAGGATCAGCCAGAGCCAGGTCTGGGGGCGCCGCATGAGCCGGACCACCTGCTCGTGGAGAACCTCGAGCTGGCGGGTGGCGCGCCGCGCCCACGGGATATGCCCGACCACCCGGAGGACGGCGGTGAAGACCGGGTCGATGGTGAGGATGCCGATGATCGCCAGGATCCCGGCGAGCGAGACGGCGATCCCGGAGATGCCGGCGGCATAGGCGAGAGCGCCGGGGATGGCGACCGCCACGATCACCGTGGTGTAGAGCAGCTCCTGGACGGTGACCGCAGCCATGGTGGTGCCGATCGGGGCGCCGGTCGCCTCACTGGCCAGCTCGGCCCGGGCCAGCTCACCGAACGGCAGCAGGCCAAAGGCCTCGCCGCCCACCGTGAAGAGCACCGAGTCTCGCACGGTCACCGCCACCCCTTCGCTGCGCAGCAGCTGGTGGTAGCGGAGCCCTTTGGTGAGGTAGAAGCAGGTGGTGAGCCCAATCGCCGCGGGCACCATGATGATCGGGAAGCGCGCGATGTCCTGGCCGAGCTGGCCGGGATTGAGGATGAGGATCAGGGCGACCAGGATGCCGATGGTCACCCCCGTCTGGATGATCAGGCGCACGCGGTGGGCGCGACTCATCCGAAAATCGTGGTTCGAGACCCTGACCGGGGGATGGGCCGCGGATGCTTCGTCACCGATCCGGTTCTACGCTCTCGGCGCTGTCGCGGACGTCATCGATCTCGTCCGCCAGAAGCGGGAGGGCGGCGTACCCGACCGCCCCCGGGCCGGTTTGGGTACCGATGACCGGGTCGAGGGCGATGATCTCGCAGCGGGCGACGTCGCAGACCTCGCGGAGGCGCGCCTCCAGGGCCCGGGCGAGCTCCTCGGCGTCGGCGTGGAAGACCAGGATCCAAGGCTGGCCGGGAAGGTCGCGCGCCGTCTTTTCCAGTGCGGAGAGCACCCCGGACGGGGTGCGGGTGAGGGCCACGCGTCCGGTCTGGCCGTTGCTCAGCCGGAAGACCGGTCGCACGTGGAGGCTGTCCGAGATCCCCGCCAGGAGGGCGTTGATCCGGCCGCTTCGAGCCACGAACTCGAGGGCCTCCAGGGCGCCGAACATCCTCACCTCGCGGATGGCGCGCTCGGTCCGGGCCAGCACGTCGGGGAGCTCGGCCCCGGCGATGCAGAGCCGGGCCGCGACCCGTGTGATCAGTCCCAGCCCGGCGGCCGCCGTTCCGGTGTCGACCACCGTGACGCGCTCCCGCCCCTCCTCCTCGGCGAGCATCCGGGCTGCCAGGCGCGCGCTGTCGTCCATGCCGCTCCATCTGGCCGGGATGGTGAGGCAGAGGATCTGGTCGGACCGGCAGCGACGGTAGGCCTCCAGGAACTCCCCGGGAGGCGAGGCCGACGTCTCGGGGGTCTCACCGTGGCGCAACCGCGCGTAGAACTCGCGCAGCTCCTCGGTGCTCCGGGCGTCGATCTCCTGATCACCGATCCGGACCGGTAGATCGACCACACCGACCGTGCCGCCCAGCTCGGGTGGCACCAGGGCCCCGCTGCCGGTCACCAGGGCGCACGGCCGGCTGGTCGCCTCCGGCGTGACTGCGGCCGGGTGAGCCCGCACCGTGGGGGGGATCTCCACGGCTACCGCGGACCCATCCGCGACGCTAGTCGCATTGGCCGCGCGCAAGATGATCCATGTCACTCCCTGATCTGGTCGTGAGGGGTCACGCGGCCGCGCAGTTGCATCGGTCCGAGGCCATGCCCCACCGGGAAGCTGCTGCCTAAGATGATAGCCATGGCCTGAGGCTGAGGACCGCCTCGGGTCGGATGGCCGAGGGATCGGCGGAGGGAACATGGACGCGCGCTGGACCCTGGTCACGTTCTGCGCGGCCGCCTATCTGATCGGAAGCCTTCCCCTGGGGTACTGGGTGACCCGCTGGCGGCGGCTCGGTCTCGACATCCGGGGCTATGGGTCCGGCAACGTCGGTACCGCCAACATCTACCGGCACGCCGGGTTTGCCCTGGCGGCGGTGATCGGGCCGCTCCAGTTCATCCAGGGATTGCTCCCGGTCCTGCTCGCCCGTTACGTCGGGAACGTCACCGGCGCTGGTCTGGTGGTGGTCGGCATCCTCGCCGTCGTCGGCAACGGCTGGTCCCTCTTCCTCCACTTCGACGGCGGACGCGGGGTGGCGGTCTCGACGGGCGCGGTTGCCGGTCTCAACCCGATCGCCCTGGCCGTGCTCCTCGTCTGCTTCGCGGCCGGTGCCCTCCGAGGTCGGATCGCTGAGGGGGTGATCGCCGGCTTCATCGTGCTCCCGCTGGCGGGGGTGGTCCTCGCTGTCGTCCCACTCCGGGCCGGCTGGGCGTTCCCCGTCGGGATGGTGGTCATCCTCCTTCTGATCCTCGCCCGCCGCCTGGAGGGGGTGGTCGGCGACGTCAACCACTTCGGCAAGGACCAGCACGTCGTCCTCGACCGGGTCCTCCACGACCGCCGTCCCGGACGGCCGCTGGTGGGGCACCGCACCGATCCCTGAGCGTCTCCCGGAAGGACGCCCGACGGCCGTCGCCGGCCTTCTTGGGGCGCCGGCTACCCCTCGTCGGTCCAGACGGGGTTGAACGGGTACCACTGCTCCGGAGCGAGGGCGATCAGCGCGTCGAGCCGGTCGGCAAGGGTCTGGGTCATCTCGGCGACCGTGCCGGTCGGGACCGGCGCGTCGATCAAGATCCGGTAGTGGCGGTCGACCCGGTAACAGATGGCGGGCAGCAGGGGGCACCCGGTGTGGAGCGCCATCGCCGCCGGGCCGGTGCTGAAGAGGACGGGACCGCCGCGGAACTGCACTTCGACCGTCGCCCCCCCTTCGGGGATGTCGGCGAGGAGGGCCAGGAAGCGGCCGTGGCGGAGGGCATGGAGCAGACCCCGGGCGGCCCGACCGGGGGTGAAGACCTCCAGGCCGCGGCGCTCGCGAGCCCAGACGATCACCTTGTTGAAGAACCTCGGGCTGAAGTCGCGCATCACCGTGGTGAGCGCCAGTCCCCGAGAGAGGGCCATCGTCGCCGCCATGTCCCAGTTGCCGAAGTGAGCCAGGCAGAAGATGCCCGACCCGTGCTCCTCCTCGGCCCGCGCGATGTGCTCCCAGCCGTCCATCGGATGATCTCGGCGCACCGTCTCCATGGTCAGAGCGTCGGCCCACATGAGGTCGAGGCAGGTCCGGAAGTACTCGCGATAGGAGGCGCGCGCCCGGGCTCGCGCGGCCTGCGCCGTGAGCGCGGGATCGGCCCTCCGGTGGCGGGCGGCACATTCGGCGACGCGGCCCGGCCTGACCAGGGAGGTGGCCGCGGCGATGGCGTCGACGGCGAGGTAGCGGTGCCAGCCGAGCGCCTGCGCGGACTTGGCGACGCCACCCCAGAGCATCCGGAGCAGAGGCGAGGGCGGGGACGTGCTCTGGATCGGAGCGGCCAGGGTGCGAGCGACAGGGGCGCTCAGCGGATGCCCTGTGGCCGCTCCGCCGTGAGGACCGTTCACCCGGGCGGCCGCGCCCGATCTTGTCTTGATGGCTTCTCCGCCCGTGAAGTCTCAGCGGAGAGGATCATAGATGGGAGCGTGGGCCGAGCCCACACCGGCCGGCGCAGGATGCCCGGCGCGCAGTTCACTTCGGCGGGCCGGCTGGCTCGCAGGGCGCGGAGGGTTCGGGTGTGACGATGCGGGTGGCTTGGTTCGGGCACGCGGGAGGACGCCGGGCCGACGGGCTCACCACCTACAGCGACCAGACCGTCACCTCCCTGGCCGCGGCCGGCTGTGAGATCCGCTTCTTCCACCACGATTTGGACGGCGACAGCACTCCCGTCGCCGACGTCGTGGCGCTCGAGGGGGTCCGTTTCAAGACGGTGACGCTGCCGGCTCCTCGCACCCTCGCCCGGATCGAGCGGGCCCTCGCCGACTTCCGTCCCGACGTCGTCCATTGCTCCGTGAGCGTCTCCCTCCTCGACGGGGCGGTGGCCCGGGTGGCGCGCGGTCTGGGCGCCGCGACGGTGGCGACCTGCCACCTCCCCTACGCCCCGGCGCAGAGCGCCCGGGGCCGGGTGATGCGCCGTCTCTACCACTACCATGCCCCCCGCCTCCGGGAGTACGACCGCTGCATCGCCCTCTCCCACGACCAGCGCGACCTCCTGGTGTGGGCCGGGGTCGCGCCGGATCGCGTCGTGGTGATGCCAAATGCCGTCGACACGCAGCGGATCTGCCCCGGGCCCTCTGCGCTGAAGCAGGCCCTGGGCGCCGAGCTGATGGTCTCCTTCCTCGGCCGGCTGGACCCGGAGAAGCGGGTGGAGGAGCTGATCCGCTCCTTCCTGGCCCGCCGCTGGCCGTCCGACCACCTGCTCGTGATCGCCGGCAATGGGAGCCAGGATCGCCGGCTTCGTGCCATCGCCGGGGCCGAGGGGCCGGTGCGCTTTCTGGGGATGGTCACACGGCTGGAGGACCGCCTGGAGCTGCTCCGGGCGACCGATCTCTTTGTCCTTCCCTCGACCGCGGAGGGACTTTCACTCGCCCTCCTGGAGGCGATGGCGGCGGGCTGCGCGATCGTCGCCACCGATGCCGGCGAGCACGGGGCGGTGCTGGACGGCGCCGGCCTGGTCATCCCGCTCCACCCCCTGGAACCGGCCCTGGGTGAGGCCATGGAGCGGTTGCGCGCCGACCCCGAGGCCCGTCGGAGACTCGGTGAGGCCGCCCGCAGCCGGGCCGTCGCCCATCACGGCCTCGAGGCGTACGTCGCGGACCTCCTCGGCGTCTATGCGTCGGCCATCGCCGGGCGCGAGGTCGGCAGCGTGCCGCGGTAGGGCCGGA
>Ga0302202_10001220_pt1 | contig 32130 bp, 29 predicted proteins | sample II_Bog_N3_3_FD_194579 | JGI IMG/M metagenome (GOLD analysis project Ga0302202, IMG submission 194579) | Peat permafrost microbial communities from Stordalen Mire near Abisko, Sweden - II_Bog_N3_3 | ecosystem: Environmental > Terrestrial > Soil > Wetlands > Peat | place: Sweden: Abisko...
GCCGGATGGACCGGAAAACCCCCTGCCATGCGCAGATCGACTGGCGGCACCCACACACCTCTTTCTCGAGAATCAGGTTCGCCCCGCGAGGAAAACAGCCTCTCCCCTGAGCCGTTCCAAGGGAATGGCCTCTGCGCTTCCAGCCGGTCGGGAGGACCAACCAAACCCCGCAGGATCAGCTTTCACCGGCGTCATTTTGCCTGGTGCACAAGGCCGCAGCGAGCATGTCCGCAGACTTGACCGGCAGCTCCTTCTGGATGTCCCGGAGAAGGCTTTGGACCCTTGGATCGTCGATGCGATCCAACAGCCGGCGGCCTATGTGCTTGTGGAGGCGCCATTCAGCTTTCGCTGCGGCCAACGAAGCCTTCTCAGCGATTTGCGCCCTCTTCAGTTTTAAGAAACGCAGCGTGGCTTCGCTTCTCTTAAGTTCATCCCGCAGGGTGTCTATGTCTTCCATGATGGGGATCGTAGCACTGCGGAAACCGGTCAATGATTAGTGCCGTAGCTTCGGGATTAGCGTAAGCGTCCGGCCGGCGTCCCTCATAGTCACCTTGAGTGACTTTTGACGCGATCCCATGGTGACCATTGGGCATGCACCCATGGTCACCATCAGTCTCAAGATGCAGGTTGCCAGTTCTCGGGCGTGAGGGCGCCGAGGTCGTCTTGGTTCGTCATCCGGGGCAGACGGGTGAGGACATCCTTCAGGTACGCGAGAGGGTCTTTGCCGTGGCCCTCGTTTAGTCGGAGTTTACGCTCTGCACCCACAAGCGTCACTCATGTGACGCACGACGTCACAGGCAATGACGTTGAAGGAGGTCGTCCACCGGACGGATACGGCCGAGTGAGCGGGAAGCTCCATTAAGCTCCAATAAAGCTCCAGCGAAGCTCCATTAAATGGAGCTTCCGGGGCTCGCAAATCCTAAGCGCAAAGCGCTTGGACGTATTGCGTCTCACCGTATTCATCACCAGCCGAGCGTAGCGAGGCGATAACGCCCAGAGCATCGAGGACCCCTGAACGTAGATTCCCCCTTGCTCGGACGAAGAAAATCGCGCCAGGGGCGGTTTCCGGGGCCGTATGGCCAAGGCTGGACGGGGATGGCCCCCTGGCACAAGCCCTGCGTCTCGGACATCAAAGTCCTCCCGGTCGGCAAGTAGACCTTCAAGAACCCCGTGACGACCATGGCCGCCATCGACCGCCTGGTTCACCACGCCACCATCCTCGAGTTCACCGGCGAGAGCATCCGTGCTGCAATAAAAGGCAGCGTTAAACGGGCCTATACAATAATTGGTTGTACTGCCGACAGCGGTACAACCAATATTCGGCAACACCGATGAAACCCATTCTAGGTATTCAGTTCGTGGCAGGGTTGCTGTCACTGGAATGGCTTCATAAACGCTACCTCTTCTCCGTCTTCAAACACTACGGGGAGGTAAATGGCCCCTCACTTCAATCGCTGCTTATCATAGCCTTCATAATCGGCTTTTCTGTATTTCTTGTTTTTGGGGCCGTTACGGGTCTTTGCGGACGGCGTTGGGGAGTGTACATCTCCTGCGTTTGTCAGTTGTTGGCCTGTTTGGCTGGTTGCTATTACATATTCCTCTCGTTCAAGACCCTTCTTCCACCCGCCGGCTCCCCGTTCGGCCTCTATTTTCTTTTATTGTCGGTGCCCCTCTTTCTTCTCTCGTTGAGCGGATTCATCATTTTGCTCAAGCATCTCCTCCGAACTGGATCGGGAGCCGAAAAACCGTCCGCGTAAGATAGCGGTCAACGTCCGACGCATTCGGGCCGGCTCCTGCGGCAAGCTGTGCGCGCCATTGTCGGTTTCTAATTGTCGTCACCGCTGCCGGGAAAGGATATTCCCTTCAGTTTTTAGCGGACCTGCTTGAACGGATCGAACTCCAAGTTACGTGAGCCGGCTGTGTTGACGTAAATGTCAGCATCAAAGCTCGTCGGCGGCGGCTGAAAATCTCCCGTCAAATCGATGGCAATTCGGCCATAATCCTGCCCGTTGCCAGTGGTAAAGTAATACGCCTTTTGAAGGTCAGGGCTCCAATTTTTTGTTCCCACAGGCATGCTTACCGTGACACTTTGTTGATAGCCGTCGGCTGGAGCCTCATTGGGATAGAGGTCGGCAATCTCCTGCGCGCCTCCCCCTGATACTTCCAAGGTCAGCTGCCAGTCAAAAGGCTTCCCTCTCACAATATCCACTGGATTACGGCTCAGCCGAACGGTGAGATTTCCGCCACTTGCGACGCGCTTGCCAGTAGTCAAATCGAACATGGTGGGTGTGCCGTCACACGGGATGTACGCGTGTATGCGCGCCTTCACCATCGGCTCGGCACCCTGGAGCTTCCACATTTTGAAAATGACTCGGTTGCTTGGATCAGTTTTTCCCCCTGGAGACCAATTCCCATTCCCGTGTTGAACATACTGATAGCCTTCCTTCTCCGGTCCCACCCCCAGGCTCTCCCCATGCAATCCCATGAATTCAAAATTTCCTTCTGCATCGCTCTCGGTCAGATGCGGTGTCTCTTTGGTCCCATCAAATCCCACCTCGGTCATCACGTATCCTTTAACCTTCGCGCCTGCCACTGGCTGGCCATTTTGGTCGACGACTTTCCCGTAAAAATCCAAGGACCGGCTATTGGTTGTATCAATCACGGACTTAAATTCCCCCAACCTGGCCAAGGCTGCCGCATCGGAATGCGCGGCTGGACCAGCAGTTGAAGCAGCAGGCTTGCTGGTGTTGGGAACAACCGTACTCGCCAAACTTGTTGTCGCCGCCTTTTCCTGAGCCTCTACAGGCTTAACCTGCCTCCCCGTCCACCACCGCCAGCCAAACAGCAACAGCAGCAACAGTACTACGATGACACCGACCAGCTTTGAGCGATTATTCATTGATTTGTTGGTAGACCAAACCTCTTCATCAACGCATTCCAGTAATTCTGCTGGTCGGCATTTGAGAACTCGAACTCCGCGCTATGCCAGACGTGATCCTGGAAATTGTTACTGTAGGGATCGGTTTCCCATATAGTTGTCGACGTCAGATCAGTTGAAACAATTCCTTGTGCGCTCGTAGGGGTCGCGCCCAGAGCGGGGCATTGAGCCTGCGCCGCAAAAGCCATGATCTCATACTGGTCATTGATCGCGCCGTTCGTAGCGAGTGAAAGCCAGTGAGTTTGCCCACTTCCAGCATCCTGCGAACTGCTAAATCCTTGCGCAACCGGCGGCGCATTGGAATCGCCGGCGTAATTGTAGGGAGGATAAAGTCCCGTTGCGTGGTCGGGCTTTAGCCGTTCATCCGTTTGCCAATGAGAGCTGTTTAAAGCCCAGTCATTCGCATTATAAAAATTCCCGATCGATGTGGCGGATGTCCCGTTAGATCCCATCCAGCCCACATAAATATTAGGAGTCGTTTTCATGGTCGGCCCTACTGTTGCGAAAAATCCGCTAGGCGTCGGCTGGGTGATATCATAAACCTGCACGGGCACCGCGGCCTGGCTCGGCACATAACCCGCGATCAACACTTGACTGATTTGGGCCGCCTGGCGCAGGGCTTCCCCTGTAACGACGTTGCCCATGCTGTGGGCCAAAACATAAACACCACTGGACGTACCGTTAAGTTGCTGAAGCAGTCTACCAAGGGGATACGAGGACCACCACGCTGTGTATTCTGACATGTCGTAATCAAATGGAGCGGCTACAGATGACGTGTGATAAGTCGCCGGCCACTGGAACGTTCCGAACTTCCCCTTATATCCCTGCCAGTAGAGGCGCTTGAGTGCTGTTGCAGCAAAGGTATCCTTTTCCCACGGCTGCATGTTGTAGCCATGAACAAAGAGGATGTACTTGTTGCCGTTGGGATCGGTTGGCACCGAGAGACCCGGGGTTGAGGAACTGTATTGGAACCCCTGCGTGAGACCCGCCGACAGCCGAGCGGTGGAAATCTGAGCCTGCGATAGAGGCAATCCGCCTCCTGAATAAGGAGCAAACGATGGCGCCGATGGATTAAGCGTAGGGCCATCGCCCACCGTCCAGCGTTCGTAAAGTCCTTTGATATCCGTCAAATTCATGAAGAGGCCGCCGCTTTCGCCAATCTTCGTGTAATTACCAGCCGTTCCTGTGTTGAACGTGATGACGAGGCGGCCCGTTCCCCACCCAGCTCCCTCAAAGATAAAATATGCGTTTGGGTTCGTAGCCGTCAGTGAATAAAGCGCGGTGGCCGGAAAGTAGAAAGGTGAGCCTTTAGTCACTGTTCCCAAGGCCACACTATACGGTGCCGACGCCTGATCTGACGCCGTGCTCGGATCGGTCAGATAATCGGCGCCACCCGTGACAACCGAAGATCCGTGCGGCGGGGCCGCCGCATAGATATTGATTGCCGGCGTCCCGTCATTGGGCCCCCAGCCATTAACCGCATCGCCCGTGTTTGAGTGCCATTCCAAACCCACGGTGATATTTCCCGACGTAATTGCTTGGCTCAATCCACCTATTGATAGCCAAAGTCGGGCAAAGTTCTCTAGATCACGGGTGCAGGTAACGTGGGCGGGACTCTGGAGACAATTGGGCTTTCCAGTTAGCGGATTAAGGTCAGCCTGAACGGTAAGGTCGGCCTGACCGACATCGCCGCTGACCGTGTCATTGCCGTCAACACCATCATTGAGCCAAATAATCCCCAATGACGATTCCGGGCCGGTAGGCGCTTTTTTCTCCGGCTGTGCCTCCGAACGGCCACGGCTGGAGAGTAGGAATCGAGCGTTGGCGACCATGGGCGCAGGCGCTGGGCCTCAGGGCAATCGAAGGCTCGCCGGGTCCTGGCGGCCGTCCCAGATACGCACTACTTCGACCAACTGGGAGGCGTCGTTCACTTGGTAGAAGATCAGATAGTGGCGGTAGGCGAGTTTGCGCATGCCGGGCCTGCGCCGCACGGACGCACCCCGGCGCGGCATGACCGAGAGCGCGAAGGCCGTATCGAGCAGTTCGTTGCCGAGCCTCTCCGCCGCCTCGGGGCTCTTCGCCGCGAGGAAGCGCACGACCGCGCCGAGATCGGCTTGCGCCTTCTCGCTCAGGCCGACCCGGTAGCCCATAGCGGGATTTTTTTGCGGACTTCCTCCAGCGGAATCACGCCTTTTTCCCTCAATGAGCTCAGACCCTCGTCGATGGCCGCCAGCATTTCCGGCGTCTCCTCCTCCGTGCCGTCCAGCCATTGCCGCAGCGATTCGCGCTCCTGGGGCGGCAAGTGCAGGATGGCCTCCTGGATTTCGACGAGTTTGGTCATGGATTTACGGTAGTGCGTTCCGGTTCATCCGGCAATGCCGGTTTTACCCTCGCGGATGGTGCCGGCGGTGGGCGTCCTTCAAGTCAGCGATAGTAACCCGCAGGTAACGCTCGGTCGTGGCGAGGGACTTGTGGCCGAGCAGTTCCTGGACATGGCGCAGGTTGGCCCGGTTCTGCAAAAGGTGCGTGGCACAGGTGTGTCGCCAGAGGTGCGGCGTTACCTTCTTTTTGACTCCCGCCACCTTTGCATAGCGTTCCACGATGTTGCCAAGGGCATGCTCCCCGAGGCAGGAGTCCTCCCCGGGATGGTTGCAGGGCGCGACGAAGAGCCGGAGCGACTCCCGACCGGCGAGGAGCGCGGGCCGGGTTTCCCGCAGATACGTTTCCAGGCAGGAGCAGGCAGTGCGGGTAAGCGGGACGACACGGCCCTTGCCGCCTTTGCCTCGGCGGATGTAAACAACCTCGGACTCAAGATCGACATCCGCGACGCAGAGCGCCCGCAGTTCGGCCCGGCGCAGTCCCGTGGCATAAATGGTTTCCAATATGGTACGGTCGCGCTGGCCGTTGAGAGTCGAGACATCGGGCGCACCAAGGATCGCCACCGCCTCGGAGGGCGTCAGCACATCCTTGGGCAGCGGATCGGGCTGCTTTGCGTAGCGGGCGAACGCGGCCGGGTTGCGCGTAACGGCGCCCCCCACCTGGAGCCACGCGAAGAAGAGCTTGAGGTACGATAGGACGTTGTTCTGCCCGGCAACACCGCGCACAACCCCCCGCGCCGTGGGCCGGTGCCAGAGCCATTGCTGGAAAGAGGCGACGTGCTCCGGCGTCACCGCTCCCGGAGCGCCGAGTTTCACCTCGGCGCAAAATTCGGCCCAGCGCCTCGCATAGGTCGCCTGCGTGGCTAAGGTGCGTACGGAGTAGCCGCGCACGAGGAGCGTCTGCCGGTAGCGGGCAAACTGCATCTCCCATTCGGTCACGCTCTCGGCGTTCATGCCCTCGGATGCGAAGCGCGGAGGGTCGTGCGCACGTCGCCCACGCTGACCCGCGTATAGATCTGCGTTGTCGCAAGCGAGCGGTGCCCAAGCAGGCGCTGCACATAGACTATCGCCGCGCCGTCGCGCATGAGGTGCGTGGCGCAGGTGTGCCTCCAGGCGTGCGGGCCAACGCCCGGTAGCCCCGCCCGGACGGCGCAGCGGCGCGCCACGAGCGCCACGGCCTCTTTCCTGAGGGGTCCGTGCGGTCGAATCGGGGAGAGCCAGAGCGCCGCCTCCATTTGCCCGCGAGTTTCCAGCCATACGCGCCGCGCACCGAGGTATGCGCTCAACGCTTCGACAGCCGAGGTCCCAAGTGGGACGACCCGCCCGCGTCCGCCCTTGCCACGGGCCACACGCACGAAGCCACCCGATAAGTCGAGATCGTGGATGCCAAGCGCAGTCACCTCCGCGAGTCGCAGCCCCGATGAGTAAAGGAGCTCTAGGAGAGCGCGGTCCCGCTTGCCCTGGTGCGTCGCCCAGTCCGGCTGCGCCAGGATTTGGTTTACCTCTCCCACCGTAAGCACACGGCGCGGCAAGCGGTCCAACAGCTTGGGCAGCGGCACGCCGACACACGGGTTAAGGAACACCGCGTCCGTCGTCTCTAGCCACGCGAAGAACGAGCGAAGCGCCGTCTGATGCACCCGCCGTGAACCGGAGCCAAGTTCCCCGGCCAATGCCGCAGCGTAGGACTCCACGTCGGCCCGCGTCACCGCCCGAACGTCTTTCTTTCCCAGCCGTACGAGAAAGCGGCGCACCGACTGCTCCCGGCTCGTGAGCGTCGCCGGCAAGAGCCCGCGCACACGCAGCGCCCCAAGGTAGTCGCGGAACATCCTTTCCGATTTCGGGAGGCTCATACGTCACTCCCGATGATCGGTATATGATCTCCGCCCGGAAAGGCGGGGTTGCCCAAGCGGTGGGCGTTTTCAGAAGCAAGAGCACCGTTCTTAACCTCGCCGTCTCGGAGCGGCTGGGTACCGGCGGGGTCGGTCTCTTGGGCAGCGAGGTTCACCGCCTTCCGAAGTTTCTGCACGCTGCGCATCGCCGGCACGAAGGCACCGCCCGAGCGCAGCACCACTGGCGCGACCAGCAGCCGATAACGAAATGCACGGCCGTTTCCTCCGCAGAGCGGAGCCAGGTATTCCAAGCGCAATAGTTCGCCCAAATGGACTCGCAGCCGCGTGTCTGACCATTTCAGAGCCTCGCGCAGCTCCCGCCGCCCAAAGTCCACCTTGTCCCATTTCGCCTCGTGCGCCCGCGCCTCAACGTAGGCCGCCAGTTGCCCGGCCAGCCGCCGCCCAGGTGGAGAGAGGTCATCGAACGATGCTCTAAGGAGTTCCGTGGCAAGGTCGTTGGCAACGGCGATGTCGTCCAGCGTGACCTCGATGTAGTCGCCAAGGATCGCGTGCGTCCTAACGGGACGTTGCATCTGGTGCAAAAACGCCACGGCCAAAATGAGGTTCAGATACTTCGGCTGGTCGCGCCGTGTCGTCAGCCTCTCGTCGCCGTAGCCCAGCAAGGGCTCGTAGGGATTGACGACCAAGAGCGGACGGAGCATCCGCTGAAAGGTGTGATGGCGGCGGCGCACCGCCTCACGCTCCTTCTTGGCCACCAACGCTCCCATCGTATGCCGGTGGCGCTGCGCCTCCGCGATCAGCCGCGTTTGCTCCAGCGATTCGTCGATCGAGACAAGGAGATAACGGCTCTTTGTCTCTGGGTCCGTGTCCGGCTGCGTCGTCGTCTCAAAGACCGCCGTCGGGCCATGCACCGTGTTCACCTGCGTCTCCATCCGCCCAGTCTCCGGGTTCTTGACCGTCGTTTCGATGGTGAGCTTTTTTGCCGAGATCAAGTTGCGCATCGCGTAGCGCGCCCCCTCCGCCCCGCTCACCTCCTCCAGGGCCAGCACCTTGTGCCTTAGCGAGCCCTCGCCCTTGTAGAACAGGGCTTGGCCCGAGAGCGATGTGAGTTTGATCAAGTCCTCCTCCGGACAGAGCGAGAGCACGGCGTCTTGCAAGTGGCTTTTCCCCGATCCCGACGAGGAGAGGATTTGCACCGCGAGCGGATCGTCCATCCGCCGCGAGGTCATCGCCAGATAGATTAGGAAACGGTTCGTCTCCTCGCCCACGATCCCGAGTTTCCCAAGATCCCTCTGGATCTCGCCGGCAAGATCGGTGCTGCGCCCGAGTTTAAGGGCCTCGGACGTGTCCTGCGCGGACAGCGCCGGGGCCTCGGCCCCGGTCCCCGCTTGCTCGCAGCGGTGTTCCGCCGCCACGAGCAAGCGTCCGAGATCGGCTTCCGTTACTGTCGGTAGCAGCCGGAATACCCGCGCCGCCTCAGCTGCGAACAAGCGCCGGGCACGTGACGAGTAAAGGTCGAACATTTCGACATGGAAGCGGCCCGGCTCCGAACCAATGGCTTTCACGGTGGCCTTTAGACGAGTCACTCCGGATTTCGCTGCAGCGATCACTTCGTAACGCCGGTTCGGCCACGCAAGCGCGAAGCCTTGCGCACACACCTCCTGGCGCGGCTCGTCAGAGGAATGCTGAGATTTTTCTTCTCCAGCCGTTTCCGGCTTGGGCGCAACAAGCGCCATCCACTCAGCGACGGCGTTCTCACGGCCGGGCGAGAAGAAGGCGTTGGCATTCTTAACACCTTCGGGCCATGCAATGGTGCGCACGTTCGCAGTCGGCAGGAGCGCGTCGAGCCTGGCCCGGAGTGATTCCGCGCTCTCGCGGCCAGCTTGGTCGTTGTCGAGAGCCAGGATGATTTCACGGGCGGCGCTTTCCCTCACCGCCCGCTCGTGGTGCTCCGTCCATCCGCCCCTGCCGTGGAGCGCGATCACGGAGTGCTCACCCGCCTGCCAGAATGAGAGCGCATCGAAGATCGCCTCGGTGAAGATGATCCTCTCGGTCGCCTTAACGGTCGACGCGTTGAACGCCGCCTTGTGCCCTTCCGCAAGGTACAGGTGCTCCGACGAATCCTCCGACAACTTCGCACCGTCGCCCTCGACCTTGTGGCCGTAAAGTCCGACGACGCAGCCAGCCTCGTCCAGGATCGGCACGGTGACTCGGCCGTAAAACACCTCGTTGCCATTGGCATTCAGGATCTCCAGCGCCTTCAGTAGCTCGATTACCTCGCCGGACTTGGGCAGCGCGGATTTGAGGGTCCCGTTGCAGTAGCCGACCTGAAAGGTTTCCAGCATCAGGGGATCCACCAAATTGCGGGAGGCGAGAAAACCTAGGCCCGCCTTGTCCCTAAAAAGCGTGCGGTGATAGAACCCCGTCACCCGGTTAAGCAGATCGGCGGCAGCGTTCGCCGTCAGCGCTGCGGCCTCCTCCGGCCTCCGTTTTCCAGAAGGCGTCAAGCTCGAAGAGGGAAATTTTGACATGTTGCATCATTACACGCATTACGTGTAACTATGCAAGCGTTTTCGTTTAGTGTAATATGGAAATCGGCCTGCATAATGCCGATATCTCAATGGGAAGACCAACCGCCAAACCACGCACCAAGATGGGCGAACGCATCGCGCAAGCGCGTCAGCAAGCTGGGCTTACCCAAGAACAGCTCGCGGCCAAGCTGGGAACATCTCAGCGGGTCGTCACGTATTGGGAACGCGAGCCAGTTGCGCTTAAAGCTGAGCAGTTAGCCAGCTTGGCCGACGCCCTTGCCGTGACGGGAGATTTTCTATTGGGACGCGAAGAGCATAAAGACCGCGGAGCCGGCCCCACGGGCAAACTGCGCCAAGTGTTCGAGCGGGCCAGCAATCTGCCTCGCGATCAGCAAAGGCATATCCTGCGCGTCGTCCAGGATGCCCTGACCGCCTATGCGGCCCGCAAGGGCAGCTGATATGACGTTACCGAGAAGCGGGGCGATCCTTGGGGAGACGCTGGGAAATGGCTGGAAGCTGCGATAAAATGGAGCTTCCGGGGCTCGCAAATCCTAAGCGCAAAGCGCTTGGACGTATTGCGTCTCACCGTATTCATCACCAGCCGAGCGGCAGCGAGGCAAGTACGCCCAAGGCATCGGGAACCCCAGAACGCAGGGTTTCCCCCTTGTTCGGATGAAGAAAATCGCGCCAGGGGCGGTTTCCGGGGCCGTAATGCCACGGCTGGACGGGGATGCCCCCCGGCACAGGCCGTTCATCGCGGCCATCAACGTCGTTCGGGTCGGCAAGGGAGAGATATTCCCTCAGCAGGTCAACGGACCTGCTTTGTTTGGTCGAACTCCAGGTTACGCGAGCCGGCAGGGTTGACGTAAGAATCGATCTCAAAATGGGTCGGCGGCGGCTGGTAGTTTGCCATGATATTGATCGTGATTCGGCCGTAGTTCTTCCCGTCAAAGATGTAGTAGGATTGGACTACAGAAGGCGTCCAATTCTTGGCGTCTGAAGGCATATTGATTGCAACCGAGGACTGGTAGCCGTCCGCGGGGGCCTCGTTCGGATATAGGTCATTGATCGGGATTAGCCCTCCCCCTTCAATCCCTAGAGTGAGAGCCCAGTCGAACCGTTTGCCTCCATCGATATTCACTGGGTTGCGGGTCAAAGTGGCTACCAAGTCACCGGCATCCCTTCTTCCCGTTAGCGGGTCAAATTTTCTGGGCGTCCCATCACAAGCAAGACCGGATTGGATCGAAGTATGCACCATCGGCTCAGCACCCTGGAGTTTCCACATGTGGAAAATCGCACGATTGATAGACGAAGTCTTTCCACCTATCGGTAGTTGAAGCGCAGTTGTGTTCCTGCCCAATTCATAACCCGATTTGCTCGGAGCGATAGCCAATTCCCAGCCGTGCAAACCGGTAAATTCAAACATCCCGTTTGCATCGGTCTCGGTCTTATACACTTCCTTTCTTTCCCCGACATCAACACCTTGGATGAACATCAGGTCGCCATTCACAGTTGCACCGACCACCGGCTCTTCGTGTTGATCAATAACCTTGCCATAAAAATCCTGGGCCTGGGCATTTTTTCCCGCCCATATCCCTTCAATTATCGCCACCTTTGGATCGATAAAATCTTTCTTTGGCGGCAATCCATTCGGATAGCTGGATTGAGATAGGCTGGAAGGAATCGTCTTGCTCGGTACCGAACTTGAATTGGAACTCGCCGACTTGGCAGCAATTACCGGAGCCGACGCCTCTTTGCTCTTCCATAGCCACCAGCCGCCCAGCAGCAGTAGCAGAACAACGAACGCGACGGCCAGCTTTGAGCGATTGTTCATTGGCTAGGGAGGAGTCGAAATTGGTTAAGCAACGCATTCCAGTAATTCTCCTGGTCCGGATTGGTGAACCGGAATTCGGCGCTGTGCCATTGGTGCAGTTCGTAATTGTGCCCGGGAGAATCTGCCCTCCATACCGCCGGCAGATTCTGGGAAACTGCGAACACGCCGTTGGCTGCCGCGTCGGACACAGCGCCGAGCGCAAGGCTGCGCGGCTCGGCAGCATAGGCCATGATCTCGTAGCGACCATGGACATTGGTCGCATCCCCCAATTGAAGAGGCACAGTGACGACTGTTACACCGCCACTGACGATATTATTGGGATTGAGTGGGTGAAGCTTAATAAAAGACTGAGCTGTCGGCAAATCCGGATAACTCGATTTCTGAAACAAGTCCTGCACAGTCGTCAGGTCATCATTCGCATAGTAATAAACGTAGCCTCGGATGTCGGGCTTCAAGACTTGATCTAGCTGCCAGTAACCTAGTGCATAATCATTAACGTTAAAAAAGTTGCTCTTGGTCGGCACCGCCGCGCTCGCCGATGCCAACCAGCTGCTGTAAATCTCAGGCGTGTCTGGTCCGTATGACCCTCCTGAAATGGTGGCACCGCTTAACGTTGCTCGAAAGAGCAGGTCCACTCTTTCGTCGATGAGATCGCGTATCTTGGCATCCAAGACCCGGAGCTCGGGATTCGTTGAGGAGGTTTCCATCATGGCCTTGTCGACTTGGGCAAATTCGGCCGACGAAAGACCCGCGCGGGCCAAGGGATGAGGCTGGACATCCTTGGGGACTGTCCCGTCATAAGCCCGGGAGTGAATAACAAATACGGTGGCGAGAGACGCCAAGATAAGCAGGGGAACGTATCGGGGTTTCATGTCGAACAGGGCGCCTTAGTTAGGAATCGTGAGCGGGGCGCCGAGCTTGATGAACACCACGGACCCCTTTGGCACGAGGACCATCGAGGCATCGCCGCCCCAGAGGGCCGCAACATAGGCCTCCTGATGAATGGCACTGCCAATCGTCGCCTTCGACTTGTTCGGTGCCATCAGGAGTCCCTGGACCTCCGCGGTCTTGCCATCCGAGAAGACCACATGGGTCGTGGTCGCCTGCACGAAGCCCTTCCTTTCGCTCGGGCCAGTCTTTGCCTCTATCAATGCCCCGGCCTTGATGAATACTCTGTCATCGAAGACGACATCATCCGACAGGCCGCATGGGATCACCGCCTGCTCGCCCGCCTTGATGACCACGTCGTCAAGGATCCGGGCATGAAGGATCATCCCCGCCGGCAGGGTAGCGGCATGGGAGACGGCCCCAAGGACAAGAGCAGCGCTGATTGAGAGAAGTTCGCGGACGTGGTTTAATTTCATTCGAAAGGAAAAGTTACGGACCCTTTAGGAAGGGCTTGCTCAACGGTGGATCGCCGCCGTGGCCGCCGCCTGAGTCTCCTCTCCCATTTTGAAGGAGGGCTCGATGACGGCCAGGGCCAGGAGCATGAAGATTGGTGCCACGACCATGAGCGTAAGGAGGTTAAAATAGTTCGGCAGCCTCTCGAGCTGGGAGGACATCTCCGCATCATATATCTCGACCAATTCGTCTATGGCTGAAGCAGGATCGTTCGTGGCGGAACCCGTCCTCATGGCCTGTGCGAGGTCGAGCCCCGGTTCTCCTATCCGGTAGCGCTCACGGGAGAAGGCGTGAAAGGGCTCGAGTCCCGAATTGAGGCGCACGTAGACCGCGCGAAAGTATTCGCTGTAGACGATGTTGCCGGAGCAACGGGCCACGATGTCGTAGAGGCGAGCCGGCGGCACCTTGGCCCTTAACATCTGCGAGAAGACCCGGAGCGTACGAATTATGATTGCGAGGCGGATCAGCTTCCCGAATCCGGGAACACGGATGAGGATTCGCTGAAAGTGGGGCTCGTTAAGCAGCTTTGCCCGCCTCTTGAACAGGAAGATGGAAAGCACCACCAAGACAGGCATCATGTACCAGTACTCGTGCATGACGACCGTGACGGCGTTGACGATCTTGGTCGAGGTGGGGAGCCCGTGGGGCATCATTGCGACAAAGGTAGGCATCAACTTTGGGAACACAAAGATGCCGAGGACATTCAAGACCACGAAGATGGCCCCGAAGACCAGCACGGGATAGGCGAGGATTCCCGCGATCTTTTTCCATGTCTTGAGCGCCCCTCTCGTGTTTTTCGAGAGCTCGATCAGCACCTCGCGCAGGTTCCCCGCCTGCTCTCCGGCTGAGACAAGAGACACGGTCATGTCGTCGAAGGCTGCCGGAAAGAAGCTGATCGCATCGCTCAGGGAGCCATCGACGTTGCGGATGTAATACATGACCGCAGCGACGACCCCCCGGAAATACGGGCTCTTCACGGTCGCCAGCCCGCGAGAGAGGGCATCAAGCATGCTGACGCCGCTTCCAGCCTGCATGTTGTTCGCCAGGGTCGAATAGAAGGCAACCCGCTCTTCTAAGGGGATAGTCTGGCCGACAACCGATTGCTGGAACCACATCTCGTAGTCGGCAACCACATCCTTGACCACGTTTTCGTCGTCCTGCGCCCCTACGCCAAGAATCGCGGCGTCGGGAATGTGGCAGAGGACGGGAACCTTCCTGGGGGGCACCTTGATGGTGCGATCCTTCGGGGTGACCGTGAAACTATAGAATTTCCACTTGTCCTTCGTAATGAAGGAAGGCTGAAAATACTGCTGTGGGCGATAGGAGGCCATGGGATGCCTTAGGCGACGCTCCTCTTTCCCTCGGGCTCCGACTCCGGCTCCGACAGTGAGAAGCCTTCCCATGGGTCGCGCCATACGTCGGCGGCTTCCATGGTGATTTCGCCGGTGAGAACCTTGTTGAGCGCCTCCTCATAGAGGCTGAGGAAGCCGAGATTTTTGGCGGTAGCGGCGAGGTCATGCACGTCCGCATTCTTCATGACTAGGCCGGATATCTCCTTTGTCACAGGGAGAAGCGACATTACGCTAGTGCGCCCCTTGAGCCCGGCGCTACACTGGGGGCAGCCCTTTGGGTCGGCAGTGTACACTTCCGTTATGCCCTGGTGCCCGTGGAGGGCGAGAATGGCCCGCTCCTCGGGGGTCACAGGACGCTCCTTCCGGCATTCCGGGCAGAGGCGGGGGACCAGCCGTTGGGCTTGGAGGAGCAGGAGTGATTTCGCGAGGACCATCTTGCGGTCCTTGTCCTTGATCATATCCATCATGCGGCTGATGGCCTCGATCTCGGAATTTGTGTGGAGAGTTGAGAAGACAAGGTGCCCCGTTTCCGCGAGTGATAAGGCAAGCTCTGCGGAGGCCGTGTCGCGAATTTCACCCATCATGATGACATCCGGGTCCTGCCGCAGAACGGCTGCACGAAGAGCGGCGAAGGTCACTTCCTGGCTCTCGTTGAGTTGCGACTGGGTCGTTCCCTCGAGGTCAATTTCGATCGGATCCTCGATCGTGTTGATCTTGATGTCGGTCGTATTGATCTCTGCCAGGCACGCGTAGAGCGTCGTCGTCTTGCCGGATCCGGTTGGCCCTGTGACAAGGATAAGGCCATGCGGACGGCCGATCGCTCGACGAAAGATGCTCAGCGCACGGGTATCGAGCCCCAGTTTGTCGAGGCTTAGGAGATCCGAATGTTTCGCCAGGATACGAATGACCAGCACCTGATGGGTGTCGAGCCGGTGGGGGATCAGGTTAAGCCGGAGATTGTAAACATCCTTGCCGATACGGGCACTTGCCCTCGTGTCCTGCGGCATGTGGTTGTTGGTGTCCAACCCGCTGATGCCGCAACCTCCGGATTTCACGAAACCAAGGAGCCCCCTCGAGACCTCGATGCTGAACTGCATGAAGATGTGCAAATCCCCATCCCTGCGGAAGCGCACGCGCCCGATGCCGTTCACCTGTTCAAAATGGATGTCGGACACCCCCTGCTTGATGCCCCGGTAAAGGATGTGCTCAAAGAGGTCCTCGTTTGAGTCCTGTCCCGGTATCGGCTCAAAATTGCGCAGTTTGTCCTCATTGAGGATCATGTCCGACTTCGAATGGTCGGATGCACCCTGCTGGAGGGCCTTTACCTTTGCGTTCGCCATGGCCGCGTCGGTCTCGGTGCGGTTGGCCCTGTTCGTCGACGTGTCCTTGATCGCACTCGCGGAGGCGAGGACCAGGCAAATCTTGCACCCCTTGTGGGTGCTGCCGAGGATGGCGCCGAGAACGTCCTTGATTTGGTTGTTCGCCACCGCTGGGGCGGCCACATAGATGCAGCGTTCCGTTGAGTAGAAGACCGCGACTGTAAACTGGGCACGGATCGTCTCCTGAATCGCACTGTTGCACGCCAAATCGAAGGCGGCGTTCCTGATGTCGACCACTGCGGCTGCACCGCGGATGAACTGCATCGCCTCCCAGAAGCCCTCGGGGATCGCATTGACTGCAATGTGCCCCTTGGCCTTTGCTGAGGCCAGGGACGACTTTTGCTGGTCGGTGAGGATGAATTCCTGTGCGATCAGATCGATGAGTTCGCCGGGATTGTTACTGTGCTTCAGGTCCAGCGTCTCCCTGACAGGGAGGAGGGGAATCTTATCCCCGCCACTGAAACGCTCCACCAGAGGGGTGATGAAGGTCACAAAAGCGCGGTAGCTCGAATCCTTGATGACCGCGCGCTGAGCGACCCATGGAGGGAAGGGACAGTGGGCGTCAATCTTGCAGTGGGCTATTACAAGAACAGGCCCAACCTGTCCAACAGGCACCCACGGGTGCTTGCTCGATTCGAAGGGGGCCCCCAGCCGTTCGCACCATGCAAAATAGAGCTTCAGCGTGTCATTCGATGGGACATCCCTCAGGGTTGTCAGCGGAATGACCCTTCGGTCGTTGAAGGCTGCGTCAATGCTCGCAGCTGAGGGCGCGTGGGGAGGCATCTTACTTGAAGAATTCGTCGAGCGGGAGCGAGACCGACTGCTTGTTGTCCGAGGTCTTCTTCGAGTCCCCGGGCTCGGCACCGACGCCGACCTGGTTCAATTCGAGGACGATGGCCTTGGATGTGATCTGCCGAAGAAAGATACGATATCCCTTAACGACCTGGATGGCCTCGCCATCCTTCTCCACGAGTATCTCCTCGCCGAGTTCAAACAGGACGCCGCCTATGACCGCGCCCCCTTTGAAATGCTGCGACGCAGGCACGACTCCACCAATGTTGTGCCCGCCAAAGTTCTTTTCGACAAGGGACTCCACGGAGGAACCATCCCCTCGGTCGTCGTCGTGTATCTGAACCACGAAGCGCCGGAAGGGATTCTCGGTGACCGGGCGAAGGGCCCTGTTCATGCGGGACTCGGGCATGATGGAGAGCAAATCATTGCTGGAGGCTGCGGGAGTCTCGGCAGCAACGGAAAAGCCTGCGAGGCCGAGGGCGAAGAAAGAGAAGAGTATGGTGCGGTGCATAGGTATCGTTGGACTTCACGGGGGTTGCGGGTCACTCAACTTTGATGCCTCCATTGGTCCTGATTGGCGTCGTAGGTTCCGAATCCCCATACAGACGCAAACAGGATACCGCCGGGCAGAACGCTCGGAGCGTATTTCAGGCAGGAGGAGATCCAGATGTACGCCAAGTAACCTGGGTCGCGTGGAACACGAAGCTTCGGGGCCGTTGGCTTAGATATCGCGCTCATTTTGCGGGCTCCTTGTCGGCGAGAAATGCGAGATTGAGCACAAGTTCCACGTCGGCGGCCGTGCCCGATGGGGAGATTTCGACGCTCTCGACGCGGGCGAAGACGAAGCTGTCCTCTACCTCCCCTAGCCACGCCATGATCTGCGAGTAGGGGCCTGTGACGCTAAAACCGACCAATTGAACGGAGGCTATGCTTCCGGCGAACGGGTAGTCCTCTCTCTTCGGCGTAGGAAGCCGAAGGGTCAGGAGTCCGTGGGTTTTGGCGAGAGAGCTGAGTCTATTTCCGACCGGGCCGGGCCCTTCCGTCCCCTCCTGGGCGAGCAGGCTCCAAGCGGAGAGAAACTTGTTAACATCGCTGCCCAAGCGGGTCACTTCCGCGGCCCGCCGGCTTAGTCCTTTGGCCTCCATGTCCACGCGGTCATACGCGGTCTTGGACACATTGTAATCCGCAAGGATCACCCCATACCGGTCCGAAATGTGGCTCCACGAAAAAATCGAAGCTCCTGCGAGAATGGCGAGCACAAGGAAAACTGAAAAATAACGTGCCATGGAGAAAAAGGTTACGGCTGCGTGGAATGGGCGGAAGCGACGTTCTGTCCGCTCCACTTCATTTGGTTCGGAGGACGGAAAAGGAAACGGCCGAGGAAGCGAACACCCTCATTGTTGGGAAGTTCCTTCTGCTCGGGGGAAGCGAGCGTCACGCCGGCGCTGGCAAGCTTGTTGGTGATCTCGTCGATCGCATTTGAGCAAGACGAAGGCTTGCCGTGGAGGGTGAGGGAAATATCGACCTGTGACTGACCCTCGGAAAGCTTGATGAGGAGCTTGTCGACGGTGACTTCGTTCGGAGCCGCATCGAGGACCGTCGCGATCACCGGCTGCACGTTCATCGAGATCGTAAGCCACTGGGCCATTCGGTCCGCCCGCTTGCGGTTGGCGTCGGCCTCGGCGAGGACCGCTTTGCTTGCGTTAAGCTGCGCCTGGCGTCCCGCGACGGCCTGTTCGCTGGTGGCTTTCGAAGCGATGAGAGCCGCGTTCTTCTGTGCCGCTTGGAATGCGAGAGCGCCGAAACCCAATGCCGCAATCACGAGGGCCACGGCGAACCCCATCTGCACCCTGCTGATATGGGGGCGGTGGGGCAGCGGCGCCGGGTGAATATCCACGGAGACCTCTCCGGGGGCGTCATAGCAAAGAGTGAAGAAGTCGGCCGCCGCTTGGTCGGCCATTAGCCGCGTGATCGATCCATCCGGGATGCTCTTGTGAAGGTGCTCCTCCAGGTCGATTCCTGTCGAGTTGACGTAGGCGAGCGGCGTCTGGGTGTTTTCCCTCCGGGAAAGCATCTCGTCCACGGCATGATTGATCGCGTCATGGCCCAAGGTTTCGCCGCCCCCTGCCTTCTTGGCGGCATCCTGACCCAAGATTTCGATGCCTGACTTGAATGCGGGCTCTCCCCACCTGTTCCCTAACCCCGACAGGAGAACAACGCCGGTATTGTCCACCACCAGAAGGTCCTGCTGGGTTGCCGTCTTTGCCAAAAGGCACTCCACAACGTAGCTGACGATGCTGAAGCATCCCGACTGCACCCGGCAGACCTGGTAGTCCTTCTCCAACTGCGAAACCAGCTCCCCCACAAGTTCTCGGGGAAAGTTGAAGATGATGGACTGGCTTTGAAGGGGATTGGGAACGGGCGCAAAGAGCATGCCCGAGGTGGCCTCTTGGCCGACGACGGCCTGCGGGTCAGCAATGAGCTGCCGATTCCGCTCAATGGAGTTTCCCGCAAAGCGCGTGTCCGTCCCCACGACAAACCACGCCCCTCCGACTGAAACCACGAGGTTCTTTGTCCGGTATTTGGCCGCCAAGGTGGCCAGAGCGGAGGAAATCGTGGCCGGGATTGGCCGGTTGATGTCAAAGGAGAGGGTTTGCACCGTGCCGACGGTATATAAGCCCTTGCGGTCAAATGTAATGGGGGCCAGCCGAACCGAATCGTTTGCGAACGAGGCCCCGATGACTGTGCGACCCGCCATGCGGGCGCTGAGCGAGGCATCCCGATTGATGGCATCGGGCCGGACAGCCTCTCCGGTCACTAATTCTTTAAGGGGTTGGATGAAGGACATTTGTTGCGGTTGGTGTTCCGATCATAGCACAAGGCGATTTCGTGTTCGAACAGGCCACGCCACGCCAGGGCGTCAAAAGTACTTTACCCCAGAGGCAGAGAGCGCCCAAACAGGGCAGATCCCATCAGACAATGCGTTTCCTTCGTCCGCCCTAATCCGCGAGGCAGAGCACCGCAATCAGTGCCCCGGCCACGACAGCGTTCGCCAGATAGTAGAGAGCGAAGAATTTGATAAGGTCTTTCACGTCGAAGAGATACGGAGAGTTTTGATTGGGCTGGGGATGCCTGGGTCGGCAGGGCATCCCCTTTGCGAACGAAAAGTCGTTGATCAGGGAAGCTCGTAGACCTCGATCAGTGCGATCCCCGTGGTGCCATTGGTGCCGGAAACCTGCGCCGTGTACGCTCCGGGGGGCAGAGTCACAACCATCCCTGAATCCAAGGATCCGACAGTGAGGCCAAACGCTCCAACCTTTGAGGAAAGGGCGGCGGTCAAGGGCTGCACCGTGATTGCTACGGTGGCCGCGCTTCCGAGGACAGTCGCATTACTCCATCCGTTGTTGGTCGCAATGGTGCCGGACGCGTTGGAAAGCGTAAGCGTCGCGTTGGCGAGGGCTCCAGTGAGGCCAAACCCTGCGAGGCTCGGCCCGTCTCCGCGAATGATCACCGTCTGCGAGGTGGTGCCTTCGATCACGAAGCCGCCGATCAGGATATTGGCTCCGGTGCCGACGAAGGCGCGAGCGGAGAGGTTAATGAGCCTGTTGGCCGGTGCGGTGTTATCGGCGTCGTAAACCTCCGCCAGCGCAACGCCGCTGTTGGTGGTCGATGAGACGACCTGGGCCGTGTACGCCCCGGGGGCAAGGGTTGCGAGGGTCGCTGCATCGTGCGAGCCTGCTGTAAGGTTGAAGGCTCCAAGGGTGGCAAAGGTCGCGCTTAGGGAACTGCTCCAGTTGCTTGTGGTGGAGAGGATCGTCGATCCGGACACGAGCGTAAGCTGCGGGTCGGTCAAGAAGCCGCTCACGCCGAAATTGGCGAGGGCAGGGCCGATTCCGCGAACGAGGATCGACTTGCTGCTGCTGCCAGTGGTCACGAATCCGGCGATAAGCTGGTTGGCCCCGGTCTGGGCGTAGGCCCTGGCGGAGAGGTTAACGAGCCAAGCGTTCGTCGTTACGGCGAGCGTACCTGCGTCGGCCGAAGTGCCGTCCGAGGCCGTTACGCTGTAGTCGCCCTTGTTGGCGGCCGTGGCGGCAACCGAAAGGGAGGAACTCGTCGCCCCGGCGATGGCCTTTCCGTCCAAGTACCACTGGTAGCTGCTCTCGCCGCCCGGAGCCGAGGTGGTGAGCGAGATGGAAGCGGAGCCGTTCTGCACAGGCGAGGAGGGGATGCCGCTCACAACCGAAACTCCGCTGCCCGGCGTCGGGGTGGGTGTGGGGGTAGGGGTGGGCGTGGGGGTTACCGGGACAGCCCAAGGGGCGAAAACCTCAAGAAGGCCATCGAAATTGGGGGAGCCAATGCCGGTCACAAGGTCGTAGCCCGGGCCTGCCGTGTACGCTCCATTCGAGCCGGACGTGATATCGGTGAAGGCACCTGTCCCGTTCAGGGGATATATCTTCGGCCCAAGGAGGCCCATCGGGGCCAGATTGTGCTGGGCGAGCGCCTGATTCATCAGGGCGATATAGGCTGCAAAGATCGGGCAGGATGCACTCGTCCCGCTGAAACCTGTAAGCTGGCCAGCGGAAAAGGCGTAATAATCGTTGGCATTAAGGCTAAGGTCCGGGACGCAGCGTGCCGTGCCGGAAGGGACGCCCGCGCCTACCTGCCAGGTCGGCCTCTGGTAAGAGCCGCTCAATCCACCGCCCCCGGAGGGATCTCCTACCTCGATCCAAGATGTGCCTCCCGGATAAACTTCCGTTCCGCCAACCGCAGTCACGTTGACATCCGAGGCGGGGTATTCGACAGCCAAAGGGCTGGACGCATCGTAAAGATAGGTCGACCCATTCGGATTGCTTCCACCGTCGCCCGTGCTCGCACAGACCGTGATCCCTTCGGCGGCCATCGTCAGGAACGCCTGAGCCATCGAGGGGTTTGAGGTCATTTCGGTATTCCCCCAGCTGATCGAAACCACCGTGATCGTGGGGTCGTTCTTGCGGTCGTTGAGGATCGCCGCCAGAAAGTTGAAATAAGTGCTGTCGGTATAGAGGCGGATCTTTGCAGCGGGGGCGATCCCGCTCGCCATCTCAACGTCGCAAGTTGCCTCGTAAACAAAGGAGGGAGTGGCCTGCGACGCCGGGGGGGTTCCTCCGCTAATCGCAACCAAGGTGTAGCTGTCCAGCGTCTCGCTCGATCCGATCCCTGCCCAATATCCCTCAAGATCCGACGGGGTGGGGGTTGCGATTCCGTAGAGAGCGATCGTCTGTCCCGCTCCGGTGAGCGTGCTCGCGTTGTTGTAGATCGTGTTGGTCCCCATGGGGGTCATAAGGCCGCCGTTAATGAGTTGCACAGGCGTCGTGGACGTACCATGCGGCATCGGATGCAGGTGCGGCTGAATGCTATTTACCCCAACCAGCTTCTCGCTGATCACGGCAGGCAGGGAGGGCTCCGTGATGGCCGAGGTATATTCTCGGGTCACAGACCCGCCCGCGCCGTCAGGCTCGAGATTCGCCACCCGGGCGAACGTCACCCCGAGGGTCTGGGACACGTTCGCCACCGAAGCCTTCACAAAGATGCTCGTGTGGTTGGAGTCCACCAACTCGTCCCGCGTGACGCCCTGGCCCTCAAGCCATGCGACGACCGTTTCGTAATCCGAGCGGACGGGGAGATACTTGGCCTCCATCTCGTCCTGTGAAATGACCTCCCCCTTGTTGACCCGCGCCTGCAACTCGGCCGTATTGCGCATCCGCAGGGACACCGAGAAATTCATGACGGCTCCAGCCTCGTCTGCCGTCAGCGTGTCGCGGACGATCCGGGATGGATCAACGGGACGAATGAACTCGCTGGCCCGGAGGGGCGCCAATGAGGCGACCAAGGCGGCGAGTCCGAAGACTGCGGTGCGAAGGAGGGAGGGAAGCAGCGCTCGTGAGGTCATGGGTGGAGTGAAGAGGTTATACGTTATGATTCAGGTTCGTTGAAAAGACTACGGCAATGGTAGTGGACATCCCCACCATGATATTCTGGATGCTTGCCGAGATCGTGCCCGTTGGGACTGCGGCTACATGAAAGGTTATCGAAAGGTTCCCCGACGCTGAGTAATTTCCTCCCGCCGTTGAACTCACAAGGTAGGTATAGGTCCCTGGTGAGGTTGGGGTGATGGTGAAGGTACTCCCTGAAAGATTGGGAGTGCCGCATCCGGGCCCGCTCCAACCTCCGCTGTACCCGGTATGGGTTCCCGCAACAACGGCCGTCAGCGTTTGCCCGACTTCAACATTCCCTCCATTCGTGATACTCGACAGCGTGGGGGCCGACTGGGGAATCGCGGTAACGGTTACCGTAACACTCGCATTATTGCTCGCGGAGTGGTTAACATCGCCGGTGTCCTGGCACGTCACCGTGTAGTTTCCGACATTGGGGAAGGTTACGTTTTTTGAGTTCGAGCCACCACTGGCCCCGGACGACCCTCCCCAACTGTAATTCCCTGTAACCCCTCCGCTGGAGGTGAATGTGATATTACCCCCAGCCTGAACGCTGGTCGAACCGCTGATTCCCACAGTGCCATTGCTTGCCTGATTGATCGTGTAGGCAACCCATCCTGAACTCCCGGAATAGTTTCCGTTTCCGTCAAACTTGACATTATAGTTGCCCGCATTCGTGGGCATCACGCCGCTATCCCAAGTCGTGGTGTAGGTCCCCCCAGAACTACCAGCGCCCGGACCCTGGGGAAACCCATTGTACGTGAAGCTGGTCGGGGAGGGGCTAAAAGAAATGGGGTTGTATGATACAGTGATCGATGCCGACCAATACCCGGAGGTCCCTCCAGCGCTGTCCTGCACGGCGAAATAAGCGTACATTGTCGTCCCTGCGCTGGGAGCGGTGTATCCGTTCGAGGTCGTCGCGCCGTAACTCCCTCCGCTCGCCGGGTCAAATTCGTAGGCGTTAGTCATCGACCCGTAGGAGCTCGGTGCCCCGCTGGCCCCATTCGCGATCCAGTAATGGGCGCTTTGAAGGTTGCCTGACGGTCCTGTTGCCGACCCGTGAAGCGTGACAGACTGCCCGGCGTAGTAGGTCCCCGAGGAGAACCCAAAGCCAGTCACGGACGGAGGCGTATCAGGCGTCGTAACCGTCACAGTCAGCAACAAACCTAGTCGGGTGCCGGGGCTCGACGATGAACCAGAGGTTGTGTTTGCGTCGATCAACCATGTGCCGGGCGAGGAAAAGGTAACCGTGCCCGCCAGTGTCGGTCCCGCGGCCCCAAAAGCTTCGTACCATGTGGTCCCATCATTCGGAGAATACCGGATGTAATAGATCTGGGGGCTGCTTCCGTTGGTGTAGCTGAACGTGAAACTGCTGTTCGTCGCTGCCGTGCTCTCCTGCGTGTTCCAACCCGCTTGTGCGCGCGGCACCATGGCCAATGCGACGAAGCCGATGAACAGAAAGATCGACGCTTGAAGGAGGCGTAAGGGGCGCATGGTGGATTTGGATGGCATGAGATTACGGCTACCCCAGATTCTAGCACCTCTCCGGGGTGCTGGGCGTTTCTGCCGTGGTCTTAGGGCAAGGTCGTGGAGGTTCCGCTCGGCGAGACTATCGTCGGGGTCACCCAGCGCGCATTGTAGACGGTCGCCACAGCGTTCGTCTCCGTGAAGGTGATAATTGTCCCTACAGGGACAGGCCCCCCTGCGGAACTGATTGAAAAAGTCGGGGCGGGCAAAGCCGTGGATGAAATCGAGAGCGTAAAGGTGGAGGGGACCGAAGCGAGGTACCGGGGATCGCTCGAGGTTAGCGACACCATGAGGGTAGCCGTCGTGCCTCCGCTGCCCGTCCAGTTCGCAAAGGGAACCACGAAATCCCCGGCGTAGACCACCGCGGTCCCTGAGGACCGGGGATCTGTGCCGTCGCAGGTGTACTTGATCGAATAGGTAACCCCAGTGAGGATCCCGGAGGGCCCGAGGATTATCCCGTCCACAGGCACAGAGGTCATCTGGGCGTAGGTGAATACCGTGGAGGTCGAAAGGTCGTTGCGGCTGTAGACGACGCCCGGCAGAGCCATCTGGATGGACCCCAAGGTTGTGACCGTCGAAGACGCGTACCTTGGGTCTGCGTTGAACGCCCCGATATTGATTTGCGCAGGGAAGTTGACGTCGTTGATCGCGGCTGCCACCGCCGCGGTCCAGATGGGCGAGGAGGCCGTTGGAGTGGATCCGTCAACCGTGTACCGATACGAGGTGCCTGGCGGGTTTGCTGGCAGCGTGAACCAAGAGGTTGCGGGGAAGCTCGCCGTGCTCAATGGAGTTGCTACCGACACCGTGGGGGGTAGAAGAGCGGTAGTGTTTACCCCTGGAGTGTAGACCACGGGATTCCCCGTGTCCGTGATGTAAACTCCCACACCACCGCCGCGGTCGCCTGTCTCCCCGTTCGACTGGGTCTGGATGAAATTCAACGTACCGCCCCCCAACGTGCTCGAGCTCACGGCCGTCGTAACGCCGATGGAATTGCTTGCCGTCGATTCGCTGCCAAAACTCGTGCCAATCGGAGAACCGATGGCGGCAAGGGGATTCACGATCTTCGTCGGGTCGATTCCCTGCAAGGTGACCTCCTGCTGCACAGTGGCGTAGGTTGCGCGCTGGGCTGTGCCTGCGTTGGCCTGCTCCTGCGCAATCTGGGACCTCTTGGCCAAGACGATCGCCGTCGCTCCGCCGGCCAGGATGGCGAGCGCTATGAGCAGCGACAGGTAGTTAAACCCGGCTTCTTTGTTTCGAGGGTTCAAGGGGTTAGTTCAGTTGCGAGGACGTGGAGACAAACAGACAGCGGGGGCTGATGTCCTGAAGGTCGCTGAGGAGCGAACCGGAGGCAGGCGTTAGACTGAGGGAGAGACCGGGGAACAGGTTCGCTGAGTTGGCTCCGAGGAAGGCAAAACTGCCCGTGAGTGACAGCGTCCCTGTGGCAGTGGAGGTCGGATCGAAGAACAAGGCTCCGTTCCAACTGGGCGCTCCTGCCACCGAGACATTGCATGTATTGAAGTAAACGAGGACTGAGCGGGCGTTGTTGCCGGCGAGGTTGACCGTTGTTGGCGTCGCGGTCGGATTGCGGATCACGACTACCAGGGTGGTAGAACTGGCGGCTGCCCCCTGTATCGTGACTGTGCTGCCTCCAAAGCCGTCCTCTATCGCCAGAGTGCCGCCCGGGACTGTGGCGAGATTGACCGTGATGTTTGTCGGCGAATTGACCGTTACTCCTGTGATCGTGGCTGGCGTAAAGGCTGTGAAATCGTAGAGGTTCGTGGCGGAGGCCGGGAGCAGGGGGACGTAGCTGTTCCAGATGTACTCCCATGCGTTCCACCCAATGGAAGTGAGGGAACGGTAATAGGTCGGAAGGCGCTCGGGCTGGAGGGCCAGAGGGGGCGAGTAGAGTTGGTCGTAAGCTGTCGTATCGCCTGGTGCGTAGTCGGGGCTCGGCCTCAGGTTTGTGAGGAGCATGGGAACGCCGCCAGAGAAGTTGCCCGAAGTGATGATTCCCGAGGTGTTCGGCGGGGCTGAGTATTCAATTCCCGCGCTGCTTGGGATGCTAGCGGGCAGCCCGTAGGCCTGCATCGCGAAGTTCACCATGGGGACGGACCAAACCTGCGCCGAAACCGTGATTGTGCGGGTGAGCGCCGCATTGGTCGTATCGGTGCGCGAGAAGGTGAAGTTGACCGGCCCCCCGACCGCGGCCACGCCGTTCTGAATCAGTCCAAGCAACTGGTAGCGCACCCCTATCAGCCCTGCGATGTTCGGTGCGGCCACGGCGGGCCGGAGCGCGTCAGGATAGAAGCGGTGCGTGGTGAGGGCGGGAGCGTTGCCGACCCTGGCGAAAACCAAGTTCAAGCTGCCTGCGTTCACGGCCCCAACCATTGTATCAACGATGGAATTGAGGGTGGCTGAGCTCGGGTTCGGTGTTACCTCCTCCTTTTGGAGGATCGAATTCGTTACGAGCTGCTCGAACGTCTTGCATTCGACGGACGTCTCATGGAGGTAGTCCACGGCGCCGCTCACAATCATGCTCGACCGTGCATAGATCATCGCGGTTGCGACCATGAGGGCCAGCACCATGACCAGCATCAAAGTCGCCGTGGCAACCGCTCCACGCGAAGACGGCCCCTTTTTGACACAGAAGGACATGTCCTTAGTATGGCACACTCACTTGGGGGGCCTTAATTCGTGGGGGCCACGAGGTAGACGAAGCGGGAGAAGGCCACCGTATCCCCTGCCATTTGGACTCCGGCTGACAGGTACGGGTCGGGAAAGATCAACCGGCAGGGGCCTTCCTCAAGTCGTTGCCATGTAAGATCGTACCGAAACCAAAAGTGCAGTGCTCCGGCGGGCAGGGTCCACGAATCCTCGATTATCGGGATCCCTATGTGGTAGGCCCACTCGTTTCGCCCCGCGCTTCCTGGGGTCGTGTTGCGGGCCGCCCCGGGATTGGTGTCCATAACAACCTCATAGAGAGCCACGTTTTCGGGGCCAAAGGTTGTGCTGTAACGCCGACATTGGGTGATGGAACTGATTGCGTTTAGGCCCGTAACGGTAATTACCGTGAAGTCCGCAGGGTCCTCGACCGTCTCAAACTGCATGCCGCCCTGGGCCGCCAGGAAGCTTCGAAAATCATAGCCCGTTTGCACCTTCCGCAAGTTGGTCCCCGCCGTGATGGCAGTGGCATTCGTGAAAAGGTAGGCCGCCTTAACCGGGAATTGCTGCCCCCCGATCGCGGATTGGGAGGGGATCGATCGGTAGCCGCCTATGACAAAAGTCGCCGCAGCGGTGTTTACGTTCGACTGAAACTGCTGGAAGAGTTCGGCCGCATTTCGAAACTCGGAAGGTGACGGAACCGTGCTGTAGAGAGACGTGCCGTAATTTGAGGTGTAAGACCACTGACGGACGTTGTTCATCCTATAGACCGTCCTAACGAGTGCCGCTAGTCCGATGCAGATGATCCCTGCAAAAGCGATGCAAACGATACTCTCAACAAAGCTGAACGCTCGCCGATCAGAAATGCGGCTTCGAGCGCTCACGCAGGTCAGTAACTAACAACCCCGGAGGGACCTGTGATTGTGACTCGCCCCGTCAGAGCGGCTGGAAATGAATAGGTAAACCCGCTGGGCTCAAAACCAGCCAGAGTCGTTGCTTCATTGGGCAGGTAAGCCGCGTTGTAGAGAAGCAGGTACATGGATGGGTTATCGGGAGCCGCAGCCCAATTCACGGCTGCGGAAGGTATCTTCTGGTTGTACGTGAACATCGCTCCGTTGAGCGCCTCTGCCCGCGTGATGGCCATGGTTGTGGTCCCCGTGGAAAAAAGACCAATCACCTTCGGGACCACCATGGCAGAGAGGAGGGCGATACAGCCGACCACGATGACGACTTCGATCAAGGTGAATCCGCGATTCAGCCTATGGAGGGTTTTCATCTCTTGGACGTGGGGCTGGTTGAAAATGTGAGAGCAGGGGGCGGCCTAAGCCACTCCCCCTGCTCCCGTGCATGAGGTTTACCGCGATCAGTTCGTTGGAACCGTCAACGCGCCCGCAACAATGGCCGCATTGCCGACGGCGATCGTGCCAGCCTGGAGCTGGTAGTAGGTGCCGCCAGCATAGCATACGAGCTTTCCGAGATGAACGACCTCGTGTGCTGACGACCTCGCGGTTAGAATCTAACGGTGCCGATGTCGCGCGAATGCGGTGCGACGGAAATCCTCAAACACCGCGCCCCCAACCACAACCAAACCCCTCGCGGGAGAGACTCACGGTGCCAAGAAACGATAGCATGCAGGGGAGGGGAGTGGGCCCCCTAGCCCGCCGGCAGCCCTTTCTTGCCCCCTAGACGCCTAGAAACGGCCTCCGCCAACTCACTCGCCACCTCCTTTGTCTTGTCGAGGTAGATTTCGAGCGTGCGCACATTCTTGTGCCCGGAATGCTCGCGTACCTTATCGAGCCCGTAGCCGCGTTTAGAGGCCTCCGCCGCGGCAAGGACGATCGAGGTATGCCGTAATCCGTGCGGTCGGATAGGTCCCTTGATGCCAGCCCCCTTCGCACGGGCCTTCAGGATAGCGTAGATAGCCGAGCCAGAAACCCTTTTCCCTGTCTTGGCCTTATGGAGGACGTCGAAATTGATGAAGATCGCCCCTGCGTGGGTGCCTCGGATTTTCACCCAGTCGGCTAGAGCCTGTCTCGCGGACCCAGAAAGCCTTCTAGCTGCCTTCTCTCGCTTACCCTTCTCCAGCACCTTCAGTTCTCCGGTCTCGGTGTTAAAGTCGCTCATATCGAGCTTGCAAAGGGCTCCGCGGCGTAAGGCGTGATCGAGTAGCAGGCGGATTATCGCTCGGTCCCGCAGGACGGGTTTCGTCCGGGGAAGCTCCTCCATGTGATCGAGCAACTTAATCGCATTGCCCTCACTGAGCCCCTTGGTGTCGCGAACAGCCTCATGGCGAACGTTCTTGGCCTCAAGGACCCACGGGACCATGCCCAGTATCCGAGAATCCTTGCCGAGGCTGCGCAATGTCGAGAGCCGTCGGTTGATGGTCGCCGACCCAAGCCCTCGGGCTTTGGTCATCCGGCTTTTGTACCTGGCGAGGAGAGCCTGTCCATCGCCGTGGTCGCCACCAAGGAGCCGAGTGACCGCGTCCTCGACAGACTTCGCCTTTATTGTGATCCGAAAGTCTTCGAGGTCCGTGGAGTACGCTTTGATCGTGAACGCGCTCTTGACCCCAGGATCGAGAAAATATTTAAGAAGCTTGCGAGCGTTGAAGAGCATCGGGGTGTACGGAAGGAAATTTCACTCCATGCCGGACGGACGCAGGGTGCCGCGTCAAACCTCGGAAATCAAGCGTAAATGGACATTATCGCAAACGGTCCTATTGAGTGAAAAGGACAGTTTTCCCCTTGTAAACAGGCCCACGAAGACGATGTTCCCCTCATAGGCGACCTTCGCCTGCCGCCCTCGCCCGATAACGGGTACGGTGAAGAAGAAAACTTGAGTCGAGTCGCTGAATCCAATCAGTCCGCGGCGAGGCCACCGGCAGCCCAATTGTGCGGAGTATACATCACGACGGGCCCCCGGCATGCCGCAAAAGTAACTTCGGGCTCGAAGACCGAACCGATTTCTACAAGTTTCACACGAACGAGCCCACAACCCGCTCAAATCATGAACTCAAATGGGAAATCCCGGAATAAGTCATGACCGCTGAAGAAAAATCGAGATGGATGCGTTTCGAAGAGATATTTTTACCTCATTCGTTGCGCCAACGGAACCGTCTATACGACGTGTCCACTGGCTCGGCTAAACCGATAAGGTTTGCTCACTACACCACTGCAGAAGCCGCCCTTCAGATCATCCAATCCAAACGCCTTTGGATGCGGACATCTAACTGCATGGCCGATTATAGCGAAGTTGAGCACGGCCATGAGCTTCTCGTGAAATTCTATGAAAAAGAGGGCAATCGAGACCGTTTCAAGAAAGCGGTCGACGCAATTCACCAGGGAATGGCTGCAAATGCCTTGAATCACATCGACCAGTGGTGGCACGACATACGGACGAACACCTTCATAGCTTCAGTTTGCGAGCATGACGAAACAGACGATAGGTACGGACGCCTTTCCATGTGGCGGGCTTTTGGAGGTAGTGCTGCCCGAGTCGCCCTCGTTTTTTCGGTACCCGCTGAATCAACGGCCCCGGCTGCGCTCGGCATCACTTTCACCCCTGTTTCTTATCTCGACCAGGATGGTCTTCACGGACTCCTGAACGAGGTAATCTCAAATATCGAAACGAATGCTGTTTTTCTACGCGAGACCCTAGATGCGCCAAATTTCTTGAGTTGGCTAGTTGCCTTGCTCCTAGCCTGTGTGACCGCGCAAAAGCACGAAGCATTTGCTGAGGAACGGGAATGGCGAGCCATCTACCAGCCCGCGCGTCGTAGATCAGAACTCATGAAATCCTCGGTGAAGATTTTGGCAGGGATACCTCAAGTAATTCACGAAATGCCTCTCGATGGATCGTTGAGTCCAGAAATTGCGGACCTTGATGTATCCCGACTGTTCGATCGCCTGATAATCGGACCATCCCATTATCCAATGACCATGTTTAGCGGATTCTCAAAGGCACTTAAGGAAGCTGGAGTCCAAAATCCCGACACAAAGATATTTTCTTCGACTATCCCGCTACGCTCTTAGCGTTGCCCACATAGTGAGGTAATCGAGACAGGCGCTTGAGGGAGCGCGTAGCCGTCTCGCGCAGCCCGACCTGTCCGAAGAATGCTACTTCTTTCGCCTACCGCCAAACGGGGCACCCGGAGTTACCTTTCTCTCGCAATTAGCCGGACTGGTGATCCGCGATCCGGACGTCGAAGAGGGAATGCGCGCACTTTACAGACATGTGATGGACCCGAGGGAACGCAGCGACAGCGAGGTGCACATGGCGCAGGCAATCGAGATTACCCGGAACTCATACACTAGCAACGCCCCGATGCTGATCGGGTATTTGCGCAGGCCAGGCCCCGCCGCCCGCGGCCAAGAGGAGTTGTTTGCCCGCGCAGGAGATCGCTTCATCGCCCAATATGTCATCGCCTGCGGAGGCAGCCGTGACGGGCGCTCGATGCATGTCGAGGCGGCGACGGCCTTCAGGAAGCACCAGGAAGGGCTGCCGGTGAGCGACTCGGATCCGTGGGCAAGAAGGTGGGGAATTGCCGGGCCCATGCTGCGGGAGCAGATCTCCTTGGCGATTGCCGACAAATCTCGCCCCGCCCACGTCATGGCCGAATTGATCGCGATGCGGACATTCCATGGATCCGCGATGCAGGGGGTATTCCCTATGCAGGCTCCGGAAATGGGCCCGTTACAAGGAGGCTAGCGAATCGTTCGTCCAGCCCTTCCCCTACCCGTGCTTCCGCACCAGTCCAAGGGCCTTCTTGATGTTCTGGACGGTCGGCAGCGAGATTTTGAGGGCCTTCGCGATCGCCACCCCGGTCTTGTGCTCTTGAACCAGCTTCTTCACCGCCTGGCGGGTTTCATCGGTCACAACCGCCCGCGGTCGCCTCTTCCCTGCAAGATCCTTGTGCCCTGAGGGGCGGCCTGCCTTGCGCCCACCTGCCGCCGACCGTACGGCTTCAATAAAGGCCCCCGCAGTCTCGAACCCATATTTGCCCGGCAGCTGAGGGAGTTCTCGTTCGAGACCTTTCGCGATCTTTGCCTCCAGCAGTGCAACTCTCGATTTAGCGGTTTTGAGGTTCTGGATATCTTGTTTTATCACGATGATGACAGCCAAGTCCGATATTCGCTTTATACAAGTTGGTTACTCCAATTATTGCATCCAACAGCCATATAAGGCCACAAAGATGCCTCCCAATCAGGGAAAGACCCCAGGGACTTGGCGCGCAAAGTACTTTGGGAAGCCCGGTGAACGACACCCGCCGTGCTGCCTGTTAGGCAGCGCGGCGGGTGCTTCTGATAACCGCATCGACGGCCTTTGAGCCGGGAGCAGCATCCGCACCTTCGAGCGTACCAGGGCAATAACCTCCGCCCGGGACTTCATGGGGTTGGAATGTCATTGAAAATAACAGCTTTTAGAACAAGCTATAATTAATCGGGAAAGTGACGTTATTCAGTACCTGATTTTCTCTAACATAAGCCCTATTAACGACTAACGAATTTGGTTATGC
>Ga0302202_10001226_pt1 | contig 31984 bp, 28 predicted proteins | sample II_Bog_N3_3_FD_194579 | JGI IMG/M metagenome (GOLD analysis project Ga0302202, IMG submission 194579) | Peat permafrost microbial communities from Stordalen Mire near Abisko, Sweden - II_Bog_N3_3 | ecosystem: Environmental > Terrestrial > Soil > Wetlands > Peat | place: Sweden: Abisko...
CGGCGGGTTGGAGGCGCTGCTGCGCCACCCCGACCAGGTCGCCCGGCTCCAGTCCAGTCCCGAGCTGGTGAACAACGCCGTCGACGAAATGATCCGCTGGACCTCCCCTGTCCGCCACTTCCTCCGCTACCTGACCCGTCCGGCCACCCTGTCAGGGGTGGAGATCCCCGAAGGGGACCGGCTGCTGCTGTCGTACCCGTCGGCCAACCGGGACGAGCGGATGTTCGACGAGCCGATGGAGTTCGACGTGGCCCGGCCCAACGCCAACCGCATGATCGCCTTCGGGGGCGGCGAGCACTTCTGCCTGGGGTCGACGTTCGCCCGTCGGGAGCTCCGCACCATGCTTCCGAGGCTGCTGGGTGCCGTCGACACCATCGGGCTGGCCGGCGAGCCCGAGTTCGCGCAGGCCAACTTCGTCGGTGGGGTCAAGCACCTCCCGGTGACCGCCACCTTCCGGTAGCCCCGACCCGTCGGATGGCCACCGAGGCCGACTGGCAGGCCTACCGGTCGGCGGTCGTCGACCTGGCCCGCCCCGGGATGCCCGCACTCCGGATCGTGCCCGACACCGCCGGCTCGACCGGTGCGTGGCCGGACGGGCTGGGTGCTCCCGTGTCGGTCGTCACGGCGTGGAACCCGGACAGTGTGCGGCTGGCCGCCGACGTCAACGCCGCCCGGCACCGCCTGCTCACCCGCGAGCTGGCCACCCGGGGCCTGACCTGGTGGCCGGCGACCGGACGGGATCCCGTCGCCGGGCACGCCGAGGAGGGGGTGGCCGTGCTCGGACTGGCCGAAGACGACGCCGTCGAACTCGGGCGGCGGCACGGCCAGGCCGCCGTCTACCTGTGGACCCCGGACGCCTGGGAGGTGGTGGCGTGCGACCGCAGCCGGCGGGAAACACTCGGCTGGCGGCTGGCCCCGGTTCCCACCCCGGACGGCTGAGCGGCCTGGCCGGGCGATCGGCGCGCGACCGGGGTGTCATGACCGCGTCAGCCGCACCCCGTACGATCACCGCATGCGCCGCACCCGCCCACGGACGACACGCGCCCCGGGGGTGGCGTGACCCGGCGCCCTCACACCCGGGACCGCCGGCACGCCGCCATCACCCGGTGCACCCCCCTGGTCGTGGCCGTCGTGCTGCTGACGGGCGGCCTGGCGTCACCGGTGGGCGCGGCGCCGGCCACGGCGCCGGCCGCCGGCAGCAACCCGGCGGCCCCCGGCGGTGTCCCCGTGGCGCCGACGGTCACCCCCGGTGGGGCGTCGGGCCTGCCCACCCCACCCATGAGCACAGCCTCGTGCCCGTGGCTGGCCTCGGCCATGGCGGCCGGAAAGAGTCCGGCGGCGCTCGCCGAGCTGGTGGCCGGGCGGATGACCCTGCCCGAGAAGCTGGGCGAGCTCGTGCTCGACACCTCGGGGTCCTACGAGAACGTCAACGCCGGAGTGGCCCGCCTCTGCATCCCCTCCCTCACCCTCCAGGACGGACCGTGGGGGCTCGCCTTCGGTGACACCGGGGTGAGCCTCCTCCCCGCCCCGCTGGCCATCGGGGCCACCTTCGACACCACCCTGGCCGAACAGTACGGCGAGGTCCTGGGATCCGAGGCCCGCGGGCAGGGCATCGACGTCAGCCAGGGCCCGAACCTCAACATCGACCGGGTCCCCCAGAGCGGGCGGGCCGACGAGTCGTACGGCGAGGACCCGCTCCTCACCAGCGCACTCGGTGTGGCCGACATCGAGGGGATCCAGTCCCAGGGGGTCATGGCCGACGCCAAGCACTTCCTCGCCTACCAGCAGGAGACGAACCGGGGAGCGGTCGACGCCCAGGTGCCGACCCGGGCCCTGCAGGAGCTCTACCTGCCCCCGTTCAAGGCCGCGGTCACCCAGGCGCACGTCGCCAGCCTCATGTGCGCCTACCCGAAGCTCGACGGGGTCTTCCAGTGCGAGGACCCCGCCCTCGGACTGACGCTCGACCAGTGGGGCTTCGCCGGATTCGTGCGGTCCGACCTCGGGGCGGTCCACGCGCAGCCCACTGCGCTCACCTCGGGCATCGACCTGCTGAAGCCGTCGTCGATCGACGAGCTCGCCGACCTCATGGCCACCGGGCAGCTGGCCCAGGCGACGGTCGACAACGACGTCGAGCGGGTCCTGACCCAGATGTTCGCCTTCGGCCTGGTCGGTCGACCGGCCACCGGTGCGCCGGGGACCCCGGTCGACACGGCCGGGCACACCGCATTCGCACTGACCGCGGCCGAGCGGTCGGCCGTCCTCCTCCAGAACACCGGCCACCTGCTCCCCCTGGCCCCGGCGTCGCTCCCCTCGGTGGCGGTCATCGGGGCCGCCGCCTCGACCCGACCGGTCGACCAGGGCTCCGGCTCGTCGCGGGTGACCCCGCCGTTCGTGTCCACCCCGCTCGCGGCGCTGACGGCCCGGCTCGGGCCGGGCACCACCGTGCGCTACGCCGACGGCGGGTCGACCACCCAGCACCTGCCGACGATCCCCACCCAGTACCTGACCCCGGCCTCGGGCCGGGGTCACGGCCTGACCCTCCGCGTGGCACCGGCGACCGGCACCGGTGCCACCATCACCACCATCGACCCGGTGCCGGCCGCGGCGGTCGAGCACGCTCCGGACCTCCGCACCCGGGACCACGACGACGTGCGGTCCAACCCGCCGTCCGAGCATCCCAAGAGGATCCCGACCGACCACGCCGACGGGGGCCGGCTGCCGGACCTCGACCCGACGGCGGCCGGTGCCACGAGCGTCGAGCTCCCCCCCGGGTGGACGGGGTCCAAGGTGACCTGGATGGGAACGCTGACCCCGCCGCGCTCCGGCCGCTACACGTTCTCGCTGGCCGGGACCGGGGCGGCGGTGCTCACCCTGGACGGCCGTCCGGCCGTGTCCGACCTGCTCCCCCACGACGCCGGGACCTGGTCGGGATCGGTCGTCCTGACCGGCGGGCACCGGTACCGCCTGGCGCTGCGGTGGTCACCGGTGGCCGACGCCACCGCCCTCGACATCCCGAGCATCCTCGACCTGGGCATGGCCTTCGTGGGCGATGCCGTCGACCAGGCCGTGGCCGCGGCCCGCGCCTCGAAGGTGGCCGTGGTGTTCGCCGCCGACTACAGTTCCGAGACCTTCGACCGTCCCAGCCTGTCGCTGCCTGGGGACCAGGACGCACTGATCGCCGCGGTGGCCGCCGCCAACCCGCGGACGATCGTGGTGCTCGACACCAGCGGTCCCGTGCTCATGCCGTGGCTCCACCAGGTCGGCGCCGTGCTCGAGGCGTGGTACTCCGGCGAGCAGGACGGGGCCGCCGCCGCGGCCCTCCTCACCGGCGACGCCGCGCCCACCGGCCATCTCCCGGTGACCTTTCCGACCAGTGCGACCGCCACCGCGGTGTCGACCCGGTCCCAGTGGCCCGGGATCGGACTCACCTCGACGTACAGCGAGGGCCTGGCCGTGGGCTACCGCTGGGACCACCTCACCGGGACGAAGCCGCTGTTCCCATTCGGCTTCGGGCTGACCTACACGACCTTCGCCTTCCGACGGGCCGACGTCACCCGGTCCGCGGACGGCTACGCCGTCGCCGTGTCGGTGACCGACACCGGCTCCCGGGCGGGGACCGACGTCGTCCAGGCCTACCTGACGTTTCCCGCGGCCGCCGGTGAGCCGCCGGCGCAGCTGGCCGCCTTCGCCCCGGTCGACGTGGCCCCGGGACAGACCACCACGGTGACCCTCGACGTGCCCGCCTCGGCGTTCCGCTCGTACCACGACGGTGGGTGGGCCACCACCCCGGGGGTCTACCGGATCGGCGTCGGCGACAGTTCGGCGTCGTTGCCGTTGCAGGTGACCGCCACCGCCCCCTGAACCGCCCGGGCCAGGGGGAACCCCGGGGTCGAGCGGATCGAGCCGTCGTGCCCGATCACCAGGGCCTCGAACCCGTCGATCCCGGCGACGCACCCGAGGACGGGATCTCCCCCGACGGCCAGTGCGGTGGCCAACGCGTCGGCCAGTCCCAGCTCGGGGCCGGTGACCGTCGCCGAAGCCACGGACGCGGTGGCCCGGCGCGTGCGGGGATCGAACAGGTGCTGGCCGCGCTCGTAGGTCCCCGACGTGGCCACCGCGCCGGTGTGCTCGACGACGAACGCCGGTCGGGTCCGGTCGACGGGATCGACCACCGCGAACCGGAACTTCGTCGTCGGGGACGGACCACCGAAGCTGGCGATGTCCCCGGCGGCGTTGACCACGGCCGCGGCGACACCCGGCACCCGCAGTGCGTCGAGTGCGCGCTCCGCGGCCCATCCCTTGACGTAGCCGGTGGGGTCGACCCCCCCGGGGAGCGCCCAGGGGTCGAACCACCCGTGCGTGGCCGCCCGGGCGCCCCGGCAGGCGGCGAGCACGTCGACCACTTCGGTCGGCACCTGGTCCAGCGCCACCTCACCCCGGCGGAGGCGGCTCATCGGGCTGTCGGGCATCCACGTGCTGAAGACGGCGTCGGCACGGTGCAGTGCCGCACGCGCCCGGCCCACATGGGCGGCCAGGCGGTCGACGTGGTCACCCTCGTCCACGTAGAGGTCGAGGGTGACCACGGTGCCCATGACCTCCTCGCGATGGTGGAGCACCCGCAGGCGTGCGGTCGTCGGCGCGTGGGTCACTTGAACCCGAGCTGGCTCAGTGCCCCCTGCAGCGACTGCTGGAAGCCCGAGCTGGTGTAACTGGCACCCGACACCCCCTGGATGTTGGCGCTCTGCGCCTGGAGTGCCTGCTGCTCGAGCATCGGGATCGACTGCTGGTCGATCGACTGCGACCTCGGGTTCCCCCCGTCGTTGAGGGAGGCGATGGTCACGTTGGTGATCTTGGAGCCGGTGGCCGTCACCGCCACCGACAGCTGCCCGAAGTTGTAGTCGACGGAGGGTCCGGTGGCCGAGCGGGTCGCGGCAGGGGCGGTGGTGGTCGTCGGGGCGGCCGTGGTCGGCGGACTGGTCGTCGCCGGCGTGGTCGCCGGGGTCGATCCGGTCGGCGGCGTCGTCGTGGTCGGGGCCGGTGGTGGCGGGCCGGTGGTCGGGGGTGACGCCCCGGCCGGTGTCGTCGTCGCCGTGGAGCGCGTCGGGGTCCCGGCCGCCAGCGCGCCGAGCGACAGCTTGGCCGGCGAGGTGTGGAAGCTGAGCACGCCAACCAGCCCGACGACCGTGGCCCCGATCACCAGCACCGCCCGCCTCATGGCCGCACCCGTCGGCCGTCCCGGCCCGTCAACCGGCCCGTCGTCGATCCCATCGGCCGTCCTCCTGTCACCGCGAACGCTCCTGTCACCTCGAACCCCCCTGTCACGGCGAACCCTCCATCCACCACAGCGGGAACCATCAGAATGAGAACTCCTCGACATGGATGCGGTCCCCGGGCACGCCGGCGCCCACGCACGAGGCGATCACCAGGTCGTTGAATCCCTCCGGCCCGCACACGTAGACATCACTGGAGGCCAGGCCGGGAACCAGCCGTCGCAGCGTGCGGACGTCGAGTTGCACGGCGTGGCGGGGCCCGACCACCTCGTGGAGACGCCCACCCCGCCGGTCGACCAGCTCCGCCAGTTCGTCGCGGTGCACGATCTCCCCGGCCGTGGAGGCCCGGATGACGACGGTCGCCGCCACCCCGCGGGGGAGGTCCTCGAGCAGGGCGCGGAGCGGGGTGATCCCCACGCCGGCACCGATCAGCACGACCCGGTCCGTGGCCCGGACGTGGTGGGTGAACGCGCCGTACGGTCCCTCGACGAACACGCGGGTCCCCGGACGCAGGTGGGCCACGGCCCGGCTCTGGTCGCCCAGGCCCTTCACGGTCACCCGCAGGAAGGGCGCCTGCGGCAGTGCGGACAGCGAGTAGGGGTGGGCATGCCACCACAGGCCGCGGGTCAAGAAGCGCCACTGGAAGAACTGCCCGCCGGACACGGCGAGGTCGGACAGCTGCCGCCCCGAGCAGGTGATCGAGTACACGCCGGGTCCCTCCTCGTTGACGGCCACCACCTTCAGCCGGTGACGGAGGTTCCGCACCACGGGGAGCAGGACCCGGAACACCAGGACCATGCCGGCCGTGGCCGCCCAGATCACGATCCAGAACGCCCGGGTGAGGGGATGGCCGAGGAACGCCACCCCGGTGACGACCTGGTGGGCGAAGGCCAGGGCCAGGGCCAGGTAGAAGTACAGGTGCACGACCCACCACGTCTCGTAGTGGAGGCGCTTCCGGGCGATCCGTACCGAGGTGACCCCGGCCATGACCAGCAGCCCGAACCCCACCACGGCGGCCAGCAGGTCGGGATAGGTGGTGACGAAGAGCCACAGCTGGCGGAGGAAGCCGACGCGCGACACCTCGGCGTAGCCGAGGGTGATCAGCACGACGTGGGCGGTGATCAGCCAGAGCGCCCAGGGACCGAGGCGGCGGTGCCAGCCCACCAGGCGGTCCTGGCCGACCGCCCGCTCCAGCCACGGCAGGCGGGCGATGAGCACGATCATGACCAGGATCAGGTAGGTGCCGGTGAACCCGGCGAGACGGCCGCCGGCCAGGTAGAGGCCGCCGGGGGCGGCGAGCGATCCGCGGCTCTCGGCCGTGACCACCAGGGCGAGCGTGATCCCCAACCCGAGGCCGGCCAGGGCGAGCAGCAGGTCGGCCACCCACGGCCGCGGCACGTGGCCCGGACGACGGCGCCGGGGCGAGCCGTCGGCCCAGGCGATGCGGTCGGCGCGGGCCTGCTTGGTCGGTGCCACGGGAGCACGGTACGACCCCGGCCTAGGGGCTACCTGTGGGCTTCCTGTGAACTTCCTGACGCGCCGTCCACAGGCGCCGGTACCGGGGCGTCCTCCCTGCTCAGCCCCGGTAGTCGGCGACCGTCCGGGCCCCGGCCAGCGGGGCGAACGCGTTCGGCACCGGGTACTGCCCGAGTACGAAGTTGAGGATGGCCGCATGCTGCATCTCCACGGGCTGGATGCTGGCGGCCACCTTGACCGACGAGGTGGCCGACACCGCGCCGATGGCCGACAGGTAGGTGGCCGCGGCGATGTCCTCGAGGGTCAGGGCGAGCTTGGCCGCCCCGGCCACATCGGTGACCTGCGCGAACGCCTTGTCGACCGTGGGCACCAGCGCCTGGTCGGGGCCGGTCACCGCCGGGTGTCCGGCCGCCACGATGGCCGAGTTCCATGCGGCGGCGTGCTGCGTGTGCTGTCCCCGGACCGTGGTCACGAAGGTGGCGACGGCGGGCGGCACCGTTCCGAGCTTGCCCGCACCGGCGGCCATGAGTACGTCGCCGTAGGCGGCGACGGCCAGGTTCTCGAGGCTGGCGGCCAGGGCAGCCACGGCCAGGTCGCCGGTCAGCTTGGCGCGTCCCGTGCCCGAGCCCCCCATGGCCGTCGTCGAGGACGGGGACGAGGACGACGAGCCGCAGGCGGCCAGCACGGCACCGCCCAGTACGGCGCCGGCGCCGATGAGGAAGCCCCGCCGGGTGCTGCGGATCTCCTCACTCCAGCGGTTGACGGCGGTGTGCATCGCCGGCATCCCCACGTCGTTGTGGAGCTCGTCGAGGTCACGGGTGAGGGTGGTGAGCTCGGCCTCGGTGATCGCCATCGGTGGCGTGGTGCGGTTGCGTCGCTTCATCACAGTGCTCCTTCGGTCGCGGGTCGGGCCATGTCGGTCGGGAAGAACGCGTCGGGAAAGCCGACCGAGCCGGCGGCCGCGGGCAGACCTGCCGCATCGGGCGGCAGCGCGATCAGCTGCGGGGCGCCGGCGGCCAGCAGCGCCTGGACGGCGAGGAGCACCGAGACGTGCTGGGCCTCGACGCCCATGACCGACGCGGTGAGCTTCCGGGCGTTGGAGTCGGCCAGTGCCGCCGTGTCCGCCACGTAGGTCTCTGCGGCACCCTGTTCGAGCTCCAGAGCGAGTGCCACCACCGCTCCGGGACCGGTCAACCCGGGGACCGCAGCCTGCACGACCTTGGCCAGGACCGGGTCCGGGTTGGTCTGGGCCGTACCACCGAGGCGGGTGACCGCGGCGTTGAACGCACTCAGGTGCTCCTGGTGCTGCTGCATCGTGGTCATGGCGAACGCCTTCACCACCGGATTGGCCGCACTGCCACCGATGAAGGGCAGGGTCAGGGCCGTCTTGTAGGTGGCGACGGCCAGCACCTCGATCGAGGAGGCGGTCCGGAGGATCTGCACGTCCGGCGAGGTTGCCGCGAACGCCGGCGAAGCGGCCACGGCGTCGAGCGCCGCCACCACTCCGGCGGCGGCCAGCAGGCCTCCGCCGAAGGTGACCCGGCGGCCGGACGCACCCCGCCGGGCATCCACCTCGGCGGCCTCGTCCTTGTCGAGCCGGGCGGACGCGGGATCGGTCGAGTCCACCAGGTCGTCGAGTGCGGCAGCAGTGGCCGCCATGGCATCGCGGTGGGTGTCCCGGGACTCCTCGATCAGGAGGCCCAGGGCCGACCGGTCCACCTCGGCCATCGGATCATCCCCGCGGTCGGGGGCAGGTGACTGATGCATGTCCATGTGTTCCTCCTCGGTAGGGCGCTGGGTCGGACGGCCGACTCCTCGACCTCATGGTCGGTCGGTCGATGGGTCGGTCGGTCGACTGAATGGTCGATCAGGTGACGACGATCGTCCCCGTCATGTACTGGTGGATGGAGCAGATATACGAGTACGTCCCGGCCCGGTCCGGCGCCGTAAAGGACACGGTGGCACCGGGGGCGATGTCGCCGGAGTCGAAGCCACCGGTCGAGCTGGTCACGGTATGGGTGACGTCGTCGCGGTTGACGACGGTGATCGTGGCGCCGGGCACCACCGTCACCGTGGCGGGGAGGAACATGAAGTTGGTGATGGCGATGGAGCTGGTCCGCGCCCCGGTCGGCGGGTGGACCGGAGAGGTCGCGCTGTGCCCCGCACCGCACCCTGCGGTCACCAGGGCCAGGCCCACCACGGCCCCCATGAGCCGTCGGCGCCGGCGCGTCCTCGGTGGACGGCAGCCGGAGTGGTGGTGGTGCATTTGGATCAATTCCGAACGTCCCATCACCGCATATTCGGAGCCGGACCATGGATGGATGATGTCGGATGCATGCATTCCCGACCGTCTCACTTCCTTCCCGGGCAGAGGGACCCGGTGCGGTTCGGTACGCTGGTGGGGTGCGACGCCGAATGCTCAAGTCGAAGATCCACCGCGCCACGGTGACCGCGGCCGACCTCCACTACATCGGCTCGATCAGCATCGACCCGGTGCTGCTGAAGGCGGCGGACATCCTGGAGCACGAGCAGGTCACCGTGCTCGACGTCGACAACGGCGCCCGTTTCGAGACGTACGCCATCGTCGGCGACCCCGGCGAGATCTGCCTGAACGGTGCCGCGGCGCGGCTGGTGCACGTGGGCGACACGGTGATCCTGCTGACCTACGGCGACTACGAGGAGCACGAGCTGACGTCCCACCGGCCCCGGGTCGTCCATGTCGACCAGAAGAACGCCGCGGTCGACGCCGTCATCTGACCCACCGCGCACCGGACCGTCGGCGGCGGCCCCCACCGCATGAGCCCGTCGGTGCGGCGTCGCCGGATCGTCGTCCTGGTGGTCGTCGCCGCACTCGTCGGTACCGGGGTCACCTTGGTGGTCCACGCCGTGGCGGGTCCATCCGTCAACCGGTCGGCGACGGCCACCGGCGCCCCCCCGCCGACCTCCACGTCGCCACGTCCCGTCGGAGCTCCCCCGCTGCGGGGACGGACCGTCACCCGGACCGAGGTGGACCTGGTCGACAGCTCCCGGGCCGTGACCAGCGGTGGGGTCACCCTGGCCACGCGGCGGTCGCTGCCCACCCAGGTGTGGGCCCCGACCGGAGCCGGGCCCTTCCCGCTGGTGGTCTTCGTCCACGGCTACGACAAGGGGCCGTCCGACTACGCCCGGTTCTGCTCGGCGCTGGCGTCGTCGGGCTACGTGGTGGCCGGACCGTCGTTCCCGCTGGAGGACCCGGCCCGGGGGTTCCCGCTGGACCGCTCCCACCTGGCCGACGAGGCCGGCGACGTCTCCTTCGTGATCACCTCGCTCGAACAGCGGGCGGCCGCGCTCGACCTGGTGCCCGGTGCCGTCGCCGTGGTGGGGCACTCGGACGGCGCCGACGTCGCCCTGCTGGTCGCCTACGGGGCCGGCACGGCCGACTCCCGGGTCGACGCCGTGGTGGCGGACGCGCCCGACCCGATGGCCGCCGACCCGGCACCGTCGTCGGTCCCGCTGCTGCTGGTCCAGGGGACCGACGACCCCGTGGTCCCGTACTCGTCCAGCCAGACGGTCTACGGCCAGGTCGATGCCCCGGTCGTCTATCTGTCACTGGTGGGTGCCGACCACCTCGGGCCCATCATGGGCGGCACACCGTGGACCCCGGTGCTCGACGAGGGGGTGGCCCGGTTCCTCGACGCCACCGTGGCCCACCGCGGACCCGGCCCCGTCGGGCTGGCGGACCAGGTGGCCGACCCGCCACTGACCACCGTCGGGTCCAAGGCCTGACCCGCTCGGGCCCCGGACACCGGGGACCGCCGGACCGGTCAGAAGCCCGAGGGCTCGGTCTCGTACTCCGGCTCGGTGGGCCGGTGCTCGTGGTGGAGGGGTCGGAGGGCATGCGTCTCCTCGAACCACAGGAGGGCGTCGTAGCGGGCGCCCATCTCGGTGGGGACGTAGTTCCCCTCCTCGTGACGGGGCTGGTAGACGACACCGATCGCCCGATGGCCCTGTCGCCTGCCGAGCCACGCGCCACCCCGGTCCTCGGCGAAGTCGAGCACGGCGGGCTCGCCGAGCGCCCGGTGCAGCAGGTCCTCGTGGCTCCCGGGCCGGGCCACGGGCACGGGCAACACCGCCTCGGGCGCCCCCCAGGCGGCGCCGGCGATGACCGTCCCCCGGTGCCCGGCGCACCCGATCAGGGCGACCTGGTCGGCCCCGTGGCGCTCGCGGAGCAGCTGTCCGACGTTGACCATGCCGCCCCGGGCCATGTCCGTGGCCCGGGCGTCGCCGACATGGGTGTTGTGCTCCCACACCAGTCCCCTGGCCGATTGCCCGAGGTGACCGGCCAGCCGGTCGACGGTGTCGACCATGTGGTGGTCACGGATGTTCCACGACTCCCGGTCGCCCCGCACCATGATCCGGTAGTAGCGCTCGGCATCGGCGGCGACCTCGGCGTTCTGCCACGCGTCGAACGCACCCTCGTCGTCGCCCGAGGCCGCCGACGCCCGACGGCGCACGTCGGCCAGCAGCGCCACCACGTCGTCCTCGCAGTTCTCGGGGACCAGCCGGGTGCTCCATGCGTACTCGTGCGGGTCCTCGCGGTAGGGGACGAAGCACCGCCAGGCCTCGTGGGCGGCCGCCAGCGCGTCCGGCGCGTTGTCCTCGAGCCACCCCATGATCCGGCGGAGCGAGTCCCACAGGGAGTAGACGTCGAGCCCGTAGAACCCCACCTGGTCGGCCGCCGGTCGGCCGGCGTTCCGCTCCCGCAGCCAGCCCAGGAAGCCGGCGACCTCCTCGTTGGCCCACATCCACGTCGGCCACCGTCCGAACCCGGCCAGGACGCCCGGGGCGTCGAGGTCCTGGTCGGCGAGGCCCCGGACCCACCGGTTGAGGCGCCAGCAGTCGGGCCAGTCCCCTTCGACCCCGATCCAGGTGAACCCCCGCTCCTCGATCAGCCGCCGGCTGAGCCGGGCCCGCCAGTCGTAGTACTCGTGGGTCCCGTGGGAGGCCTCCCCCACGCAGACGAGCCGCCTCCCGCCGAACCGGTCGACCAGCCCGTCGAGGTCGGCGTCGGTGCGCAGCGGCCGGGCCAGCGCCCGGATCTCGGCGGCCAGCTCGGACGCGGCGTCGCCGGTGGCGGTCACGACGCCGCCCGGGTGTCGTCGCCCAGCAGGTGGCGGGCGAACCAGTCGCGGGCGCAGCATGCCGCCTCGGCCAGTGTGCCCGGCTCCTCGAAGAGGTGGCCGGCGCCGGCGACCACGACCAGCTCGTTCGGGGGACCCAGCACCGCCAGCGCCCGCCGGTTCGCCTCGAGCACGGCCACGTCCTCGCCCCCCACGATGAGCAGTGTGGGCACGGTCACCGCTCCGAGCCGGTCGAGGACCAGGTCGGGCCGCCCGCCACGGGACACCACGGCGTCGACGGACCCGGGGTGGTCGGCCGCCGCCTGCAGCGCCGCCCCGGCCCCGGTGCTCGCCCCGAAGTAGCCGAACGTGCAGTCCCGGGCATCCGGTCGGGCCCGCAGCCAGTCCGTGGCCCCGGCCAACCGGTCGGCCAGCAGTCCGATGTCGAACACGTTGGCACGGAGGCGCTCCTCACCCGGCGACAGCAGGTCGAGGAGGAGGGTGCCCAGACCGGCGTCGTAGAGCACGTCGGCCACGAACCGGTTGCGCGGGCTGTGGCGGCTGCTGCCGCTGCCGTGGGCGAAGACCACCACGGCCCGGGCCGGCTCGGGCAGGCGCAGGTGGCCGGCGAGCAGCACGGGCCCCACCGGGATGGCCACGTCGATGTCGCAGTCGGGGAGCTCGCCGGCCCGGACGCCGTCCCGGACCCGCCGGGCGGCCCGGTCCAGCAGCACGACCACCTCGTCGTCGGTGGTCGGCGAGAAGTCCACGTAGTGGTTCCCGACGGCCACGAACCGCTGGGGTATCGACACGGCGACCACCTGGTCGGCCTCGTCGAACTCGCTCAGCGTCTCGGCGGGGCCCACCGGTACGGCCAGCACCACCGACGACGCGCCCAGCTGACGGGCGATCCGGCAGGCCACCCGGGCCGTCGACCCGGTGGCCAGCCCGTCGTCCACCACGATGGCGGTCCGGCCGGTCAGGTCGACCCTGTCCCGTCCCCTCCGGTACCGGCGCAGACCGGCGGCCAGCTCGTGGCGTTCGTGCCGCTCGACCTCGTCGACCTCCTCGTCGGACACGCCGGCCCGGGTGACGATGCGCTGGTCCAGCACCCGTGCCCCGTCCTCGCCGATGGCACCCATGGCCACCTCGGGCTGGAACGGCACCCCGAGCTTGCGCACGACGATGACGTCCAGCGGGGCGTCGAGGGCGGTGGCCACCTGATAGGCGACCGGCACCCCACCCCGGGGCAGGCCCAGCACCACGGGCCGCTCCGCCCGGAACCGCTCGAGTCGCTCGGCCAGCCGCCAGCCGGCATCGGCCCGGTCGGCGAACCGTCCCGCCGACCGGTCCGGGTCGAGCACACGGTCGAGCCGCCGTGCGGGTGGGCGGCGGTCCCTGCCGGCGATACGTGTCACCGGTCGCAGGGCGTCGGGCCGCTCCACCGACATCACGTCCCGCACCGCTCGTTGGCCACCGCCAGCCGGTGGGCCACCTCCGCATCGGCGTCGCCGAGCTCGGAGCCCGGCACGAACCAGCGGACCGTGTCACGCACGACGTCGGGTCCGCCGCCGTCCCGCCAGTCCACGGCTCCCTCCCTCACGCCGACCTCGGCGAACTGGAACACCTCCGTCCACTCGAGCCCCGGGGCGGCGCTCAACGTCCATTCGACCTCGACCCGGCCGCCGATCTCGGGGGCGGTGGTCCGACCCGTGACGGCGATCGCACCGGGGACCGACGGCGACTGCTCGACCACCCTCACCACCTCCTGGCACTCACTGATGGAGCCATGGTCGGGGACGGTGGCCGACAGGGCTAGAGCCATTTGTCCCAACACCGGGCGATCCGCCCGCATCTGTGCCGTTCGACCCTGGGCCGCGACGCCGTGACATGGGAGAACGGGGACATGGCAGTTCGCCCGACTCGCACAGCGGCCGGCGCGGGCCCGGGTCACGGGCACGGACCGGCGGACCACCCGGTGGGGCCGCTGCGCCCCCTGGCCCAGCGCATGGCCGAGGAGCACACACGACGGGTCGACGCCCGCGAGCCGGCCTACATCGAGCAGCAGATCGCCAAGGTGCGGGCGGCCACCGCATACTTCTCCCCTGAGGTGCGCGGCCGGGAGCACCTGCCCGCCGAGGGCCCCGCACTGGTGATCGGCAACCACAACGCCGCCTGGTACATGCCCGACACCTGGGTGACCGCGCTGGCCATCGTCGACCGCCGCGGCACGGAGCACCCGGCGTACACGTTGACCTACGACCTGCTGTTCGCCCTGCCACTGGTCGGCACCTTCCTGCGCAGGATCGGGGCCATCCCGGCATCCAGCGAGGACGCCGAGGCGGTGCTGGCCGAAGGGGCGCTGGTCCTGGACTACCCGGGCGGTGACTGGGAGGCGTGCCGGCCTTGGTGGGACCGAAACCGCATCGACTTCGGCGGCCGGACCGGGTTCGTCCGCCTCGCCCTGCGGACCGGTGTGCCGGTCGTGCCGGTCGTCGCCCACGGGAGCCACGACTCGGTGGTGGTGGTGTCGCGCGGCGAGCGGATCGCCCGGTGGCTCGGGTTGCCCGCCATGCACGTGAAGGTGTTCCCGATCTTGCTGGGTCCGTGCGGTGTCACCACCGTGCTGTTTCCACCGCCGCCGATCCCGTCCTCGATCACGCTCGAGTTCCTGCCACCGATGACCTGGCCCGATCTCGGTCCCGAGGCGGCCGACGACCCGGACACCGTGGCGCGCTGCGCCGGCCAAGTGGTCGGGGTGATGCAGGAGGCGCTGGACCGCCTGCGGGTGGAACGCGCCCATCCCGTCGCCCGCGGCTACGCCAACCTGGCGTCCCGGCTGCTCCACCGCTGAGCGGCCGGCTGCTCCACCGCTGACGGCGGGTCCGGTTCCTCCGGTTCGGATCAGGGCCGTTCGACACGAGTTCCCGGGATCCGGGCGGACTGCGACATTCTCGGGACCAATGTCTCTAGGAGCGGCACCTGCGAGTTGCCATGCTGCGCCCGAGGGGCAACGAGTGGAGGTTCGATCGATGAACGGATCACGATGGATGAGGACGAGCGCCGCGGCACTCGTGGCGGCGTTGGTCATCGGAGGCGCAGGGGTGCTCGGGTCGGTGTCCCCGTCCGCTGCGGCGGGCACCGGCGGCACCCTCGGCGGGACGGTGACCGCAGCCACAGGTGGTGCGCCGCTCGGCGGGATCTGCGTCACCGTCGGCCAGTCGGGCATGGGTGTCGGTAGCCCCCCCGCCGGCACGGCCACGACGGCGTCAGACGGCACCTGGTCCGTGACCGGGCTGGCCCAGAACATGTACTGGGTCGAGTTCTCCACCGGCTGCGGCAGCACCGGCGAGTACGCCACCCAGTGGTACAACAACTCGCTGTCGCTGCAGACGGCCATGCAGGTGCAGGCCAACCCGGGATTCCCGAACGACAACGTCGATGCCCAGATGGCCGCCGGCGGTGACGTGAGCGGGGTGGTGACGGCTGACCCGGAGGGCAGCACGGTGCAGGGCGCATGCGTGTTCGTGTCGCCGGTCGGCGATGCGAACGCCGAGACGACCGCGGTCACCGCGTCGGACGGCAGCTGGTCGCTCGACGGCCTGGCCGTCGGGAGCTACGACGTCCAGTTCACCGACGGCGCCGCGTGCTTCCAGGAGGGTGGGATCAACCACGGCTACGCGCCGCAGTACTGGCAGGACGCGTCGACCCTGTCGGCGGCCACGCCGGTCCAGATCGTGTCGGGCACAACGGCGGGACCGATCGATGCCCGGTTGACCGTGGGCGGCTCGATCAGCGGGACCGTGACCGCCGTGGTCGGCGGCCAGGGTCTCGGGGGAATCTGCGTTTCGGCCGCCGGCGGGACGTTCGGCGTCTTCGGCACCGCTCCCGACGGCACATATTCCATTCCGGACCTGGCCACGGGCACCTACTCGGTCGGCTTCTCGAACGGGTGCGGCAACACCCAGACCTGGGTGCCCCAGTCGGTCCGGGCCGCAGTCATCGCACCAGGTGACACCGTCAGTGTGGATGCGCAGATGGTCGTCGGATACCCACCGGTCGTTACGTCGGTGGCCCCCAACTCGGGGCCGACCAGCGGCGGCACACCGGTGACGATCACCGGGACCGGGTTCACCGGGGCGACCCAGGTGATCTTTGGAACCAGCCCGCAGCAGCCGCAGTTCACCGTCCAGTCGGACACCCAGATCACCCTGACCACACCCATGGGGAACCAAGGTCCGGTGGACGTCCAGGTGGTCACCCCCGAGGGGACCTCGGCGACGTCGCCCGCCGACCAGTTCAATTACCAGGGAACCGTGGACGTGACGCCCCAGGTGTACTCGGTCACTCCGTCGTCGGGGCCCATGGCCGGCGGGACGTCCGTGACCATCGGCGGGAACAACCTGATGAACGTCGGCCAGGTGCACTTCGGGGGGACCCAGGCGACATCGTTCACCGTCCTGTCGAACCAGGAGATCACCGCGGTGTCGCCTCCCGCGGCCCAGGGGGGCCAGGTGACCGTCCAGGTGAATTCGCCCAACGGGTCGTCGATGATGTCCCCGGGCTCGCAGTTCACCTACCTCCTGGCGCCCAGCATCGGCACGCCGCCGTCCGCCGGCTTCGTCGACGGGGCGCCGAACTCGTTCGCGGTCAGCGCCATGGGCTATCCCGTCCCGTCCGTCGCCGTCGGCCCCGGCCTGCCGTCATGGATGACCGTCACCGCGGGCTACGGCCAGGTGACCCTCAGCGGGACGCCACCGGCCGGCACCAAGCACCAGTACACGCTTCCGGTGGTGGCCTCGTCCTCGGCGGGCACGGCCAGCCAGACGCTGGTCCTGACGGCCGGAACGCCGCCGGCCATCACCTCGTCGGGCACCGCGACCCTCCATGTGGGTCGGCCCGCGTCGATCCGCATCCACGCCAGCGGCTACCCGGCTCCGGGCCTGTCGATCGTGGGCAACCTGCCCACCGGCCTCACCTGGTCGCCGACCGGCGCCGGGACCATCACCGTGACCGGCGTCCCGGACCAAGGGACAGGGGGGACCTATCCCCTGTCCGTGCACGCGCAGAGCGTCACCGGCTCCAGCCAGCAGGCGCTGACGGTCACGGTGGACGAGCAGCCGGCGTTCACCAGCTCCCCCATCGCCGTATGGACCCACGGAGTGGTCAACAACCTCATGATCCGGACCTCGCCCGGCTACCCCGGAGCCACGCTCGCCACCAAGGGGACGGTCCCGTCCTGGATGACGTTCACCGACCTCGGTAACGGCACGGCCACGTTGTCGGGCAACCCGCCGGCCAGCGCGGTGCGGCCCACGCCGTACACGTTGACGGTGGTGGCCTCCAACGGCGGTGCGCCGGTGGTCCAGAAGGTCCAGGTGACCGTGGGCTGACCGGCCGGGCGGCCGGGCGGCCGGTCGGGCGGCTGCCGCATCACGGGTCTTCCGGCCCTTCCGGGGTGGCGGTCCCGGCCGTACCATCGGACCCAGGCACGACGAGGAGGACGAGATGCGCGCTGTCCGGTTGCTGGAGTGGAAGTCCGATCCGGTCCTGGTCGAAGTGGACGACCCGGTGCCGGGGCCCGGTCAGGCCGTGGTGCGGATCGGCGGGGCCGGCGCCTGCCATTCGGACCTCCACCTGATGCACGAATTCGAACCCGGCCTGCTGCCGTGGGGTCCGCCGTTCACCCTCGGCCACGAGAACGCCGGGTGGGTGCATGCCCTGGGTGACGGCGTCCACGAGGTCGAACTGGGCCAGCCGGTGGCCGTCTACGGACCGTGGGGCTGCGGCTCCTGCCCCCGCTGCCTGCTGGGCATGGAGAACTACTGCGAGGACGTGGCCGCCGCCCCGGTCCCCGGGGGTGGCGGCGGGCTCGGCATGGACGGCGGCATGGCCGACCTCCTGCTGGTGCCGTCCGCCCGCCTGCTCGTCCCCCTGCCCGACGGCCTGGACCCGGTGACGGCGGCGCCGCTGACCGACGCCGGGCTCACCCCATACCACGCCGTCCGCCGCTCCTGGCCGAAGCTGGTCCCGGGTTCCACGGCCGTGGTGATCGGCGTGGGCGGGCTCGGCCACCTGGCCGTCCAGATCCTCAAGGCCACGACGGCGGCACGGGTGGTCGCCGTCGACACCCGTGCCGAGGCCCTGGCCCTGGCCGCCGACGAGGGTGCCGACCTGACCGTGGAGCCTGACCCGTCGGCCGTCCCGGTCATCCGGGAGACCACCGGCGGACGGGGCGCCGACGTCGTCCTCGACTTCGTCGGCTCCGAGTCGACCATCGCCCTCGGGGCGGCCGTCAGCCGGTTCCTGGGTGACGTGACGGTGGTCGGCATCGCCGGGGGCACGTTCCCGTTCAACTTCTTCGCGCTGCCCTACGAGGTCTCCCTCCAGACGACCTACTGGGGTAGCCGGCCCGAGCTGATCGAGCTGCTGGACCTGGCCGCACGCGGCCTGGTGCGCCCCACGGTGACCACCTTCCCCCTGGAGGAGGCGATCCACGCCTACCACCTGATGGAGTCGGGCTCCGCCCTCGGGCGCCAGGTGATCGTGCCGGCCACCGCCGGATGACCGGCCCCCACGCAGGGCCACAGTGATGACGGCGACCATGCGGGCGTGGGCGGTCGGGACCCCTGGACCCATCGACGGCGGGCCGCTGGTGGCCGTCGAGCGGCCGGTGCCCGAACCGGGTCCGGGCCAGGTGCGCGTCCGGGTGCGGGCGTGCGGGGTGTGCCGGACCGATCTCCACCTTGCGGAGGGGGACCTCGCCCCCCGGCGGGACGGGGTGGTGCCGGGCCACGAAGTGGTCGGGACGGTCGACCGGGTCGGACCCCAGTGCTCGCTCCTGGCCGAGGGCGACCGCGTGGGGATCCCCTGGCTGGCCCACACGTGCGGAGTGTGCCGGTTCTGCCGGGCGGGCGCCGAGAACCTCTGCACCGACCCCCGGTTCACCGGCTGGGACGTGGACGGCGGGTACGCCGAGTACGCGGTGGTCGAGGAGGCGTTCGCCTACCTGCTGCCCGGGGCGCTCGACGACGTCGACGTGGCACCGCTGCTGTGCGCAGGGATCATCGGGTTCCGGGCACTCCTGCGGGCCGAGCTGCCGCCGGGCGGTCGTCTCGGCATCTACGGGTTCGGTGGCTCGGCCCACCTCACGGCCCAGGTGGCGCTGGCCCAGGGCGCCACCGTGCACGTCATGACCCGCTCGTCCGAGGCCCGGGAGCTGGCGCTCGGACTGGGGGCGGCCAGCGCGCAGGGCGCCGCGGACCGGCCGCCCGAACCCCTGGACGCCGCCATCCTCTTCGCCCCGGTCGGCACGCTCGTCCCGCCCGCCCTCGAGGCCCTGGAGCGGGGTGGCACCCTGGCCGTCGCCGGCATCCACCTGACCGACATCCCGGTGCTCGACTACCAGCGCCACCTCTTCGAGGAGCGGACACTGCGCAGCGTGACGGCCAACACCCGGGCCGACGGCGTGGCGTTCCTGGAGATGGCCGCCCGCATCGGCATCGAGGTTTCCGCCGTCCCCTACGCGTTCGACCGGGCCGACCGGGCGTTGGCCGATCTGGCCCACGACGATGTGACCGGCGCCGCCGTGCTGGTGTTCGAGGACTGAGCGACCGGGCGCCGCCGGACCGGCGCACCGCACTGGGTCAGATCGGGCTCTCGTCTAGCATGGCGTCGGCCACCTTGACGAAGCCGGCGATGTTGGCGCCGAGAACGAAGTTGCCGGGGTGGCCGTACCGCTCGGCCGTGCGGCAGACGTTGTCGTACACCCGCGTCATGATCGTGCGCAGCCGCAGATCGACCTCGTCAGCCGTCCACTGGTAGAGCTGCATGTCCTGCGCCATCTCGAGACCCGAGACGGCGACACCACCGGCGTTGGCCGCCTTGGACGGGGCGAAGAGCACCCCGGCGTCCAGCAGCCGGTCGACGCCGGCCGACACCGTCGCCATGTTGGAACCCTCCACCACCAGGCGGATCCCGTTGGCCACGAGGTGGGCGGCGTCCACCTCGCTGATCTCGTTCTGGCTGGCGCAGGGGAAGGCGAAATCGGCGGGCACGTCCCACAGCGGGTTCGCCCCGTCCGGGCGGTGCGGGTGGTGGGTGGCCATCGCGTAGCGATCGGCGTACTCGGCGATCCGGCCCCGACGCTCGTTCTTCAACACCTTGACCCAGGCGAGCTTCTCGGGATCGAGCCCGTCCGGGTCGTGCACGAAGCCGTCCGAGTCCGACAGCGTCACGACCCTGGCCCCCAGTTCGATGAGCTTCTCGGCGGTGAACTGGGCGACATTGCCGCTGCCCGACAGGAGACACGACGTCCCCTCGAATCCCTCACCCTGCGCGGCCAGCATCTCGCTCCCGAAGTAGACCGCGCCGTACCCGGTGGCCTCTTGGCGGATGCGCGACCCTCCCCAGTTGGTCCCCTTGCCAGTGATCGCCCCGACGAACCGCTTGGCGATCCGCTTGTACTGGCCGAACAGATAGCCGATCTCGCGCAGACCGACGCCGATGTCGCCGGCCGGCACGTCCGTGAACTCCCCGATGTAGGGAAACAGCTCGGTCATGAACGACTGGCAGAACCGGCGGATCTCGGACTCGCTGCGTCCGCGTGGGTCGAAGTCCGAACCACCCTTGGCACCGCCGATGGGCAGCGTGGTGAGTGAATTCTTCAGCGTCTGCTCGAACGCCAGGAACTTGAGCAGTCCCGGGTAGACGGACGGATGGAACCGGAGTCCCCCCTTGTATGGCCCAATGGAACTGCTCATCTGGATCCGGTAGCCCCGGTTGACGTGGATGCCACCGGCGTCGTCGACCCAATTGACCCGGAAGGAGATCGACCGGTCGGGCTCGACCATCTGCTCGAGGATCCGGTCGTGGACGTACCGGGGTTGCTCGGCCAGCACCGGACCGAGTGAACGGACCACCTCGCGGACCGCCTGGTGGAACTCGGGCTCACCCGGGTTCTGCGTGACCACTCGGTCCATGACGCGGTGGAGATAGGCCTCCACCCCGGGATCACCGTGGTCGGAAGGTCGGGAGACGGACGACGTGGCCATGGGCACAGTGTGCCGCGACGGCCATGAAGCGGGCAGGGCCGAACGTCCCAGCGGCGACGGGCCGGCGCATCGCCCATGCACGGGCGTGGCGTGGGCCATCCTGGAGCCGCACCGGCACGAGGGAGGTCCGACCATGCCCGACATCGCCACCCAGGATCTGAACGACATGCGGGACTCGGTCTTCTTCGAGGGCCCCGAGGTGGGCCGGCGCCTGAGCAAGTTCTGGACCCTGATGCTGCTGTCCTCGGTGATCGCCGGCGCCGGCATCGTCGCCGACTCCACCGCCACGGTCATCGGCGCCATGATCGTGGCCCCGCTGATGGTCCCGATCCAGGGCACGATGCTCGCCGCCGTCCTGGGGGACCGGAAGAACCTGGCGCGGTCGGTGGGGCTGGTGGTCGCCGGGGCGGCCGCCGCCGTGGCCATCGGCTTCGCGCTCGGGACGATCGTGCCCGGGGTGGTCGACGCCCAGAACAACGCCCAGGTGGCCGCCCGGGTGGATCCCCGGCTGATCGACCTGCTGGCCGCCCTGGCCACCGGTGCGGTGGGTTCCATCGCCCTGGTCCGCAAGGACATCTCGGACACCCTGCCCGGGGTGGCCATCGCCATCTCGCTGGTGCCGCCGCTGGCGGTGGTCGGGCTGACCCTCCAGGCCCACCAGTGGGGCCAGGCTGGCGGTGCCTCCCTGCTTTTCGTCACCAACGTGGCCGCCATCCTCGGCGTGGGCACGGTCGTCATGGCCTTCTACCGGGTCCACCGGATGACGCCCCAGTACGGGACGGCCGAGGCCCGGGCCCTCAACCGCCGCAACGCCGTCTTCGTCATCGCCGCCCTGATGGTCATCGTGGTGGTCCCCCTCACCACCGCCTCGGTCACCGTCGCCCACCAGACCAGCCGGGAGACGGCGGTCACCGCCGCCGCCGACGCCTGGGTGCCCGGCACCGGGTGGGCGCTGGTGTCCGTCAAGACCGACGACGGCGGCCACACGGTCGCCCTGTTCCAGGGAACGCCCCCGTACCCGGACACGTCGGGGCTCCGGGCCCAACTCGTCACCCGGGGCGTGCCTCCCCAGTCGGTCGAGGTGCAGCTGGCCCCCCTGCAGACCGTCACCTTCCGACCGGTCGGCTCGCCGTAGGCCGGGGCGGTGCCCGGGCCACCCCCGGAGCTCACCAGCGCTGGCGGGCCTCCTCGGCGAAGCCCTGGGCCCCGGTGAGCTCGAACTCGAGCCCGTCGTCGGTCACCAGGCGGCCGGCCCAGGTCCCGAAGACCTGGTGGGTCTCACTCCCGAACTCGCCGGCGTCGACGCGGCTGTACCTGTCGTAGCGGGGGGTCAGGGTCAGGTCGAGCTGTCCACCGGGGTCCCGCACGCACCACGGGCGCATGGGCTCGTCCCACGAGTAGTCCCACTCGAGTTCGTCGCCCAGCTTGGTGAGCCGCCCGTCGACCAGGAACCCGTTCTCGGTGGCGCCCGTCCCCTCGGTCCACTTGGCCCCGAACTGGACGCCGACCACGTGGTCCCCCGAGCGGCCGGCCCCGCCGCCCCAGTTCCATGCGATGGTCGACGGCCAGCGGCCCCGTCCGACATCGAGCACCCCCCAAGATTCGGGTCCCCCGGGACCGCCGATGGCCCAGGAGCGGTCGCCCACGGTCAGTGACCCGGTGGCCGGTCGGGCATGGTGCTTGGAGGTGAAGTTGAAGAGCTCGTCGCTCCAGGGGATGACCACGTTGAGTGACTCGTGACCGTGCGGCAGCTCCACGAACACATCGAGGCTCCCCGGGCGTCCGTCGGCCTCGGTCCAGGTGGCGGTCAGCCGGGTCCCCCGGTCGTCGTCGACGATGGCCAGGTCGAGGCCGTCCTGGGCCACCGTGAGCGGGGCGGTACCGGGCCGGTCGGGCAGCCGGACCACGCCGGGTGCGGTGAGAATGGCCGTCCCGCCCTGTTCGCCCGCCACCAGGTCGATCCACCCCACGTCGACCAGCCCGAACACGTCGATGTCGGAGTAGACGCACGACACCACGGCGTCACCGGCCAGGACGGCCCAGTAGTCCCACCGCTTGTTGGTCCCCGGCCGGCCGTCGAGGTTGGCCCGGTGGAGTGGGGTGCGGGACCAGCCCCGGGCGGAGGGGTTCAGCCGGTCGCCGTCCGGTGTGCACAGGTCGACGGGGGCGGTCAGCTCGGGCTCGTGCGTACTCATCGGCCCCAGTCTCCCCCGGGCGCGCCTGCGGCGCGGCCCGCCGGTTCCCGGGTCGGCGTCAGCCCGATCCGGTGGGGGGACCCTGCGAGGGGACGACGTTCGGCACGGCCGTCGGGGGCACCACCGTGGAGCTGGTCGGATCGGTCGACGAGGGGGTCGTGGTCGACGTGGTCGTGGTCGTGGTCGGCACGGGCGTCGTCGTCGGCGGCGTGGTGACCGGGGGGCCCGGTGGCACCGACGTGCACCCCGGACCGACCCCCGACGGCGCCGCACCCACGGCCACGGTGGCCAGTACGGCGCCTCCCGGGTCGACACCGACCACCGACGTGCCGACCAGCCCCGACCCACCGGTGGCGGCCAGGACGGCCATGCCCGAGGACGGGACCATGGCGTCGAGCACGGCACCGGTCGACGACTCCAGGCGGACCGAGGCCACGTCGCCCGAGGCCACCACCGCCACCCAGCCCACCGGGTCGCCCTCGGCCCCGCCGAAGGACCCGGTGCCGACCAACTCGACCGTCTTCGGCCCGAGCGCGGCGTTGGTCGGGGCGGCGAGCGTCGCCGTGCCCACGGCAGCTGCGGTCGACAGCTCGAGGGTGAGCTGCTGGCATCCACCGGCCACCACGGGCACGGTGGTGGTCCCGCCGCCCGTGCCGGTCGCCGTTCCCCCGGTCGACCCCCCCGACGACCCTGGCGACGACCCTGCCGACGACCCTGGCGACGACCCTGGCGCGCCTCCCGGGGTGGCGGGGGTCGAAGCGATCGGCGTGGTCACCGGTTGCGCGCACATTGCGCCCTTCGGGCACTGCACCGGAACGGGCACCGACGCGATCGGCGGACACGCCGCCGGGGTGGAGCACCCACCTCCGGCGGCGGTCGACGTGTAGGTGCGGATCGTCACGTCGGACCCGGTGGTCCGGGTGAACAGCGCAGTGAGCGGATCGGTCACCGCGGCTCCACTGCCTGAGATGTCGACGCCGGCGGCGCCGGGGGACAGCGCGGTCGGGTGGGCGAGCGGTGCCGCCGCCCTCGACGTGCCGGGGGTGGTGGTCGTCGTGGGGCTCGACGCGGCCACGGACCACCCGGTGGCGAAGCTCCCCCCGACCAGCAGCGCCACGACGGCGGCGGCACCGGCCACGAGCGGGGCGCCGAAGCGGTCCCGACCGGTGGAGCGCTCCACGAAGGCGGACGGGTCGGGCGTGGCCGTGACCCGGGCGGCCTGGTCGGCCAGATGGGAGCGGAGGCGGTCCTCGAGCGGATCGGTCATGGTTCGATCACCTTTCGGAGGTCGGCGAGGGCACGGCTGACGAGGGAGCGCACGGTCCCCTCGCGGCACCGCAGGGCGCGGGCGATGTCGGCGTCGGGCAGGTCGCCGTAGTAGCGGAGCACCACGGCGGCCCGCTGGCGGGCGGGGAGGGCGGCCAACGCATCCTCGAGCTCGTCGGCACCGAGGTCGGCGGCGGTCGGCTCGGGGGGCGGATTCCGACGGACCACCGCGGCACGCCGGTGGTGGGAGGCGCAGGCGTGGACGACGCTGCGCCGGACGTAGGGCAGCGGTTCGCGCACCGACTCCCACCGGCCGTGGAGGCGGACGAAGCAGTCCTGGACCAGGTCCGGTGCGGCATCCGACGAGCCGCTCAGGATGGCGGCCAGGCGGACCAGCTCCGTGAAGTGCCCGGCGTAGAACTCGCCGAAGGTGGTGGTGGCGCCACCGGCCAGCACCACGGTGGGCGGATCCGGGACCGGAGAGGTGTCCGCGGCAGGTGCCGGCTCGGGTCGGTCCACCACCTCGGCCCCCTCGACCTCGTCCACGATGCTTCTCACCTCACCCATCACCAATTACGACGCCCGGACGGGCGGAGACGTTGCGTGAATTCTCGGGAATCCGGCGTGGGTCCCGTGGTGCGGGCCGGGCCGGCGGTCGGAACGGGCGGGCGGGGTGCCCCGGCGATCGGGCCTAGGTCGTGGCCAGCGCCTCGGCGCAGGACTCGGGCGGCGACCCGGGCGCCGACAGGGCGTCGGGCGCGGCTCCCCGGATCACCTCCGGATAGGACTGGGCGTCGAACCCGGCCACGAAGCCCCGGACCGCCTTGGGCAGCTGTACGACGAGCCTGCCGCCGGGACGGGCGCCGTCCTCACGGGTCAGCGTGAGCACCAGCGTGCACGGTCCGACGTCCACGGACCGGATGCGGGGGTCGGCCCGGAGCAGCGCGGCGGCGTAGAGCGCGACGGCACACGACGAGTTGCTGCGGGGGACGCCCTGCACACCGGCGTGGTGCAGGGAGGCCGCCACCTCGTCGGGGCTCCGGCCCAGCCCGTCGAGCAGGGCGCCGGCACGCTTCTTGATCTGTCGCAGATCACCCATGGGCACTCCTCGCCGGACGCACGGACTGCTCGACGGCAGTGCACCGCCCGTTGGGCAATCATACGTGTCCGGGCCGACCGGGCCGTGGCCGGGCCGGCGCGGGGGACGGCCCGATACGGGGACGGAGGAGTGGGGATGGACGACGAGCTCTACGGCTGGGGTCCGGCACTGCACGAGATCGCCCGTCGCAAGGACGAGGCCCGGGCCATGGGCGGCGAGGCCCGCCGGGTCCGCCAGCACGAGCGGGGTCGGCTCGACGCCCGCGAGCGGCTCACCGCGCTGTTCGACCCGGGCACGTTCGTCGAGATCGGGGCGCTGGTCGGCACCACCGAGGAACCACCGGTCCCCGGGGACGCCCTGGTCGCAGGCTCCGGCCGCATCGATGGCCGACCGGCGGTGGCCGGGGCCGAGGACGTCACGGTGCTGGGCGGCTCGATCGGCAGCGGGGCCTCGGACAAGCGCTACCGGCTGTGCCAGCTGGCCCGCCAGGAGCGGGTCCCCCTGGTGATGCTGCTCGAGGGGGCGGGCCACCGGGTCACCGACGCCCCGGCCGGTCGCCGGCCCGGTGACCTGATGGGCCTGGCCGAGCTGTCCGGCGAGGTTCCCCTGGTCAGCCTGGTGCTGGGTGCCTCGGCGGGCCACGGCGCACTGACCGCCCCGCTGTGCGACTTCGTCGTGATGAGCGAGACGGCCTCGATCTTCGCGGCCGGGCCGCCACTGGTGCGGTCGGCGACGGGTGAGGACGTCACCAAGGAGGTGCTCGGCGGACCGGCGGTGGCGGCCACCTCGGGCGGCGTGGTGCACAACGTGGTGGCCGACGACGCCGAGGCCATCGCCCTCGCCCGCCGGTACCTCGCCCACTTCCCCACCAATGCCTGGCAGGCACCGCCGTCACGGGCCGGCAGGGACACCGGGTCCCGGCGGCTCGACGTCCTCGGGCTCATCCCGCCGGACTCCCGCCGTCCCTATCCGGTGCGCCCGGTGCTGGCCGAGCTGGTCGACGACGGCGAGCTGCTCGAGGTCCAGCCGTCGTTCGGCAGCGCACTCGTGACCGCACTGGCCCATCTGGGTGGGCGGAGCGTGGCCATCGTGGCCAACGACCCCGGGACCCTGGCCGGCACCATCGACACCGATGCGGCGGACAAGGCCGCCCACTTCCTCGACGTGGCCGATGCCTTCGGGCTGCCGTGCATCTTCCTGGCCGACAACCCCGGCGTCCTGGCCGGCACCGCGGCCGAGGGCCGGGGCATCCTCCGCCACGCCGCCCGCCTCTTCGCCGTGCAGCACCGGATGCGGGTCCCCAAGCTGCACGTCACCCTGCGTAAGGCGTTCGGATTCGGTTCCTCGGTCATGTCCATGAACCCGTTCGACGGCCAGACCGTCACGCTGGCGCTGCCGTCCATCACCCTCGGGGCGATGCCCGCGGCGTCGGCCGCCAGCGCCATCGTCGACCTCGACGAGCGGGACCGGGTGGCGGCCGAGCAGTCCGAGGCCTCGGTGCGGGCCGCGGCCCGTCTCTCCTACGACGACGTGATCGACCCCCGCGACCTGCGCGACGCCCTGCTCGCCGCGCTCTCGCTGTCCGAGGGCCGCGACACCGGGGCCCGCCGGCCCCGGGGGCTGGGCATCCTGCCCTGACCGGGGCTCCCGCGCCCGGGAGGCTCAGATCGGGCCGACCTGCAGGCGCAGCATGTCGGTGGCGCCGGCACCGTCCACGGCGATGACCTGGCCGGACACGAACCGGGCCACCGGGCTGCACAGGAAGAGGGCCAGGTAGGCGATGTCCGACCCGTGGCCGTGGCGGCCCAGCGGATTGGTCGCCCCGGGCACCGACCCCGGGACCGACTCCGAGAAGCGCTTCAGCCCCTCCGTCCCGAGCATCGAACCCGGGGCGATGGCGTTCACCCGGATGCCGTAGGGCCCCCACTCGACGGCGCACGTGCGGGTGAGCGAGTCCACCCCGGACTTCGCCGCGGCCACGTGGGCCTGGTAGACGACGCCCCGTTGCTCGAAGGGGGCGCTGATGTTGACGATCGAGCCACCGTGGTCCCGCAGCCAGGCGTCGAACGCGGTCCGGGTCACGTTGTAGGAGCCGAGAAGGTCGATGTCGACGACAGCCTTGAACCCGTTGGGTGAGATGGCCGACATCGGTGCCGGGAAGTTGCCGGCGGCGTTGTTGACCACGATGTCGAGTGCGCCCCGGTCGGCCACCACCCCGTCGACCACCGCCCGCACCGCGTCCACGTCGCGCACGTCGCACACCCCGAACGAGGCGTCGACCCCCTCGGCAGCCAGCTCGCCGACGGCGGCTTCGAGTACCTCCGGTCTGCGGCTCGCCACCACCACCGAGGCACCATGGGCGCCCAGGACCCGGGCGATCTCCTTGCCGATGCCGGTGCCGCCCCCGGTGACCAGCGCCACCTTGCCGGCCAGCACGTCGGGGGCGAAGCAGCTCGGCACCACCAGGTCGCTCTGTTCGTCCACCGCACCCCCCGTGTTCCGGTCCCCCGTCACGGTACCGTTGCCGCGTGCGACAGACCAGGAGGGAGCACCGGACCGGACCCCGGGCCCGCCGGGCCGTCGTCCTGGTCACGCTGGGCATGGCGTTGGCCGCGGCCGCGTGCGGGTCGTCGACCGGCGTGCCGGCGACCACTGCCGGGGCGCCGCACCCGGACGCGACCGCCCCACCGTCCCCTTTCGTCCAGACCGTCATTCCCGACACCCCGGTCGGCGGCCAGCTCGCATGGCTCCTGCAGGCCACCGCACAGCTGCCCATCCCGACGGCGACGGTCGACGCCCACTTCGCGCCGTCGTTCCTGGCCCAGGCCGACCCGGCCAAGATCAACACCGCACTCACCCAGCTGGCCGGCGACGGCAGCCCGACGTTCGTGGGCCTGCTGCCCGGGTCACCGTTGGCGTCGCCCTCGACCTCGCTCCACGCCGTCGTCACCTTCGGCACGACCACGGTCACCGCGTCCCTGGCCCTGGATGCCAGCGGCCGGATCGCCGGCCTCCTGTTCTCCCCCTATGTCCCGGCGACGCTCGACAGCTGGACGGCCGTGGACGGCGCGCTGGCCGGTGTCGCCCCGGTGGTGGGACTGGTGGCCGCACGGATCGGGCCGTCGGGCACCTGCGCGTCCGTCCACGGGCTCGACGCCTCGGTGGCCCGTCCCACCGGATCGATGTTCAAGCTCTTCGTGTTGGGGGCCGTCGCCACACGGATCGCCACCGGTTCCGTCCACTGGGACCAGGAGCTCACCCTGACGGATGCGCTGCGCAGCGCCGGCAGCGGGACCTTGCGGCTCAGCCCGGCCGGGACCCGGATCACCGTGCGCCAGGCGGCGGACCTGATGATCTCCCAGAGCGACAACACGGCGGCCGACCTCCTGATCGACCTGGTCGGCCGGTCGACGGTCGAGGACCGGGTCCGGGCGTGGTCGGACAGTGCGGCCCGGGACCAGCCGTTCCTGACCACCCGGGAGCTCTTCGTCCTGAAGGAGGTGGACTATCCGGCGCTGGCCACCACCTACGCCGCGCTGGGGCCGTCGGCCCGGGCCGCGTACCTGGCGTCCACGGTGGACCCGCAGTCCCCGCCCCCGGGTGCCGGTGACTGGACCGCACCCCGGGCGATCGACTCCGTCGAGTGGTTCGCCTCGCCCGACGACCTCTGCCGCGCCTTCGCCGGGCTCGCCGGCCAGCAGCGGCAGACGGTGCTGGCCCCGATCGCCTCCGCGCTCTCGATCAACCAAGGCGGACTCGGACTCGATCCCCGGAGGTGGACGACGGTGTGGTTCAAGGGAGGGTCCGAGCCCGGGGTGCTGACGCTGGGTTACCTGGCCCGCCGGAGCGACGGGACCTCGGACGTCGTGGTGGCCATGGCGGAGGACCCGTCGGCGCCCCTGCACGGGACGGCCACGCTGCGGATGCAGTCGGTCGTCAAGTCGGCGTTCGGCCTCCTCGGCTGACCCGCCGGACTCAGCTCATCGCCGCGATGGGGTGCTTCGACGGATAGGCACCCATCATGGAGCCGAGATGCTTGGCGATCCCACTGGTGAAGCTGTCGATGTAGGCCAGCTTGCGGATCATGTAGCTGTGGTTCTCCTTCGGGTCCAGGTACAGGTTGTAGAGCCGGCCGTGGGAGTACTTCTGGGTGACGCCGGTGAACCCGCCGAGGTTGAAGCAGTCCCGGTCGTCGTCGGACGACGAGGCGACCATGAACTTCCACTCCCCCACCCGCAGGGCCGAGAACACGTTGGTCAGCCAGTAGTAGAGGTACTTGCGGTTGGACACGCCGTCGGGGTCGAGGAGGAACGACGTCTGATCGACGGCGTCGATGTAGCGGTCCTCGGGCACCGAGTCGCCGGCGCCGGCCAGGGACAGGCAGGTGGCGAACAGGTCCATGAGCGAGAAGATCCCGTCCGAGGCACGGTCGGCGGCGATCATGCCGGGCCAGGTCACGATGCCCGGGACCCGCTGGCCGCCCTCCCAGGTGGAACCCTTGGCCGACCGGAAGGGCGAGTAGGCCGCGTCGGGCCAGGTCTCCATTTCGGGGCCGTTGTCGGAGGTGACGAAGATCAGCGTGTCGTCCATCTGGCCGGTCGCCTCGAGCTCGGCCACCAGCCGGCCGACGATGTCGTCGAGCTCGATGATGGTGTCCTTGTAGGGGTGCTTGGCCGGTGACGAACCCAGGAACCGCTCGTGGGGATAGTTGTCGAAGTGGGCGCCCCGCGTGCAGTGGTAGAGGAACCACGGCTGGCGGGACTCCTTCGGTGGGGCGCCCATGCGCCGGATGAAGTCGAGGGAGTAGTCGGCCCACTTGTCGTCGAGGAGCGACAGGACGGGGACGGTGACCTCCTCGACGTTCTCGGTGTCGCCGCCCCGGGTGGCGTGGACGAAGCACTTGTTGAAGGGGAGGTTCTCCACCCACTTCGTGCGCTCCTCGCTGTAGACGATCTCGGGGAAGAAGTTCGGGTCGCGCCACTCGGTGTACATGTCCGACACCGACAGGAACCCGTAGTAGTCGTCGAATCCGACGTGCTGGGGCTGCGACTCGACGTTCTCGCCGATGTGCCACTTGCCCACGGCCTGGGTGACGTACCCGGCGTCGGACAGCAGCGAGGCCAGGGTGACCTCGCCGTCGAGGCCGCCGGGCTGGCCGTACATCGGGGGACGCAGCAGACCGTGGCGCATGGGCAGGCGGCCGGTCATGAGCGACGCCCGCGACGGGGTGCACGACGGCTCGGAGTAGCACGAGGTGAGCAGCAGTCCCCGGCGGGCCAGCCGGTCGATGTTGGGCGTCGGGGCCCCGACGGCCACCCCGCCGCCGTAGCACCCGAAGTCGCCCCAGCCCACATCGTCGAAGAGGATCACCAGGATGTTGGGCTTCCCCCGCGCCGCCCGGTAGGCGTCGAGTGCGGCACCCGCCCGTGCCTCCTGGTCGGGCAGGACGAAGCGGGGCTCCAGGCCGGCGCGCACGCGCACCGTGTCCGCCACCACCGGGTCATGGGCCATCGGGATCCCCTCCTCGCGCGTCGTGGCCGAATCGTAGCGACCGCGGTTGCCCGGTGGAGGGCCCGGTGGCAACAGGGGGTGTCCCCCCGTCCCACGCCTGGCCGCACGACCGATCCGGGGCCGGCACTTCAGTTCCCGCCGTCAGGGGCCGAAAGACGCGGCGAGGGGCGAGGCACGAAAGGCGGAAGCCGATGATGGCGGACCCACTGCTGCGCTGGGACGGTGACGACGACATCGGCACGTCCCCCGACGACGACGAGCTGGACCTCCCCCCGGCCCCGCGACTGCGCCGGTGCGGCGCCATCAGCGACGTGGGCGAGGGTCCCTGGATCGGCACGCTGGCCTGCTGCACCCGACCGGTGGGCCACGACGGCCCCCACGCCATGTCCCTCGGTGACCCCGGCTCCTCCAGCTACTGGGAGGAGAGCTGGGAGTAGGCCGCCCGTTCCCCGGCCCCCCTGCCGTCCGTTGCGGCGGCGCACCGGGCTGCGTCGTGTGTCACCATGATCGGACGACGTCCGGGGCCCACCCGGGTGCGACTCCGGGGGGAGCGTCATGGAGGATCTGGCCGGCAAGATCGCGGTGGTGACCGGTGGTGCGGCCGGCATCGGACGGGGAATCGTCGGGGCGCTCCTCGACGAGGGCTGCCGGGTGGTGATCGCCGACATCGAGGCTCCGGTGCTGACCGAGACCGTGGCCGAGCTGTCCGAGCGCGGCGACGTCCGGGGCGTGCTGTGCGACGTGTCCGATCCTGCGTCGGTCGAGGTCCTGGCCCACGAGGTCTACGGCGAGTACGGAGCGTGCCACGTGCTGTGGAACAACGCCGGCGTGACCTCGGGTGGAGGCGGGAACCCGTGGGAGCAGGAGCCGAACGACTGGCGGTGGTGCTTCGGGGTCAACGTGTTCGGCACGGCCAACGGCGTCCTCGAGTTCGTGCCCCGGATGATCGCCGGCGACGAGGCCGGCGTGGTCGTCACCACGTCGTCGGGCGACGGCGGCATCGCCCCGGTCCCCT
>Ga0302202_10001239_pt1 | contig 31751 bp, 27 predicted proteins | sample II_Bog_N3_3_FD_194579 | JGI IMG/M metagenome (GOLD analysis project Ga0302202, IMG submission 194579) | Peat permafrost microbial communities from Stordalen Mire near Abisko, Sweden - II_Bog_N3_3 | ecosystem: Environmental > Terrestrial > Soil > Wetlands > Peat | place: Sweden: Abisko...
CCCCCACCCACCGTCATCCCGACCGCAGCGCCCCCCCCACCGTCATCCCGACCGCAGCGTAGCAACCCACCGTCATCCCGACCGCAGCGCGCAGCGCGCAGTTAACTTCGTCATCCCGACCGCAGCGCGCCGCCATCGCAATAAACTTCGTCATCCCGACCGGAGGCGGCGTACTTTGCCGCCGCAGTGGAGGGACCCCCGCATTTCGCCGTTGCCCTTGCCGTTGCCTGTTCTTAGCCTTTGCCGTTGCCTGTTCCTGCCGTCATTCCGCAGCCCTCTTGTTTGTCATTCCGCAGCCCTCTTGTTTGTCATTCCGCAGCCCTCTTGTTTGTCATTCCGCAGCGTAGCGGAGGAATCTGCCTCTGCCTTTGCCGTTGCTCGAAAGCGCCGAAGGCGCGCGCTATACCAGCCTGGGGCATAGCCCCAGGAAACAGGCCCTGCAATCCCCGAGGGCTGAAGCCCGACCTATCCCCTGCTCATAGCTCATAGCTCAAGGCTCGCCGCTGTAAAAATAATTGCCGTCGCCCACCCTCAAAAACCCCAGCAAATCCCCTTGTCAAGCCCCTCAAACCCCCAAAATCCCCCTAACCCGCACCATCCAAACAACATAAATCTTTTCAAAATCTGGCATACTAGTTTCCCTCCATCCCGTATAATTAAATCAGTAAGCAAAACCAAACAGACCCGGCCAACCAGCCGGGCCTTCGCTTTTAATACGTCTCGCGCGCTTAGCGCGTGCCTAACTTGCATTTTATGAATACTTTACGCTATTAGCACCGGGGGGAGGTATACACAATGACCTGCGCAACCGACAAACCCGGCCATCTGCCGCACCGGCTCGCCCGCCCCGCGCTACAGCCGCTTCAGATAAGCCTTCGCCGCCTCCAACTCAGGAAACAACCGCTCCTCGGCCTGGAACGCCTTGGAATGCACGCAGCGCCGCCCCGCCTTCACCTTCACAGGATGCTTCAAATGCAGCATCTCGTGGTACAGCAGATACTCCACCGCGCAACGCGGCGTCTCTGGCCGGTCGAAGACCAGGCTCACCATGATTGTGTTGTGCGCCGCGTCGTAGTGGCCCAGCATCCGCCGCGCATGGTGCGCGCTCCACGTCAGTTGCGGCCGACCCAGCAGCCCATGAAAGAAGCGCTGGTTCAGGCTCTCGAAGACCTCGTCCAGATCGTAGCAACTCCCCTCGGCCGACAGAATCGTCTTCCGCCCGCGCGTTTGTCGTATCCGCTCCGCCTGGCGCGCCACCGCCTCCGAAGTGATATACCGCCGATAGCAGTTCGCATGAACGCGTGCGATCGGCAGCTTCTTGTAAAGTTTGGCCAGCAGAATGTGCGCAATCGCATGGTGTACCGGATCCGGCGCCGCCTCCAGCAGGTCAGAAAGCCGCACCAGCAACTTCCCCTCGCGCAGCCGGATCGTCGTATTCAGCGACGTGAACCGGCAAAAGCGGATGTCGAGCGCAGGCATCGGCGCGCGTGGCCGCAGCTCGCGATACTCCTGCTCAAAGATTTCCTTCAGTGCGGTAGACACGCTATGTCGAGCTTACTACGGCGTGGTGCCCCCTCCTGCCGGGGCCGGGGCCGCATTTGCCGGAGCCGGAGCCGGGGATGCGGGCGTGCCGGTCGCATCCGGTGCAGCGGCAGGCGCTGCCGCGACATCCTTCAGCGGGTCCAGCCGCGCTACCACCCCAATCGGAATCTCAACCGCTCCTACATTGTCCGAAACCATGTCGTGGATCGCGGTGCGCAGAAAGTACTGGCCCCTCACCGGCACGCTGATCTGCTGATGGAACGCCATGCCCCCGCTCAGCAGCTGGTTGTACTCCGCCGGAGTCATCCGCCTGAACAAGCGGTTGCTCGCCGTGATGAGCTTATCTCCATTGGTGTTGTAGATGAATGTCCAGACCTCCAGCACGCAGTGGTGGTTGCCATCGGCTCCCACGCGGCAGGTGACCGAGTGCGCATCCGGCACCAGGTCCACTCCATACTGTTTGAACGGGCCCTCGATCTTCAACTTCGGATCAGGATTGGACTGGTTGCTCTGCAATACCGTCGCTTGAGGTGGCGCGCTCGACGGACGCACACGGACCTTGAACACGATCTCCGCGGGGTCCGGCCCGCCATGCAGCATGGCCGCCGACATCGTGTTCGTCTGCACCAGGGCTGTAGCCGCACCTTGCGCGTTCACCCGGTTCCGGTCGGTGGGATCGATGGCGTAGTAGCCATCGCGATACGTAAGCTGCACGTTCGGCTCAGCCACCTTGACCTTGATCGCCCGGAACCGCTCATCCCACTGCAGGTTGACCGGAGAATACGTCAGCGTGTAGTAGTTCGAGCCTTCCTGGACCGCCTTGGTCACCGCCTGCGTCAGCCCGTTGGTGTTATAGAACGCCTCGCCGCCGGTGTCCGCAGCCATGGCCTCCATCGTCCCGTGCTCCTGCGCCGTCTGGGTCTGGAAAGCCGCCGACGCGGTCGCGGCGGAGATTCCATCGGAACCGCTATCCATGGTATTCGTCACACTGAAGGTTGGATCTGTCTGTATCCCGCGACAGTCCACCGGATACATCGCGACCTGCGCCCGCGTCAGCAGGTTGTCCGTCTTGCGAACAGCATCGTCGTTGCGCACCACCGAGTCATTCGGATCGGCCTCGTCAATGTTGGGCTGCACATCTAGCGGAAAGCCGGCGGAAAACCAGATCACGTTTTTCCGCCCCGGAATCCCCACCAGATACCGCGCCAGTTGGTCGAACGCGTACAGCGTATACAACGACCGATTGTTCTGCTCCTCCGAGGTAATCTGTGCATCGGTTCGTACCAGATCGTCGACCATCTGTTGCGTGATGTCGCCGCCAACTGGCCCAAAAGCGTCGGCGAACGCAGTCGTGCCCATTGGCCCGCCGTTGACCGCGTCCGTCAGGATGTCCGAGACCTGCGCCGTGCCCTTCTTAGACGTCAGCGCAGCCTTCAACACAGACATGTCCGATGTAAACCCTTGCAGCATGATCAGGTGCGTCGTCAGGCCGAAGATGGCAATGCGCGTTCCCGCCGGGGCCTTGTCCAGAAAATCGATCAACTGCTTCCTAGCGTTGGCCTGCGCGATCACTGGAGTGTTCAGATAGTCCAGCAGAAGCACGTTCACCGGTCCATTCGCCGGCGCAGCAGACTTGTTGGTGAAGAGTCCGGCAGGCAGCTTCTCCGGCGCAACCACGGCCGTAGCCGACAGAGGCACTTCGGTATGCTCCTCGAAGTTCCGAATCACCTGCGGCTTGCCATCTTCCATCAGGGTAAAATCCGACTTCTGCAACCCATGGATCGGGTTCTTCTTCGAGTCTGTGACCACCACATCCACCACCACCAGATTGGTGCGCGCATGGATCGTCGCAACCCCGGTCGCGGCCACCGGCTGCGTTCCATTCGGAGTTGCCGGCGTCGCTGCTGGAGCGGCCACTGGCAGCGAGGATCCCGTCTGCCCGCGCATCCCAAACGCAAGAAACACCGTGGCGAACGCAAATGCAAAACCTGCCTGAAGCCAACGCGACTGAACTGGACGAAACACTGGAACCCTCCTGAGGGTGCATCCCTGGAATACTCTCACTCAAAAAGTATATTCCTTAGCATTCAAACCCGAATGGGAAGGCAATGTTCCGCCGCTAGATTCCCTGCGTCGCGATGCACTCCATCCGGGCCAGAACCAGCCCGCAGCTCAGCGCTCTGCCGGTCCCTTGGGCGCAATCGCGCCATCCCCTTCAAACGCATCCTCAACAGCATGAGCAATGTGGCCAACCTGTAGCTTTACCAGCTCCGGCTGCGCGATGCGGGTCGGCCCAAGCACCGCAATCCTGGGCAGCGGGCCGCGAACCATCGCCACCTCATCGCACGCATACAGCCGGGGACAGGCTTGGCAGTCCTTGTAGATCTTGTCCGGCAGCGTCGTCCGGTCGGCCAGCCGGAAGCCAAAGTGGAAGAAGAAATCCGGTATTCGCGTAAACATGCACACCGACGCGACGCCCTGTTCCTCGGCCTCCTTCAGCAGCGCGCGCAGAATCCTCCCGCCCGCGCCCTGCCCCTTGGCCTCCGGTTTCACCACAATCGACCGCACCTCGGCCAGGTGCGGCCCATACAGATGCAGCGCGCCGCAGCCCAGAAAGATGCCGCTCTCCGACTCCGCCACCGCGAAGTCGCGCACGTTCTCGCAGATATCGGCGTAGCTGCGGCGCAGCAGAGTTCCATCGCCAGAGAGTGAATTGACCAGCTCGAAGATGTTGACCGCGTCCTGTAGCTTGGCCTGACGCACCATCGCGCCACCCGCACGTACGCGTGTGGATGCAGTGGATTCGCTGGCGGCCATCAGGGACGAGCGGGACAAGTTGATGAAAACTCCTCTCTCTATCTTCTCAGAGTTGCGCCCCTGCGGTCGGACTCAGCCGTTCGCGGGCATCCGTCAGCGCGGCACGCACCCGCGTGCGCGCCGTGCCGCCACTTACATCGTGGCAATCCAGCGTGGCCTCCAGGGTAATCGCCGCAAAAAAATCATCGCCAAACGCCGCACTCAGCCCCTGCAACTCGGCCAGCGAGATCGCGTCCAACTCACGTCCGCTCTCCAGCCCCAGCCGCACAGCGTTGCCGATAATCTCGTGCGCCTTGCGAAACGGCACGCCCTTGTTCGAAAGATACGTCGCCGCGGCCATCGCATTCAGATAGCCCGTCGTCGCAGCCACCTTCATCCGCTCGAAGTTGAACTTCAACGAGCGCGTAAACGCAGGCAGAATCCTGAGAATCCCGGCGACCGTATCCGCCGCATCGAAGACCGGCTCCTGGCCCTCCTGCAGGTCCTTGTTGTACGCCAGCGGCAGACCTTTCATCAGCACAGCCAGCGTCGTCGCCGCGCCCACCAGCCGCGCGCTCTTGCCGCGAACCAGCTCCGTGAAGTCGGGATTCTTCTTCTGTGGCATCGCGCTCGACCCAGTCGAGAAAGCCTCCGGCAGATCGAGAAATCCAAACTCCGCCGTCGAATAAAGAGTCAACTCCTCGGCAAAGCGCGAGACGTGAACCCCCATCGTGGCAAGGCATTGTGTGAACTCCAGCAGAAAGTCGCGATCACTGGTCGCGTCCATGCTGTTCGACGTAGGCCCATCGAATCCCAACTCCCGCGCCGCAATCGTACGATCCAGCGCCAGCGTCGCACCAGCAACCGCACCCGAACCAAGCGGGCACAGGTTCATCCGCCGCCGCGCGTCCGCCAACCGCGCAATGTCACGCTCGATCATTGCCACATACGCCAGCAGCCAATGCGCCACCAGCACCGGCTCCGCCCGCTGCATGTGCGTGTACGAAGGCATCACCGCCTCGCCTGCCCGCTCCGCAAGCTCAACCAGCGCCAGCGCCCACTTGCGCAATCCCCTCCCCGTTGCGTCGAAAGCCTCGCGAACAAACAGCCGCATGTCGGTCGCAATTTGCTCATTGCGGCTTCGTCCCGTGTGCAGCTTCAGCGCCAGCGGGCCAATCACCTCGGTGAGTTGTAGCTCGACGAAGTGGTGGATGTCCTCGGCGCGGGCCATGGAGGCAGCCAGATCGGCCTCTGTCGCAGCAGAAAATTCCTCGCACGCGCCTTCCCCATCCAGGTCGAGATTTGCCTGGATGGCAAAGTGGCTCTTCATCCTCAGCAGCAGAGGATCGTTCTTCGCCAGTACGATCCGCGTGTGCTTCACATGGTCTTCGCAGAACTCCGGCTGCTTGCCAAGCCAGCGGCGTATAGACCGCGGCGTCGTTCCCATCTCCGCTCCCAGCAGCCTGGGGTTGACGAAGCCTGGCTCAATCGGCGTGAACTCGGGCGAGATGTCCCCTGCCTGATCGAGGCCGTCGATCATCCTCTCCAGCTCGGCGTCCGTCAGAATCCCCGCCGCCGCAATCATCCGCGCATGTGCCTTCGACGCGGCCACTTCCTGTGGAAGCAGCCGCACATCAAACGGAAACGACCGCTGCCACTGCTCGAAGACAGCGTCCAGCGGCTCGCGAAAGCGGCCAGACCACATCTTGCCTCCGGCCGCCTGCTTCGTCTTGGCTTGCTGCTCGCTCACTTCACGAGCTCCTTTTCCTTCTGCGCCGCCATCACCTGCGCGCGCACGCGGGCCGGCAGTCCAAGAATCTTTATGAATCCGGCCGCGTCCTTCTGATCGTAGCTCTCGCCCATGGTGAACGACGACAGATCGACATTGTAGAGCGAAACCGGCGAACTGCGGCTGATATACGAGATGTTCCCCTTGTACAGCGCCATCTTCACCGATCCGGTCACATTCTCCGTGGCCTTGGTGAAGAACGCGTCCAGCGCTTCGCGCAGCGGCGTGAACCACAGGCCAAAGTAAACCAGCTCGGCGTACTTCAGCGCCAGCATCTCCTTGGTGTGCGCCGTCTCGCGGTCCAGCGTCAGCGACTCGATCTGCCGAATTGCTTCAAGAATTAGAGTCCCGCCGGGCGTCTCGTATGCGCCGCGCGACTTCATCCCAACGAAGCGGTTCTCAATAATATCGATGCGCCCAATCGCATTGCGTCCGCCAATCTCGTTCAGCAGCTCGACCAGTTGCACCGCGGGCATCCTCTGCCCGTTCACCGCGACCGGCGTGCCCCGCTCGAATTCGATCTCCACCAGTTCCACGCGGTCGGGCGCGTCCTGCGGCGATTGACTCATCCGCCATGTACTCGCGGCAACCGGCTTGTCGGTCCCCTCCAACTCACCGCCCTCATGCGAGACATGCCACAGATTGCGGTCGCGCGAGTGAATCTTGGTCCGCGACGCTTCAACCTCCACATGGTGCAACGCAGCGTAATCCAGACAGTCCTCCCGCGACACCAGCTTCCACTCGCGCCACGGAACAATCACCTTGAGCTGAGGAGCCAGCGCCTGGAATGCATGCTCGAACCGCACCTGGTCGTTCCCCTTGCCCGTCGATCCATGCGCCAGCGCCGTCGCGCCCTCGGCCAGCGCTACCTCAACCTGGTGCTTGGCAATCACGGGCCGCGCAATCGACGTGCCCAGCATGTACTTGTGCTCATACACCGCTCCCGAGCGCACCATGGGAAACGCGTAATCGTTCAAAAATTCTTCGCGCAGGTCCTTCACAATCGCCTTCTTCGCGCCCGTCTTGTAGGCCTTGGCAACCACCGCCTCCAGGTCTTCGCCCTGTCCCACGTCGGCGATAAACGCGATCACGTCGTAGCCATAGTTATCGTTTAGCCAGGGAATGATGATCGACGTATCCAGACCGCCGGAGTATGCGAGAACAACTTTTTCTGCCATCTCTATTCCTTCTTTCCATCAATAAGAAAATCATTGCCGTTCTGAACATCTGTCATTCTGAGCACAGCGAACGGAGTCCCCGGCCAGATTGCTGGCTGGGGCAGGAAGAATCCCCGCATTTTGTACGTCGCGCGTTACACAACTCCATTTGTTAAACCGTTTCTAGCCTCGCTTGCGCGCCTGCAATCCACGGTCGCGGGCATTGGAAATTCGCTTCGCCCCGCCCAACAGCATCAGCAGCAGAGCCTTCTGTGCGTGCATGCGGTTCTCTGCCTGGTCAAAAACAATCGACTGCGGCCCATCCAGCACCGCATCCGTAACCTCCGCGTTGCGGTGCGCCGGCAGGCAGTGCATGAACACCGCGTCCTGCCGCGCATGGGCCATCAGCGCCTCGTTCACCTGGTACGGCTTGAAGATCGGCGCCCTCCGGGTCGCCTCGTGCTCAAATCCCATGCTGGTGCATACGTCCGTGTACACCGCGTCCGCGCCAGTCACGGCTTTCACCGGGTCTTGCATCAGCGTAATGCTGCCGCCGGTCTGCTCGCTGATCTCGATTGCCTTGTGAATGATCTCCAGCTTGGGCGCGAACCCCTTGGGGCTCGCCACGGTGCAATGGACGCCAAGCTGCGCCGCCGTCAGCATCAGCGAGTGGCACACATTGTTGCCATCGCCAACATAGGTAAAGTGCAGTCCCTCCGCCGAGCCGAAGCGTTCCTCCAGCGTGAAGAAGTCCGCAATGGCCTGGCACGGATGCTCGAAGTCGGAGAGCGCATTAATCACCGGGATGCGCGAACACCCCGCCATCTCCGTAATCGTCTCGTGAGAGTAGGTGCGCAGAACGATCACACTCATCCAGCGTTCGATGTTGTGCGCCATGTCGGGCAATGACTCACGCTCGCCCAGCGGTGACTGCGTCTGGTCGACGAAGACCGCGTTGCCGCCCAGCGTGTTGATCGCAGCCTCGAAGGTCAGCCGCGTGCGCAGCGAGGCCTTCTCGAAGAACAACACCATCTGCCGCCCGTCCAACGAGTGGCGAAAGTCCTCGGGATTGCTCTTCACCGCGTGCGAAAGCTCCATGATCGCCGCCATCTCATCGACCGACAGGTCGGAGACGGAGCACAGGTCGCGCCCGCAGAGGCGCTTGGACGCCTCCGCAAATGCGCTGTCGGACTGGATGCCAAGCTGCTTGGCGGATCGCGTCGGCTCCGCGTTGGCATCCGGCTTCGGGTTCATCGTTATGGTTTTGCTACCCATGGGAATCTTCTCCTGCCGGCGATCGGCCGGCCAATGCTGCACTGTTCAAAGTAAGTTTGGTGAGGATTCCATCGAGCGCCGCAATGGCCCGGTCGACGTGCGCGCGCTCAAGGATGTACGGAGGAAGAAATCGCAGCACGGTCTCGCTGGTGCGATTGATAACAATGTGCTGGCCCATCATCTCCGAGACTGCGCGCGTGGCCAGCTCCTCCGAGTCCAGCTCAATGCCCAGCATCAGACCCATGCCGCGCACAGCAGTAATGCAATCGTGCCGCAGTCCAAGTCCCTCAAGCTGCTGCTTGAAGTATCCGCCAACAGCGCGAACGTGCGCCAGCAGATTCGTCTGCTTCATGGTGTCGATCACACGGATGGCAACCGCGCACACCAGAGGTCCGCCGCCGAACGTCGTCCCATGCATGCCCGGCGCAAAGGCGCGCGCAGCTTCATCCGTGCACAGCATCGCACCCATCGGCAGCCCGTTCGCAATCGGTTTGGCCAGCGTCGCAATATCCGGCAGAATCCCAAAGTGCTGGTACGCAAACCACTCACCCGTGCGCCCCAGTCCGGACTGGATCTCGTCGGCCAGCAATAGCGCGCCCGTCGAATCGCACAGATCGCGCGCCGCTGCAAAGAACTCCTTGCTCACCGGACGAACGCCGCCCTCGCCCTGCACCGCCTCGATGCAGATTCCGCAAACCTCATCGCTGAACTTCGCGCGCAGGTCCGCCACATCGTCGAAGCGGACGAACTCCACGCACCCCATCAGCGGCTCAAATGGCGCGCGGTACTTCTCCTTGTGCGTGGTCGCTAGCGCGCCCATCGTCCGCCCGTGGAAGCTCTGTTCCACAGCCAGAAAACGCGTGCCAACCTTCTTCCCCTCGCCGCGCAACAGCCCCGCGTGGGCCCGCGCCAGCTTCAGCGCAGCCTCCCAAGCCTCCGTACCGGAGTTGCAGAAAAACACCCGGTCCAGCCCGCTGATCTCGGTCAGCCGCAGAGCCAGCTCCGCCGTGTACTCGTGATAAAAAAGGTTCGACGTATGCAGCAGCTTCTTGCTCTGCGTCGCAATCGCCGCCTCCACCGCGGGATGCGCATAGCCCAGCGCCGACACGCCAATCCCACTCAGTAGGTCGAGGTAGTCGTTCCCCTGCTCGTCGCGCAGAAACACGCCACTCCCACTCACAAACAGCACCGGGGTGCGTTGATAGGTTTGCAGCAGCAGTGTCTTCTCCGCCGCCTGAATCGATGCCAGTTTCATCGCGCCATCCTTCATTGCATCACTCATGCGACCATGACCTCCGTTCCATCGCTGACCTTGGTCGAGCACAGGTCCGGTAGTAGATGCGCCGCCTCCGCGGGCAGAATGCGCACCCGCTTCACGCCGTGGGTCAGCGCGTCGCGGCATGCGTTCAGCTTGGGCAGCATTCCGCCGGTAACAACCCCTTGCCGTTCCAACTCAGGTACATCCTTCAGCGAGAGCCAGCGCATCACCTCGCCGTCCGCTCCCTTCACGCCAGGAACATCCGTCAGAAACACCAGCGCGTCTGCCTTGGTGCAGATCGCGCACGCCGCAGCCATCTCGTCGGCGTTGATGTTGTAGTACTCGCCATCAAATCCCAGCGCAATCGACGAGATCACCGGAACCGCGTCCATCTTCCAGATCGCCTCCAGCCACAGAGGATCGGTCGCGGCAATCTCGCCGACGAACCCCAGGTCGGGCACAGTCTTCTTCTTGCGCGCACGAAAGACGTTGCCATCGCCGCCCGCAAGTCCCATCGCCGACTGCCCATGTGTGCGCAGCGCGGCCACCAGCGACTTGTTCACGCGCCCCGCCAGCACCATCAGCGCGGCGTCGCGCGTCTCAGCATCGGTCACGCGCAACCCACTGACGAACTCGCTCTTCTTGCCCATCTGCTCCAACACGCGCGTCAGTTGCTTACCGCCGCCGTGGACCAGTGCCACCTGGTTGCCGTCGCGCACCAGCTCGAAGATCGCCTTGCCGCACGCGTGCAGCAACTCCTTGTTCTCGATGGAGGCGCCGCCCAGTTTGACCACGTATTTCACAGCAGGCCCTCCGATTCATCCCATCCGCACATCACATTCATATTCTGCACCGCCTGGCCAGCCGCGCCCTTCAGCAGGTTGTCCAGGCAAGAGACCACCACCAAACGCCGGCCGTCCTTCGCCAGCTCAAAGCCCAGGTCGATGTAATTCGTGCGCACCACATGCTGAATCTGCGGCAACTCCGGCGTCGCGTGGACGCGCACCATGGGGCTCGCCGCGTAAAAGCTGCGTAGGCAGGCCTCAATCTCCTCCGGCTCGGCGCGCTGGGCCAGCCGCACATAAATCGTCGATAGAATCCCGCGCGGAATCGGCAGCAGGTGCGGCGTGAACTGGATCTGCTCTGCCGTCAATCCAAGCTGCTCCAGCATCTCGCCCACATGGCGATGCCCGAAGACCGCGTACGCCGATAGATTGTCCGCCGCGTACATGAAGTGCGTCTTCGCTGTGGCAGCCTTGCCCGCTCCGCTCACACCACTCTTCGCATCACAAACAATCCCGTGGTCCAGGTCCACCAGCCCCGCGCGCACCAGCGGAGCCAGCGCAAGAATAATCGACGTGGCGTAGCACCCTGGATTCGCCACCAGCCGCGCCCCGGCAATCGCCTCGCGATGCAATTCCGGCGCACCAAAGACAGCCTCCGCTTGCAGTTTCTCGGCCAGCGCCGCGTCCTGATCGTGCAACTTGTACACCGCGCGGTTCGCCACCTCATTCAGCCGCCACGCGCCGCTCAGGTCGATCACACGCACCCCATGATCCAGCCACTCGGGGGCCCATTCCCGCGATGTCTCATGCGGTAGCGCAAGAAACACAATCTGGGTGCCCGCTTCGCGGATCAGCTCCCAGTTGAATGCGCAAACCTCCGGCTGCCGCTTGCCCTCACCGAGCGCGAGCTGCGGATGAATCTGCTCCAGCGGAATCCGCCCGCCCGCCGCATCGTCCGCCACGCGCCCCAGAAACAGCGGCTTGGTCTCCGCTAGTTTTGGATGCGCCAGCAGCAACCGTGCCAGCTCCCCGCCCGCATATCCGCCAACCCCGGCCACAGCCGTGCGCACCGTCGCCAGTGGCTGCTTGCCCTGCGTCTGCGTCGCCGCTTCGAGTTCCTTGCCTAGAGCCTGCATATCAACCAATCGTTTCCTTCAATAAGTGGCACCAGATCAACTCAACCGATATAACCTTCGATGCGCACCTTCAACGTGCGCGCCTGCCGCTCGTCCGGGCAAACAATAAAAACCGTATCGTCGCCGGCGATGGTGCCCACCACTTCCGGCCAGTCCTCATAGTCGATGCCCGCCGCCACAGGCTGCGCCGCGCTGGTGGTCGTAATCAGCACCAACTGGTTCATCGCCTGGCGAACCTCAATTCCGAAGCTGCTCAGCACCTCGCGAATCCCCGGCAGCGCGTCCTCATCCTCGACCGTCCCATTGCCCGGCAGCGCATAGCCCGCCGGCCCCTTGGAAAGCCGCAGCTCGTGAATGTCCCGCGACAAGGTCGCCTGCGTCACATGAAAACCGCGCCGCGCAAGCCTGCGCCGCAACTCGTCCTGGCTCGGCACCGGGGACTGGTTGATCACTTCGCGAATCGCTGCATGGCGCTGTTGTTTCATCCTGGCCCGTCTCGCTCTACTCGTCTATGCCGTTGCAATCGAAGCTGACTTCGCATCCGTTGTGTCCCGGAAGTGCGCTCGCGCAACCAGCGCACGCATAAACATGCACTTAATATGTATAATTATACATAAGCCCTTTGTCAAGTCCGGCACTCCACAATCTGCTCGTCGGCAATAGGTGCTTCTTCCTCCGGCCTCAGAGCTTGTATGCCTTGCGAACCAGGTTGACGGTCAGGTCCTTCACCACCTCGAACGCCTCGGCTTCATCCAGTCGGTGTTCGGCGACAAGCCGAGCCAGGAACGCGCAATCCACTCGCCGGGCCACATCGTGCCGTGCCGGGATCGACAGAAATGCGCGCGTGTCGTCGTTGAAGCCGACCGTGTTGTAGAAGCCCGCCGTCTCGGTCGCGCACTCCCGGAAGCGCATCATGCCCTCCGGCGAGTCGTGGAACCACCAGGAAGGCCCAAGTTTCACCGCGGGAAAGTGTCCGGCAATCGGTGCCAGTTCGCGCGAGTACGTCGTCTCGTCCAGCGTAAACAGAATCAGCGTGAAGTTCGGCTCGTTGCCGTACTTCGACAGCAGCGGACGCAGAGCGCGCACATACTCCGTCGGCGAAGGAATGTCGGCGCCTTTGTCGCGCCCAAACTTTTCGTACACCACCCGGTTGTAGTTGCGAATCGAGCCCGGATGCAATTGCATCGTAAGCCCGTCCTCCACGCTCATCCCGGCCATCTCCGTTAGCATCTGTGCCTGGAACAGCTCCACGTCGCCCGGCTGCAGGCGCCCGGTAAAGATGCGCTCGTAGAGCCGCTCAGCCTCCTGCAAAGGCAGGTCGGCGGTCAGCGCGGTCAAGTGTCCGTGGTCGGTCGCCTTCGCGCCGTTCTTCTTGAAGAAGGCCCGCCGCGAACGCTGCGCCGCAAGATAGCCCTTCCAGTTCGACACGTCCTCGCCGGAGACCTCGCCCAGCTTCTTCAGGTTCTCCTGGAAGCCCAGGAACTCCGCATCCACCACCGCATCGGGGCGGAACGTAGGCACCACGCGGCCCTTCCAGCCGGAGGCCTTGATCGCCTGGTGAAACTCCAGCGAATCCACCGCGGCGTCCGTCGTCGCGAGCACCTCAATGTTGAATCTCTCGAACAGCGCGCGCGGCAGGAACTCCGGCGTCTGCAGCTTCTTCTCGATCGCCTCATAGAACTCGTCCGCGTTAGCCGCCGACAGCCGCTCCGTCAGGCCAAAGACATTCTCCAACGCGAAGTCCATCCACAGCCGCGTCGGCGTGCCACGAAACAGATAGTAGTTCCTGGCGAAGATGCGCCACACCTCGCGCGGATCGGCGCTCTGCTTGCCGTCCTCCTGCGGGATTCCCAGCGACTCCAGCGGGATTCCCTGCGAGTAGAGCATCCGGAAGATGTAGTGGTCGGGCTGAATGAACAGCGCCGCCGGATTGGGAAACGGCTTGTTCTCGGCAAACCAGCGCGGATCGGTGTGCCCGTGCGGCGAGATGATCGGCAGGTTGCGTACGGTCTCATACAACTTCACGGCAACGGCGCGGGCGGTGGCTTCGGCAGGAAATAGCCGCTTTGCATCCAGCATGGGTCCCTAACTCCTCTTACTTTGACTTTGGCGCTGTGGTCTTGGCTCTGTGCGTGGTTCTGGCGCTCGTCGCTCTCTTCCGCGCAGAGAAGACCTCTTCTCCCGGCCCCGGAGTACGCACAAACTCATTATTTCACTGTCAGAAATAGTATAGTCCCGCCTGCTCGGCAGGACCGGGTGAGGTCAAGGTGCAAGCGCGGTCGGGTGTTTACGCTTCGCCTCAGTTAGTTTCCGAATGTGAAGTTCAGCGAGCCGTACCCGTCAGCGGCGGCGGCGCAAAGTTCAGCGTGATCGTGGCCTGTACGTCCACAGCAGCGCCGTCAACCTCATACGGACGGTATCGCCATTGCTTCACAGCGTTCACGGCGGCGTCCCGAAATCGATACGGGCCGGACACAGCCTGCACATCGCCGACTTCGCCTGTCTTCTTGATCGTCGCAAGCAGAACCACATCTCCCCGCGCGTCCACCGCAATCGAATCCACCGGATAAACCGGATCGACCTTCTTCTCCAACTGGCCCGCCATCACTCGGCCAGATACCCGCGTCACTCCCGCTGGCGGCGCAGGCAACGGGGCATGAGCGGCTATTTCCACTCCATCAGCGCCGGTCTGTGTCTGCGTCAGATCAAAGACCGATTGTTTCAGGGTATCTCCCATGGAGAAATTCAGCGTGATCGTCGTGTCAACCGCGAACGCGACACCCTCAACCCGGGCTGGATCGTATCGCCACTGGGTCACTGCATCCCTGGCAGCATTTCTCAGTATCGGGTCCCCGTTGGTGATTTTAAGATTCTTCACCGATCCATCCGCCGCGATCGTCGCCTTGATCACAACCGCCCCTTGGACGACTCTCTGTCTCGCTTCCTGGGGATAGATCGGATCGATCCGATTGATAAGGCGTGCCAGCGCAACGAACTGTTTCGTAGTATTTACTGCGGAGGAATTGGGCTGGGAATCCTGGCCGAGTGCGGACAGCCACGCGCCAGCCACACCCAGTACGCATACGGCAACACACAATGACCAAACAGCTTTCATGGTTTCATCCCCCGGCGCATTGAGTCCGCGGGAATCATTCCACGCGCTGCGAACGCCAGTCAATGGCTCTTTCCGGTATGGAGACAGTTACGGCTTGATCACGATCTTCATTGAGTCGGCCTGCGGGTGCGACGCTAGATCGATCGCCTTCACCGCGTCCTCCAGCGCGAACCGGTGCGAGATCAGCCGCGTCAGGTCGAAGCTCCCGTCGCGATAGCCGTCAAACACTAGCTGCGCAACCTCGTCGTTGATCGCGAATGACGACGAATACGACCCCATCAGCGTCTTCTCGTCCATGCACACCGCCGCCGGATCGAACGGCGCTTCGCCGTGCTGCGTCGCCGCAAACAGCATCACCCGCCCGCCCGGTCGAATCGCGTCCATCGCAGTGCGGATCAGCGCGTCCGCGCCCACCGCCAACAGCGTCACGTCCGCGCCGCGTCCATCCGTCGCAGCCTTCGCCGCAGCCACCACATCGCCCCGCGCATCCAGTGGTCGGTCCAGCCCGAACTTCGCCGCAATCGCGTGCCGCTCCGCATACAGATCGCTGGTCAGCACGGTTGCCCCCGTCCGCCGCGCCAGCGCCGCCAGCAGTATCCCAATCGGCCCTTGTCCTATCACCAGCACCGTCTCATCCGCCTGCAACCCAAGCAGCCGCACCGCCTTGAAGCATGTGTTCGCCGGCTCCATAAACGACGCCTGCTCGAAAGGAATGTCGTCGGGAATCTTAATCAGCCCCGCGGCCTTCCCCTCCCTGCCGACAATCCACTCCATCACGCGGATGTACTCGGCAAACCCACCGCCCGCCGGCGCAAAGCCCGCCGTGCATCCCACCTTTTTGTACGTCTCGCACTGCGCAAAGGTCCGCTTGCGGCAGTAATAACACTCGCCGCAAGGGATGTGGTGATACGCCATCACGCGGTCGCCGATCGCAAAGTGCGTCACACCCTCGCCCACCATCGCAATCGTCCCCGCCATCTCGTGCCCGAAGATTCTCGGTGCCGCGTGCGATCCCGAGTGGATCTTCTTCAGGTCCGTCCCGCAGATCCCGCAGGTATCGATGCGCACCAGCACCTCACCCGCGTCAATCGTCCCATCCGCGTTTACCGGCACAGGCACCGTCTCCACCCGCACGTCGTTCACCCCTCGATACACCGCCGCCCGCATCGTAGCCGGAATCGTCGGCAGCGTAACAATAGGCCGCGCACTAATCCGCGCAGCACTAATCTTTTCTACCCCAATGGCATCGGCGCTAATTCGTTCCGCGCTAATCCGCGCTGCGCTGATCCGATCCGCACTGATTGAGGCCGCATGAATAAACGCAGCGTGGATGCTCGCTCCGCCGCTCGAAACAGTTCTAAAGACATCCGGTTCCATTGACTCGTTCGACATTCGTCTCTTCCAATACAAATCTTCCATCAAAGAACTCTTCAAGCTCGTTTTCTATACCAGTCTAGCTCTCCGCGCAGCGCCTCCGTCAGCGCATCTACAGCCTTGCTGCTGTTGCGGCCCAGCGCGATCACTTTGCTCCACATCGCCGGTCGCAGCGCTGCATGCAGCGCGAATGCCGCCTCACGAAACTGCCCCTCCGCGGTCGAAAAGCGCGAAAGCCCCTCCAACTCAAACTCCGCTTCGTCAGAGATCGCCTTGATCGCATGGAAGCCAAGCCCGTGTGCCTGTGCCAGTCGCGCGACAGCCGCCGCCTCCATATCCACCGCCGCAGCCGAGTAAGTCGCGTGCAGCCGGGCCTTCTCCTTCACGCTGGCAATCGCATCCGTACTCACCAGCACCTGCCTGAACTGCGAATCTTCAAATCTCTCCCCTGTCCGCGCATCCACCACCACGCCCGCGCGAACGATCTCTCCCACGCGTATCTTCGGATCGCAAGCCCCCGCCACTCCCACCGAAATCAGCGCCGTCACCTTCATCGCATCCATCGCCGCCTGCACCGCCAGAGCCACGCGCTCCGCCCCCATCCCGGCGCACGCAACCACCGCATCGCCATTGGTATAGACAACAACACCACCCGCAATCCGCCGCCGCTCCCAGCCCTTCACCAGCGCGCGCACCTCGCGTGGCAACGCGGCAATCATCGCCGGAGTCTGCCTCATTGCGGCACACCCTGCGGCATATCCGCCACTGCCGGCGCGTAGCCATTCGCCAGGAACCACTCAATCGCCGCGCGCATCGCATGGTACACCGGCAACACCTTGAATCCCAACTCCCGCTCCGCCTTTGCCGACGATGCAAACATCTGCTTGCGCGCCAGCCGAACCTCCTCGACGGTCGCGCGCGGCTCCTTGCCCAGCAGCTTGCCCGTGATTGTCTCGTCGAAGAACGCGAACGCCAGCGCAACCGCATGTGGCACTTTCATCGTCGGCGAAGGCAGCCCCGTAATCGCCGACATGCGGTCCAGAATCTGCTTCAGCGTCAGGTTCTCCCCGCCCAGAATGTATCGCTCGCCCGGCCTCCCACGCTCCAGCGCGGCCACATGCATCCGCGCCACCTCCGCGACATCCACCAGGTTCAGCCCCGTATCCACATACGCGGGAAACCTGCGATTCAGAAAGTCCACTACAATCCGCCCGGTTGGCGTCGGCTTGGCATCCCCCGAGCCAATCGGCGTCGTCGGGTTCAGGATCATCACATGCTGTCCCGCGCGCGCCGCCTGGATCGCCTCCTGCTCGGCCATGAACTTCGACCGCTTGTACGGCCCGATCATCTCGTCGAGCGAGACCGGAGTCTCCTCATCCACAATCGTGCCGTTCCTCTTGAATCCCATCGTCGCCACGCTCGACGTGTATACCACCTTGCCCACGCCCTCTTCGCGCGCCAGCCGCAGCAGCTCCAGCGTTCCATCCACGTTGGCCGCGTACATCTCCTGCGGATCGCGCACCCATAACCGATAGTCCGCCGCCACATGCACCAGCGCATCGCACCCGCGCACCGCCAATCGCATCGACTCCGGTTGTCGCAGATCGCCCACAACAACCTCGGCTGCAATCCCCTCAATCGACGCCAGCCGGCTCGTCTTGCGCGTCAGCAGACGCAACTCCGCTCCCGCCGCCGCATAGGCCCGCGCCACATGACTCCCAACAAACCCCGTAGCCCCGGTAAGAAATACCTTCATAAAATAATGATTGTCATTCTGACCCTGAACGCAGTGAAGGGGAAGAATCCCCGCATTTCCTTCACAGGGCGAAAGACGGTCCGCCTGCACAATTGCTCTAGTCTAATTTCTCCGGCTCAATCTGGATATTTTTTTCGCCGGCAGCCTTCTTCTCCCAGTATTTCTTCACCCATGCATCGAATGTCTTACCCGCAGCATTATCGCGCCCCGTAAAAGCCAGTGCGGCAATCTCCGAATAAGCAATATTCAATTTGGATTTCTCATTAATAGGGATAATGCGTACAAATGAATTAGCCAGAGTAGTGCCTGTGCGGCGGTCGAACAGATAGCCCTGCACCTGGCTTCCGTCCTTGCGCGTCACCGTAATGTCGCCGCGATAGTCGAAGGCCTTCTCTAGCGCCTCGCGCAACTCATCCTCTGTGGCCAGCTCCGGCACCCAACCCTCAAGCTGCTCGCGCTCGCGCCCCGCCGCAATCTCGCTCTCGTCCGCACTAACCTGAACCAACTCTGCTGCTTCCTCGGTCAAACTACTCACGCGCTACCCCCTGCAACTCCGCTGCCTCTTCCTTTGCTCCCTCAGCCGCCTCCGCAATCTGCACCAGCGGCCCGTGCTGCGTCTTCGGCCACTCGTTCAGCAGCTTCAGCGCGTCCTCATCCTTATACAGCGAGGGGAAGATGTACTTCTTCGCCGTCACCCAGAATCCCTTCAGCGAGCTGAAGTTATAGTCCACCGCCGAGGCCTCGTGCCCCGAATGAACCATGCAGTTGGCGCACTTTGGATTGCCGCTCTTCGCGCCGTACTTCTCCCACTCCACCGAATCCAGCAGCTCCTGGAAGCTATCCGCGTAGCCATCCTGTAGCAGGTAGCATGGCTTCTGCCAACCGAAGATCGAGTAAGTCGGCATTCCCCACGGCGTGCACTCAAAATTCCTCTTCCCCATTAAATACTCTGAAAATAATGGGTGCGTATTGAACTCCCAGCTCTTCTTTCGATTCGACAAAATTGCGCGGAACAATCTTCTCGACCTCGCCTTCCCCAGAAAATGATTCTGGTCCGGCGCCTTCTCGTACGTATAGCCCGGCGAGACCATCATGCTCTCCACTCCCGCCGCCATCAACTCATCGAAGTGCGCGCGCACGCTGTTGGGATCGGCCCCATCGAAGAGCGTTGTATTCGTGGTCACGCGGAATCCCGCCGCAACCGCGGCCCGCACACCCTTCATCGCAATGTCGTATCCGCCTTCGCGGCACACGGAGAGGTCGTGGTGCTCGCGCTGCCCGTCCACATGCACCGAGAACGAGAGGTACTTGCTCGGCGTAAATAAATGCAGCTTCTCCTTCAACAGCAGCGCATTGGTGCACATGTAAACGTACTTCCTGCGCGCCACCAGCCCAGCCACTATCTCCGGCATCCGCGGATGCAGCAGCGGTTCGCCGCCGGGAATCGAGACCATCGGTGTCCCGCACTCTTCCACTGCGCGGAAGCAGTCTTCTGGCGTCAGGTCGGTCTTCAGGATATGCGCGGGGTACTGGATCTTGCCGCACCCAGCGCATGCCAGATTGCAGCGAAACAGCGGCTCCAGCATCAACACCAGAGGGTACCGCTTGCGCCCTTTCAGCTTCTGCTTCAGCACATAGGTTGCAACGGTCCATGCTTGTGAGATCGGCACTGCCATTCAGAGTTCTCCTTTACATATTGACGAGCGCAATACCTGCCAACGCAATCGCTGATCGTTATCGATCTACCGCAGGACCCACCACTTTACTTAAAGATGACGTCCGCGTCGCCCCAGACTCTCGCCAGCTCCTCAATCCCGCAACCAGCAACGAACAACCAGTTTCTACGCTGCCCCAGCCTCCCGCTCCATCACGCGCTTGTAGGTCGTCAAAGCCAGCAGCGGAAAGTATTGCTTGTATAGGTGGTATCCCAGGTAGAAGACCCGCGGGAATCCCGTCCCCGTGTAGTAGCTCTCCCCATTGCGTCCCTCGGCCAGTTCATCCCAAGAGCCATCCTCATGTTGATGGGCAATCAGCCAGCGCACGCCCTTGGCCACCGAGTCTGAGCGCCTGTCGCCGCCGGCCAGCAGTGCCAGCAGCGCCCAAGCCGTCTGCGATGCCGTACTTGGTCCCTCGCCGCGCATGTTGGAATTGTCATACGTCCCACATGTCTCGCCCCAGCCGCCGTCTGCGTTCTGCACCATGCGGACCCACTCCGTCGCCTGTTGGATCTGCGGCTCGTGGCTCCACATGCCCATCGCCTCCAGGCCGCGCAGCACCAGAAACGTCCCGTACAGATAATTGACGCCCCAGCGCCCAAACCAGCTTCCGTCAGGCTCCTGCTCCTTCAGCACGAACTGGATCGCCCGCTCCACCCGCTTGTCGCGCCGCGTGTAGCCGTAACTTGCCAGCATCTCCAGAATTCGCCCCGTAATGTCCACCGTCGGCGGATCCAGCATCGCGTTATGGTCCGCGAAGGGAATGTACTGAAAGATCATCTTGGTATTGTCTTTGTCGAAGCTGGCCCAGCCCCCGTTCTTGCACTGCATGGCAAAGATCCAGTCCAGAGCGCGCTGCGACACTTCATGCTGATATCGTTCCCGCGGGTTGCGCACGTTGTTCAGCGCCATCAATACCTGCGCCGTATCGTCCACATCAGGATAGAACTCGTTGTTGAATTCGAAGTACCATCCGCCCGGCTCAACGTTCGGCACCTTCTCGGCCCAGTCGCCCTTCTGCCGGACCTCCTTGGACAGAAGCCAATCCACGGCCTTCAGCAGGCGCGGCTCCTTCTTCGCCACTCCGGCCTCGCCCAGAGCGCAGATCGCCTGCGCCGTGTCCCACACGGGCGGCTTGCAGGGCTGCATCCGGAAGGTCGGCGTCGGGTAATTCGGTTCGCCCTCGGGGCAATCGATGCCCAGCTTCTCGAACTCGTCCATCGCGCGAATAAACTGCGGATCGTCGTCCGAATATCCCAGGCACCGCAGCGCGATGATCGAGTTCAGCATCGCCGGATAGATCGCGCCCAGCCCGTCGGATTTCTCAAAGCGCTCCATCATCCACTTCTCGGCGCGCTTCAGCGCCCAGTGCCGCACGGGCCGGATGTGGACACGTTCCGCCAGATGCGTGATGCGGTCCAGCAGAATGAAAAAATTCCGCCAGCTGACGATCTTCTTCCGGTCCCACCTCAGGTGAAGATTCGCCTTCTTGCGTCCGCCCACAAACAGCTCGTCGATGCTCTGCTCCGGAGGCAGCTTCTTGAAGGGCTTCTTCGCGTACATGATCGACATTGGCACCAGCATGCTGCGCGACCACGACGAAATCTCGTATATGTTGAAGTAGAACCATTTGGGGAAAAGAATGATCTCTGGCGGAACAGCGGGCATGGCGTTGTAGTCGTACTGCCCCATCGCGCACAGATAAATCTTGGTAAACGTGTTGCACTTCACCACACCGCCATTGGCCAGCACACTCGCACGCGCCTTCACCATCACGGGGTGGTCCTTCGACCAGCCCATCAGCTTCAGCGCCAGATACGCCTTCACGCCGTAGTCGACGAACGCGGGGCCCCCGGGATACTGGCTCCATCCGCCGTCTTCGTTCTGGTGGCGCAGGATCTCGTTGACCGCGCGCTCCATCTTGCCGCGGTCGCCCGTGCCCAGCATCGTGTGCATAAAGATGTAGTCGGCCTCCAACATGATGTCGGCCTCCAGTTCGCCGCACCAGTAGCCGTCCGGATGCTGCTGGCCAAGCAGCCAGTCGGTGGCCCGCGCTATGCCCTCCGAGACCTTGTCCAGCCCGATGTCCATCCGGCCATAGCGTGGCCGCGCGGGCATTGCAGGAGCCGCCTTCGGATTCTGTGGAAATGTACCCATCGATTTCAAACTCTCTGGATCGCCAAACCTTTGATCGTACTCGGTCTGGCCAACCTGGAATTGCAACTCGCTAGCTTCTCTCAAAACCGGCCTGCGTAAGATTGCGTTCTACCGCTGGATCGGCGGGGCCGACGCAATCGCCTGAACTATCTCCGGAGGAAGTCCGAAGCGCACATTCTCTGGCATCACCTCAACCTCGTCAACCGACCCATACCCCATTTGCTGCAGATAATCAACCACATGCTGAACCAGTACCTCGGGGGCCGACGCGCCCGCCGTCACCGCAACCGTATTCACGCCCTCAAGCCACTCCCGCTCGATCGCCTCCGCGGAGTCAATCAGATAAGAGTGTGTGCCCAGGTTCTTCGATACCTCCACCAGCCGGTTCGAGTTCGAGCTGTTCTTCGACCCCACCACCAGAACCAGGTCCGCTTCGTGCGCCACATTCTTCACCGCAACCTGACGGTTCTCCGTCGCATAGCAGATGTCCTGCGCGTGAGGCCCGGTGATATTCGGAAACTTCCGCTTCAACGCGTCGATCATATACCGCGCTTCGTCCAAAGATAGTGTCGTTTGAGTAAGATACGCGACTTTGTTGGGGTCGGGAACCACCAGCGCATCCACCTCCTGCACGGTCGAAACCACATGCGTCACATCCGGCGCCTCGCCCTGCGTACCCTCCACCTCTTCGTGGTCGCGATGCCCAACCAGCACCAGCGAATAGCCCTGCTTGGAGAACTTGATCGCCTCCAGATGCACCTTCGTCACCAGCGGGCACGTCGCGTCGATCACCTTCAGCCCCAGTTGTTTCGCGTGCTCCCGCACCGCCGGCGATACCCCGTGTGCCGAGTAGATCACCCGTGCTCCCGCCGGAACCTCGTCCAGCTCGTTGACGAAGATTGCGCCCTTCTTCGCCAGGTCCGTCACAACATAGCTGTTGTGCACGATCTCCTTGCGCACGTAGATCGGAGCGCCAAACGTCTCCAGCGCAATCTGCACCACGTCGATGGCGCGAACCACCCCCGCGCAGAATCCCCGCGGCTTCAAAAGCAGCACGCGCTTGGTGATAATTGCCGTGTCGCCCTGGCCCAGGCTGGTTGTGTCCAGTGTGGTTGTAGTCACAGCTTCAAGTATACCGTGTCTGGCCCCGTGGCACACCTGTCAGCGGCCCCAGACCTCTCTCAGCGTTTCGCTAATAGCTCAAAGCTCATAGTTCAAAGCAGATACACAAATCCAACCTCACCATCGGCAAGCGACGCATAGCCTCTACCCGCGAAGTTCAAACCAATGAACGCCGCCGTCGCCGCCGTCGCCACTCGGTCCCTGTCTATGCCGCCGCCGCTGCCTTCTCGTCGCAACCGTAATGGCCGCAATGGCAGGCCAGCGTTGTCAGCTTCTTCGCATCTTCGCAATGGGTCGAGCAGTACTTCTTGCCCACGGGGGCCATGCAGGTACAGGCCATATGAGCGCATTTGATGGGTACTGCAGGTGTCGTCGACATGGAACCTCCTTAAAGTGGTCAAGCTCCGGACACTCCCGCGGGCGTACCCGAAGTGCCAGAATTGTACTCGCTATCTCTCGTCATAAGATGCTATTTTTTTGCTCGGGCCATCTCTCCAGTACCGCCAACAACAAGGAGTCCTCCATGCTCCGTCCCTTCAGCATCGCGTTCCTGATCGCCCTGACAACCGCAGCGGCCACCACAGCCGCCCAACTCCCCAACCCCATGCCGCCGGAGCCCCTCGCCCCGCCCGCACTGGCGCGTCCTCCGCGCCCGCCCGCGCCCGTCCGCGACCCCCACGCTCCCGGCTTCGTCCCCGCCAGGGATCTCCCCGACGGCGCAATCCCTCCCTCCACCGCCGACGGCAACTTCGTCATCGGCCCCACCCACAACTCCGCGCCGGAGTTGGCCGCCAACCCCGCCGTCCCCCAGGGCACTGTCGTCGAGTTCACCATGAGCTCCGCCGATAGCCACTTCTACCCCGGCATCGCTCGCGACCCCAACACCTTCGGCACCGCCGACTCCGCCGATCCCACCCGTATGCTGGTCCCCACCAGTCACCCCGCGCCATACACCCGCCACGTCGCCGTCTACGTCCCCAAACAGTACGTCCCTGGCACCGCAGCGCCCTTCATCGTTGGCGCGGACGGCATCGACCGCGGCCTCTTCACCGTCCTCGACAATCTCATCGCCCAGCACCGCGTCCCCGTCATCGTCGCCATCTCCATCGGCAACGGTGGCGGCGACGCCCAGGGCAGCGAGCGTGGCCTGGAGTACGACACCATGTCCGGCCTCTACGCCGAGTTCGTCGAGAAAGAAGTCCTCCCGCTGGCCGAGAAGTATGCCAACGTCAGGCTCACCAGCGATCCCGACGGTCGCGCCACCATGGGTGCCAGCTCCGGAGGCTCCTGCGCCATGGCCATGGCCTGGTTCCACCCCGAGTGGTACCACCGCGTCCTCACCCGCTCCGGTACCTTCGTCAACCAGCAGTGGCCGCATAGCGACCAGGCCCCCCACGGAGCATGGGAACTCCACGAACACCTCATCCCCAACTCGCCCGTCAAGCCCCTGCGCATCTGGATGCAGGTCGGCGACCGCGACAACTACAACGACAACGCCCTGCGCGACAATATGCACGACTGGGTCGTCGCCAACGAAAATATGGCCCGCGTCCTCGCCGCCAAGGGCTATCACTACCAGTTCGTCTTCGCCCGCAACGCCGGCCACACCGACCGAGCCGTCCGCGCCCAAATCCTCCCCGAAGCCCTCGAATACATCTGGCAGGGCTATCCCATCGCCGGCACAACAAAGTGACTCAACAGTGCTGGGGGGCAGTTTGAAATCCGGGACGAATGAAGTTACCTATAACCCCGTTTTTGTGTACATCAGTTGAGGAACAAGGAGTGACTGAGAAATCGATAAGGAAGGCTCTCGGTTACGCGGTCAAGTCCACGGCGGAACGGAATCGCGCTGTTGTAACCCGCTTCCACCGCAAGCTTGTGCAACAACGAACATTCCCAGTCATCCGCAAATATTATTTTGAGCAATTTCAAGCCGCATACGTCTTACAGAAGAACTGACTGAAACGCCTTGTTTGTTCTTGCTGTCATCCTGACCCTGAGCGAAGTCGAAGGGGAAGGGGAAGGACCCCGATGGACTCCGCCCAACCAAAACAGTCCGTACCTTTCTCCCACAAGACACTCGCCATTGCCTGTTCCACATTCTGACGAAGCCGCCATCACAATCCAGAAGGACTCCATCGTGTCCCACTCTCTGAACCTCCGCCCCAATCTCCTGCTTCTCGCAGCCGCGCTGGTCGTTCTCGCCGCGCCCGCCGCCAACGCCCAGACCAGACCGCCAGCCGCATCCGCGCAGCCGGTCCCGGCCCAAGGCGGAACCGCAGCTCATGGTGACAAATTCGGCGCCGAATCTGTAAAGAAAGACTTCAAATTCGAAGTCGTCTCCATTCGACCTGTTTCACCACAAAGCACTGCAGAACGGCCGGGGCCTACCCCGGATGGCTTCGACGCCCAGATACCCCTCTACAACATGATCATGTTGGCATATGCCCCCGAGGAGTTTCTGGCCTGGCTTAACGGACCCACTCGGATCAGCAACCCGCCGCAGTCGATCTGGGACCACTACGAGATCAACGCACGCGTCGCGGACGAGGACCGCGAAGCCTGGCGCAATCAAGGCAATCGCCATGAACTTCTCAGCTCCGCCTTGCGGGATATCCTCAAAGAGCGCTTCAAACTCGTCATCCACGAGCACCCGGGTGAATTCCCGGGACTACATTTGGTCACGATGGGGAAGGGCGTGAAACTGAAAGCGACTCCTCCGGGGTTCGTGCTTCCACCTGGCGGTGCACTCAGAAGTGGCGGAGTTACGGTCAGTGAAGCTGCATTCCGATGGCATTACTATGGCGCGTCTATGGAAGACCTCGCAGCGTTCCTTTCCTTTAATACACGGCTTCCAGTCCAGGACAGCACCGGCCTCACCGGCCGCTATGACTTCGTGATCCAACGGATTAGCGATCCTTCGAGTGATTACAATGGCGTGTTGGACAATTGGCCAATCGGTCAATTGGGACTCGCACTCAAGCCCGGCAAGGTCCCAGGTCGCACGCTCATCATCGACCACATCGAGAAGCCCACTGAAAATTGAATTTGGGCAGATTTGGTTCGCCAATACGCCGAGTGCCCCATCCATCGCAGCTTCATCGCGATGCGTTGGTTCAACTCCCCTACCGGCTCGACTTCAGCAGACTCCGCGCGTGTTCCAGACTCGACTCCGTCACCTTCGCCCCCGATAGCATCCGCGCAATCTCCTGCGCCCGCTCGCCCTCCTCCATCCGCCGAACGCTGGTGCGTGTCCGTCCGCCCTTCTCCGCCTTCTCAATCACAAAATGCTGGTCTGCGAACGCCGCAATCTGCGGCAGGTGCGTGATGCACACCACCTGCTGCCGTTTTGCCAGCGTCTTCAGCTTCCGCCCCACCGCCTCGGCGGCTCGCCCGCCAATCCCAATGTCGATCTCATCGAACACCAGCATCCGCGGCGTCGGCAGCGCACTCTTTCTCTTGCCATGACCCGCTCCCGCCGCAAAGCTCTCCTCCACCGTCACCTTCAGCGCCAGCAGCACCCGAGACATCTCCCCGCCTGACGCAATCTCATCCAGCGGCTTCAGCGGCTCGCCCGCGTTGGTCGCAATCAGGCACTCCACCCGGTCCCAGCCATGCGCGCTCCAGCTCGACGACTCCTCGACCCCCGTCTCTCCAGAACCAGCCACCTGCACCTTGAACCGCACATTCATAGCCAGATCGTTGATCTCCACCGTCGCCAGCTTCTCCAGCCGCGCCGCCGCCGCCGTCCGATCCTCCGTCAACTTCTCCGCCGCCACGCGATAGCCCGCCGCGTCCTTTTCCAGCTTCACCCGCAGCTCCGCCAGCATCTCGTCGCGGTTCTCCACTTCGGCCAGCCGTCGCGCCGCCTCCTCGCCGAAGCGAATCACCTCGGCCAGCGTCTGACTCCCGCCCACCCCGCCGTACTTCCGCTTCAGCCGGTCCAGAGCCGCCAGCCGGTCCTCGATCTCCTCCAGCCGCTCCGGCGATGCGTGGACCTTCTCCGCAAAGTCCCTCACCTCCGCGCTCACGTCCTCCACCGCCGCCTTCGCCGCCGCAAGCTGCTGTGCCGGCTCCGCGAATCGCGCATCGAACTTCGCCAGCTCCTCCACATGCTTCAGCGCCGCCGTCAGCGTCGTCTCCGCCGAGCCCTCCTGCTCATACAGCAACTCATGCGCGCTCATAGCCGCCGTATACAGCTTTTCTGCATTGGCCAGCACCAGCTTCTCCGCCTCCAACTGCGCGTCCTCGTCCTCGGACACCAACTGCGCGTCCGCAATCTCCCGCGTCTGGAACCTCCATAGATCGGCCATTCGCATCCGGTCCTGCTCCGACGCCTGCAACTCCCCAAGCCGCTCCGTCGTCGTCCGCCAAGCCGCAAACGCCGCCGCCACATCGTCCGTCGCAATCCCGCCAAAGCGGTCCAGCAGCCCCCGCTGCTGCGCCTGGTCGAACGAGCCCAGCGTCTCGCCCTGCGTGTGGATCAGCCCCAACTCCGGCGCCAGCTCCCGCAGCACCGCCACCGTCGCTGGCTGGTTGTTGACGAAGACCCGCCCCTTGCCGCCCGCCGCAATCTCCCGCCGCAGCAATATGTCGTCGCTGAAAGTTCCCGCGTCGATCCCATTCGCCTCCAGGATCGCCGCCGCTCCCTGCGTCCCCTCGAAGACGCACCCCAGCACCGCCTTCTCCGCGCCGTGCCGCACCACATCGCTCGAAGCCTTGCCTCCAAGCAGCAGGGCCAGCGCGTCGATCAGGATCGACTTGCCCGCGCCCGTCTCGCCCGTCAGCAGGTTCAGCCCCGGCCCAAAGCTGGCCACCGCCTGGTCGATCACCGCATAGTTTTCCGCCCGCAGCTCCAGCAGCATATCCGCCCGCGCCTCATCCTCGATGCGAAAAGCCTAGCACGTCACCGCAATCCGAGCGACCCATCATATCGTGGAGCTGCCCCATTCCCATCACGCATTTATTTCACTGCCCTCCCGGCGCTCCACCGCCCTCACCACCGCCGCCGCCACCACCCTCACCGCCGCCGCCCCCCATTCCGCCGCCACCGCCTCTTCCCCCCATCCCTCGCATTCCACCACCACCGCCCATCGGACGCATGGTATAGCTGGTTTCAAAGCTGGCAGGTTTTCCGTTCTCAACATATGGAATAAACTGCAGCAGCGTCGCCCGGGAGTAGCCTGCGTCCGCGGCCTCTTTATCGTCGGCGTCCTCAACCACGGCCTTCGACACCATCCCCTTCTCATCCACCCAAACCCGAAGCTGGGCCTGGCCATTGAGGATATATTCGGTAGGCTGCGGCCCACCTGGTTTTCTCTGATTCATAGGCAGGTATGGGTGCGCTTCCGCACGGAACACCAATCCACGCTGCTCATCGATCCTCGTGCCTGCCGGCTCCTGGATCGCCCCAGCCGGAACAGCCAGCGCATCCGCCGATACATCCGTCGACGCGTCCGTCAACTTCGCCTCAAATAGCTCATGCTTCCCATAGGTCTTGCGGACAGTGGTAGCCAGATGCAGTGGGCCAACCTGCTTCCAGTCCTCGTACGCCACCTTCTCCGTGTCCCGGATTGCCAGCGCGACGTACCCGGTCGCCGGGTCAAAGCAGACAGCACCTCGAGAGTCATCCCCTCCGCATGTCAGCGAGACGCCATCCACCGTGCGCGGCTTCATCTTTTGGTCTCCGCGCATGGCCGTCACCAGCGCAACGCGGTCCATCCAGTGCACCTCCGCAAACTCCATGATCCGCAGAGGCCGCAGACCTTTTTCGTTCGCCCATACACTGTCGCCCTTCGTCAGATCGCTGTCGTCGTAGGCGTCGGTATGGATCACGGTATGCACTCCATCTTTGCTGATCCACGTCTCGTAGGTGCCTGTGTGCGGTTTGTTCTTGTAGTCCGTAATCTTCAGCTCGTATCGCAGATGCAACGAAGTAGCTGGTTCTCCCTTCGCATTCGTCGCCATCGTTGCAATCAGGTTCCGCTGCAACGCCTGGGTAAGGGTGTCGCCCTCGATTGCGTGCGGTAGCCCGGATGGGTTCGCCGCAGTCCCTCCTGTCGGCGGTGGAATGGCCTGCGCCGGTGCCTGCGCTCCTGGCTGCATTCCTCCCATCCCCCGTCCCTGCATCCCGCCCTGCCCTCGTCCCTGCGCCCAAACCGTCCCCGTCAGCGCCACCAATACCAGCAGCCCCAGCCCAACTCCACGCCAACTCCAACCTGCCAGCCGATTGACCGTCTTCCCATTCATCGAATAGTTCACACCGCCTCCAGTTACGCCTGCAATCCCATCCAATTTAGGCTGCGTTTCGCATCCGATCAAGTTAATTCCCGAACCAACCCATATACGCTCCCCTCCACCCCCCGCCCCGCCGCGCCTTACAATAGTCCTAATGATCTTGCATCCATTGGCCTCGCCCATCGCCCTCGCACTCTACTTCTTTCAGGATGACGCCTCCGCGCCGCCGGTCGCGGCCTCCAGCAGCGCGCTGGTCGAGATGGTCCGCAACTCCGGCCCGGTCGCCTTCGCAGTCCTCATCATCCTGCTCATCGCCAGCATCTGTTCCTGGACCATCATGCTCTCCAAGTGGCATCGCTTCGGCCGCGCGCGCAAGCAGAGCCAGGGCTTTCTGCGCGCCTTCCGAAAGTCCGGCCGCCTCTCCGAGATCGCCGCCATCGCCGGAAGCTTCAAGCCCAGCCCGCTGGTCTCCGTCTTCAACGAGATCAACGACGAGTACCAGCGCCAGAGCGGGGGCAGGGGCACGCCGCGCAATCCCCTCGCCATGGAGCGCGCAGCCCAGACCGCGTCCTCCGAAGCCCTCACCACCATGGAGTCCAGCATGACCTGGCTGGCCACCATCGCCAACGGGGCAACCTTTGTCGGCCTCTTCGGCACCGTCATGGGCATCATCGACGCCTTCCACGGCCTCGGCACCGCCGGCGCCGCCACCCTGCGCTCCGTCGCCCCCGGCATCTCCGAGGCGCTCATCACCACCGCCGCCGGCCTCGCCGTCGCCATCCCAGCGCTGGTCGGTTACAACCAGCTCACCGCCCAGCTCCGAGACTTCGCCTCGCGCATGGACGACTTCGGCCGCGAGCTGCTCAACGCCATCGAAAACGCCGCTCTGCTCACGCCGGTCGCCCCGCCCCAGCCGCCCGAAGACCCCGCCCAGCCCCGCCGGAGGGCCTTCTAGCGATGGCCTTCTCCACCAGAAACGGCGGCCAGACCCGCACCCAGACCGCGCTGGCAGACATCAACATCACCCCGCTGGTAGACGTCGTCCTCGTTCTGCTCATCATCTTTATGATCACCGCCCCGGTGCTGCAATCCGGAATCGACGTCTCCGTGCCCCACACCCGCTCCGTCAACCAGCTCACCGAAGAGCGCATCGTCGTCACCATCGACAAGAACCAGAACGTCTTCCTCCAGGCCGGCGGTGCGGACCGTCCCATCAACCTCTCTGACCTCACAGCCAACCTGCGCAGTACCGGCCGCGGCGACCCGGCCAAGCGCATCATCTACCTCCGCGCAGACGAAAAAGTTCCCTTCGGCGCATTCGCCTCCGTCATGGACGCCGTCAAACGAGCAGGCATCACCAACATCAGCATCGTCACCCAGCCGCTCGAATCCACTCCGTCGGCTGACACCGCGTCAAAGTAGTTCGTAACCCGTTACTGATTGTCATTCGTTACTGATTGTCATTCTGAGCGCAGCACCTTTGATGTTGTCATTCTGGCGTAGCCCTTTGAAGTCGTCATTCTGGCGTAGCCCTTTGAAGTCGTCATTCTGGCGAAGCCAGAATCTCAGTATTTCGCTTTTGCTTGTTCTTGCTCGTTGATTCTTGCTTCACCGCACGAGCGCCGCAACCCATGGAAACCCGCCTTACAACCCGCGCCCTCAACATCGCCCTCAACGGCGACAAATTCGGCGGCGGCTTCATGGGTTCCTTCGCCCTGCACGCCGCGTTCATCGCGCTGCTCCTCTCCTGGGCCTGGATCTTCCACTCCGGGCAGAACTGGGGCGACGCCAGCGGCTCCTCCGGATCCATACAAGCCACCATGGTCGCAGACATTCCCCTGCCGCCCAAGCTGCCCATGGACTCCAACAATGTTCTCGCCACCGACAACCCCTCGCTCGCGCCGGTCACGCCCGCGCCCAAGACGGTTGAAGTCCCTCAGCCCAACGCCATCGCCATCCCCACCAGGTCCGCCAAGCCCGTCAAGACCGCCGACAAGACCACGCCTGCCCCGCCGCTCCATCCCCAGCCCGGCAAGGTTGACCCCAACAAGGTTCAGACCGGCGAAGCGGGCGGCAGCAACCTCACCATGAGCAGCAAACAGACCAGCGCCGGCACAAGTAGCATCGCCACATCCGACTCCGCCTTCGGAATCCGCTTCGCATACTATGTCCAGCAGATCACCCAGAAGGTCGCCGCGCAGTGGTACACCAACATGCTCGACCCCCAGGCCGTCGGCCACCGTGTCTACATCAAATTTCAGGTTCAGCGCGACGGCTCACTCACTAACATCCGCATCGACCAGCACAGCGGCGATAACACGCTCGATCTTACTGCCCTCAACGCCGTTCGCCACATCGATACCTTCGGCCCTCTGCCCGACGCCTACACCGGCAGCCACATCGAAGTCACCTACTACTTCGATCCTCCGCCCCGCCCGTAGGGATGAAGTCGTCCTTCTGGTGCAGCCCCCTTGAAGCCGTCATTCTGGCGCAGCCCCCTTGAAGTTGTCATTCTGACCCTGAGCGAAGCCGAAGGG
>Ga0302202_10001241_pt1 | contig 31728 bp, 23 predicted proteins | sample II_Bog_N3_3_FD_194579 | JGI IMG/M metagenome (GOLD analysis project Ga0302202, IMG submission 194579) | Peat permafrost microbial communities from Stordalen Mire near Abisko, Sweden - II_Bog_N3_3 | ecosystem: Environmental > Terrestrial > Soil > Wetlands > Peat | place: Sweden: Abisko...
GTCTCCCCCAGTGAAGCGATTCGGATCCGCTGCGCGATCGACTGCACCGCGATTTGGGTAGTCTCTACCGTAGGGACTCGAGTTGACCAGGGCCGGGATTGGACAGTATCCTTAGTCGCAATTCGGTCGCGCCTTCTGCTGCGGCTACGCGGTCTGGTAGCGCAGCCTGAGCCCGCAGGCGTTTCAAAGACCGCTAGTGTCAATCCAGTCCTTGGAGGACCCATGATGGCTGCAATCTTTCGTGCTCGGGCTATGGCGGTTTGCGGTTGGCTGGTTCTGGCCGGGATGACGTGCGGCTGGGCGCAGACTCCGGTTACGACCTGGCATTACGACAACGCGCGTTCGGGGGCGAATCCGAACGAAACGATTTTGACGCCGGAGAATGTGAACGTCACGCAATTCGGAAAGCTCTTCACGCAGCCGGTGGATGGGCAGGTGATTGGGCAGGCGCTGTATTTGCCGCAGGTGACGATTCCGAAGCTGGGTGTCCATAACGTCGTGTATGTGGCGACAATGAATGACAGCGTGTACGCGTTGGACGCGGACAGCGCCACGGGGAGCAACGCGAAACCGCTGTGGCATACCAGCTTCCTGATCAATGGCGCGACGGCGGTTCCGATCAAGCTGCAGGGAGCGGGCGGGGTCACGGGATGGACGGAAGTGGGGATCGTTTCGACGCCGGCGATCGATCCGGTAGCGGGAACGCTTTATGTGGTGGCAAAGACCTACGAGAAAACGAAGTTTGTGCATCGGCTGCACGCGTTGGATGTGACAACAGGCCTGGAGAAAACGGGCAGCCCGGTTGCGATCACGGCGAGTTATGAGTATGGAGGCAAGGACTACGTATTCGCGGACATGATGCAGGTCAACCGTCCGGCGCTGCTGCTGGAGAATGGCTATGTATACATCGCTTTCGGATCGAACGGGGTTCGGGGCGGATTGGAAAAGGGATGGGTGATGGCGTACGACGCGGCGACGCTACAACCGGCGGGAGCGTTTGACGACGAACCCGGTTCCTCGGCGGCGGCGGTGTGGATGAGGGGTGGAGGGCTTTCGGCGGACAGCGCCGGCAACGTCTATGGAGCGACGGCGGATGGGCCCTTCGAGGCGGGAATCGAGTTCGGACAGTCGGTATTCAAGCTGTCGCAGTCGGGGAGCGCGCTGCAACTGGCGGACTGGTTCACGCCGTTCAACGAGAAGTATCTGGACGACCACGATCTGGATCTGAGCGAACCGGTACTGGTGCTGCCGACGCAGCCGGGGAAGCATCCGAATTTACTGGCGGCGGTGGGGAAGGAAGGGACGATCTACATTCTGGACCAGGACAACCTGGGGCATTTCTGCGCCACGTGCACCAAGACGGACACGCAAATCGTGCAAGAATTGACGGCCTTCACCCCCGAGGGGGGAGCGCTGGTGTACTGGAACAACGCAATCTATACTTCGGCGACCGGAGCGCCGATTGCGGCGCTGACGCTGGCGAATGGAGCGCTGGCAACCAAACCGTTCGCACAATCGAAGAAGGTGGACTCGGGACATTCGCCGGTGATCTCCGCGAATGGAAACGTCGCGGGCGTTTTGTGGCAGCTCACCGGCGGAGCACTGAGCGCATTTGACGCGAACACCCTGGTGAGGCTGTATGCGAGCGGGAAGGCTGCCGATCATCGCGATACGCTTCCGGCGATCCCGCACTTTGCGAATCTGGTGGTGGCGAATGGCAAAGTGTATGTGGGGACGGACAACAGCGTGGTGGCGTACGGATTGCTCTAACTGGCTGAAGCACTCTAATTGCCGCGGCCGAGGTGTTCCCCGTCTAGTGGAATTCAAGGAACAACGGCTCGCTGTTCTGGTTCTGGATTGAGCTTGCGCCCTGCGACCTTGGCTTTGGTAAAAGAGCCCCCGCTATCTGTTCCGCACGGCAGTCTTCTTTTTTGACGATGCGGCTTCCCGTTTTGCGACAGACTTTCTTGGAAATACACGCGCGAAAATCTTATCGATGTTCCTGAGCTGCCGTTTCAGATCGAATGCGCACTCGATCTTCGCCTTAGGCACGCGTCTGCGAATCTCGGGATCGTTCAGCACCAGTTCGTGGAAGTCGAGGTCCTCTTTCCATGCCCGCATGGCGTGACTCTGCACTAGGCGATAGGCGTCTTCGCGGGACACGCCGCTCTCGACAAGATCGAGCAATAGCTGTCCACTGAAGACCAACCCGCGCGTGCTTTCGAGGTTCGCCAGCATCCGTTTGGGGTATACAAACATGGTCTCAATCAGATTCGCCGTTTTGTTGAGCAGGTAATTGGCAAGCGTGGTCGAGTCGGGGATGATGACTCGCTCGGCCGACGAATGCGAAATGTCGCGCTCGTGCCAGAGCGCAACGTTCTCGAATCCAGCCTGCGCGTTCGAGCGCACCACGCGCGACAACCCGCTGATTTGTTCGCAGGTTACGGGATTGCGCTTGTGTGGCATGGCCGACGATCCCTTCTGCTTTTCGCTGAAGTATTCTTCGGCCTCCCGGACTTCAGTACGCTGCAGGTGGCGGATCTCCGTGGCGATCTTGTCTAGCGTTGAAGCGATGGTCGCGAGCGTGGCCAGGTAGTGGGCATGGCGGTCGCGCTGAATCACTTGCGACGACACGGCGGCGGCCTTTAGCCCCAGGCGTGCACACATCTTCTCTTCAAGTTCGGGCGTTAGGTGGGCGAAGGTTCCTACCGCTCCTGAGAATTTGCCTACGCGCAGATCTTCGGTGGCAGCCTGGAAGCGGGCGATGTTGCGCTGGGTCTCTGAATACCAGTTGGCGATTTTGAAGCCAAAGGTGATGGGTTCGGCGTGGACGCCGTGGGTGCGGCCGATCATCGGCGTGTCCTTGAATTCCCAGGCACGGCGTTCGAGCACTTCGGCGAGGCGCTCGAGGTCGCCGGCAATCAGCGAAGACGCTTGCTGAATGAGCAATGCCTGCGCCGTATCGACCACATCGTTCGAGGTCAGTCCGTAGTGAAACCAACGGGCGTGAGGACCGACGATCTCGGCCACGGCAGTGGTGAAGGCGATAACGTCATGCTTGACTTCGGCTTCGATCTGGAAAATACGGTCGACGTTGAAGTCGGCGCGAGCGTGGATCGCCTTGGCGGCTTCTTTGGGGACGATGCCAGCGGCAGCTAGCGTTTCAGTGGCGGCGACTTCGACGGCCAGCCAGGTGCGGAAGCGATTTTCGTCGCTCCAGATGCGAGCCATCTCGGGACGGGTGTAACGTGGGATCACGGTGGTTTCTCCAGTAGGGGAACTGGGGATTGTAAATCCTGCGTTGACTTCCTGCCAGCGGGCACTAAGTGCTAGAAACCATTAACTGAATTCACTCTTGTCCAAATTAGGTTTTGAGCGGCGGGGGTAGAACTCTGCTACGGTTTGCGTTGCGAGACGTGAATCGTAGGGAGGGCCACCACCGCCGTGATACGAGTATCCAGCATTTTCAGCCAGATGTTGCAGTTGTTTTCCTGACGAGACCGATCTTTTGTACCAAGTGGAGTGTTAGTGTAACGCTTGTTTAGACCTTTGTCCGTAGTCGTCGCCGGGGGTGTGGAGATGTGGGAAACGGGTTTTGTTTTCCACATCTCCATGCCCCGGTTTTGGAAGGATCGCGTGTGGCGCGGGCGGCCGGTAGCCGAGCGCCGAGTGCGGGCGCTCGGTGTTGTATTCCACCCGCCACCTCTCCGTCAGAATCTGTGCCTCCTTCAGCGAATAGAAGACTTCGCCGTTCAAGAACTCATCTCTCAGCTTTCCGTTGAAACTTTCACAGTACCCGTTCTCCCACGGACTCCCCGGCTCGATGTACAACGTCTTGGTGCCCACTTTCCCCAGCCACTTCCGCAACTCCTGGGCAATGAACTCCGGCCCATTGTCCGAACGAATGTGCTCCGGGATTCCACGCACCAACATCAGATCTGCCAACGTTTCGATCACCTGCAAACTTCCCAAGCGCCGCGCCACCCACAATGCCAAACACTCCCGTGTATATTCGTCGATCACCACCAGGATGCGCAGTGCTCGCCCATCGTGCGTCATCGCTTTCACAAAGTCGTAGCTCCACACATGATTCGCACGCTCGGGCCGCAGCCGGATACACGAACCGTCCCCCAACCATAACCGCCCTCGCGCCCGCTGTTTCTGCGGCACCTTCAGCCCTTCGCGTCGCCAGATCCGCTGCACTCGATCCTTGCCCACCGGCCATCCCGCATGCTGCAACAACGCCGTGATGCGTCGGTAGCCGTAGCGCCCATACTTCGCTGCCAGGGCCAGAATCGCTTGCGTCAGCTGATCTTCGTCCGTGCGCCGCAGCGGCAGATAGCGTTGCGTTCCTCGCCATTGCCTCACCACTCGGCATGCCCGACGCTCACTCACTTCGTACTGCTCACGGGCATGCTCCACGGCGCACCGACGTCGCTCCGGGCTTAGAAGTTTCCCTCCGCTATATCCTTCAGGATCTGTTTGTCCAACGACAGATCCGCGACCAGCCGCTTCAGCTTGCCGTTCTCTTTCTCCAATTCCTTCATCCGCTTTGCCTGGTCCATCTTCAAACCGCCGTATTCCTTCCTCCAGCGGTAGAACGTCTGGATGGTGATCTCGGCTTCTTTGCAGGCTTGGGGGGTGGTTTTTCCGTTTGCGATGCTGACTTCAATCTGCCGCAGCATCGTCACGATTTGCTCTGGCTTGTACCTCTTGATCGGCATGTTCCGCTTTTCCTCCAAGTGGATTCTCTCTCATTCCACCTGGTACAAATCTTGCCGGTCAGGTCACCAGAGCTAAGACTTGTTGTTTCTTCTCTTCGTTCAAGACATTGGCCATGCCCACGGAGCCTACAAGCCTCCGCGGGATTCAATGTCCCGGACGCTACTCTCGTTGGCCAGTTTTCAGGTGATAATCACTGGCCGGTTTTGGGTGATCGCTGAGGGTCGACTGGCAGACATATGGGATTTAGGAACTTTCGTGGGGCTTGTCAGCCGTGAAATCATTTCCATGTATGAGCAGTCACCGTTTCGGGCTTCGGTCAATCGGTCAACCCGTTCAAGATCATCTAGTTAGGCGGGAGGCTGACGGCAGGAAACTGCTTCGAGGATTGCTGGTTGTGGCGCAACTATGCCCAATTCCGGACAGCGTGACTCTTTCCATTGCATAGAGTTCGGTGCGCTGTTGGTGACCCACGTCCTATGCGCGAACGGAAGAATCGTGCATACTGGAACGCTCTTCTGGACAGGAGGCTTTGTTGATGGCTCGTCGTATCTTCTTTGCCACCACCTTTCTGTTGGCCTGGGTTCTTCCTTCGTATGGCGATAATCCGCCCGCGGGCCCTAACTCCGACCCGACTTACCAGCAGCTACGCAGCCTGACGCTGGGAGGCGAGGCGGTCAGTGTCAGCAACGTCACTTTGAAGCGCGACGCGGGCACGTTTCATTTCCGCTCGGGAACGGTGTGCTTTGTGGCTCCTGTGCAGGGTAAGGTCACGGGCGCAGTATTCACCGGCGACGGCAACTTTGTCCTGGACCCGCCGCTGGAATCCGAGCGAAAAAGTTTAAAGCTGCTGACGAAGGAAGAGGAATTCAGCGAGAACTTCAATCAGGCGGTCCTGCGCTTTACCGATTCTACGTATGACGACATCAAGAAAGCCGGCGCGGCGGCGTCCGGCGGCTGCGATGCGGGTCTGCTGAAAGACAGCCAGAATACGACGCGTCACAAGTTCAAGAACAACCTGGAGGCCCGAATCCTGGAGGATGTCTTGAGTCCGGAGCCCGGAGGCCTGTTCTACGCCTTCATCCACGGCAGGCACTACAGCGACAAGGAAATTTTTGAGATCGAACCAAATTGGGGATCCGAGCAGGTCAGCTTTCGAACCTATGAAGAGAACAAATCGGGCCACTGGGCATCGTTCAGTCTTTCCGGAGAACACGCCCCCGGCAGCGTGGGCAGGCTGATGCGCATTGAGCATCAGCAACTCGATGTGACCTTCGAAAAGAGTGGAGCCCTCTCCGGGACCGCCACCACCGATCTGGTTGCGCGCCGCAACGGTGTGCGAGTTGTGCCCTTCGATCTGTTCCGGCCTCTGCGCGTGCAAAGCGTGACCGCAAACGGACAACCTCTTTCTTTCATTCAGGAGGACAAGAACGACGACGGCAACTTCGCGGTCATCTTGCCAAAAACTCTCGCCGCGGGAGAGAAATTGACCATCACGACAACCTATGGCGGAAAAGAAGCCGTGAGCAACGAAGGCGGTGGCAATTATTTTCCGGTGGCCAGGGAAGACTGGTATCCGAACAGTCCGGGCGCGAGTTTCGGAGAGTACGCCCTGTATGACATGACGCTGCGTATTCCCAAAGGAATGAAAATGGCGGCGACCGGGGTGCTTGTCTCCGAGAGCAACGAGAGCGGCCGGAATGTAACGATATGGAAGAGCGAAAACCCGCAGACGGTGGCGGGATTCAGCTTTGGCAAGTTCAAGGAAGAGGAAGCCAAGCTCACCAAACCCGAATATTTCATCCAGTCCTATGCCAACGAATCGTCTCCCGACTGGGTGGAGGGGATGAAACAAGCGTCCGAGGGGAACCTGCCCTCGCTAGGGTCTCATTTGGGATCCGGGGGCGCACTGGGCTCGATGAGTACCGTTTTGCTGAATAAGAAGGCACTGGCGGAAGGCACACTGGCCGTGCAACTGTACACCGATTATTTCGGCCCTTCGCTGTTCAAGCACCTGCAACTCACGCAGCAGACAGCCTGCACCTCCGGCCAATCGTGGCCGGAACTGGTGTGGATTCCCATCTGCTACTACTTCGACACGACCGTGCGCCATTCCCTTGGCCTGGACCAGGGCGACCGCGGATACTGGAAGGCGGTCACGGCGCACGAAGTCGCCCATCAATGGTGGGGACACACCGTCGGGTTCGCCTCGGGACGCGACCAGTGGATGAGCGAAGGGTTCGCCGATATGTCCGCAGCCCTCTATATCAGCATGATCGAGAAGAATCCGAAGAAATTCATCGAGTTCTGGAACGACGAGCGCGAATTGTTGCTGGAACGTAACGCCCAGGGTTTTCGCGCCATCGATGCCGCTCCCCTGACCATGGGATACCGGGCCAACAATTCGCGGACGGGATCGGACATTACTCGCCGCCTTATCTATCCCAAAGGCGCGTATGTTCTGCACATGATCCGCATGATGATGTACGACCGCAAGACCGGCGATCAGGATTTCAAGGCTGCCATGCAGGATTTCGTAACGACCTATTCCGGCAAAGCTGCGACCACCGAAGATTTCAAGGCTGTCATGGAAAAACACATGACCCGCGAGATGGACCTCGAAGGCAATCATCGCCTGGACTGGTTCTTTAACGAATATGTGTACGGCACCGCGCTGCCGACGTACCACCTCGACTCCACCTTCGAAAAAGACGCGAACGGCGATCTCGTTTTGGCCCTTAAAGTCACGCAGTCCGGAGTCGACGATAAGTTCCGGATGATTGTGCCGGTCTACCTTGAGCTTGCGGACGGCCGAACCATAAGCCTGGGGCGAGCGCGCCTGGTCGGAAATACCACGGTCGATCAGAAAGTCCCGCTGAAAGGATTGAAAGACGCCCCCAAGCGAGCGCTCGTGAATTACTACGACGACGTACTGGCTTCCAACTAACACAGAAGAAACAGGAGTCGCGTAACGCTCTACCCCTACTCCACCGTGTGCTTCGCCATGTAGCCTTCACGCGCGTACACGATGTACTTCACTTCCTTGCCCTTCTGGTCGTGAACCTTCAAAGGACCGCCGTCCGGCGCCTGGAGTTCGACCTTCAACTTGCGATAGGTGCCGTCGAGCTTGGCGTTGGTGGGGTGGTAGGTGATGGTGTATTGGTTGCGGATGTCGGTCGCGATGTCGTGAAAAATTTCCGGCAGTTCCCCCTGGAAGCGCGGAAAGTAGGCGCGGCCTCCGGTCAGGCTGGCGAATGTTTTCATCTCATTGTCCGCTTGCAGGTAATCCATGGAGTTGGTGTGTATGAATCCGCGCGTCTGGCAATGGTGTACCTCGCAATATTCGCGCGCCATAAAGCCGACGCTGATCGGGTAAATCGTGACGTCCTTGGTGGACTTGATCTTCTTGAGGGTTTGATCGAGGGTAAGCTTGCTGAAGGTGTCGACGCCGGTGGTCACGAGAATGATGTATTTCTTACCCTCGATGCGGTCGATTCGGTCGAGCGTGTCGAAGGTCGCGTCAAACAGGTTGGTTTCGGAAAACCCCGGCATGCGCAGTTGATTCAACGCCCCTACGACCGCGCGTTTGTCCTGCGTAAAATCGGTGAGGATGTAGGGCTTGATATCGTAGGAAATCACCGATATCCAGTCATCCTTCTTCAGCGTGTTGGCGAAGGCGTACGATGCCCGCAAGGCTTCGACTTCGAAGTCGTAGTTGGTCGATGCGAACTCGACCAGCAGCACGGCGGTGATCGGCGCCTCGCTCTGACTGAAAGTCGCAATCTGCTGCTGTCCCCCATCCTCGTAGATCTTGAAGTTTTCTTTCTTCAGGCCGGGGATAGTCTGACCGTCCTTGGTGGTCACGAGCACATCCAGATTCACAATCGGCACGGTTACGCTGATCGAGTAGTCGGGCATGTTCTCGATCTTCTTCGGCTTTTCTGGAGCCGGAGGCGGCGGTTCTTCCTTCTTCTTTGGGATCACGTACGGTCCGACATCGCCTTGCGGGCCGCCGGCTTCGGGCGGCGCCTCCTGCTGGTTGGGATTCGCCGCGGGTTGCTGCGCCGGAGGTTGCTGCGCCGGGGCCTGCGCCAGCGAAACAAAGGTCGCAGCCGCCATCAAGAAAAGAGCAAACGACAGCAGGATCAACCGCTTACGGGATGCCGATTGGGCGCGGTTACTACCGCCAAATACGCCTGAAAACATGGGGGACTCCTCGAAAACTCCTGTGCTAGTATAGATGCAAGAACTGTGCGGTTGGGATATTTTGCGGTGCCGTAATCGAACTTCTCCTCTCCTGGCAAATGCCGTCCGATATTGCAACGAAAGCGCGCGGAGTCTGGGCAAGCACGGTCAACATTTGACCTCGGGGTAAATCATGGGAAAAGCCGCACGCTCACTCGCCGTGCTTTTGTGTCTCTCCTCCGCAGTCTGGATTTCTGCACAAGTTTCTGCACAACCAGCGACTCCACACGATCGGCCGGCGTCTGCCGCCGCCATCCTGCCTGCCATCATGCCCCTCGACCAGATTCACGAGGGCATGAAAGGCACGGCCCTCACCGTGTTTCAGGGAGTGAAGCCGGAAGCGATGGACGTGGAAGTTCTGGGCGTGATGCACAACGCCAACGGCCCCAAGGGAGATATCATCCTCGTCCGCCTGCACGGCACCAAGCCCGAATATACGGGAGTGGTTGCGGGCATGAGCGGCAGCCCGGTTTATTTCGACGGCAAGCTGGCCGGGGCGCTGGCCTTTCGCATTGGAGAATTCTCAAAGGAACCGATCGCAGGCGTGACGCCGATCGAGGAGATGCTCGAGATCAATGCGCTGGATCATACTTCGACACGAAGTCAGACACCGGCGACGCTGCGGGCCAACGCCGCGGACGGAAGTCTTTCCCACCAGAATGCGACCGCGCAAACCGCGAGCCCGGGTGAGCGCGCCTCCGTCCCGGCCCAAAGCTACAGCAACTATTTGACGCCCATCGAAACTCCTCTCGTGTTCAACGGTTTTTCCGCCGATACATTGGAGCGCTACTCATCGCAATTCGCGGCGGCGGGAATCGTTCCGGTGATGGGCATTGGCTCGGCGAGCAATCGCAAGCAGCCGGAGCCGATCGAAGCGGGCTCGGCCGTCAGCGCCGTGCTGGTTCGCGGCGATATGGATATTGCCGCCACGTGCACCGTGACCTATGTCGATCCGCAGCGCTTGCTGGCCTGCGGGCATCCGCTGTTGCAGTTTGGTGAAGTCGATCTGCCGATGACCAAAGCTACCGTGCTGGCCACGCTGCCTTCCCCGCTGAATGCGTTCAAGATCGTCAACACAACCGAGACGGTGGGCGCGTTTGTGCAGGATCGCCAGAACGGGATCATGGGCGTGCCGGGGCGTGAATCGAAGATGATTCCGGTGACTGTGGCCATGCACATTCAGGGGGAGCACGGCCCGGCGACAAAAGAGTTTCATTACGAAGTTCTCAACAACGCGCGGCTCAGCCCGGTGGCCATGATGGCTACGGTCTTCAATGCGCTGCACGGCACCAACGAATACGGCGAGGACATTACTTATCGCATGAACGGCGTGCTCAGCGTGAAGGGCTACCCCGACGTCACGCTGCGCAACATGTTTGCCCCGCAAGACAACGGGCAGCCCGCGGCAGCTTTGGCCGCGGCCACCATCGGCGAGCGCTTTGGACGCATCTACAGCAATCCCTTCGACGCTCCCGACATTCAGGGCGTGAAGCTCGATTTCGATCTGGTCCGCGAACGCCGCTCGGCTCGCCTGGAGGCTTCGCGCACGGACATGACCGAAGCTCGCCCCGGCGACCAGATTATGGTGGAGACGGCGATTCGTCCGTATCGTGGCGAGCGGCTCGTACGCCAGATTCCCATACGGATTCCGACCTCCACTTCAAAAGGAACGCTCCGCATTCTGGTCAGCGATGGAGACACGCTCGACCGCATGCACCGCGGAACGCCGATGATGAACCGCGGCTTGGGTCTGGCGCCGACGATTGCATTGCTGAATAAAGAACACACCAACGATCGCGTCTATGTTTCGCTGATCCAGTCCGATCCGGAAGCGATGGTCGCCGACAAAGTGATGCCGACGCTGCCGCTTTCCGTCATGAACGTCATGGACAACATGCGCGGGACGCAGGACATGGTCGTGCTCGGCGAATCGTCGGTCAGCGAAGCTTCCACCGATCCGCTCGACTACGTGGTCTCGGGCGCGCAGATGCTGACGATTAACATCAAGTAAGGAAATTCCGGCTGACATATACTTTCAACATGGAAAAACTGGCGGTGGTCTTTTGGCTGCCGTTGCTATCCTGTTGTCTTTTTGCGCAGACCGCGCCGACCCGGCCAACCACACCTGCGGCGAACCCAGAGGTCATTCTGTTGGGGACTGCGCACGATCTGCATTTTAAAGCTGAAAGTCATTACTCGCTCGCCGATCTGCGAAACGAAGTGGAAGCGCTGCATCCGGATTTGATTTGCGGCGAGATCACGCCGGAGGCTTATCAGGGGCCGATGGAAGGCTATTTTCCTCCCGAGGCTGCATTCCTGGCCGAGGTTGCCCCCACGCTCCACGCGCGCTTTGCCGCTACCGACTGGCGCATCGCCAAAGCATGGCAGAGCCGCGCCGAGGAGATGGAACCCAAAGAGATTAAGGACAAGTTAGAGGAGCTGACGAAGGAGACCCCCAAACAGATGCAGTCGCCGACCGAGCCGTCGCTCTTTGATTTTCTGCATACCAAGGGCGTGGCCATCGCCGATTATCAGTTTGAGCAAGTGGTCGGCGAGAATACGGTCTCCGACATAGCGATGGGAGGCTGGCATGAGCGCAACCGCCGCATCGTGGAGAATTGTCTGGATGCCGCCGCTGGCGCGGGCCGCATCGTCTTCGTCTACGGAACCGGTCACATTCCACAGTTGCAGCGCCAGTTGGCAGCGAGAGGAATTACCGCCGAGATCGCCAGCCGACACTTTGTTCCCGCCGGCATGGGGAGCGTGCCGCCGTCCGTGATTGCACGCTGGCAACGCAATCTTGACAACTTGAAACGCATCCTGGATGGGAGCCTCGCCGTATCGCACGATTCGCTCGACAAGGTAAAGGACAGCCATCGCGTTCAAGACTTGGAGTTGGCACTGAAAACCTATAGCGGCGGCGCGGAGAAGAAATAGCTGGAGGCGATCTCACCATGAACCGAGGGGATAAACTGCCGGGGCCCTCAGGGGCTAAAGCCCGCGTCTTTATTGGCTCTTTGCGGCGCGGCTGAAGCCGCGCCCTTTCCCTAAGCGATTTATGAGATAGCTTCTGGTTAAATTGAGGTATGACTTTGGCTGGTAAGACACTTGCTTTACTGTCGGCAATCATTTTTTCCACTTTCGCGCTTTCCGCAATCGCCCTCGCCGAGGGCACGCGCACCTGGGAACAATCCAAGTTCGACGAACTGATCAAGGGCACGGCCAAAGGCATCGCGCTGCGCAGTGAGGGCGGACTCGAACTGGCCCCGGCGTTCAAGGCGCTTGCGACCACACCTTCGACCTACATCTGGTCGATTGCTTCCGATTCCGCGGGCAACATCTACGCTGCCGCCGGGTCTCCGGCTCGCGTCTATCGCATCGCGCCCGATGGCCAAATCGCGACCATCTTCGAGGCGCAGGAATTGCAGGTGCAGTCTTTGGTTGTTGTTAACAGCGACGAGAAGAACGGCAAGAACATCATCGTCTACGCCGCTACCGCGCCCGACGGCAAGGTGTATCGGCTGGAACCTCCTCGTGCGGAATCTCCGAAGAGCGCGAAGTCCGATGCGAAGACCGCTTGGGATTCGGCACCGTACTTCGATCCCAAGTCCAAGTACATCTGGGACATTGTTCTCGACCATGCCGGCGCACTCTACGTCGCCACCGGCGATCACGGCGAAATCTACAAGGTCAGCGCCAAAGGAGAGCATTCACTCTTCTTCAAGAGCGATGAAGTCCACATTCGCGTTCTGGCGCTCGATCCCAAAGGGAACCTGATTGCCGGCTCCGATGGCAGCGGGCTGATCTATCGCATCGCTCCGAATGGCGAAGCGTTTGTTCTCTACAGCGCCCCCAAGAAAGAAATTACCGCGCTCGCCATCGACAGCGCGGGCAATATCTACGCCGCTGCCGCGGGAGAAAAGCGCCCCGAAAGCGCCGCGCCGCCAATGACCATCATGCCTGCGGTTCCGGCGCAGAACGCGCCCGCGCCCGGCGGTGGCATCACGATTACTGCCGCTCCCACCGCGGGCGGACCGGCGATGGCATTCCCGGCTCCTGGAGCCGGCGTTACCGGCGGCTCCGAAATTTATCGCATCGCACCCGATGGCGCGCCGTCGCGCATGTGGAGTTCGCGCGAAGACCTCGTCTACGCTCTCGGCTTCGATCAGCAGGGACGCCTTCTGGCCGGCACGGGCAATCGCGGTCACATTTTCGCCATCAACGGAGCCGGGGCTGGAGCCGAAACTGGGACTAGCGCTGGCGCTGGCATCGACGACTTCACCGATCTGATCAAGGCTAGCGCCACGCAGATCACATCGTTCGCCGCCGCGCCCGGCGGCGGACTGTACGCTTCGAGCAGTAACCTCGGCAAGATCTTCGTGCTCGGTCCGGGCCTGGAGCCGGAAGGCACCTACGAAAGCGACGTGTTCGACGCGCATAGTTTTTCCCTCTGGGGGCGCGCCACGGTACGGAGCACCGGCAATTCCAAGTTTGAGTTCTATGCGCGCAGCGGCAATGTCGACAATCCCGACCGCAACTGGAGCCCCTGGACGAGAGTCGATCTCGCCGGCGGGTCCGAACTCAAAATTCCGGCGGCCCGTTTTGTGCAGTGGAAGACCGCGCTCCATGCCGAGAACCGCGCGGGTGGCGTCGCGCCGCGCGTCGACGACGTCCTGCTGAACTACCTGCCGAAGAATGTCGCTCCGGAAATCGACGACATTACGGTGCAGCCCGGATACCACTATCAGCCGATTCCGCATGTCGGCGGCAGCGAGCCGCTTGCTCCCGGACAGGCGCGTTTCGACCCTCCGCCTCCGGCGATACGCGACCGCGACTCGATCGCCATTCGCTGGGTGGCCCGCGACGACAATGACGACCAACTGGTCTACACGGTGTACTACCGCGGAGACGGAGAATCGCGTTGGCTGCTGCTGAAATCGAACGTGCTGGATCGCTACTATTCTTTCGACGCCAGTCTGCTACCTGACGGCGGCTACACAGTGAAAGTCGTTGCCTCCGATGCGCCTTCGCATTCGCCCGGAGAAGCCCTCTACGCCGAGCGCGTCAGCGCCCGCTTTGAGGTCGACAACACTGCTCCTGTGATCGCCAACCTGGCTGCCACAGTCGATGGCAAACAGATTCATGTCCGCTTCCGGGCCAGCGATTCATTTTCGCCCATCAAGCGGGCGGAATACTCGCTGGACGCAGGCGATTGGCAATTGGTCGAACCGGTAGGTCAGTTGTCGGATTCGAAAACCGAAGACTACGATTTTCGCGTCGCGGTGCCGCAACCAGAAGCCGCTCCCCCTCTGATGGCAAACAATACCGCGAACGACCACGTCATCGTGGTTCGCGCCTACGACCGGTTTGACAATCTGGCCACGGCGAAGATCGTGGTTCGAGGGAAATAGGCGCGCGGGTTTCAGGTGTCAGGAGCGGTTGGACGGGGCCTGTGAGGAGCTGAAGAAAATAATTTTTTTATCCTTAAGAATCATAGACTTAGCGAAGAATTCCCGCCAAATCTTTGCGTTTAAAGGACTTATTCGTAAAATATTCCTGAATAAGGACTTAGCCTGATTTCTCGGCTCCTAGTTCTCAGAAAATCTCTGGCGGGAGGGGACGACCGGCCGCGCTCCACGGCTGAACTTGGATTTTTTCCTCTCTACTTCTATTTTATCAGTTTCGACTGGGTAGTTTGCACATGGTTTGCGACTTTATTTTCCCTGCCGATTCATTGGCTTACCGGGAAAATCGTCGAAACAGGGGCTTGACACCGTTTCCTCCGTGTTGCGACCTGGGACCGCTTCGCGGGTTCGGCAGTTTGGAGGCCGGGCGGGGATGCCCGGCTCTCCATTGACAGGTCTACTGTTGACAGGCCTACTGCTGGGCGAAAATGATGGAACTAGGCGGCGCGGTGCACGTGGTTGCCGGGGGCGTAATGACACAAGTGGCCATCATCATGAAATCGGTAATCACGTCATTCGAAGAACTGGGGACGGAAACGGCATCGATGGCATAGATCACGTAGTTCGCCCCGAGAGGCGGCAACGGAGAAGAAGTCAGGGTGATGGTGCCGGTGCCCGGGGGGGTGTCGTTCACCGTGTACGATCCCGCCAGTGCGACGCTGTTGGGGTTCTGGGTACCCGCGACGTTATACACGGGCGGGGTTCCTCCGGGCGAGGTGACCAGCAAGTTCTGAACCACGGGCGCAATGCTGGGATCGCTGTTGCTGAGAGTGGCGGCGGCGAAGACGCCCGGCAGCTCGGTAAAAGTGTAGCTGAAGTTCTTGAGGGTGGGTTGCGGGTACATGGCTCCCGTGATCACCGACGAGCTGTTCTGATCGAGCAGGAAGCCACGATTCGCTCCGCTGGCGTACAGAACAAACGGAATCGGATTCACAGGCGAGCTTCCGGTCGGATTGCCCAGCAGGTAGAAAATGTATCGTCCGGCGCTGCTCGTCGCAACGTAGGTGTAGGGGTTGGTGGTTTGAGAGCCGCCGGGGAATGCGGCCGCAGAGATAATCGTTCCGTTGTTGTTCTGGTCGAAACTGCCGGTGAGTCCGCCGGTGCCTCCGGTTCCACCGGATGTACCGTCAGTCTGGCCGACGGTCAGAGAGACATTCGCGTTAGCTCCGGTGAGAGCTGAAACGGATGTGCCATTGAACGAAGCGTTGGTATAGCCGGAACTCATCGGCACCTGGTAGGCCATGGATCCGGAAAGAGCGGGGTGGGTCGAATCGACCGGGTCGGTGGAGATGGCGTAGAGGGTCAGGTCGCCGGGTTTGGTCTGGGATTGCGTGGACCCGGAAGAAACATAGAAATCGAAATCCAGCGTTGTTGGGCCTGAGCCGAAGGTCAGGGTCATTCCCCACGACCCGTTTGCGTTGAGCTTGTATGTACCGGTGACGCTGCTATAACTATTGGCCCTTCCGTTGTCGTTGGAGTCGATCATGCCGCCGGCGATATTACCGCTGGTTGCGTTGATTGGGGACATGGGCAGCAGGCCCACATACCCCGCCCGGTTGTTGTCCGAGTCCACACCCGTGAATCCGAATGCGAATGTCTGTGCATTTTTATTGAAGTCCGTGCCGGAGGGCTGCAGAGTACCCGAGCCGGTGCCCGCGCTGTCGATCAGCCGCACGATACCCGCAGAGGTGAGAACCGCGGTGTAGGTATCGGTGGCGCCGCCGCTCAAATGCAGCGTGAGCGTACCCCGGTTATTGCTGAAGTCGCCGCTGGAAATCGGTTGGTACGATCCCGAGGTGATGGTGTATGGGGTTGGTCCGCTGGAGGTCAGTGTGTCTTCAAATCCCGCAATCGAACCATTCGAGCTGACTGTCACCGTTCCAGCGGCAGCGACGGCGCCACTATGATCGTAGCCGGAAAACTGAAATCCGTAAGGTCCCGGAGCCAGCAGCGACGACACCGGCACAACCGAAACTGTAGGTGACGATCCGGAGCCTTGCGATATGCTCGAAGTCGCAGTCACGGTGACGCTGCCAGTGTAGGAGGACGGCGCGGTGTAGACCGCCACGCCGGGCGCATTTCCGTTGCAGGCGTTGCTTGGCACGCATGTGAAGTTTCCGCAAGCCGAACTTGGCGTGCACGCCCAGTCAAAGGTCTGCGGCGCATCGTCGGGCACGGCAACAGCGGTGAACTGCTGCGTCAAACCTTGTCCAACATTCACGGTTAGTGGCGTCACGACCACGGTAACTGGAACCACAGTTATCGGCAGAGGGCCGGTCACCGAAGTGTCGCCCACCAAGGTCGCTACGACGGTCAGCGAAGTTGGGGCGGTTGGGGCCACGTAATTCACGGTTAGCGCGGCGGGCGAGGTGAGCGTTCCACAGGGATTGGGCGTGCCGGTGCAGTTGGTGCCGCTGAGGCTCCAGGTAACGGAGGTAGCGGTCGAGTTCGAGATCACGGCCGTCAGGGTCACCTTTTGTGTCGGATAAATCGCGAGCGCGTTCACGTCGACGGGCGAAGTAGCGGTCACTGTAACGCTGGGAACGATGCCGTTGCCGCCCTTCGCGCAACCGCCAGCCACAACCAGACTCAGCAACGCTACCGCAAACAGATAACTCTTCGTCATGATGAGAATCTCCCTGAACGATCTCTAAGCCGTGGCGAATCCAGGCGCATGGTTGTTTCGCTTCGCCCAGGAGTTGTGAACTTATTACGTGCCGTCCAAAAACCGATGCCACCGTGCGACCGATAAGAATGTAGGGGTCCTTCGACTCCGCAGGACTTCACTTCGTGAAGCGCCTGCTTCGCTCAGGATGACAAGGTGGATTTGAGCCCCACTTGTGTGTCATGAGAGCAGCCCAGAGGGCCTTCATCAGTCAAACAGCAACCTTCAATTTAACCGATTTCGGAGGACTTTGTCGCGGTGGGGAAAGACTGGTAGTGGTGCAGCTTGAGAAGTGAGTGGCACAAGAAGTTGAATTGCTGCCGGCACAAGCAGGTCCTTCGCTTCGCTCAGGATGACAAGTCTTAGTAATGACGATCAAACTGCGCCACTGCCAAAACCTCCGAAGAGAAGCGGTGGGGCGCAAGGAGAGTTGCAGCCTGACCGTTCACAGTTCTCAGTGGTGAGCGGGCTGGTTTTGACTGAGAATTGGGAACTGAGAGAGATGCGCTGTATTTGCGGTTTCCAGCAGGGGACGCAGACCGGCGGCGGTGATGCCGAGGGTTCCGCCGGAGAAGCCGTCGATGTAGGCGGAGTTGACGCCCACGACTTCGCCGTGCTGGTTCAGTATCGGTCCGCCACTGCCGCCGCGGGCGGTGGGGGCGTCGTAGATGAGTTTGTCGTCGGTGACATCGCCGATGTGGCCGAAAGTCGCCGAGGGCCGGATCAGCGATAGCGCCGCCAATTCAGCGGCGGTGTCGGCGTTGTCGGGATGCGACGAAAGGCGCTCGTAGACAATCGCGGGAGACTTCGCGACCATGCCCGTAACTCCCATGGGATAGGCCAGAACGCTGACCGACTCGCCGACGTGTGGCGGCAACTGGGACAGCGTCAGCGGACGCAGTTTCCGGGTGAATGGGGTCGGTTCGATGCGGAGCAGGGCCAGATCGCCCTCGCTGGCGGCGGCCGCCACTTCGAGGGTTACGGGAAGCGGAGAGCCGGGAAAATACGCGATCAGTTTTTCGAGCACGGGCGATCCGCCCTGGCGCAAGGCGATTGCAACCTCGCGATCGCCGTACCAAGGCTCGGCGACGTGCCGATTGGTGGCGAGAAGGCCCGGCGCCACGACAAAACCCGTTCCCGAGACGCGGGCGCGAAAACTCTGGGCGCGGCCGGAGACGTGATATACGCCATAGATATAGGCCACCGAATCGCGCGCGTCATCGACGGCGGCGGAGGCGAACGATTGGCGATGTTCCAGATCGGCGATCTGGCGCGAGAGCTGTTGCACCTGCTGCTGTAGACCGGCGGTTTCCGGAGGCGCGTAGTAATGGGCCATGACCAAGGCGCCGACAAGAGCCAGGACGCCGAACAATCCCTGGACGAAGCGCTGCCAGGTCTCGACCACGGGGCTTTCGGCGGCAGTTTCGCCGTAATCGGAATTCAACATGAGGCGTCGGGCCCGGCGAGGGGGGAGTTTCCGGGTAGACACTATCCTGACGCATTTGGGCCGAGGCTTGTAGGGTACGGTGGCAGCGGGGCGAAAGTAACTGAAAGGCAGTACTCAGTACTCAATATCCAGTAGCCAGTTTACGGCGCGACGCCTAGGCGTCTGGCCATTTCTTCGTAGAGGAAACCCTCGCCGGGAACGTAGGGCTGGACCCATTCTCCATCGATGACGAACTGGGGGATGGCGCGTTTGCCGGTGTGCTTCACGATTTCGTCGACGGCTCCGGGAGTGGTCTCGATGTTGATCTCGGTATAGGGGAGATTGCGGCGGTCGAGGAAGCGCTTGGCCTCGCGGCAGTCGGGACACCAGGGGGCGGAGTAGACAGTGATTTGCATTGGTTATGAATTGAGTTTCGACATTTGGACACGAAACGTCAAACACGTTCGAGATTGCGCACGGTACGTTCGTTTTCGACGTTTCCGGTATTGAGAGTGGTGGCGGGCTCGAAAAGGACAATCCAGCATTCTTCTTCGGCCACGGGACGGTGCTCGACGCCGCGGGGGACGACGATGAACTCACCGGCTTCGATCCATTCGTGGCGGTCGCGGAATTCCATGCGGAAGCGGCCTTTGACGACGAGAAACATTTCGTCTTCGTGGTCGTGATGGTGGAAGACGAACGCGCTGTTGTTTTTGACCAACTTGACTTGCTGTCCGTTGAGTTCGGCGGCGATATGGGGTCTGTAGTAGTCGTGGATCTTGGAGAACTTCTCGGCGATGTTGACTTTGGACATGGTTCCCTCCGCAGCGGCTGGTTGTGTTTAAGATTCAAGTTTGAGCGCGGAAGTCGCAAAAAACAGCCGCCAGCTTTTCGCTGACGGCTGAGGTCTGATGGTTGAGAGCTATTTAGAATCCCGAGGTTACGGTGGGGTGGCCGGCGGGGAGCATGGTGTGCACGCCGCGCTGGTTGTTGATGTTGGTGGTTGAGTTCCAGTCGACTTCGTCGGTGCTGATTACACCGTTTCCGCCACTGGCAAGTTCGTAACGGATGCGGCCGTCCTGACAGGTGTAATTGCCGACCTCGAGAACCATGCCGGACTTCAGGACAAAGACGGGCACTCCCGGGGCGGCGCTGTCGGCTGCGCCTTTGGTGACGTAACTGGCGTAGGCGACCTGCGGAATCTGCCGCGGAGTTTGCTCAGGCATCAACGGTTCGCTGGACGTGACTCTCACCCGACGCACTGCCAAGTGAGGGATGGTGTTGCCGGCGGATGCGCTTGCGCCCTGGTAGGAGGCGCCTTGATACGAGCCCTGGTAATAGGAGTCGTTCTGGACGTTTCCCTGCATGTCTCCCCGCGCGTCTCCCCGCAAATCTGGGCGTCCGAAGAAGTGCCAGTCGGGGCCGTTGCTGGCGGAGACTTGCGGGATCAGGACGTCGTCCATCAAGCGCAGTTCGAGTTGGCTCTCGCCTTTGAGCGTGGGACGCGGGCCGCGGGCGGGAAGCATGAGGATCTTCCAGGGCCAGAGCGGTGGAATCATCCACTCAACGACGTCGCGCGTAGCGTGTCCTTTGCCGTCGATGGCGCCGGTTTTGTCGACCTTGTAGCCGCGAGTGGCGATCACTTTGGCGTCGAGCGGCATGTCGCCGTTCGGAAGGCCGATGCGATCGAAGACTAGCTTCATGTTGCCCTTGCCCCAGAAATGGCCGGGATCCTGGGCGGATTCTAGATGGCCGACTAAGTAGGCTCCGCGCGGGAAGGTCTGCTGGCCGAATTCGGTCACCGAGTGGAGATGACAGAGAACGGGATCTCCGACAGCAGCCGTTGCGGAGGAGAAGTTGGGTTCGTTCATGGTGCACTTAAGAAGAGTTCCAGCGGGCAGGACGGTCTCCCGCGCGCTGGCACAAAGGGTGAAGGCTAGAAGGGACACTGCTAGAACTGCGAACGAGCTGGTCTTCATTTCGTTACCTCGGTCTCACGCCCCGGAATGTTTACCGCGTTCCCAAGCAACTGCTATGAGCCAGCCCCGATTGCAACGAGTAAAACATACTGTTTGTGTCGCGGTCAATTGCGGGGATTGGTTTGGCGCTGTTCGCTGATGGCCGTTGGCTGTTCGCTGTTGGCTGTTCGCTCTTAGCTCTTGGCTATTAGCTGCTCTAACCTGACTTGGGAGTTCGGTTTGCACCCCTCCTGGTGCGGTCTTTTGGAATCAAAGACTTGGCGGATGGCTGACGCCAGGTCTTTGAAATAAGGAGTTAGAGGTAAAGTCTTTATAATACATAGAGTTAGGGACGGGTTTGGCGCAGCGATCGTTGTTGGGCGGTCTGCTGCTGCGGAAGAGAATGGTACTAACCTAAGCGTGGTTGGGTTATAATGCCATCGTGGTTTCGCTAAGGTCTGGCGGCGTTCGGTTCGTTGCCTATTTGAACGATCACCCGCCGCGTCATGTTCACGGCTTTGCTGGTGAAACGCAGGTAATCGTCGATCTGCGGATGGATGGGACTGTTGGATTGGCGGACCGCGACGACGCGATCCGGCCAGCGAATGCGAAGCGGTCGGACGTGCGGAAGATACTGCATGCTGCGGCAGACCATTTTGAGGAACTTGTCGGGTTGTGGGAGGCCATCCATGGCAGAGCATAAGACTTCGCGGCACAAGGTCGGTTTTACCGATGCCGATTTCAAACGTGCGATTGAACGAGCCGGGAAGCTTCGGCACGAGCCTCTCGCCAGCGAAGTGGAATATAAGGCGGGCCCGGGACTGGACTTATTCGTGGTGAAGTTCACTGACGGGAGCCGACGCGCGATTCCTCGGGAGGACTTGCAGGGATTGCAGTCGGGCACGCCCGAGCAGTTGTCGCGGATCGAGATTGTTGGAGGCGGAACCGGCCTTCATTGGCCCGATCTCGACGCCGACATCTACGTTCCGGCGTTGCTTCGCGGAATTTACGGCAACAAGCTTTGGATGGCGAAAATCGGGCAACGTGGGGGTTCGGTAAGAAGCGCAGCGAAGAAGAGAGCGGCGCGGGCGAATGGGCTGAAGGGCGGGCGGCCGCGGCGGAAGGTGGTTGCGGGAGATTAGCAGGTGTTTTTGATTAACTTCACACGAATTTATCCCTCGCGAACAGCCTCCAGTCGGTTTGGTACTGTTCGGAATGGTCTAACCAACAGAAGTCGGGTTTCCATGAGAATAACTGCTCGTTAGCCGTGAGCATCATCAGCGTATTTAACCGGGCAATTAGCATCTCAGTTAAAGGGGCAGCGGCCATTTTTACTATCGTTCCATGAAGCACGACGTGACGGCTCAACGGATAGATTATTACCCCGGCGTTGGCAAAACCGACCATTTCTTTTTTCCCGCCTTCAAGCACCACCGGATTGTCGGAAGCGATAAAACTTCCTTTCTTACTGACGTAGGCTTGCCAGTGCCTCGCCTGGAGTGAGGGAGCTATCATGTTTGCGCTTTCAATGCCTTGCTGTATGTACCATTCCTTTTCGGCGGATAAAGAGTACTGCTCAGACTCAACAAATTCGCGCATCTTGTCGTAATCGGCTTCGGGGCTGTCGAATGGCACGTTCATCTTCTTCAGCACTCTACTCCAGGAAGCGCGGCTCTTGAGAGCTCTTGCCATGTTCGCCCGATTGATTTTGTGAGCGATGGCAAGCATCTTTGGACGAAAGGCCGGCACTCTAGCCCACTGAAGAGCCATGAATATACATAGGCTGTCCATTTCGTCCTTGTTGGGGGATCTCTTTTCTTGGTTCAAATTCCTCAATAGCGGCGCAATCTTGCCCTCTATCTTGGAATAGAATTTTTCGGCCGCTACGGGGTCGAAACCGGGTTCGGATATCCGATACAAGTCTCGAGAGTGTCCAGCATTAGGTGGACTGCTTGCCCACTGCCTATTTCTTTTAAGGTCTGTAACCCACAGTCGACCTTCCAATTCTCCCGTAGACGTGAAACCTGCCAGCCAACACCGCGGGACATAGTGATGGGCGCGAGGCTCCGACTTTCTTGAATGGGCCATTTATCAGTTTAGAGCTTCGTAAGACACTGCCACAAACAAAAGCCGCCAGCTTTCGCTGACGGCTTGAACCTTGCCGAACTTCGTTCGGCTAGCGGGCGAGGGCGCCCGCTCCACACGAGCGCATGCTTAACTTTCGTACAGCAGGACGCCTTCGGTCGTCTTCTCGGAGTCCACCGGACGATAGTAGAGCTTGTTGGCTTCCAGGAAGACCTCGATGAACGCCGGCCGAGTGGTGATAGTGCCCTGGATGAGCGCTTCGGAGAGCGGGTCTTCGATGTATTTCTGCAACGCGCGGCGGAGCGGTCTGGCTCCGTAGCTGCGGTCGGTCAGGGTTTGGTTGAGGATCCACTTCTTGGCTTCGTCGGCCACGCTTACGGTGATCGAACGTTGAGCCAGGTTCTGGTTGAGCTGGGCGACCATGAGTTCGAGAATCTGGATCAGGTCGGCTTCGCTGAGGGCCATGAAGAGGATGATCTCGTCGACGCGGTTGAGGAATTCTGGATTGAAAGTGCGCTTGACTTCGCTCTTCACCAAATCTTCGACTTTTTCGGAGACCATCTCGTCTTTCGAATGCTGGAAGCCGAGGCCCTCGCGCTTCATGAGGTGACGGGCTCCAATGTTCGAAGTCATGATGATGATGGTGTTCTTGAAGTCGACGGTGTTGCCTAAGCCGTCGGTGAGTTGGCCGTCTTCAAAAACCTGCAAGAGGATGTTGAAGACATCGGGGTGCGCTTTCTCGATTTCGTCCAGCAGCACTACCGAATATGGGGCGCGTTTGACGCGTTCGGTCAGTTGTCCGCCTTCTTCGTAGCCTACGTATCCGGGAGGCGAGCCGATGAGTTTGGAGACGCTGTGCTTCTCCATGAATTCGGACATATCGAAGCGGACTAGAGCTTTGTCGCTGCCGAACATGAAGTGAGCCAGGGTGCGGGCGACTTCGGTTTTGCCTACGCCCGTGGGCCCGAGGAACAGGAACGAGCCGATGGGACGATTCGGACTTTTCAGTCCGGCGCGGCTGCGGCGGATGGCGCGGGCTAACGCGCTGATCGCTTTTTCCTGCGAGATGATGCGCTTGTGCAACTCTTCTTCGATGCGCAGGAGCTTTTGGGTTTCTTCTTCTTTGATCGAGGTGATGGGGACGCCGGTCCAGCGGCTGACCACGTCCTCGATGTCCTCCCGGCCAACGACTCCGACGGAGGATTCATCGAGGTGGTATTTTTCGCGAAGGGCGCGCAGGTTCTCGCGCTCCTTGCGTTCTTCGTCGGAGTAGAAGCGCGCCTTCTCGAACTCGTGGTTCGCGATGGCGTTCTCCATACGGTGGACGATGAACTTGATGCGCTTCTGAACTTCGGTCAATTCTTCGGGCAGCGTGGTCTGGCGGAGCTTGACGCGGGCTCCGGCTTCGTCGATCAGGTCGATGGCCTTATCGGGAAGAAAACGGTCGGGAATATAACGGTTCGAATGCGAGACGGAAAAATTGATGGCGTCGTCGGTGTAGGTGACGGCGTGGAATTTTTCGTAGCGTTCTTTTATGCCAAAGAGAATCTTGATGGCGTCGACTTCGTTGGGCGGCGGAACCTTTACGGCCTGGAAGCGGCGCTCGAGCGAGCGATCTTTTTCGATGGACTTGCGGTATTCGGCGGGGGTAGTTGCGCCGATGCACTGAATTTCTCCGCGAGAAAGGGCGGGCTTGAGGATGTTGGCGGCATCGAGCGAGCCTTCGGCGCTGCCTGCGCCAACGAGAGTGTGAAGTTCGTCGATGAAGATGATGGAATTTTGGTTCTCCATCAGCTCTTTCATGATGGTCTTGAGGCGCTCTTCGAACTGGCCGCGATATTTGGTGCCGGCGACGATCAGAGAGAGGTCGAGGGCGAGGATGCGCTTGTCGGCGAGGAAAGATGGGACTTCGCCGTCGGCGATGCGCTGGGCCAGGCCTTCTACTATGGCGGTCTTGCCGACTCCGGGCTCGCCGATTAGTACGGGATTATTTTTGGTGCGGCGGCAGAGGATCTGGACTACGCGCTCGACTTCGCCGTCGCGGCCGACCAAGGGATCGAGTTGGTTATCCATGGCGGACTGGGTGAGGTCGCGGGAGAATTCGCTGAGTAATGAGGATTCGCGTTGTCCGCCGCGTTGCGGCGAGGCTTTCTCCTGGCTGGTGCGGGCGAGTTCTTCGCGGATGGTGGAGAGACGCAGACCGCGCTCGTGCAGGATTTCGGCGGCAAAACATTTTTCTTCGCGGAGCAGGCCGAGGAGCAGATGCTCGGTGCCGATGTGCTTGTGCGAGAGGCGCTCGGCTTCTTCGGCGGCGTAGGCGAGCACGCGCTTGCATTCGTTACTGAGAGGAAGATCGACCGAAGTGGAGACCTTTTCGCGGATCGTGGTGTGGCCTTCGATCTGTTTACGGATCGACTCCACCGAGGCATGAGAGCGCAGAAAACGATTGGTCAGGGCTTTATCTTCGCGCAGCAGTCCGAGCAGCAAGTGTTCGGTCTCAATATAAGGAGAGCCGAACTGGCTGGCTTCATACCGCGCGAAAAAGATTACGCGCCTGGCTTTCTCTGTATAGCGTTCAAACATAAACCGATTCCCCCCGAGTTCGCACGGAAGGCGGAAGCCTCCGCTAAACCCATGACCCTACTTCAATTATGCATTTATATCGCCTAATGACCCAAGCGATATTCGCCTGCTTGCAGCCGGTACAGCCTTACCTTAGGGTACTCCGACGTTTCAAGTTTGGTTCTCAACCTGCTGTGCGGTTCCGCCTTTCGTCGCCTTTCGTCGTCTTCAATTATTGTGCCGGCAGCGACTGCGGCTCGACTTCATGTATTTTGCCCTGATCCAACCGTAAAACGCGATGGCACCGACGTGCAAACGCCAAGTTATGCGTGGCGATTACAGAGGTCAACTGGTGCTCGCTGTGCAATCGCGCTACCAGATCAAAGACCAGTTCGGCGGTGCGGCCGTCGAGGTCGCCGGTAGGCTCATCGGCCAGCAGGACTTGCGGCTGGGTAATGAGCGCGCGGGCCAGGGCTAGGCGTTGCTGTTCGCCACCGGAAAGCTCGCCGGAGCGATGATGGCCGCGATCGGCCAGTCCGACCTCTTGCAGCCAGCGTTGGGCTTCCGGTTCGGCCGAGGATAGCGGTTGCCCGCGGGTTAGCAGGGGCATGGCCACGTTCTCCAAGGCGGTGAATTCCGGCAGCAGGTAGTGAAACTGCCAGACGTATCCGATTTCGCGGTTCCGAAACTCGGCGGCGGCATCCTCGGAAAGCGCATTCACGTGGGAGTTGGCACAGAATACGGCACCGTCAGAAGGACGATCCAACGCGGCCAAGATGTGCAACAGGGTGCTCTTTCCGGCACCGGATTGCCCTACGATGGCCAACATCGTCCCCTTGGAAACCTGGAACGACAGATTCTCAAAGAGCACGAGTTCGGCTTCGCCTGAGCGAAAGACCTTACTTAAGCCTTCGACCCTCAGCAGAGGATCTTGAGCTGTTAGATGCAAACCGCGCCTCCTAAGTATCAACGCCGTCTCTGGCAGCAACGTGAGGAGACGGCTTCTGATCCATTAGAGCATGATCCTGAGATCATGAGGCGGAACAACCCGGCGGCGCGGTCCGGCTTGCGAAACCGAGTATGCAAAAGACTCTATACCCGCGGAAAACAATTGCAATGTGACTGTGGTCACAAGAGGTGGGGTGGATGCAGATCCCTCCCCCTTCGGCTCCGCTCAGGGTCGGGATGACAATCTTAAATGAATGTCTCAGGCCCGAATGCTATTCATACCGCAGCGCTTCGGCCGGCAAAATTCGCGCGGCGGACCATGAAGGGTAGATTGTGGCTATGAAGGAAATTCCGATGGAGACGAGCGCGACGATGAGGCCATCGATGAGGCGTGGGGCGAAGGGGACGTAGTCGATGGAATAGACTTCGGCGGAGAGCGCGATGAAGTGGTAGTGGCCTCCGGCGTAGGAGATGGCGTAGCCGAGAATGAGGCCGATGACGGTGCCGATGACTCCGATGAGGACGCCCTGGGCGATGAAGACGCGGCGGATTTGTTTTTTCTTGGTGCCCAGCGACATGAGGACGGCGATGTCTTTGGTCTTTTCCATGACCATCATGATCAGAGAGATGAGGATGTTGAGGGCGGCGACGAAGACGATCAGGCCGATGGTGATGAAGGTGACTACGCGTTCGAGGCGGAGGGCGCGGAACAGGGGCTTGTTTTGTTCCATCCAGTTGGTGGCCATGAAGCCGTGGCTTCCTGAGATGAGATCGGCGGATTGTTCGAGTTGGTGGGCTACGCCGGCGGCCTGGTAGATGTCGTCGATTTTGAATTGGATGACGGAGATTACGTCGCCGAGTCCGAAGAGTTCTTGCGCGTCGGAGAGGCGGATAAAGGCCCAGGAGGAATCGTAATCGAAGAAGCCGGAGTTGAAGATTCCGGCGACGTGGAAGCGGATGTATTTTGGGACCATGCCGAAGGGAGTGAGTTCGCCTTGGGGAGAGGTTACCAGGACCACGGAGCCTACGGTGGCTCCGATTTCTTCGGCCATGTCGTGGCCGAGGATGATGGGAGGCATGGCGGCTTGGCGCTGGTGGACGGAGGTTAGGTCGTCGGGAGAGTCGGAGGCGGTGGTGGAGGGCCGAGTCTTCGACCCGGCTTGGACGGGCGAGACGCCCGTCTCCACACTTGCGGGTGCATCTATCGCGGCGGCTGATCCCAGGGTGACGGTTTGGAGGAGGTCGCTGACTTTGCGTTCGTACTGGGGAAGCATTCCTTTCAGGACTGCGCCGCGGGCGCGGGGACCGCGCGAGATAAGGACTTGTTCGTAGATGGCGGGAGCGGCGGCTACTACGTGCGGCTGCTTGGACAATTTGTCGAGGAGTGGACGCCAATCGCTGATGCCGTCGCTTTGTATTCGGAGAAGGCTGATGTGGGCGGTTGAGCCTAGCAGGCGGGACTGCAGGTCTTGGCGGAAGCCGTTGTTGATGGCCAGGGCTACGATGAGGGAGGCTACTCCGGCGGCGACTCCTAGGATGGAAATGCCGGTGATCACGCCGATGAAGGCCTGGCGGCGTTTGGCGCGGAGGTAGCGGGTTGCGATGAAGAGTTCGAAGCGCATGAGGAACTGTCTTCAGTTATCAGTTTTCAGTTTTCAGTTTTCAGTTAAATCGGATTATAGCTGGCCTATGGGAACAGCCTTGGGAGAACGGCTGGGACTGAGCTGCGGTAGGCGCGGTACTCGTCGCCGAATCTCTTTTCCAGTTCCGCATCCTCCATACGGATCATCACTGCTCCGGTGAGCACGGCGAAGGCGGTTAGCGACCAACAGACTGCCAGGCCGGTGCCGAGGCTCAATCCGAACATTTCGCAGAGGTAGGCCAGGTAGACGGGGTGACGCACTCGCGAACGGACGCCTTCGGTGACCAGGCGTTGCGTGCGATTGGCGCGGTGAAGTTCGGGCACTCCGCCTAGTTGTTTGGCGCTGAAATTCTTTAAGGACTGCGCATGGATGCAGAGACCGGTTGCGAACAGGGCGAGCCCCGCGATCCAGGACCAGTTTGAGTGGTAGACGAGTGCGGTTCGCCAGGGGCGCGTGCAGAGAACGACGGCTGCCCACATTGCCATCCACGCGGGTAACAGGATGAGGTAGGGTGAATGACGTTGTGCGCGCCATTTTTCGGCGAAGGGATGAACCATCAACCAGAAGGCGGGGATGGTGCAGTAGGCGACGCAGGCGAGCCAGGCGAATAGTTGGAGATAGGGGAGCATGAGGGGCCGTTCGCTTTTCGTGGTTCGCTGTTCGTCGTTCGTCGTTCGCTTGAATCTTAGCAGCGACGACGACCGGGGAATCCCATTCCTGCGCAAAGAATACGCAGGAATGGGGCACGCGACGCTCTCACGGTGCCGCGCAGTTGCTTTGTCCCCTCGCTAGTGTCAGACTGAGCCGTGCTGAATTGAACGCCGGAGGGTGAGTTATGCGCGGAAATATTTCCAGGGTATGGCTGCTGGTTGCGGTCGCGGGATTGGCGTTGCCGGTCGCGGGCCAGGTTGCGCGGAGCCGCACGTCGGCGACGGCGGAAACCCATGTGCGAGCGGCAAAAACTCCCTACACGGCGGAGTATAAGACCTCGCATGTGCAAACGCTGGCCGACGGGACCACCCTCACGCGAGAGACTACGGAAGTGAAAGCATTGGACTCGCAGGGGCGGCGGATGACGGCAACGACCACCCCGTCGGCAGACCAGACGCCGATAACCCATGTCTTCGTCTATGACCCCGTGGCCCGGACGCAAGCTACTTGGCACTCTCCGGGCAAGATCGCGAACGTATTTACGATGTCCGCCGCAGGGGCGCAGCACACTTGCGAGAGAGGCGAGAGGGACGACGTTACGGTGGTCAGCGGACCGAAATCGAAGATGACATCGGAAAGTCTAGGAACGGCATCGATTCAAGGGGTCGAATCGCGTGGACGCCGCTACACCACGACGATTCCCGCAGGCGCGGCGGGAAACGATGCGCCCTTGGTCAGCACGTCGGAGATTTGGACGGCCCTCGCGGTTGGATTGAATGGCCTGCTGGTGCGCGACGTTCGAGACGATCCTCGGTCGGGCAAGACGACGAAGGAATTGACCAATCTCAGCCAAAGCGACCCGGATCCCGCGACATTCCAACCGCCTGACGGGTACGAAATCGTGACGAAGGAATCGTCCGGCTGCCAAGGCGAAAACACGCTCAGAACAGCGACCTCGGCAACCAGCGGGGCGCCAGTTCGATCAACATCCGAGGCCACATCGCCGAAGTGAAGCGGGCGCGTACTGGCTTGAGAACGATGCGCGGCCGTTGCTTCCTGCTATTCTTCTTTTCCTAATGTCTCCCATTGTGACCAGTGTGCTGCTGGGGTTGACGGCGGCGGGTGCCAACGTGTTCGGCGGGGCGATTATCGTCCAGCGGAATTGGGAGCGGTCGTATCTGCGGTATTTTGTTGCGCTGGGCGCGGGGTTCATGCTGGCCACGGCGCTGGTGGAGATGGTGCCGGAGAGCATTGTGTTGCGCGGGTCGCATGCGGGTTTTCTGATCCTGGGCGGGTATCTGCTGGTGCATTTTTTCGAGCACACCGTCACGCCGCATTTTCATTTTGGAGAAGAGACGCATGCGGAGCAATTTGTACATGCGCACAAGGGATATTCGGTTCTGATTGGGTTGCTGATCCACACGTTCTTTGACGGGATCGCGATTGCTTCGGGGTTTCTGGTTTCTCCGGCGCTGGGCTGGATTATTTTTATCGCGGTCTTTCTGCATAAGATTCCGGAGGGATTTACTGTGTCGTCGGTGATGCTGGCCAGTGGGCGGAGTCGCGGGTTTGCTTGGGGATCGTCGGTGATGCTGGGAGTGGCGACCGTGGCTGGAGTGATGACGATGGCCGTGTTTCGGCACGAGGTTGCGTTTGGACTGCCGCTATCGGCGGGAGTTACGATTTATGTGGCGGCTTCGGATTTGATTCCGGAGGTGAATCAGGAGCCGGGAGTGAAGATGGCGCTACTTGTCTTTGTGGGGGCGGCTTGCATGTTTTTGCTGGATCGATTCTTCCACGTGCATTAGAAAAGTACCCAGTACTCAGTAACCAGTACCCAGAAGAACCTACTCGGGTAGGGACGCTATTAAGCCGTTCAAGATTCTGCCGAACTCGTGAACCCTTTGCAGCGAGCCCTCCGTCGAGGGATGATCGGCATACCCCAGACGTTCAGCCAAGAGCAGTTGAGTTTCAAGTTCGGCGAGCGAACCTGCGGAGTGCCTCAAGAAATGGCGGAATTCGCGATGACTGTAATGCGCCTGCCCTTCAGCGATGTTGCTGGGAACTGAAACGGCCGCGCGGCGAATCTGATCTGTAAGGCTGTAAACTTCCCGCTTCGGAAAGCTGTCAGTCAGCTTGTAGATTTCGGTGACCATGTCCATGGCTTTCTGCCATGCGACGAGATCTTTGAAATGCTGCGCCATATGGGTTTCACTGGGTACTTGGTACTGGGTACTGGGTACTGGTTATCCGCTGTGCCGTATATGCATGACATCCCCATCCTGCACGATGTAGTCTTTACCCTCCAAACGCAACGTTCCCTTCGCTCTTGCATTCGCTTCCGAGCCCGCTTCCAGCAACTGATCCCAGCGAATCGTCTCCGCGCGGATGAAGTGCTTTTCTAAATCGGAGTGAATCGCTCCGGCGCCGTTTTGCGCTCGCGTGTTCAGCGGGATGGTCCAGGCTCGGCATTCGTCTTCTCCGGCGGTGAAGAAGGAGATCAGGCCCAGCAGGTGATAGCTTTTGCGGATCAGGCGGGCCAGGCCGCTGTCGGTGAGGCCGTAGCTGCCTAGGAATTCGGCGGCATCTTCGTCGGTCATTTCGGCGAGTTCAGCTTCGACTTTGCCGCAGATGGCGCTGGCTCCGGCGTTGGGGCGCGTGCTCACTTCGGTCAGGTTGTATTTTGCGACCGCTGCTTCCAGGTCTTTGCCGAGTTGGGTGGACTCTCCGATGTTGAGGACGTAGAGCATGGGCTTTTCGCTCAGGAACATGAAGCCGCGGATGCGCTTTTTGTCTTCGGGGGTCATCTCCATTTCGCGGAGGGGCTTTTCGGTTTCGAGGAAGGCTTTGGCTTTGATGAGGAGCTCGTTTTCCTTTTCGAGTTCGGGCGTCTTCATCTTCTTTAAGTCTTTTTCGAGGCGTTCGAGGCGTTTTTCGATTTGGCCGAGGTCGCTGACCATGAGATCGAATTCGACATTCTTGATGTCGCGGAGGGGGTCGATGGGATGGACCAGCGGAACATCGTCGCTCTCAAAGGCGCGAAGGACGTGGATGAGCGCGTCGACCTGGCGGAGATGGCCGATGTAGGCGGTTTCTTTCAGGGCGTCCTGGCCGATGGCTCCTACGTCGACGTATTCGACGGAGGCGTGTGTCAGCTTCTTCGGATTGTAGAGCGCGGCTAGTTTGTCGAGGCGGTCGTCGGGAACTTTGGCGACTCCGATGTGGGCTTCGCGGGGGTTGGAGTAGGCGCCTTCGGAGAGGCGGACTTTGGTGAGGATTCCGAATAGAGAGGTCTTTCCGACTTGCGGCAGACCGATGATGCCGGATTTCATAGGGGCAGCTCTCAGCTCTCAGTTGT
>Ga0302202_10001262_pt1 | contig 31389 bp, 30 predicted proteins | sample II_Bog_N3_3_FD_194579 | JGI IMG/M metagenome (GOLD analysis project Ga0302202, IMG submission 194579) | Peat permafrost microbial communities from Stordalen Mire near Abisko, Sweden - II_Bog_N3_3 | ecosystem: Environmental > Terrestrial > Soil > Wetlands > Peat | place: Sweden: Abisko...
ACGGACGACGCGTCGAAGAGGGCGAAAAAATCGGCGTGGTTTCCAATTACCTCGACCACCCTAACGGCACCACCCGCCACCTGCATTTCGACGTCCAGGCGTTCACGCGCGACGGCTGGCTCTGGGTCAATCCCTACGTCACGCTGGTCTCGGCCTATGAGCGCCTGATCCGTGGGCACGGGCGCGAGATCGGCCCGGAGACAGCGGCGGCACCGGCGATGGCGCATGCGCTGCCGGAGCCGCCGCTGCAGTCGGGCGTCCGGGAAGGCAGCGAGAACTGACGCTCACGAAGCCGCCACCTCTGCGGCCTTTGGCCGGGCCGGCGGAGTCCAGCGGTAGGCGACGCCGAGCCTGTTCCAGACATTGATCGAAGCCACCGCGGAACTGAGATAGGCCAGTTCGGTCTCGGAGAATTCCGCCCTCGCCGCCGCATAGACCTCGTCGCTGACGCCATCGGAAAGCCGGGTCAGCGCTTCGGTCCAAGCCAGCGCGGCGCGCTCCCGCGCAGAAAACTGCGGCGCCTCGCGCCAGACCACGAGCAGGTTGAGTTTGTCGACGGCGATGCCGAGGCACTCGCTCTGCAGGATGTGATACTGAACGCAGAAAGCGCAGCCATTGACCTGCGACGCACGCAGCTTGATCAATTCCAGCAATTGCCTGTCGATGCCGGCCCTGGCGGCGGCCTGCCCCAGCGCCACCACCATGTCACTGGCATCGGGCGCCAAGCTCCTGAAATCCTTCTGTTCACTTCGTGCATGCGGCATCATCGTTCACCTTTTTATGAATTTACTTATATAAGTGCTCTTATATTGTATAAGAGCAGTTATATGAAGCACAACATCAGAACCGTGACCGAAACCCGGGCGCTCCGGAAAACGCCGAAACGGCGAAAATCACCCGCGCTCCAAAAATCCGCGGCGAAGGATTTCCCGACAAATCGCGGCCTCGCCGGCGTTCGACCGCCACCGCCGGGGCGAGGCAAACGCGGCGAAAAAGGGCATCTTGCCTATCTGCTGCGGCAGGCGCAGGGCGCGACCCGGCTGACGCTGGAACGGGCGCTGGCCGATCTTGGGGTAACCCCGCCGCAATTCGCCGTCCTCACCATGCTGCGGGCCTCTCCAGGTCTGTCCGGCGCCGACCTCGCCCGGGTGGCGCTGCTGACGCCGCAGACCGTCGGGGTCATCATCCGCAATCTGGAGCGCGACGGCGCCATCCGAAAAACGCCGCATCCGGTGCACGGCCGGCTGCTGCAATGGCGGCTGACCCGCCGCGGTAACGCCCTGCTCGACAAATGCCGGCGTCCGGTCAAATCCCTGGAACGGCGGCTGGTCGCCGGGCTTGGCGCCAGGGCGCAAGCGACAGTGCGGCGCTGGCTGTCCAGAATTGCCGCAGACCTTCAGCAGGATGATTAGGTTCCGGTAGCAATGACTTTTCGCGGCGCTCTGGACGCCGTTAGACTGTGCCGATGAAACGGTCTGATTCCCTGAACGCGACCACCCGCCGCGCCTTGCTGCGGGCGACGCTCGGCGCCGGCGCCCTGCTCGTGCGCCCGCTTGCGGCGCTGGCCGCGCCGCCCGGCTTCGATCAATGGCGCGACGGCTTTCGCGCCCGTGCACTGGCGAAGGGCATCTCGGAAGCGACTTATGGCGGCGTGATGGGCCGCGTCGAGCCGGATATGACCGTGTTCGGCGAGATGCAGTCGCAGCCGGAGTTCAAGGAGGAGCTTTGGCAATACATCAACCGCCGTGTTTCGGACTGGCGCATCATCGCCGGCAAGCAGGCGCTGCACAACAACGCGGCGCTGCTGGCGCGGATCGAACATGATTTCGGCGTCGAGCGCGGCACTCTTCTGGCGCTGTGGGGCGTCGAATCCGCCTATGGCGATCCCCAGGTGCAGCGGAACCACATGCGTCCGGTATTTCCGGCGCTGGCAGCGTTGGCCTGGAACGCGCCGCGCCGCCGCGCCTATTGGGAGGCCGAACTGATCAATGCGCTGAAGATCGTCGATCGCGGCTGGAGCACGCCTGATGAGATGCGAGGATCCTGGGCCGGCGCGATGGGCCACACCCAGTGGATGCCCGAAGTCTGGCTCAATGTCGGGATGGATTACGACGGCGACGGCCGGGTTTCGCCGTTCGGCAAGCCCGACGATGCGCTCGGTTCCACCGCGCGCTTCCTGGTCGATCGCGGCAAGTATCACCGCGGCGAACATTGGGGCTATGAAGTGCGCGCGCCAGGCGCCGTCTCGCGCCGCCGCAGCCGGAGCTATGCGGCGTGGGCGAGCGCAGGCGTCGCGCGAGCCGACGGCCGGCCGTTCTCGCAACCCAAGGCCAGTGCGCAGATGTGGGTGCCGGTGCCGGGTGGTCCGGCGTTTCTGCTCGGTCCGAATTTCTACGCGGTACGCAGCTACAATCCTTCGATGAATTATGCGCTAGCGATCTGCCATCTCGGCGACCGCATCCTGGGCGCGCCGCCCTTCATCCAGCCATTCCCCGGCTCGGAGCGCGCGCTGTCGCTCGCCGAGGTGCAGGAAATGCAGGTGCGCCTGACCAGGGCCGGCTTCGATACCGGCGGTACCGATGGCCGCATCGGCAACGAAACCATGAAGGCGGTGATGGACTATCAGGTCAAAACCGGGCTGTCGCCAGCCGACGGTTACGGGGGCTTGCAAGTGCTGGCGCGGTTGCGCCAGGGCGGATAGAGCGATTTTCCAGCCGCGGCACCGACCCGATGGACGATTATGCCCTGCGAACGGCGCCGCCGGCATTCATGCCGCCGTCGATCACCAGTTCGGTGCCGGTGACGTAACGCGAGGCGTCGGACGCCAGATACAGCACGCCGCTGGCAATTTCGGACGCCTGGCCGGCCCGACCGAGCGGCGCTGCCAGTCTGGCGCGTTCTTCCGGATCGATTGGCGCGTTGCTCCGGCTGCCGGCCGCTTCGGTCGGAATCTTGCCCCAGATCGGCGTGTCGATGATACCGGGATGCACCGAGTTGACCCGGATTCCGTCGCCTGCGGACGCACACTCCATGGCGATCGCCTTGGCGAACAGCCGTACCCCGCCCTTGGTCGCGCAGTAACCGGAAAGGCCCGCCGCGCCGCGCAGGCCCGCAAGCGACGACATCATGATGATCGAACCTCCGCCACCGCTCCGCCGCATGGCGGGCAGGCCATGCTTCACCGACAAAAATACCCCGTCGAGGTTGATCGCGGTCTGCCGGCGCCAGTCGGCCAGCGTCATGTCGACGATCGACGGCACCGCAATCCCGATGCCGGCATTGGATACCAGGATGTCCAGTCGGCCGAAGCGTTGCTCGACTTCGGCGACGACCTCGATCCAGCGCTCCTCGCTGGTCACGTCCTGCTGCAGAAACTGCGCTTGGTAGCCGGCTTCGCCGATGCCGGCGACGAGTTCCGGGCCCCTGAGCTCGTCGATGTCGGTGACTGCCACCTGAGCGCCCTCGCGCGCCAGCAATTCGGCCACCGCGGCACCAATCCCGGAGGCGCCCCCAGTCACCAGCGCGACCTTGCCCTGAACCTGCCCCGTCATTTCCGCTCCCCAACCGTTATTGAAGGCTTTCGCGTCGAATATCTATCGGATCACCGCCGGCCCCGAATCCGGCACCGCGACATCGAGCACGCGCAACTGCACCCGCTCACTGCCCTGCCAGCGGTCGACCGCGAGCGATCCTGCCACATGCAGCGGCTGGCCGCGATGCTGGGTCAATGCGTTGCCGAGCTTCTGGCCGATCGAGCGGAACGCGATGCCGTTGACGATAGCGCCGTCGCCGGATTTAAACCGCACCCGCAGATGCGCCTGCCCGACTTCGTCGGCGTATACCAGCTGGTGCGACGGCAGCGCCAGCACCGGTTCCGGATTGCCACTGCCGAACGGTCCGGCCCGGTTCAGTGTTGCCACCAGTTGTGGCGTCACCGCGCGCGCGCTGACCGCGCCATCGATGAACAGCTCGTTTTCATGCCGCGAATTGACCACATCCTGCGCCAGCGCGCTTTCCATGAAGGCGCGGAATTCCGCCAGTCTCTCCTTGCGCAGCGTCACCCCCGCCGCCATGGCGTGGCCGCCGCCCTTGATCAGCAGCCGGTCTTTCACCGCCTGACGCACCGCCTTGCCGAGATCGACCCCGGAAATCGAGCGACCGGAACCTGTGCCGATGCCGCCCGGTTCCAGCGCGATGGCGAAGGCGGGACGCGAGAACTTCTCCTTCAGCCGCGACGCCACCAGGCCGACCACGCCGGGATGCCAGCCCTCCGACGCCGTGACAATCACTGCGCCCTTGTCTTCAAGTCCGAGCGACGCCAGCGCTTCGGCTTCCGCCTGCGCTTCGGCCATCTGCTCGATGACGCGGCGTTCGGTGTTCAACCGGTCGAGCTCGGCGGCGATCCGTGCCGCTTCGGAGATATCGCCCTCAAGCAACAGCCGCACGCCGAGATCGGCACGCCCGATCCGGCCGCCGGCGTTGATGCGCGGCCCGAGCATGAAGCCGAGATGCCAGGCCTCCGGCGGACCGTTAAGCCGCGACACATCCATCAGCGCGGTATGGCCGACATGGTCACGGCGGCGCATCGCAATCAGGCCCTTGGCGACGAACGCGCGGTTGAGCCCGATCAAGGGGGCCACATCGGCCACCGTGCCGAGCGCCACATGATGCAGCATGCCCATGAGATCCGGCTCCGGCATCCCGCTGCTCCAGAATCCGCGCTTCCGCAGCTCGCGGTTGACCGCAACAAGCGTCACCAGCACCAGGCCGACCGCGGCGAGATGACCGAGACCCGAAAGGTCGTCGGGCCGGTTCGGATTCACCAAGGCGTCGACCTCGGGCAATTCGTCGCCGCATTGATGGTGGTCGATCACGACCACCGACAACCCCAGCGCCCGCGCTTCGGCCAGCGGCTCGAGGCTGGTGGTGCCGCAATCCACCGTAACCAGCAGGCTGGCTCCCCTGCCCGCGAGCATGCGGATGGCTTCGACATTGGGCCCGTAGCCTTCGAAAATCCGGTCGGGAATGTGAATCAGGGGATCAAGCCCGCAATGGCGCAGATGCCATGCCAGCAGCGCCGCCGAGGTCGCGCCGTCGACATCGTAGTCGCCGAAGATCGCGACCTGTTCGTGCCGCATGGCCGCATCCGCGATGCGCTTCGCCGCCGCTTCCATCTGCGTCACGGTGCAGGGATCGGGCATCAATTTGCGGATGGTCGGGTCGAGGAAGTCCTCGACCGCGTCGATCTCGACGCCTCGCCCGGCCAGCACCCGCGCCAGCATTTCCGGCAGCTGATGGCGTTGCGCGATCGCCAGCGCCCGCGCCGCACCGCGGGCATCGAGCCGGTCGCGCCACAGCTTGCCGGTCGCCGAATGCGACACGCCAAGAAAGGCCGGCGGCGCCTCGACCGGCAAGGCAGATAGGCTAAGCGTCATGATGCCTGCAGCAGATAGGCAAGCGAGCCCGCAGCGCAATGATTCGCGTCCCACCGATGCGACTTATACCCATCATCCCCCGGGAATTGCGGCTAGCACCCCATCCGGTCGGCGATCCCGCCAAAATCCCTGGCAACGATGTCCCAATCGCCCTTGGCCTCGAAATCGTATTTCTGCAACGGGCCATACTCAGTCGGACGGGCCACGAAGGCGGTCTTCAGGCCGAGTTTCTGCGCGGCCTTCAAATCATGGTTGTGGGCGGCCACCATCATGACCTGTTCGGGCGGCAGGCACAGCAGCCGCGCGGCGCCGAGATAGGTTTCGGGGTCGGGTTTGTAGTGCTCAAACAGTTCCGCCGACATCACGAGATCCCAGGGCAGGCCGGCGAATTTGGCCATGTTGGTCAACAGCGCGACATTGCCGTTCGACAGCGGGCTGATGATGTATTTCGTCTTCAGCCGGGTCAGCCCGGCCACGCTGTCCGGCCAGGCGTGAAGCCGATGCCAGCCTTTGGTAAGGTAATCGAGATCGGCATCGTTCAGTCCCGCGATCGAAAGCTGCCCGACCAGCTTTTCCAGCGACCGCCGATGCAGCGTGTCCAGGATCACATAGCCCTGCTCCGGATGCTTTCTCACCTCGTCCATCGAGGCGGCATAGACCGCCCGCCAGCCATCGACCAGCGCGGTCCAGTCCGCCCTGATGCCACGCTGCTCGCCCCATACGGTGAAATCGTTGATCAGGCTGGTGCGCCAGTCGACCACGGTGCCGAATACGTCGAACACCAGTGCCTTCACCGCCGAAATATCAGACATGCTCACTCCCGCTGTTGTTCTTGCATCGCCCCAGCTCGGCAATTTCCGGCTCCGCCATCGAATCGGCGCTCCGCAACGACAATCTGTTGGTTCAAAGCAGCTTGCGGTACTGCATAAAACCCGAATCCTCCGCGACCTGATCGTAGAGCATGCGGGCCTGGGCATTGCCGGTTTGCGTCAGCCAATGCACCCGGCTGGCGCCGGCTTCCCTGGCCTTGTCATAGACGGATTCGATCAGCGCCCGCGCGAGCCCGAGGCCGCGCGCAGTCTCGGCGACAAACAGATCCTGCAGGTAGCAGTAATTGCCTGGCGTCCAGCTTGAGCGATGAAACAGGTACTGCACGATGCCGGTCAACTTGCCGTCGACATAGGCGCCGAGCAGGAACATCGGCTCGTCCGGATCGTGAAACCGCTGCCAGGCGACATCGCTGGCGCCGGGCGTCAGCGTCGCCTGGTAAAAAGCGAGATAGCCCTCCCACAATGGCTGCCATGCCGCGCGCTCATCGCTGCCGACCGGCCGGATGACGACATTGCCAGCCATCTCACAAGCCCCTCAATCGAGGTGGAATTTTTCCAGTTGCCGATGCTCGGCCTTGATGTAGCGCACGGTGCCGGTGACCGAGCGCATCACCACGGTTTCGGTCTGGATGACATTCTTGCGGAACTTGACACCGGACAGCAGCGAGCCGTCGGTGACGCCGGTTGCCGCGAACAGGCAGTCGCCCTTGGCCATGTCCTCGATGCCGTAGATGAAGTGAGGGTCGGTGACGCCCATCTTGCGGGCGCGCTCCCGCTTCTCGTCGGTGTCGAGAATCAGCCGGCACTGCATCTGGCCGCCGATGCAACGCAGCGCCACTGCCGCCAGCACCCCTTCGGGAGCGCCGCCGGTGCCGATATACATATCGACCCCGGTATTGTCGGGATCGGCGCAATGGATCACGCCTGCGACGTCGCCATCGGTGATGAGGCGTACCGCGGCCCCGGTGCCGCGCACGCCGTTGATGATATCGGCGTGACGCGGCCGGTCCAGCACCAGCACCGTGATCGCGGAGGTATCCACCCCCTTGGCCTTGGCCAGGCGGCGAACATTGTCAGCGGGCGACGCATCGAGCTCGACCACGCCCTTGGCGTAGCCGGGACCAACCGCGATCTTCTGCATATACACATCGGGAGCATGCAACAGCGTGCCGCCGTCCGCCATCGCCATGGTCGCAATCGAGCCCGGCATGTTCTTGGCGCACAGCGTGGTGCCCTCCAGCGGATCGACGGCAATATCGACCTGCGGGCCGGCATTGATCCCGACCTTCTCGCCGATGAACAGCATCGGCGCCTCGTCGCGTTCGCCCTCGCCGATCACGACCGTGCCCTCGATCGGCAGCTTGTTGAGTTCGCGGCGCATCGCGTCGACCGCGGCCTGGTCGGCGGCCTTCTCGTTGCCGTGGCCGCGCAGCCTGGCCGCCGACACCGCCGCGCGTTCCGTCACCCGCACGATCTCAAGGGTGAGAATGCGCTCCAGCAAGAGCTGCGGCGGCACGGAGATATGGGTCGACATCGGCTTACTCCTTAAGAGTTTTGCGGCGGCGATTGCGGCCCGCCTTCAATAGTTTCGCGCATCGTTCGTTCGGACCGCGCGTCAGTTTTTTTCAATTCGTATCACCTGCGGCCGGCCGCGGATCACCTTGTCGCGCTGCACTGCCTGCAACGCCCGATATACCGCATCCTCGCTGGTTGCATAAGTGATCAGAATGACCGGCACCGGCAAAGCTTTGCCGTTCGCCCCGGCTGCGTCAACGCCGTCGCGATGGCGCTGCACAATCGATTCGATGGAGATCTTCTGCTCCGCCAGCCGGGTGGCGATGGTTGCGGCAGTGCCTGCCAGATCGCGCGCCATCAGGCGGATGTAGTAGCCGCCTTCATGGCGCTCCATCGGCGCCTGCCTGGTCGCGCGCAACCGCGCCACCGGGCGCCCAAACGGCATCGCGCGGATGCCGCGCGCGACATCGGCAATGTCCGCGAGCACGGCCGACGCCGTCGCCGCGCCCCCCGCGCCCGGACCGACCAGCGTGATCGGAGGGATGCCCTCGCCGTCGATGGTTACGGCATTGGTGACGCCCATCACCTGCGCGATCGAGGATGATTTCGGCACCATGGTCGGATGCACCCGCTGTTCCACGCCCTTGGCGGTCCGCACCGCTACCCCCAGGAGCTTGACGCGATAACCGAGTTCCGCCGCCGCGCGCAGGTCTTCGGGTGCGATCGAGGAGATGCCTTCGACGTAGACCGCGCTCTGCGCGACCTTGGTGCCGAAGGCTAGGCTGGCAAGAATCGCAAGCTTTTGCGCGGTGTCGTGGCCGTCGACGTCGAACGACGGGTTGGCCTCGGCATAGCCAAGGCGCTGCGCATCCTTCAGGCACTCGGTAAACGACAGGCCTTCCTGCTCCATCCGGGTCAGGATGTAATTGCAGGTGCCGTTGAGGATACCGTAGACCCGATTGATGCCGGTACCGGCAAGACCCTCGCGCAACGTCTTGATGACCGGGATCGCCGCGCCTACCGCCGCCTCGAAATTTAGCGCGCCGCCATGCTTCTCGGCCGCCCTCGCCAACCGCAATCCGTGTTTGGCGATCAGCGCCTTGTTGGCGGTGACCACCGACTTGCCGGATTTCAGCGCCGCCTCGATCGCCGACAGCGCCGGGTCGCCGGAGCCGCCCATCAATTCGACAAAGCAATCGATGCCGGGGTCGTTGGCGAGATCCATCGCGTTTCTGGCCCAGGTGATGCCGTGCAGATCCAGACCGCGCTTCTTCACCTTCGAACGCGCGGTAACGGCGACGACCCGCACGCTGCGGCCGCAGCGCACCGACAACGTCCGGCCCTGGCTCTCGATGAGGCGGACGACGGCGGCGCCAACGGTGCCGAGCCCCGCAATACCCACTTTCAGGGGTGCGACCATGACGCAAAAACCTGCCGGAGAGCATTAGAACTAGGCACGATCTGACCCGAAAACCGCCGCCATCGACCAGCCGAAGCCGGCGGATCCGCCATTCGGAATCATGCCTATCGCCGGTTGGCGAGAGGAACCACGTTGTGCAACGTTTCAATGCCGCTTTCAAGGAAGCGGCGCACGCCGCGGGCGGCCTGGCGGATCCGTTGCTCGTTTTCCACCATGGCAATACGGACATAACCCTCGCCATGCTCGCCGAAAGCGACCCCGGGCGACACCACGACGCCGGATTTCTCGACCATCAGGGTGGCGAACTGCATGCTGCCGACGCCGCGGAAGGCCTCCGGCAGAGGCGCCCAGGCAAACATCGACGCCGCCGGCGGCGGAATCTCCCATCCCGCCCGCCCGAACGACTCCACCAGCGCATCCCGGCGCTTGCGGTAGGTATCCCGCATTTCGCGGATGCAATCCTCCGGGCCGTTCAGCGCGGCGGTCGCAGCCACCTGGATCGGCGTGAACGCGCCGTAGTCGAGATAGGATTTGACCCGCGCCAGAGCGGCGATGATCCGCTCGTTGCCGACGGCAAATCCCATGCGCCAGCCGGCCATCGAAAACGTCTTCGACATCGAGGTGAATTCCACCGTCACGTCGATTGCGCCGGGCACCTGCAGCACCGAGGGCGGCGGCTGGTCGTCGTCGAAATAGACCTCGGCATAAGCCAGATCCGACAGAATGAAGATCTCGTGCTTCTTGGCGAACGCCACCAGATCCCGGTAGAAATCCAGGCTCGCGACATAGGCGGTCGGATTGGAGGGATAGCAGACCACGATGGCCAGCGGCTTCGGGATCGAATGGATGATCGCGCGCTCGACCGCCTCGAAGAACTGCGGGGTCGGCTCTGACGGTACCGAGCGGATCACCCCGCCGGCCATCAGAAACCCGAAGGCATGAATCGGGTAGCTCGGATTGGGACAGAGCACCACGTCGCCAGGCGCCGTGATGGCCTGGGCCACATTGGCAAACCCCTCCTTCGAGCCGAGCGTCGCAACGATCTGGGTATCCGGGTTGAGTTTGACGCCGAACCGCCGGCCGTAGTAGGCCGCCTGCGCCTTGCGCAACCCGGTAATTCCGCGTGAGGCGGAGTAGCGGTCGGTGCGCGGTTTGCCCAGCGTTTCCTTGAGTTTTTCGATGACATGGGGCGGCGTCGGCAGATCCGGATTGCCCATGCCGAGATCGATGATATCGGCGCCGGCATTGCGTGCTGCCGCCTTGGCCCGGTTGACCTGCTCGAAGACGTAAGGTGGCAGACGACGAATGCGGTAAAACTCTTCCATGGATCCTTGCTCCGGCTACCGGTCAGGGCAGATTCGACGACGGCCTGGGCGCGCGAAGCGCGGTGCTTCGTGCAAAAATCGCGCTCAATCAAGTGGTTAGAGCGAATTCACGCGCGCATTCGGGGTCGCCGTCCCGACACAGCGGTTGAATTGTAGTTCTTTTACCATGGACGTCCTGCCGCGCCAGTGTCCGCCGTCGGCTCACTTCGTGGTCTGGTCCTGGGCGGCCCGGTCTTTGGCGGCCTGGTCCTTGGCCGCCGCCGCTGACGCCTGACGGTCGCGGGCGGCCAGCAGTTCGGCCTTGATCTTGGCGCGCTCGTCCGGCGTTATGACGGCGTCATCGCGGTTCGGCGGCAGATCCTCTACCGGAAGGTAGCCATCAGCTTGCTTTGGACGCCCTGGCGCGTCCGCCGGCGTGCCGATCAGGGGCAATTCCGCGATCGAGGTCGCGCAGCCGCCAAGCGCAAGCGCCGACATCAGCAGCGCCCCGCAAGCAAGTGCCCGCTTTTTTCGATCCACCGACATGCGTTCCGCGGTCCCCTTTCCATCATGAACTTCGCAGCCAGCCGACGCTTATCTCATCCGCCACGATGCGGCGCCAAAGCATTGGAGCCGGAAACGATTAAAACCGGAACAATAAATTCGACCGGTCAGGCTTCAATATGACAGGACCAGGAATTTATCGCAGTGCAACACGCCCAATATCAGGATTAACTTCCCCGCGCCATCTTCGATCGAGCGCGGTGACGAAACCGGAATGAACCTATAGTGTCGGACCATGAGCGACGTAACGACCGAGACCCAGCCTTCAAAGAAGTTCGACCCCGAAGCCTTCGCGATGAACCTCGCGCGGGCCATGGAGAACAGCGGCCAGGCGCTGGCCGCCTATCTCAAGCCACGCGACAATGGTGAGCTCAAGGACAAGCCGCCGAACGAACTCGCCGAGGTGATCAAGACTTTGACCACCGTAGCAGAATATTGGCTGTCGGACAAAGAACGGGCGGCACAATTGCAGGTCACGCTGGGCAAGGCCTATCTCGATCTGTGGAGCTCGTCGATGCGCCGTCTGGCCGGCGAACCGGCGGAACCGGCGATCGCGCCCTCGCCGCGCGACAGACGATTCAGCGACCCCGAGTGGAAATCCAATCAGTTCTTTGAGTTCCTGATGCAGGCCTATCTGCTCACGACGAAATGGGCCCATGATCTGGTGCGCAACGCCGACGGCCTCGATCCGCACACCCGCAAGAAGGCCGAGTTCTACGTGCAGCAGATCAGCAATGCGCTGGCGCCGTCGAATTTCGTGCTTACCAACCCGGAAGTGTTGCGCGAGACGCTGATGTCCAACGGCGACAACCTGGTGCGCGGCATGAAGATGCTGGCCGAGGATATCGAGGCCGGACGCGGCACCCTGCGCATCCGGCAATCCGACCCCTCGAATCTCGATGTCGGCGTCAACATGGCGACGACCCCGGGCAAGGTGATCTTCCAGAACGAGCTGATGCAGCTGATCCAGTACGCGCCGGCGACCGAAACCGTGCTGCGCACGCCGCTATTGATCGTGCCGCCATGGATCAACAAATTCTACATTCTCGACCTCAAGCCTGAAAAGTCCTTCATCAAGTGGTGCGTCGATCAGGGCCTTACCGTATTCGTGATTTCCTGGGTCAATCCCGATAGGAGTCTCGGCGGCAAGACCTTCGAAGACTACATGAAGGAGGGACCGCTGGCAGCGATGGACGCCATCGAACGGGCCACCGGCGAGTTGAAGGTCCACACCATGGGCTACTGCGTCGGCGGCACCCTGCTTGCCTCGACGCTGGCCTGGCTGGCAGAGAAACGGCGCGTGCGCGTGACCTCGGCGACCTTCCTGGCGGCGCAGGTCGATTTCAGTCATGCCGGAGATCTACTGGTGTTCGTCGACGAGGGCCAGATATCGGCGCTGGAGCGCGACATGCAGGCATCGGGCGTGCTCGAAGGCAGTAAGATGGCGATGGCCTTCAACATGCTGCGCTCGAACGATCTGATCTGGTCCTATGTCGTCAGCAATTACCTGAAGGGACAACCGCCCTCATCGTTCGACCTGCTGCACTGGAATTCGGACGCGACCCGGATGCCGGCGGCCAACCATTCCTATTACCTGCGCAACTGCTATCTGGAGAACCGGCTTTCCGCCGGCACCATGGTGCTGGACAACACCCTGCTCGACCTTTCGAAGGTGAAGGTGCCGATCTACAATCTGGCCACCCGCGAGGATCACATCGCGCCGGCGGATTCGGTGCTTTACGGCTCGCAATTTTTCGGCGGCCCGGTGAGATACGTGTTGTCCGGGTCCGGACATATCGCCGGCGTGGTCAACCCGCCGGCATCAGGCAAATATCAGTTCTGGACCAACGACGATATCCGCGACGTGACCCTCGAGGATTGGCTCAGGGGTGCCCGGGAACACAAGGGATCGTGGTGGCCCGACTGGCGCGCCTGGCTTGGCGGCATCGACGCCGAAGAAGTGCCGGCGCGCCCGGTCGGCACCGAGGCGATGCCTGCCATCGAAGACGCGCCCGGCAGCTACGTCCGGGTTCGCGCGTAGCGCGGCGATCGGCATTTGAATATAACGGGCAGTCCCGCGGGGACGCGATTCGACATTGAATTAGGGGAGTGCCGATGACGCGCGAATTGTTCTGGCTTTCGCTGACGGTCATCCTGACCGGCCTGTTGTGGATACCGTATGTGCTCAACCGCTGTCAGGTGCGCGGCCTCGGCGGCGCGATGGCCAATCCGTCACGCGGCGACAAGCCGCATGCGGAATGGGCCACCCGCCTGATGTTCGCGCACGACAATGCGGTCGAGAACCTCGTCATCTTCGCTCCGTTGGTGCTGATCCTCAACGCCATCGACTATTCGAGCAAATGGACCGTGCTGGCCTGTGCGGTGTATTTCTGGGCCCGCGTCGCGCATCTGATCGTCTATACGCTCGGCCTGCCCGTGTTCAGGACGCTGGCCTTCACCGTCGGCTTCCTCGCCCAGGCGGTACTGGCGCTGGCGATTTTCGGGATCGTTTGAGCAGGGCGCGCGCGGCTCATCCCCTCGCCGCGATGCGCCGCGAGATTCGGCGGTGAAACCGAAGTCTTCTAAAATAGGTGCTTTGCCAGCTGCTGAAACATGAACCTGTTGCCGGCCGCCGAATAGTGGTCGTCGCCGACAATGAAAAGATGCTCATACCAGTGGCTGTCGGCTTCCGCCGCGGCAACGCATCCAGACCGTGCATGGCGACACCAATCCGCTGTTTTACGCGCTGCTCAGCCGGTTCAAGGCGCGGACCGGCTGTCCGGTGCTTGTCAACACCAGCTTCAATGTTCGCGGCGAACCGATCGTCTGCACGCCTGAAGACGCCTTCCGTTGCTTCATGGGCAACGAACTCGACATGCTCGTGGTCGGCAACTGCGTGCTGGAGAAGGCCGGCCAGGATCCCGGCCTCAAGAACGATTACAGCCTGTCGTTGGATGCGGATTGACGGCTAGGCATCAGCAAAGCCCAGCATCAGACGCATGTTCTGTATTGCAGCGCCTGAGGCGCCTTTGCCCAGATTGTCGAGACGCGCGACCAGAACCGCCTGAGGGTATTGGTGGCTCGCAAACACATAAAGTTCAAGCATGTTGGTCTGGTTGAGCGCCTCGGGTTCGATGCGACCGTTCCTTGCAGCCGCGTTGTCGAGCGGCTGCACCGAGACATAGGTGCTGCCGGCATAACGCTTGGCCAACGCGGCATGCAGGTCGGCGCCATCGGGCTTGCCCGGAAGCGTGTCGAGATGCAGAGGGACCGAGACCAGCATGCCCTGCCGGTAGTTGCCGACCGACGGTACAAAGATCGGCCGGCGCACGAGATTCGAGTAAAGCTGCGTTTCCGGCAAATGCTTGTGCTCGAAGCCAAGGCCATACAGTTCGAAGGCTGGCGCCGTGCCGGCTTCGAAACTTGCGATCAAGGACTTGCCGCCTCCGGAATAGCCGCTCACCGCATTGATGGTGATCGGGTAGTCCGGCGGCACTATTCCGGCGTCCACCAGCGGTCGCAGCAGCGACACCGCGCCGGTCGGATAGCAGCCGGGGTTTGAGACTTTCCGTGCCGCCCGGATCTTGTTCGCCTGATCCGGCGCCAGTTCCGGGAAACCGTAGGTCCAGTCGGCGGCGACGCGAAACGCCGTCGAGGCGTCAAGCACCTTGGGCGCTGCGGCACCGATGCTGTCAATCAGCGCGACGGTTTCACGCGCGGCTTCATCCGGCAAGCAAAGGATGACGATATCCACTTCCTCCATCAACGCGCGCTTGGCCCCTGCATCCTTGCGACTTTCCTCGGCAATGCTCCTGAGCGCGACGTCGTTCTGCGAGTTGAGGCGCTCGCGAATTTCGAGACCGGTCGTTCCCGCCGCACCGTCAACAAACACCGTGGGCCGGACGGAGGCGCCGGCGGTAAGGGATTGGCCTTTCGGCTGCCTGGTGTCGGAGAGGGTCATGGCGCGTTCCTTCTATCGCTGGATATAAGCACGGCTTCCGATGATCTGTAGTCCAACTGCGGCCGCAGCGCGACCATCCGCTTTCCAATCGTTTGCGCGGCTTCGTCATCCTGCTGCAACATTGCGGCGGCGATCGCCGCGTAGTCGGCGTCGGATTTGTGCTGGTTCAGCTTGAGGCTGCCCTCGACGTCCTCAACCGTCATCACCAGACCTACAATCGCTTGCTTCATCGCTTCCAGTCGCCCTGCCGTCATCTTTGACGACAGCCAGGGTGGTTTCGGCGCCAGCCAGTTCTCGAATTTGGCGCTGAGCGCATCGAGATGCGGACCGATTTCGCTGTCGGACAATCTGCGCACGGGGCCGGTGAGATGCACTGCCTGATAAAGCCAGGTCGGCACCTGGTCCGCCGATGCGTACCAGTCGGGAGAAACATAGGCATCGGCGCCGCTCACCGTCATCAGCCAGCAGGACTTGCCGTCCGCTAGTCCGGCCAGCGCATTGCCGCGGGCGACGTGAAATGCCGCCTGCGGGGTCCCGTCATCGGCATAGCCGAGACAAAATGGCAGCGACGAAGCGATCGGCCGGGCGCCATCCCAGGCGCAGACCGTGCCGAATCCGCGTGCCTGCGCGAAGCCGAGGCTCGCGGCGCGATCGGTCTTGAACATCGGAGGCGTATACATTTCAAACTCCCGCTTGGCATAGGAGCCGTCGTATCGGATCGCGCTGCAGGGAAAGGAAGATGCCGCGGGACCGGATCCGGCGGCAGAGGCGACGACCTTTAAACGCCGAGTTCCGCCCGCACCGCTGAGGTACGGCGGCGGCGAACAAAGACAATGGTCGCGGCGTTGATCATGGACGCGGCTATAGGGCCGCGCCCGGTTTTCGTCAAGATTCTAGATCGCCGGATTCCAGGGCGCCGGTATCACCCGGTAGCCGCTGCCGTCCTTTTCGACGTGGCCGAGACCCGGGAACGGATAGTGGAAGCCCTGCACCTGAAGCTTCTCGGCCACCACCATGTCGTAGACCCTGCGGCGTGTCTTCTCGGCGACGTCGCCGTCCTGATCGAAGAACGCATGCCAGCCAGGATTGGTCGCGAACGGATTCGGATTATTGGTCACGTCCGACTGGATGAACACCTTGCCCGATCCCGACGACAGCACATAGGAGGTGTGGCCCGGCGTATGGCCGACGGATTCGACCGCGAGCAGTCCCGGCGCCACCTCCCTCCCCCACTCGTAGGGCGTGACCTTCTTTTTGAGACCGGCCTCGAAGATGTTGCGGTTGTTCTTGAACAGGCTCTGCATGCGGCCGGCCGGGGCGCGGCTCATCTCGCCGTCGTCCATCCAGAATTTCCATTCGGTGGCGGGCACCAGCACCTCGGCGTTCGGAAATGCAGGACTGCCGTCGGCCGCGAGCAGGCCGTTGACGTGATCGGTATGGAAGTGCGAGATCACCACCATGTCGACCGCCTTGGGATCGAGGCCGGCGGCAGCCATGTTGGCGGTGAACTGGCCGTTGGCCCCCTTGCTGTTGACGTTGGCCACCGCGCCGTTGCCGGTGTCGACCACGACGAGCTTGCCGCCGGTATTGATCACCAGCGGCGCGAAATAGATCGTGAACATGTCGCGCGGCAGGAAAGCCTTCTCCAAAGCGGCATTGACCTCTTCCTTTTTGGCATTGGTGATGAAGGAGTCTTCCAGCGGGAAGGTAAATCGGCCGTCGGAGACCACGGTGACCTGGATGTCACCGACCTTGTAGCGGTAGAAGCCCGGGGCCTGCTTGTCGGCAACCGGTGCGGCCGCCCCCGCCGGCATCGACGGCAGGAACGGTGTGGCCGAGATCGCGGCGGCCCCGGCGAGCGCATGACGTCGTGTCAGTTTCATGCTGGTATCCTCCAATGAGATGCGTTTTGCGGGCGTTGCGCGCCCCGCTTCTGCGGCTTCTTGTGCGGCCACTGTTACCAGCGTTTTTGTCACTTCGAAATAACAAGGATGCGATTGCGGCGCCGCCTCGAGCAGGCCACCCCGCTTCGACGGCTTATTCCAGACCGGCCGGTCAGACCGTGCGCCAAAGCCATTCGGCGAACAGGCCGATCACGTCGCCGAACAGCAGAAGCGCAGCCGACCAGACCAGAGCGGAGACGAAATTGGCGACCTGGAAGCGCCAATAGTGCATCTCGAAGATTCCGGCGGCGAGCGGTACCGAGGCCCGCAATGGACCGAAAAATCGGCCGATGAATATGCTGGGAACACCCCAGTTTTTCACGAAGGCCTCGCCGCGCGGCAGGATTTCCGGATAACGCGACAGCGGCCACATCTGCGCGACGTGTTCCTTGTATTTAAAGCCGAACCAGTAGGAGATCCAGTCGCCGAGGGCTGCCCCGATCCCGCCGGCGATCCAGACCGGCCAGAAGCTGATGCCGCTGGCCCCGATCAGTGCGCCGATTGCGACCAGCGCGCCCCAGGCCGGGATCAGCAGCGAGATGAAGGCGAGCGATTCCCCGAACGCCAGCAGCAACACGATCGGAGCCGCCCAGGCCCCGTGGTCGCGCACGAAGTCGGCCAGCGCGCGCGCAAAATCTTCCATACCCGATCGCCCTTCCGCGGCCCCCTTCGAGGCTTCGAATCTTGTCATGTTCGTTCCGGCGAGAGGTAAGCCAGCCGCTTCCGTGACATCAAGTCACAAAGCCGGGGATGCTGCGTGAGGCTATCCCCACATCATCGGCGGTCTGCTGCCGTCACATTTGCAGCCCAACCATGGCATAGTCAGGGAAACGATTCGTGGCGCCGCGCCGCGCGAACACATAAAGAATCATGCCCAAGCCATTGAAATCAAATACTAAACCAAAGGCACCGAGCGACCTGTTCGGGGTCAACGAGCCGAAGGCCCGCGCCTCGCTCAAGGTCGCATCGCGCGCCCTGAGCGCCGAGGCCGGCTACACCGCCGCCGACATCGAGGTGCTCGAGGGCCTCGAGCCGGTGCGCCGCCGGCCCGGCATGTATATCGGGGGCACAGACGAAAAGGCGCTGCATCATCTGTTCGCCGAAGTCATCGACAATGCCATGGACGAGGCCCTGGCGGGACACGCCTCCTTCATCGAAGTCGAACTCGGCGCCGACGGCTTCCTCACCGTTACCGATAACGGCCGCGGCATTCCGGTCGATCCGCACCCGAAGTTTCCGAAAAAATCCGCGCTGGAAGTCATCATGTGCACGCTGCATTCCGGCGGCAAATTCGACTCCAAGGTCTACGAGACGTCGGGCGGCCTGCACGGCGTCGGCGTGTCGGTGGTCAACGCGCTGTCCTCGCGGCTCGAGGTCGAAGTCGCCCGCAGCCAGAAACTCTATCGCATGACTTTCGAGCGCGGCCACCCCAAGGGCAAGCTCGAGGACCTCGGCAAGGTCAACAACCGCCGCGGCACCAGGATCCGCTTTCGGCCCGACACTGAGATTTTCGGCGCCAAGGCCGCCTTCAAGCCGCAGCGGCTGTTCAAGATGGCCCGCTCCAAGGCCTACCTGTTCGGCGGCGTCGAGATCCGCTGGCGCTGCGATCCGGAATTGCTGAAGGGTCTTGACGATGTGCCGGCCGAGGACACCTTTCACTTCGCCGGTGGATTGAAGGACTATCTCGCCGCCGCCGTTCATGCCGACACCCTGGTGCATCCGGATATATTTTCCGGCAGATCCGGCCGTGTCGGCGCCCACGGCGCCTGCGAATGGGCGGTGGCCTGGACCGCGGACGCCGACGGGTTTCTGTCCTCCTATTGCAACACGGTGCCGACCGCCGACGGCGGCACCCACGAATCCGGCATGCGCAGCGCGCTGCTGCGCGGACTGAAGGATCACGCCGAACGCGTCGGACAGGGCAAGCGTGCCGCCAGCATCGTCTCCGAAGACGTGATGGTAGGCGCCGCGGTCATGCTGTCGGTGTTCGTGCGCGAACCGGAATTCCAGGGCCAGACCAAGGATCGCCTGGCCACCGCGGAAGCGCAGCGCATTGTCGAGCAGGCCATCAAGGACCCGTTCGACCACTGGCTGTCCGGCAATCCGGTCCAGGCCAACAAGCTGCTGGAATTCGTGGTCGAGCGCGCCGACGAGCGGCTGCGCCGCCGCCAGGAAAAGGAAATTTCGCGCAAGACCGCGGTGCGCAAGCTGCGCCTGCCCGGCAAGCTCGCCGACTGCACCAACACCGCGTCCGAAGGCTCGGAGCTGTTCATCGTCGAGGGCGACAGCGCCGGCGGCAGCGCCAAACAGGCGCGCGACCGCAAGACCCAGGCCATCCTGCCGCTGCGCGGCAAGATCCTCAACGTCGCCTCTGCGACTAAGGACAAGCTCACCGCCAACGCCCAACTCGCCGACCTGATGCAGGCGATCGGCTGCGGCATCGGTCCCCATTATCGCGAAGAGGATCTGCGCTACTCGCGCATCATCATCATGACCGACGCCGACGTCGACGGCGCCCATATCGCCTCGCTGCTGATCACGTTCTTCTACCGGCAGACGCCGCGGCTGATCGACGAGGGCCATCTCTATCTGGCGGTGCCGCCGCTCTACCGCCTCACCCACGGCAGCAAGACGGTCTACGCCCGCGACGAGGCCCACAAGAACGAACTGCTGAAGAGCGAATTCAACGCCAACGCCAAGGTCGATGTCGGCCGCTTCAAGGGTCTCGGTGAAATGATGCCGGCGCAGTTGAAGGAAACCACCATGGACCCGGCCAAGCGCACCATGCTGCGCGTGGTGCTGTTGGCCGACGACCGCGAGGGCACCGCCGATTCTGTCGAGCGGTTGATGGGTACCAAGGCCGAAGCGCGGTTTGCATTCATTTCCGACAAGGCCGAGTTCGCCCGCGACGATTTGCTCGACGTATAGGCTCGGCGCCGTGGCTTCCGGCAGCGGCCGCCGGGGCCTTGCCGGCTCCGCATTGCTGAGTCGGCCGCAAAATAGCCGTCTACGGGCCACACGTCGGCAAAACCTGCTCCAGGCTAGGGGATGATCGCGGTTCTATGCACTGGACCAAGCTGCCCGCATCGCATCCAAGTCATTGAAACTATTATATTTAAACTCTGTCCCACGCTCGCCCTCGGGCCACATCGGTAAATTCGAGGTACAACCGTTTTCCGCTAGGTGTGCCTACCCGGCAACAGCATTTTGCGCAGAAGCGGGTATAAATGTGGCCAGTGGTTTCGAGATTCGGGTCGCCCTGTCCCTTATCTCCGTGATGCGATCGGGCGAGAACGCCCAACGAGGAATTGAAGATGAAAAAATTATTGCTCGCCCTGACCGCGGTCGCAGCCTTCACCGGATCGGCCGTCGCGGCGGATCTTCCGGCCCGCACCTACACCAAGGCCCCTGCCATGGTCCCGACACCGAGCTGGACCGGCTTCTACCTCTTTGGCGGTGGCGGCTACGGCTTGTGGGACGCCAACAACGCCTCGGTAGTCGTGCCCACCGGATTTGGCCTTTCCAACACTCAGAAGATGGGCGGTGACGGCTACTTCGGGACGGTCGGCGGCGGTTACGATTGGCAATTCAATGCGCCGGTATTCAATGCGGCCGCGGTTTTCGGCGTTTTCGCCGATGGGCAGTTCGGCAGCATCAGGGGAACCATCCAGGATCAGGCCTTCCTGCTTTCCGGCCGCGAAAGCGACCGCACCAATTGGGCCGTCGGCGCTCGCGTTGGTCTATTGGTCGCCCCGACTGTGCTCTCCTATGTCAATGGCGGCTACAGCGGCGCGAATTTCTCCGGTGCGACCTTGGCTAACAACTTCACCGGCACGGCGTTCTCGACCACCCCGTCTTTCACCCGCAACGGCTGGTTCGCTGGCGGCGGCGTCGAAAATCAGCTCAATCTGTTTGGTTCGAGCCCCGGCTGGTTCATGAAAACCGAATATCGTGTCGCCGAATACGGCAAGGCCACTCTGGCGGAATCGACCTTGGGTGGCGTGGTAACGCCGTTCGGGGTGACCTTCAGCCCGATCGTCCAGACGGTCAGCACCTCGCTGGTCTACCGCTTCAACTGGACCGGACCGGTGGTCGCGAAGTACTGATCTTCGCTTCCAGCTGTTAAGTTTACAAAGCCCCGGCATCGCCGGGGCTTTTTCGTGTCCTATTTTGCCGGAGCCGCGTAGTTTCGTCATGGCAGCTGTTGCCCTCGCTGAGTTCACGCCCCACTCTGGCCATCGTGGCACGCCTTGGCCGATAGCCGCCGGGGCATTGGCGAACGCCGGAGCATTGGCGGAGGCAAAATCATGCGCAAATGGCTTCTGATCGCGGGATCGCTCGCCATCGCCCTCGGGCTGCTCTGGATCGGCCAGGGCACCGGCGTGATCGCCTGGCCGCAGTCGAGCTTCATGATCAGCCAGATACAATGGGCCTGGTACGGCGCCGCGCTGGCCGCTTGCGGCCTGGTCCTGGTCTGGCAGGGCAAGCGCTGATCGGGCAGGCTCCAGCTCAATCTCCTGCGTCCGGATGACAGCAACGACAGCGCAACCGATAGCCTTTCGTCAAAGTCCGCCAAGCCTCCGCCCCGGAATTTTCCCGTGGCTTCTCTGTCGGGCTAATTCGGCCCGCCGGCAGACGCAGGCGACTGCACATGTTCAGGACGCACGCCAAGCGCGACGAAGCGCGCGGTGATGCCCTGCAGCCATGGCAGCGCATTGATGACGCGCGCCAGCAGCGGAACCCGGAGCGGTCGGTCGCCCGGCTTGAGCGCGGCGCTGACGACATTATTCTGAACCAGGACCTGCATAGCCTGCGTCATTCGCACCGGAAATTCCCGGCGGCGCCGAACCGCATCGAGCTGCCGTTCGGGCGGACAGCCATCGGCCAGCCTGGCCGCCAGTAAGTTGGCGGTGGCGACCGCATCCTGCACCGCCAGGTTGACGCCGACGCCGCCGATCGGCGACATCGCGTGCGCGGCGTCGCCGATACAGAGCAGCCCGGGCAGCGTCCAGCGCCGCAACCGGTTGATCGCCACCGTGAGCAGCTTCACATCGTCCCACGTCTTCACATCGGAGATCCCGGATTTCAGGATCGGCGCCATGCCGACGACATCGTCGCGGAACGCATCCAGCCCGCGCACCTTCACCGCATCGTATTTTCCCTTGCCGATCACATAGGCGCATTGCCAGTAATCGCCGCGATCGAACGTCACCAGCATCTTGCCGGCCTCTAGGCGGGCAAACAGGTTTTCGGTCTCGTCCGGATGTCGGCCGGCGCGAAACCACAGCACGTCCATCGGCGCGCCGATTTCCTCGACCGCGAGATCGGCGCGCTGGCGCACCAGCGAATGCCGGCCGTCACAGCCGACAGTCAGATCAGCGCGGATTTCGACCGGTCCCTGCGGCGTATCGGTCCGCACGCCCGCCACCGCATCGCCCGACCAGATCAGATCAGTCGCTTCCGCATTCATCATGACCTTGAGCGACGCAAACCCGGCGGCGCTGTCGCGCAGGAAATTGAGAAAATCCCATTGCGGCATGAAGGCAATGAACGGGTATTTTGCCTTGAGCCGGCTGAGGTCCGCGATACGGATCGACGTGCCGCCGAATTCGCCGTCCATCTTCTGCAAGCGCTGGTGCGGAATCTTCAGAAACCCGTCGATCAGGCCGAGTTCGTCCATCACCTGCAGCGTCGAGGGATGCACGGTATCGCCGCGAAAATCCCGAAAAAAGTCGGCGTGCTTCTCCAGTACCACTGTCTCGATGCCGGCCCGGCCCAGCAGATAGCCCAGCATCATGCCGGCCGGACCGCCGCCGACGATGCAGCATCGCGTATCGATCCGGCGCTGCGACGGCCGTTCTGGAGTAAAACCCGCGTCCATGATCTGGCTCCTTTTATCGGCCGCCCAGCGCCGGAAAATCCCGATCTCCAGTCGACGATGCAAGATTCATAAGACTACACGCCATCGGCAATGGCGCTGGGGCCCTGAGATCAGGGTAGCATTTTCAAGACCGCCGTCCGGAACCGCGCTTTCGATGCGCACCTGCCGGATCCGAACGACCGCCAATGGATCATCGTGATTTTCCTGTGCCATTCCCCGCCTTGCATGCGCCATCGACCGACGCTCATGCGCTGGCTCCTGCCGTCGGCGGCACCGCCACGCCGCCGGTTCAATGCTGCGCCATCTGCCGTAGTTCCAGTTCCGGCTCGGGGGAGCAGCTTCAGCAGTATCGCATATGGCGCCAGCGGCGAGTTGCCGGGCGGCCAGCGTAACGACCGGCGCCAGCGGAGGACAAAAATCGTCAGTCGGCGCAGGAATCACCGCTGCTTGCCGACGCCGGCACCTAGCTTCCGTCCATGGATTGTGGGCCGCGGTCGCCTGCCGGCGGTCGCGGCCCGGGGCAAGCCGAAGGCAACAGCCCGCATCATCAGGACGATTTGCAAAAACATTAAGCTTTTTCGGTGCTTCCGGGACCTGCTCCATTGACTTCCGCCAATTCGCCCCTATGTTCCGCCTCGACGCGGCCCGGTATCGAAACGCGATACCTTGGTAAGCCGCCTGTCTGCGTATCCGAAAATCCCGTGCAAATCTGCGTGCCGTTCCGGGGTTGAGCGCGACAGCTTTTTCTGAGATTCCAAGCGGCGGTATCTACCAGAGGCTCAATGTCTTTTTCCCATCTCGGTTTGTCCGACAAGGTGCTCGCCGCCGTTGCGGCCACCGGCTACACCACCCCTACTCCCATCCAGGAACAGGCGATTCCCCATGTTCTGGCCCGCCGAGACGTTCTCGGCATCGCCCAGACCGGCACCGGCAAGACCGCGGCCTTCGTCCTTCCCATGCTGACCATGCTGGAAAAGGGCCGCGCCCGAGCCCGCATGCCGCGCACCCTGATCCTCGAGCCGACGCGCGAACTCGCCGCCCAGGTCAAGGAAAGCTTCGACAAATACGGCGCCGGCCAGAAACTCAACGTCGCGCTCCTGATTGGCGGGGTCTCTTTCGGCGACCAGGACACCAAACTGACGCGCGGCGTCGACGTGCTGATTGCGACGCCTGGCCGGTTGCTCGACCATACCGAGCGCGGCGGGCTGTTGCTCACCGGGGTTGAGCTTCTGGTGATCGATGAAGCCGACCGCATGCTCGACATGGGTTTCATTCCGGATATTGAGCGCATCTGCAAGATGATCCCCTTCACCCGGCAAACGCTGTTCTTCACCGCGACGATGCCGGCCGAAATCCGCCGCATCACCGAAACCTTCCTGCACAATCCCGAGAAGATCGAGGTTTCCAGGCCCGCGACGACAGCGGTGGGGGTATCCCAGTTTCAGGTCGCGGTCGGCCGCGAACCGCATGAGAAGCGCGAGACGCTGCGCCGGCTGCTGCACGATGCCAAGGATCTGCAGAATGCGATCATCTTCTGCAACCGCAAGCGCGAAGTGGCGCTACTCTACAAATCGCTGCAGAAGCACGGCTTCAGCGTCGGCGCCCTGCACGGCGACATGGACCAGTCGGCCCGCACGGCCGCGCTTGATCAATTCCGCAAGGGCGAGATTCCGCTGCTGGTGGCTTCCGACGTCGCCGCCCGCGGCCTCGACATTCCCGCCACCAGCCATGTCTTCAATTTCGATGTACCGCATCATGCCGACGACTATGTCCACAGGATCGGTCGCACCGGCCGCGCCGGCCGCGCCGGCACCGCGATCTCGATCGTCACGCCGCTCGATCAGAAATCGATGGTCGCGATCGAAAAGCTGATCGGGCAAACCATTCCCCGCATCGACAGCGGTGTCGAGCCGCGAACGGTCGACGGCGCCGCGGCGCCGTCCAGCGGCGAACCCGAGGCGTCGCGCCATTCGCGCGGCCGCGAAGCCAGCAGGGAAAGCACACGGGAAGGTTCCCACGAGGGCCGCAAGCCGCGCCGAGAGCGCGGCCCGCGGCGCGGAGGTGGTGGCGGTCGCGCTCCCGAGCCGCAGGCGCCTGTGGCTGCCTTCACGCCGCCGGTTCCCGCTCCGGCCTCGCGCACGCCTTCGATTGGGCGCGCCGAAGCGCCGCAGGCTCCCCGCGATCCGGCTTCCGAGCCCGCCGATCACTCGCATCTGCCGGCGTTCCTGTTGCGACCTGTTCGCGCCAGGGTCTGACTTCACCGGTGCCGAAATATCACGGCGCCGGTCCGGCAGGTTGGCGCGGACCCCCCGTTTACCGGTCGTTCATTCTCCTCCATTAACTTGATCGCGATATTTTTAAGTATTGCGGTTGAGACGACGGGCAGGATGCCCGCGAGTCTGGGGACATGATCAGTGATCAAGTTGCTCGATGAACATGAACGCACGATGGCGTTCGCCGAGGTAGCGCTTGGCCAGATCAAATCGCTCCGGCAAACCGCTGTCCCCCGCAATTATGAAATCTGGTACGTCTATGCGACCGGCTACAACTCGCCGCTCAACAAGATCATCAACGAAACACTGGCACGCAACGGCAGGCTGACCGAGGCCGATCTCGAGCAGATCTACGAAACCTATCTTTCGCAGATCAAGACCACCGACCGCATCGACAAGGTCGGCGCGCGCGTGATCGGGGAAATCGACGACGTCATGACCCTGATCAGCGACGCCCTTGGCATGTCGGCGAGCTACGACGACAGCCTGTCGGGCGCCAGCAAGAAACTCTCGGCCGCGCGAAACCGGGATCAGGTCAAGGCGATCGTCGAGGGCCTGGTCAAGTCGACCCGAGAGATGCGCGAAACCAACAAGGCGCTCGAAGACCGGCTCACGCTGTCGAAATCGGAGATCAGCAATCTGCAGCAGAGCCTGGAGGCAATCAGGGCCGAAAGCCTGACCGATCCCCTCACCGGCCTCGGCAACCGCAAATATTTCGATCGTTCGATCGATGCCGCGGTGCAGAATGCCCTCGCGAACGGCGATCCGCTCTCGCTCCTGATGTTCGACATCGATCACTTCAAGTCATTCAACGACTCCTACGGCCACCTCACCGGCGACCAGGTGCTGCGGCTGGTAGGCATGTCGCTCAAGCAGACCATCAAGGGCCAGGACATCACTGCGCGCTACGGCGGCGAGGAATTCGCGGTGGTGCTGCCCAACACCGCACTGCGCCAGGCGCTGACGGTCGCCGATCACATCCGCCGCGCGGTCATGGCCAAGGAATTGAAGAAAAAATCCACCGGCGAAATTCTCGGCCGGGTTACGATCTCGGTCGGCGTTTCCATGCTCAAGCCTGGCGACGATACCGACTCGCTGATCGAACGCGCCGACGCCTGCCTTTATGCGGCCAAGCGAAACGGCCGCAACCGCGTCATCTGCGAGGTAGACCCGGAATACGCCGCCGAGACCCACAGCCAGGTGGCGTGAAGCGCAACACAGCTACACCGGCGAGCGCCTGGCGACGACGACCCGTGGCTTGGCTTTGCTGGTTGTCTTCTTCGCCCTTGGTGCCTCTTTGGCTTTTTTGGCCCGTGCCGCCTTGGCCTCGGCAGGCTTGACCTTGGAACGCTTGGGGGCCTTCGAGGGCTTGCGCAGCGCCCCGCGCTGCGCCGCCGCCAGTGCCGCCCTCGCCCAGCCGGCCAACTCCTCCGGATCGTCAAACAGCCGCGCCGGCAATTGCCAGTAGGAGCCAACCGTGACGGTCTTGTCCCGGGTCTGGTACTGAAACGGTTTTGAGCCTTCCGCCTCGAACTGCGGAATGCTTTGCTCGTCGGCGCGGAAATAAAGTCCGGCGCTCAGCGCCATGGCGAAGTTGGTGCCGTCAGCGGAAATCCCGAAGCCCGAAAACATCGGGCGGATCGTCACCGGGCCGAAATCGGAAAACAGGTCGATCAGGAAATCGCGGTCCATGGCGGCGGCGAGAAATGCGGTTGTTGCGGTGAAACCGTTGCCCCGGATGCCAGGCTCTGCGGCGCGTTACGGGGCGGGGCCGGGGCACCTTTGTATTCCGTCGGCCCTGGCGGTACGGCATGCAGCACGCTGCGCCGGGTCCCGGGCACGATACTAACCGTCGATCTTGGCAGCGGTCAGCTGCACCGATTCGCCGCAACCGCAGGCACCGGTCTGGTTCGGATTGTTGAAGATGAACTGGGCCGACATCTTGTCGGCCTTGTAGTCCATCTCGGTGCCAAGCAGGAACAGCACGGCCTTGGGATCGACCAAGATCTTCACCCCCTTGTCCTCGACGACTTCGTCGGTGGGGCGGACATCGTGGGCATATTCGACCGTATAGGATTGGCCGGCGCAGCCGCCATTCTTGATCCCGACCCGCAAGCCGACGATTTCGGAATCGGCACGTTTTGTGAGTTCGGCAATCCGCAGCGCCGCGGCTTCGGTCAGTTTCATGACCTGCGGGCGGGGTCGCGGCTTCGGCTTCGAAGCCGGCATCGGAGAGGCAGATGTCATATCCGTCATGTGGTCAATCCCCGCGGCAAATCAATGCCGGCCAATTTCCGTGAGCAAGTTAAGTCCCAATCCACTAACGCATCACCACATATTCAGTACGAGGCGCGCCTCGTCGGTCATCCGGTCCGGCGTCCACGCCGGATCCCAGACCAGATTGACATTGACCACGCCGACGCCGGGAACGCTGGCGACCGCGTTCTCGACCATGGTGGGCAATTCCCCGGCCGCCGGACAGTTCGGCGTCGTCAGCGTCATCTCGACGTCGACGGTGCGGTCGTCCTTGATGTCGACCTTGTAGATCAGGCCGAGCTCATAGATATCGGCGGGGATTTCCGGATCGAATACCGTCTTCAGCGCGGCGACAATCTCGGTCCCCAACCGCTCGGTTTCCTCCGGCGGCAGCGCCGAATGGGTTTGCATGTTGCTGGTCTTGGCTTCGATGGTATCGGTCATGAGAATAATTCCCGCGCCTTGATCAGCGCCTGCACCAGATGGTCGACTTCGTCCCTGGTATTATACATCGCGAACGAGGCCCGGCAGGTGGCCGTCACATTGAACCGCTCTAAAAGCGGCATCACGCAATGGGTACCGGCGCGCACCGCGATGCCCTGGCGGTCGATCACGGTGGCGACATCGTGGGGATGCGCGCCCTTCATCTCGAAGGAGATCACCGGTCCCTTGGCTTTCGCATTGCCGATCAGGCGCAGCGAATTGATTTCGCGCAAGCGTGCCTCGGCATAGTTCAACAGGTCATGCTCGTGTGCGGCGATACGCTGCTTGCCGATCGAATTGACGTAATCGATCGCAGCCCCCAGCCCCACCGCCTCGACGATCGCCGGCGTCCCCGCTTCGAATTTGTGCGGGGGATCGCCATAGGTGACCCAGTCCCGCGCGACCTCGCGGATCATCTCGCCGCCGCCATTGTATGGCCGCATCGCCACCAGATGCGCGTGCTTGGCGTAAAGCACGCCGATGCCGGTAGGCCCATACAGTTTGTGGCCGGTGAAGACGTAGAAATCGCAGTCGATATCCCTGACATCGATCGCCAGATGGACGGCGGCCTGGCTGCCGTCGACCAGCACCGGGATGCCGCGGGCATGCGCGAGCCTCACCACGTCCTTGACCGGCACCAAAGTGCCGAGCGCATTCGACATCTGCGTGATCGCGACCAGTTTGGTGCGATCGGTCAGCAGCTTTTCGAATTCGTCGATCAGGAAGTTGCCGTCGTCGTCGACATCGGCCCATTTGATGACGGCCCCGTGCCGCTCCCTGAGGAAATGCCAGGGCACGATATTGGAATGGTGCTCCATGATCGAGAGCACGATTTCGTCGCCGGCCTTGATGTTCGGCTCGCCCCAGGACGATGCCACAAGGTTGATCGCCTCGGTGGCGTTGCGGGTGAAGATGATTTCTTCAGTGCGCCCGGCGTTGAGAAATGCCGCAACCTTGGCGCGGCCCCCTTCATAGGCTTCGGTCGCCGCATTGGCGAGGTAATGCAGCCCGCGATGCACGTTGGCGTATTCGCTCCTGTAGGCCTCGGTCATTCGATCGAGCACGGCATTCGGCTTTTGCGCCGACGCGGCGTTATCGAGATAGACCAGTGGCTTGCCATAGACCTTGAGCGCCAGGGCGGGAAAATCTTCCCGCACCCTGGCGACGTCGTAGGAGCCGTTCAGAACTGCCGGATGCATGGTCATCCCCGTGCCGCCAGCCAGCGCTCGGCGGCGGATATTGCCAGTTCGCGCAACGCGTCGCTGGCGATCTGCTCGATCGCCTCGCCGACGAACGCCTGGATCAAAAGCGCCTGGGCCTGCTTTTCGGACAGGCCGCGCGCCCGCAGATAGAACAACAGGCTGTCGTCGAGCGCGCCGGTGGTCGCGCCATGGCCGCAGGTGACGTCGTCGGCGAAAATCTCCAGTTCCGGCTTGTTGTCGGCCTCGGCCTCATCAGACAACAGCAGCGCCCGCGTCATCATCTTGGCATCGGTCTTTTGCGCCTTGGGCCTGACGATGATGCGGCCCTGAAACACCGAATGTCCGCGGTCGTCGACGACAGCGCGAAAAATTTCCCGGCTGGCGCAGTTGGGCACCGCATGATCGAGAAACAGCGTGCTGTCGGCGTGCTGGCGGCCGTTGAGCAGATTGACGCCATTGGTCTCGACCCGGGAGTCCTCTCCGGCGAATGCAATGACCGCCTGATAGCGGCTGACATGCGACCCACTGGTCATCCCGAACGTATTGAAATGGGCCTTGGCGCCCAGCCTCACGACCGAGGAGGAAATGTTGAAGGCCTCGCGGCCGTCTTCGACCAGTCGCACATGGTCGAGCCGCGCGCCGTCGCCGATGCCAAGCAGCAGCGAATCATGGACCTGATAGGCCTTGGCGCCCTCGGCCGCGATATAGCTCTCGACCAGCGTCGCGCTGGCAGCGTCGCCCAGCCGCAGCATCGAGCGGGTGAACATCGCCGCGGGCGTTGCACCGCCGGCAATATGGACGACGTGCAGGGGCCGGGTGAGTGCGGCACCGTCGGCAACCTCGATCACCAGACCATCGGTCATCATCGCGCTGTTGAGTGCCACCATGGCGTCCGAGTTGTCCGGCACCGGCAATTGGACATGGAGCGCGGCATCGCCTGTTTCCAGCACCTCGCGCAGTGTGCGGATGCCAAGCCCCTGTTCCGGATCAGCCAGCTCGGACAGCGTCGGCGCAAATACCCCGTCGACCAGCACCAGCCGGCGCGCGCCCTCGATGGCATGGAGTTTCAAGGCCGCGCCGGCGCGCGCCAGCGCCGTGGCATCGGGCGCTGCCGCCAGCGGCAGCACCTCGCGCATCAGCATGCGCAGATCGGTGTATTTCCAGTCCTCCATCCGCCGGTGCGGCAGTCCGGCGCGCTGGTAGGCGTCGAACGCCTGCTGACGCGCGGCCGCGACCTCAGCGGTACCCGGCAGCCTGGCACGTGCCACCGCGAAGGCGTCGCTCGGCGCGTGCCCGGTCTCGGACTTGGCTTCGGCTCTGGTCAGGGCAACGTTCATTGCAAAATCCGTCTTGCGGCTCACGCCGCGTCTTCGAACTGGGCATAGCCGGAAGCCTCGAGCTCCAGCGCCAGTTCCTTGCCGCCGCTTTTGACCACCCGCCCTTTCGACATCACATGTACGACGTCGGGCACGATGTAGTTCAATAGCCGCTGATAATGCGTGATCACCACCATCGCCCGGTCCGGCGAGCGCAGCGCATTGACGCCGTCAGCGGCAACCCGCAGCGCATCAATGTCGAGACCGGAATCCATCTCGTCGAGGATGCACAGGCTCGGCTCGAACAGCGCCATCTGCAGAATCTCGTTGCGCTTCTTCTCGCCGCCGGAAAATCCGACATTGACGCCGCGGCGCAGCATGTCCTGGGGAATGTTGAGGGAGGCGGCGACACTGCGCACCTTCTTGAGAAAGTCCGGCGTCGAGAACTCGCTCTCGCCGCGCGCCTTGCGCTGCGCGTTCAGCGCAGTGCGCAGGAATGTCATGGTCGCAACTCCGGGGATCTCGACCGGATACTGAAACGCCAGGAACACGCCCTTGGCGGAACGCTGATCCGGCGCCATTGCGAGCAGGTCCTCGCCATTGAACAGGATCTCGCCGCCTGTGACTTCATAGCCCGGTTTGCCGGCGATGACATGGCTCAGCGTCGATTTGCCGGAGCCGTTAGGACCCATGATCGCGTGCACTTCGCCCTTGTTCACGGTCAGCGAAAGCCCGTGGAGAATCTCACGTTCCTCGACCCTAACCTGCAGATCTTTGACTTGGAGCAATGCGGTCATTCGTTTTCCCGATAATCTCAATAATGGGCTCTTCAGCCCCATGCACCGTCAGTTTTCCAAGCGCATACAAACAGAAAGACGATCGTCGAAACGGCAACGACAACCATCGGCGGCGGAAAGATCGATGAGGTTTTCTCCCGCCGTATCATTGCCAAAACGCAGATCAAAACCACCGAAGCAAACGGGGCAACGAGTGGTGTATCCTTCCC
>Ga0302202_10001263_pt1 | contig 31369 bp, 30 predicted proteins | sample II_Bog_N3_3_FD_194579 | JGI IMG/M metagenome (GOLD analysis project Ga0302202, IMG submission 194579) | Peat permafrost microbial communities from Stordalen Mire near Abisko, Sweden - II_Bog_N3_3 | ecosystem: Environmental > Terrestrial > Soil > Wetlands > Peat | place: Sweden: Abisko...
GCGCCCTTGTAGTCGGGGCCGACTGCGGCGCAGCCGGCAAGCACGGCGATCGCCAGCGCGAGAGGAGTGGAACGCAAGGACATCATGGAATCCGGATCAATGGGCTTCGCTGGGCGCCGGCGCCGGCGCCGGGCCGGCCTTGGGCGTCTTGAGCAGCAACGCCAGGGGAATGCACAGCAGCATCGCCACGCCCAGCACGTAGAAGGTCTCGGAGAAGGTCATCACGCTGGCCTGCTGCCGGATCTGCAGCGCGATCTCCTTGAGCGCCTGCAGTTTCGCCAGGGCGACGTCGCCCATCTGCGAGAGATGGCTGGCGGTGCTCGCGGCCACGCGCGCCTGCACCAGCGTCGAGTTCGCGTCGACCGCCTCGCCGAGGCGACTGGCGTGCAGGCTGTTGCGGCGATCGATGAAGGTGCCGATCACGGCCAGGCCCACCGACCCGCCCAGGTTGCGGGCCATGTTGTAGATGCCGGCCGCGTCGCCCGACTGCTCGCGGGTGACCGCGGCCATCGACGCCTGGTTCAGCGGGAACATGCACAGCATCTGGCCCACGCCGCGCAACAGCTGCGAGGCCCAGAAGTCGTGCCCGACGCTCTGCGCGGTGAGATGGATGTCCAGCATGCAGCTGAACGCGAAGCACAGCAGGCCCAGGATCACGAGGACGCGGAAGTCGACACGCCCGAGCAGGCGCGGCAGCACGGGCATCATGAGGAAGGCCGGCACGCCGGACAACAGCATGATCGAACCCGACTGCTCCGCGTTGTAGCCCGAGATCAGCGACAGGAACTGCGGCACGAGATACGCCACGCCGTACAGGCCCGCGCCCACCGTGAACACGATGAAGATCACGCTCGCGTAGCTCTTGTTGCGCAGCAGGCTGAGGCGCAGGATGGGCTTGGCCGCCACGCGCTGCGACAAGGCCACCAGGGCCATGCCGATGGCCGAGACGATGCTCAGGGTGACGATCATGCCGGACTCGAACCAGCGCTCGCGCTGCCCTTCCTCCAGCACCACGGTGAGCGTCGACAGCCCCATCGCGAGGCCCGAGATGCCCAGCCAGTCGGCGCCCGCCAGCTCGCCCAGGTGCACGCGCTCGCGCGGCAGCCCCAGCAGCAGCAGCGTGAGCAGCATCGCGCAGACCGGCACGTTGATGAAGAAGCACCAGCGCCAGCTGGCGTTCTCGGTCAGCCACCCGCCCACCACCGGACCCAGCAGCGGGCCGAGCAGCACGATGAGCCCGAACAGCGTCATGCCGATCGGCAGCTGGTGGCGCGGCAGGCGCGTGCGGATGATGGTCTGCGCCGTGGGGATCATCGCCCCGCCGGTGAAGCCCTGCCCGATGCGCGCCAGCACCAGCACCGCCAGGCTCTGCGACAGCCCGCACAACACCGAGAAGGCCGTGAACAGCGCCGCGTTGGCGACCAGGAAGTTGCGCAGCCCGAACACGCGCGTGAGCCACGCGGCGAGCGGGATCATCACGATCTCCGACATCAGGTAGCCGGTGGAGATCCACGTGCCCTCGGTGCCGTTGGCGCCGACGGCGCCCTGGATCTGCGGCAGCGCGGAGTTGGTGATCGAGATGTCCAGCGTGGCCATCAGCGCGCCGAGCGCGCCCGCGGCCACGGCGATCCAGACCGCGGCGTTCGCGTCGGCCTCGGCGGCCGGGGCGTGCACCGGCGCGGCCGCGTCAGCCATGGCGGGCATCCGGCGCGGAGGCCGGCGCCACGACACGGCCATCGCCCCGCGTGTCGACTTCGACCGTCACCGAGAGACCGGGCAGCAGCCGCTCGCGCAGCGCCACATCGGCCTGCACGCGGATGCGCACGGGCACGCGCTGCACGATCTTCGTGAAGTTGCCGGTGGCGTTCTCGGAGGGCAACAGCGCGAACTGGGCGCCCGTGCCCGGCGAGAAGCTGTCGACGCTGCCCTGCAGGTCGGCGTCGGGGAGCGCGTCCACGTGCAGCGCCGCGGGCTGGCCTGCACGCATGCGTGCGATCTGCGTCTCCTTGAAGTTGGCCACCAGGTAGATGTCCTGCGTCGGCACCACCGTCATGAGGCGCGTTCCCGGCTGCACCAGCTGGCCGACCTGCACCGTGCTGTCGCCCACCCGGCCGTCGATGGCCGCGCGCACCACGGTGTCGTTGACGTCGAGGTGGTTCTGGCGCAGCGTGGCCTCGGCGGCCTTGACCTGCGCGCGCGACTGCGCCGCCTGCGCCTGGCTGGCCTTCAGCTGCCCCTGCACCGCGTCCACGGCGGCCTGGCTCGCGGCGAGGTTCGCCGCGGCCTGGTCGCGCGACGTGCGCAGGTCGCTCAGGTGTTCGTCGGTGGTGGCGCCGGTGACGGCCAGGGGTTCATAGCGCACGTACGCGTCGCGGGCGTGCGCGAGGTTGATCCTGGACAGGTCCGCTTGCGCGCGCGCCTGGGCCAGCTGCGCCTGCTGCTGCAGCGTGTCGGCCTGCACGCGCTCGATGTCGGCGAGGCGGCCATCGATGGCGGCCTGGGACTGGTCGAGCGCGGCCTGGTACTGGCGCTGGTCCAGGCGCACGAGCGGATCGCCGCGCTTCACGCGCTGGTTCGCCACGACATAGACATCGGTCACGTAGCCCCCGACCTTGGGCGCCACGGTGACGCCGTCCGCCTTCAGGTAGGCGTCGTCCGTGCTTTCGATGAAGCGCCCGACGGTCCACCAGTGCAGGCCATAGGCCACCCCGGCGACGACCGCCACGACGGCCAGGGCGAGCAGCAGCGGACGGCGCCGCGAGGCCGTGGGAGCGGGCACAGGCGCGGCCGGACCGGCGGGAGACGAAGAAGACATGAGTTGGCCGGAGTCCCGGGTTAGAATTGTTCCGATCGGTAATTTTTTACGAACGGAACAATTCTGTCAACTGGTATATTTTCAAGGACTGCCCGACTTCCGTCCGGCAGCCGCTGAGTCATGACAGAACGCGCCTCGCACCCACCCCGACATCGCGCCGACGGCGGCTACGCGCGCGGCGAGGAGACGCGTCGGCGCATCATCGACGTGGCGCTGCGCCTGTTCGGGGAACGCGGCTACGAAGGCGCATCGACGCGCGACATCGCCGCCGCCGCCGGCGTCAACGCCCCGGCCCTGCAGTACTACTTCGACAACAAGGAAGGCGTCTATCGCGCCTGCGCGGAGGACATCGCGCAAGGCTGGGCGGCGCAGTTCGAGCCCGTGGTGGCGCGCGCGCAGGCGACGATGGACGACGCGGCCGCAGGCGCCGACCAGGTGTTCGACGCCTTCGGCGAGCTGCTGGGCGCGCTCGCCAACTACCAGCTGCTGCCCGACGACGCGGAGTACCGTCGCCTGTTCGTGCTGCACGAGCAGGTGGGACACGGTCCCGGCGTGCTGTTCGAGCTGCTCGATCGCGGCCTGCGCCCCAAGGTGGGCGAGCTGGCAGGCCTGCTGGTCGCCAGGTATTGCGGCAGGGCCGCGGACGACCCGATCCTGCGCATGCGCATCATGATGATGTTCGGCCAGGTGATGGTGTTCTCGCTCGGCCGCCGCTCGCTCATCTCCAAGCTGGGCTGGGAGCAGATGGGGCCGAAACAGGTGGCGATGATCAAGCAGGCGGCGCTCGAGCATTGCCGCGTGCTGATGGACAGCTGGCGCAGGGAGACGCCGGGGCTGTAGCTGCGTCCGAAGGCTTGAGCTGGTTTCGCCAGTCGGGCTTTGCAAAGCGACCGTGCGACCGCGCCGAGATCGTCAACAATGCCGGCAATGACAAAAAGTTACATCGTCACCGGAGTCGGTTGCAAGCGTCGCGAGGAGTCGTTCGTCGTGCCCGAGGGCGTCCAGATCATCTTCTATCGCACGCGAGCGCGTCCGCCGCGGATAGCCGCAGTGCAGACGCCCCTCGACGAACTGATGATCGCGGTCAAGCTGTTGTCCGCCAAGGCCGCGGGGCCGGGCGAGACGGTTTCCGCAGCCTACTGCTGGGAACGCGATGTCGAATCCCCTCCTTCGGGCGTCTACCGCCGCAGCACGGGCGCGCAGGTGATGGAACTGTCGAACACGAGCGCGCGCCAGCCGGTCGCGTTGGGCCACATCGCTCGCGAACTGGCCATGCACCGGGAAGGACGGCCGACGATCATCCACTGGCTCGTCGAGCCCGCCGATGCCGACCCCGCGCGGCAGGAGTGGCGGTTGCAGCATCCGCCACGGCTGGTCCACGGCGATGGGAACGAGTCCGCGCATGCGCCGTTCGACGAGTTGGCGAGAATGCTGGCCTCGGACGCGGCTCGGCAAGATGAGGCGGAACAGGCCGTTCCACCCGGGTGGGTCACGATCTCGCTTCGGTCGCGAACCTGAGACGAAGAACAGCCGGTCGCCGGCGAGCGGCTACTTCCTGACGCAGGCCGTCTCCGTCGCGGTGGCGATGCCCTTGGTGCTCGCGAAGCAGTCGAACGCCGACGTCGAATGGGCGGCGCGCCGACACGCCCCGGCTCGGACTTCCGCCTGCCGCCTCGTCGAACTCCGAGCCTTGATTTAGCATCTGGCGATGAGCACGAGTCCCACGATGCTGACAGCGTTGCCGCTGTTTCCGTTGCACACCACCCTGTTCCCCGGCGGCTCGCTGCCACTGCGCATCTTCGAGGTGCGTTACCTCGACATGATCGGCACCCGCCACAAGGCCGGCCAACCGTTCGGCGTGGTCTGCCTGAGCGAAGGGAGCGACACCCGCCGTCGAGCGAGCGGGACGACCGGCGGCCAGCCCGCTGGCGATGGCTTCGCGCACGAAGCGTTCCTTCCCTTCGGTACGCTCGCGCGCATCACGAACTTCGAGCGCCCGCAGCCGGGATTGATGATGATCTCGTGCGTCGGCTCGCAGCGTTTCCGCGTTGCCCGCAGTGAGCAGCTCAAGCACGGGCTGTGGGTCGCCGACGTGGAGCTGCTCGCCGACGACGCCGACGTGCCCGTGCCCGAAGACCTGAGCTACACACGCACGGCCCTGCAGGCGGTGGTCCGCGACATCGAACTGCGCATCGCGCAAAGCGGCGCCGATGCCTCCGCGCTGCCGCTGCTCAAGCCCTACCGTTGGGATGACTGCGGCTGGCTTGCCAACCGCTGGTGTGAGCTGTTGCCACTGGAACCGGAATTGAAGCAGCGTTTCATGTCGCTCGACAGCCCGGTTCTGCGGCTTGAACTGGTGGCCGACGCACTTGGCCAGATCGGGTTCGAGCGACCGGATTGATCAGCATCCACGACCAGGCCTTCCAGACCTGCGCCGGCGCGCTCGACGAGCGGCTATATTGCGAGTCGCCAACAGCGTCTGGAAGACAAATGCAATATCGTGAACTCGGCCGTACCGGGTGGAAGGTTTCCACCGTCAGCTTCGGCGCCTGGGCGATCGGGGGCTCATGGGGCCAGACCGATGACGCCGACGCCATGGCGACCCTGCACCGTGCGCTCGACCTGGGCGTCAACTTCTTCGACACCGCGGACGTCTACGGCGACGGCCGCAGCGAACGACTGATCGCCCGGCTGCGGACCGAGCGCAGCGAGCCTTTCTACGTGGCGACCAAGGCGGGCCGGCGGCTCGCGCCGCACGTCGCAGACGGCTACAACCGGACCAACCTGACCGCGTTCGTCGAGCGCAGTCTCGCCAACCTGAACGTCGAGGCGATAGACCTTCTGCAGTTGCATTGCCCACCCTCGCAGGTGTTCTACATGCCCGAGGTCTTCGGCATCCTCGATGACCTGGTGAACTCGGGCAAGCTCCGCCACTACGGCGTCAGCGTCGAGAAGGTCGAGGAGGCTCTGAAGGCGATCGAGTATCCCGGCGTGCAGTCGGTGCAGATTGTCTACAACCTCTTCCGCCAGCGCCCTGCAGAGTTGCTGTTTCGGGAGACGCTGTCGCGCCGCGTGGGTGTTCTTGCGCGGTTGCCGCTGTCGTCGGGCATGCTCACCGGGCGCCTGGTGGCGGAGACCGCGTTCGCGGCGGATGACCACCGCAATTTCAATCGCGATGGCGCGGCGTTCGACAAGGGCGAGACGTTTTCAGGGCTGGACTACGCCACCGGACTTGCAGCCGTGGATGAACTCCGGGCGTGGGTTCCGCCAACGCAGACCATGTCCCAGTTCGCTCTGCGCTGGATCTTGATGCACGAGGCCGTCACGTGCGCCATCCCGGGCGGCCGACGGCCAGCGCAGGTGGAAGAGAACATGCCCGCGGCCGACCTGCCTGCCCTGTCGGCCGACGCCATGGCAGCGGTCACCGACATCTACGCTCGCTTCGCACGCGACGAGGTGCACCACCGCTGGTGAGCAGGCGAACCCTGTCGGTGCGCGCGGCGCAGGTACTTGACCCGGCGCCCGGTTCGGCCGGCTCCAGCCGTTCGTGCATCGCATGACGAGTATGCTCACGCCCGTTGCCATTCGCAGAGATACGCGCCATGACGGAAGTTCGTTGGGGAATCCTGGGAGCCGCAAAGTTCGCGCGCGAGTTCATGGGGCCTGCGCTGACGCTGGCGCCGGGCGGGCACGTCGCGGCGCTGGCGACTTCGGATCCGGCCAAGGCTGAACCGTTCCGCGTCTTCGCCCCGGGGTTGCGGGTGCACGACAGCTTCGATGCCCTCCTCGCCGACCCGGGCATCGACGCCGTCTACATCCCGCTGCCCAACGCGCTCCACGTGGAATGGAGCCTGAAGGCCATGAAGGCGGGCAAGCATGTGCTGTGCGAAAAGCCGATGGCCATGCAAGCGGCGGACTTCGACCCGTTGATCGCCGCACGCGACGCCGCGGGGGTGCTGGCAGCCGAAGCCTTCATGATCGTCCACCACCCGCAATGGCAGCGCGCTCGCCAGTTGCTGGCCGACGGGGCGGTGGGGCGGCTGTGGCGCATCGACGCGGCGTTCTCGTTCAACAACCGGGACCCTGCCAACATCCGCAACCGCGCCGACATGGGCGGCGGCGGCCTGCGCGACATCGGCGTCTACGTCATGGGCGGCGCGCGCTTCGCCACCGGGCTGGAGGCCACCGATGTCAGGGCGCGCATCCAATGGGACGATGGGATCGACGCCTACGCCACGATCAGCGCGAAGTTCGGCGGCGCCGACTACAGCAGCTTCACCTCGATACGCATGCATCCGCGCCAGGAGGTCACCTTCCACGGCGACGCCGGCGTGCTGCGCCTGCCGGTGCCGTTCAACGCACGGGTCTTCGGCGAGGCACGGCTGGAACTGCACCGAGGCATGGAAACCAACATCGAGCGGTGGCCGGCCGTGAACCACTACGAGTTGCAGGCGGCGGCGTTCAACCGCGCGCTGACTGCGGGAGAAGCCTACCCGTGTCCCCTGGAGTTCTCGCGTGGGACTCAGGCGATGATGGACGAGGCGTTCGCAAGCGCGGCGTGAGCCGGGGCGGTGAATTCTGGCAGCTTCAGTCGCAGAACGTGAACTCCCCAACAAGAGGGGTCCATCGTTGCCTTCGCGAAGCTACGCTGAGCGGCTCTTGAACACGATGCCCCTCCTTCCGGTCTCCACTGCCACCCCCAACGCGCGCAACGCCGGCTTCGACGTGCTGCGCGGCTACATGACGCTGCTGGTGTTGTTTCACCATACCGCCATCACCTACGGGGCAATTGGCGGGTGGTACTACCATGAAGTGAAGCCCGCGGCCTCGCTCCCGGGCACGCTGCTGGTACTGTTCTGCACAACGAACCAAGCCTACTTCATGGGCTTGTTCTTTCTCATTGCGGGGTACTTCACGCCCTCGGCCATCGCTCGCAAGGGCTCATGGCACTATCTTGCCGACCGCGGCCTGCGTCTGGGCCTCCCTTTGCTCTTTTTTGCGGGGTTTCTGGGGCCCGTGACGATTGCATTGGCAGCGACGTCCCGAGATCAGCCCTTCGGCGCCACCTTGGTCCGGCTCTGGCATCGCCACATTTTCGAGAATGGGCCGCTCTGGTTTGCACAGGCGCTGTTGATTTTCGCGGCCGCCGCGGTCGTCTGCGTGCGCACATCTGCAGGTCTGCGCAAGCGCCCCGAAGCCCCGGCCGAGGCGCCTCTGCCGTGGCCATCGAACACGACGCTTGCGCTCGCTGCGGCGCTGACCGGGCTCGCGGCCGTCGTGCTGCGTCAGTTCTGGCCGGTCGGCGTCAACGCATGGGGCCTGCAACTCGGCTATTTCGCGAGTTATGTGGTGTTGTTCGCGTTCGGATGCATTGCTGCCGGTCCGCGCTGGCTTGAACAGGTGCCCTCTTCGCAGGCGCGCGTCTGGAAACGCGTCGCGACGCTCGCATTTCCTCTGTTGCCGGCCGCGTACTTCATCGCCAAGGCCGCGCCGATCCTCGCCGGCAGGCCGCTCGGCGTGATCTATGCGTTCTGGGAACCGTTGGTGGCCTGGGGCGTCATCCTGGTGCTGCTGCACCGCTTCACGAACGGTACGCGCCTGTTCGGCCCCATTCGGCAACGACTCGGACGGCGGGCCTATGCCATCTACATCATCCATCCGCCAATACTCGTCGCCATCGCGCTGGCATGGCGCCAGGTGGAGGCGCCGCAGCTCGTGAAATTCGCAGTCACGGGCTCGATGACCTGCTTCGCGTGCTACCTGCTCGCCGGTTTGCTCGTGCGCTTTCCCGGCGTGCGGCGCATCGTCTGAACTCACGGACCATCGTGATCGCACCAGGGTATTGGCCATGACCGACGATCGTGACGAGCTGCGCATCCTCGAAGACGGCATCGATGAACTCGCGAAACTGAATCTGGAGTTCTTTCGCGAAATCGCAAAAGGCAAGCACCCGGATGGCGTCGCACCCGTCTTGTGGGTTCACGTGATCCATGGGACCTGGGCCAACCCGGAAGAGTCGAAGGTCCGCCCCACATGGTCGGAGCCGGGTGGTTCGTTGGAGTTGGCCTTGCGAAAATGCGGCGACGCTGCCCTGTGGCAGAAAGTCCGCTTTGCAAGGACGCCAAACTGGTCCGGAACGAACTCCTTTGCAGCGCGGGCCACGGCGACTGCGCAACTGCGGGACTACTTCAAAGGCGTCCTGCTCGACAAGCAGACGACATTCGATCGACATGTCGTCATCGCGCACAGTCACGGTGGAAACGTTGCGGCCGATGCCCTGCGCAGCCTCGGGCCGCTGGCGGAGAACTTTTCGGGTCTGCTGACGCTGGGGACGCCGTTCGTGCAACGGGTTCGCAAGTGGGAGGAACAAGGCGAGGTGTCGTTTGACTCGATCACCGGAATCCATGCGCATGCGTTCGCCCTCTTCTTCGCGCTGACGCTGGCGTTCTGCTGGCTCGCGGATGGAAGGTACTGGCTGAGCGCGGCGACTACCGTCGTGGGAGCGATGCCGTGGATCCTCGCGAGATTTCAACGTTTCCTGGCCCTCGCTGGAGGGCTGAGCGCCGCGATTCCATTGACGGTTGTTCCGGTGTATTGGTGGGTCAGGCCGGTTTCTCTTGGCGGCCTGATGTCGTGCGCAGTGGGGGCGTTCGTTGTCGCCTTGTTCCTCGCGTCTCGGATGGCGATCATGCATTCGGTGCGCTTCCTCGGGTTCAACGACGGGGCCGCCGAGGACGATCTCCCGCCCCCGCTGAAAACTCCTCTGTTGGCGATTCGCGCGCCCGCCGACGAAGCGAGCTTGGCCATCTCTGCCGCGAGCGGTGCGGTATTCCTGAGCGAATCCTTGGGCGCCGTCGGGATCAAGGCGCTGCGTTCCGTGCCCGGGTGGATCTATGCCGTACTGGGTGCGGCGATGGTGATTTCCACCTGGTGTGCGCTCGTCTGGCCGGGCAACGGGTTCTGGAAGACTGCTGTCGCACTCAGCTGGTCGGTGCCCGTCGTCGTGCCGATGGTCGGGCTGATCGTCTCGTTGATCCTGAAGTTCGGGGCAACGTTGCTGATTGCCTTGGCCTGTGGGCCCGAAGCCCTCGAGGCGCCTGGCATCGTAAGAGTGTTTGCCGAGCCGCTGCCTCGGTCCGAAGACGCGCTCGGTGCGCCGTCAACGCTGCGGATGGTCTTTCCATCGTCTGGTGATCTTGCGGCCTTGAGGAAGGGTGGCACGCTTCGGCATTCGATCTACGAATATCCGTCGGTGCAGGCGTATATGGCGGATTGGATCTTGCGCCACGTCGTCCCGCCACACGAAGTCGCTGGCGGCTGACCACCCCAGGGCTTCGTCATGCATGGCTCAGGCCTCGGCGACCGCCGCAATCGAGATCCTGAGGCCAGGGACTCGCACTGGCAGCTTCGCGCCCTGCCGGGCGGGAGGATCGACGGGAAACCATTTCAGCCATTCCTCGTTCATGCCGGCGAAGTCGTCTTCCTCGGCAAGAATGACGGTGACACTGACAAGCTTGTCCAGCGAGCTGCCCGCCGCCTCGAGAATCGCTTCGATGTTCCTCAGACACTGCCGGGTCTGCTCCTGGATGCTGGATCCCACGAAAACGCCCGTGGCCGGGTCGGCAGGGGAAGTTCCCGACACGAAGACGAGTCCGGCTGCCCTGACCGCCTGGCTGTATGTCGCGGGCGGCTTGGCGGCTTTCGCCGAGAAGATGATCTGACGGGCCATGGCTTTCCTTCGCGGGTTGCATTTCGCTCCTGCCAAACCGCGCCTCATCGCACGCGCGTTCTTTGGCTTGCCGGGACAGCCTATAACCGGCTGCGCGGTTCGAGCTGAATACCCCTACGCGAGCCGCGATACATTCGATTCATATCCAGACGATGGAAGTCCACCGATGACCCCCATGAAGGTCCTGGCGATCGCGCTTGTGCTCGCCCTCACGCCGACATGCAAGGCGCAAACGACGCGGACGTCGATCTCCCCGAGCTTCGAGAGCACGGGCGCGGATCGGCAATCGGTGGAGGCCTTGCTGGATACCTACACGCGAGCCGTATCCACGAAGGACCAGGCGCTGTTCGAGACGCTTCTCCTCAACAAGGAGATCGCATTCTCGGACGCCAATTCGGCTGTCAAGAGCGATGGCGCCGCGGGCGGCACGAATCACTACGAGTCCTTTCGACGCGGCGTCTTCGACGGGCCGCCGTTCACGCAGGAGTTCCAGGACGTGCACATCACCCAGGATGGCCCGTTGGCCGCGGTGTCGCTCGTCTTCGTGAACTCCTCGTCCGAAGGGAAGAGCTGGGGCTGGAAGACTCTGCAACTGCTGAAGGTGGGGGGAAAGTGGAAGATCGCCAGCGAGTTCTACACCGGCCACGACTGAGTCAGGCCCGTCGCCGTCGGCTTCGCAGCGTCACGATCAGGCTGGCCGTTGAAGCGCAGCAGCCGGCCAGGACCTGCCGTTCGCCAACGGCGGCTCCAGGGTGTCAGTTGCAGCGACCATGAGCCGGACGGATGGGATGTTGACGTTCGGGCGCGACGAACCTATGGTGGCTACCGGCTTCGACTGGAAGCAGTCAACCGGGAACCATTCGCAGATGGCCAACGCACGCGTCCCTGGTGTTGTGGGAGATCCGTATCCGTCGTACGACCTGGACGACGGAACGCTGATTCGCGCGCAGTCACCGAGGCCGGGGCCTACCGGGCTGGTGCCGGTCCGGGCAAATGGTCCTGAGCAAGTGCTTCTGAGCCCTGCGTTCCAGGATACCGTCCAGGTCGCCAACAACATGGCCGCACCGATGACCTGGGACGCCTTCTGGCGCGCGGCCTACGGCAGCGCGGACAAGGTCTTGCAGGCGCAGGCGAACGAGTTGCTCAAGCGCGGCAACATCTCCCGCGCGGAGTTCGATGCGCTGGTGAAGGCGCGCAATGACCTCGTCATCGAGTTCCGCAGGCCCTTGAGCCCCTTCGGCAAGGCGTACTCGGAGATCCTGAAGTCCAGCTCCAGGTTGCCGCAACCGGGCGAGTTGCTGACCAGGAAGGGCAACATCGAAGCGGTGCTCGAAAGCGTTGGCAAGTCGCGCGCTTCCGTCAACCGACTTAGCATGGTCTTCCGTGTGGCGGGGCCGGCCCTCATCGTGCTCGACATCACGATCACGACCGTCGTCGTGATGAAGGCGCCTCCGGAACAACGTGGCCGGACGGCGGCGCGAGAATACACGGGTCTGGGCGCGGGCGTGGCGGGTGGCGCTGGCGGCGCCTGGGCGGGCTGCGCTACCCTGGCGACACTGGGCTCGCCGAGTCTGGTGGTGCCGGTCGTCGGGGAGGTGACCGAAGGCGGCTTGTGCCTTGTCGGCGGCATCCTGGGCGGAATCGGCGTCGGCTGGCTGAGCCGCGAAGCGGGAAAGAAGGCGGGTGAAGCGGTGTACGACTTCGTGACGACATTCCGATGGGAATGATCTCCAGTTATTTCGAACGCCTGACCGCGAGGCTCCAGGGACGGCGCCCCGGCCCGCCGACGCTCGCGGCCGATGCCGCAGGCCTGCGAATCGGCGATCATCTCCTGGTGTGGACCGAGGTGCGGCGCATGGAGGCGTACAAGCGCGATGCCTATGTCGGCGAATGCCTTTGCCTGGGGATTCTCGGCCCCGGCGATCGGGTGTTCGAGATCAGCGACGCCTCGCCCGGCTGGGAGGCCGCCGGCGAGGCAATCGAGCGGTTCCTGCCGGGTTCCCTGCCTCGTGCCGACTGGATGTTGCAGCTGATCGCCGCCACCCCGGGACGGTCCGTGGCAATCTATCCCCGGCCGAACGACGAACCACTCGGGCGGCATTGAAGCTGCAAGGAAAGACGTTTCCGTGGTGCCGAATTCGACGGATCAGAATTCGCCGAGAGGGTCGCGCCTTGTCAGTCCCACGGCGGTTCTGTGAGAGGCTGCCTGGCGCTGGCCTGACCTGGGATTCGGTCTCCGAGAAGCGAGCTGTCGGGCAACTTGCGGCCACAAGCGGCTGTTCGTCAATGACTCCTGTGGGGTTGCGCACTTTGACGGATGCCCGGTCGCCATCGATGGAGCAGGCGGCGGTCAATCAGCCGATCCCGTCAAGACATGTCGCCTCGAGTGGGCACGACTGACAGCCATGGCCCGACGGCCTTCAGTGATCCTTCGTGTCTGCCGGCGTGGGCACCGTGCCGGCATGGCGGTCCCAATGCTCGGCCAATTCCCGTACAACGGGACTGCCGACCAGGTAGGCCGCCTCGATCGCCTCATCGTAGCCGGCGTAGTTGCCCGTGGCCTCACTCTTGAGCAGCAGGTTGGCGCTCCCGCCTCGAGGGGGCCTGGTGAAGTCGCTGGCGCTGCGCAAGTCGAGCGCCCGCGCAGCGTCGACCTTGCCGGCCTGGGCCAGCATGGCAAGCGCCTGCAGGTAACTGGCGTCCTCTTCCGCTGAAGTGGCCAGGCGGCCCGTGCCCCTGGTCCAATACGACACCCATTGCTCGGCCCAGCGGGTCATGGACGCGCCGATCCAGAAGCGGTCGGCCGTCAGCGTGTCGCCGATGAGGACGAATGGGGGGCGTCGAGCGGCCGGCGCATCGGCATAGCCGGCTCGGGCGACCCGCAGCCTGGCGTCGTCGGGCAGGTGCACTCCTGCCGTCAGCTCGAAGGCCCAGCGCGTCAGCGCGGCGTTCAAGGTGAAGACCTGGACCCCGTTGCTCGAGACGGCCGGCGGCGTCGGCGATCCGAACGGGACCGCGCGGTCGTAGGGCACGATGCCTGTCGACCAGCCGCGCGGCATGTCGCGTGCGTCGATCTCGTAGGCGAGGTCGCCGTCGACCACGTGATTGGCCCAGGCGGCAGAGCCGACCGAGCCGATGGCCGGGTCGATTCCTCCGATGCCGGCCAGGATCCAATAGGAGCGAGTCAGGTCGAATCTCGGGTCCATCCCCAGGGCCATGATCGAGGCCGCGGCATGGGCCTTGCCGACGCCTGTGACGATCGCCAGGACATGGTCCTTGGGGTCGTAGCGGAGCGGATGGAAACCCTGAGGGAAGGCAATCGTCTCGGCGAGCGGATAACGCTCCACCCAGTTCTGCAGTTCACCTGCGCCGTCACCGGTGTCGGCGCCGACCTCGAACGTGGTGACCACCACCACGCGTACCTCCAGGGGCGCCGCGGCCGCGGCGGACTGCGCCGTGGCGGCACCGGTGCCGCCCAGGGTCAGTACCACGGCGAGCCAGGCGCTCGCGAAACGAAACTTCATCAGAACTTGGCCTTCAGGCTGACTTCGAGGCTACGCGGGGGATTGACCGTGATGAAGTCGTTGCCGTAGTAGGGCGCATCGTTGGTCAGGTTGCGCCGGTTGGTGACGTTGTAGACCGATGCCTTGACCTCGAACCGACGGAAGTCGTAGAAGGCCGAGGTGTTCAACGTGTACTGGCGCGGGATCGTCGGCGACTTGTAGTAGCCGCCATTGGCAACGATGGATGCGGGCACGTCTGCCGAGTTGTTCAGGTCGATCCAGCCCGACGTGGTGGTCTCCACGCGGCTGGTCACCTGCATGTTGGCCTGCACGCCCAGCCCGTCTTCGAACTTGTAGTTGGCGAGGACGTTGAACAGGTTCGAAGGCACGCCCGGATCCTTGAATTTCTGGCCGGCCACCCAGGTGATCTCGTTGCCGGCCCCGTCCACGTTCGCGCCCACTTGCGCGGGATAGTCGTAGAAGCCCTTCGCCTGGTCGAGAATGGTGCGCAGGTAGGAATAGCTCGCCGTCAGGAAGAAGCGCGGACTCGGCTGGTAGTTCAGCTCGGCTTCGATGCCACTGATGTGCGCGGCCGTCTTGGCCGTGCCTCCGGGGCCGCTCGGTTCAGTGCGTCCCTGCTTGAAAGCGGCCGTCGACAGGAACAGGCTCTTGTTCATGAGATCGAACTTGGCGCCGATCTCGGCCAGGCGCGAGATCTGGCGCAGCTGCGTCGAGTCCTCCACGCCGAACGTCGCGACGCCGCCATCCTGTGCATTCGGATCGACGTACTGGGCATAGTCGTACGTGAGGTACGTCGACGCCCACGGCGTCGGCTTGTAGACAGCGCTGGCGTTTCCGTTGCCCAGGATGTACCAGTGCGACGAATGGGTTTGCGCCACCCCTTCCAGCAGGCCATCTTCACCCCCCGTGTCGAACGGGTCCTTCTCGTTGAGCTTGACGAAGTCGGCGCGGGCGCCGTACAGGAAGTTCAACTGCGGCGACACCGTGATTCGATGTTCGGCGAAGAGGGCCACGTCCGCCAGGTCCGAATAGACCGAATCGTTGGGCGAATAGGCGTCGCGTGCCGGAAAGCCGTTGAGCACCTTGTTGAACGGCCCCGTGTAGTTGACGCCACTCAGCTGGGACGGTGGCAAGACCCACGTCGACGGACTGGCAGACAGGTCGTAGACGCTCACCACTTCGTCGAAGTAGTTCTGGATCGTGTTGACGTGGGCGAAGCGGAACGTGAAGCCGGCGTCGATGGACTGGGCCCGCGCTTCGTCGCCCGGCTTCGCCGGATCCGTGATCGAGGCGCCGAAGCTGTACTTGAAGTCGGTCTTGTTCTCGAGCGTGTAGCTGTTCGCGGTCGAGTCCTCGAAATAGAACTGAACCACGTTGTAGCGATTCAGGTAGTTGAAGAACGTGTTGTTGGACACCGAGGCCTGATCGCTGAACTCGTAGTTCTGGATCAGCTGCAGGTTGTACTTGAACGCACGCGCGCCGTCGCCGGCGGTCTCGTCGATGTTGGTGCGGCGATCGAGCTGGACCGGATTGCCCAGGGTCACCGGGGTGAGATAGTTGGTGATCGTGTCGGGCGACCCGGTGAGATAGGTCCCGTGGTCGATGAACGCCTGGTTCACCCGGTTGACCCCGTCGTTCTCGACGTATTTCGCGTTGACGATCTCGCTGTTGAACTCCACGGAGTATTTCGACGACACCTCGTCGAGAACCGAGAAGAACAGCGACTGCTGGTGCGTGTACTGGCCGTACCAGTAGCCGCCGCTGTTGTCGCCCGCATAGCTGACGCGGTAGGCGAGGCCAGGATTCGCGGGACCGACCGGGCCGCCCAGATCGAAGCCGATGCGACGCTCGCCCTGGGTGTCGAACTGCGTGTCCACCACGCCCGAGAACTTGACGAAATTCGGCAGCTTCGTGCTGATGTTGATCGAGCCGCCAACACCGGCGCCTGGGCCGGCCTGGACCGTGGCCGGCCCCTTGTTGATGTCGATGGTGTCGATGGCGTTGAAGCTGAACGGCGCGCCATAGCCATTGGAGGTGAAGCTGTCGCGCATGCCGTTGACGAAGACGTCCGCGTACTGGCCGCGGATGCGCGGCACGTTGGGGACGCCGAAGGAAGAGTCGGTGTAGGCGCTGGACGTGAGGTACGAGAAGCCCTCGGGGTTCTTGACGTTGAGCGCTTCGAGTTGCGCAGTCGACAGGATGGTGTTGTTGCGCGGCGTGTCGAGCACTCCCAGGTCCATGCCGAAGGCGGATGACGAGGTCACCGTGGTAGGCAGGATCAGCTCGCCGCGCTTGATGCCGTTGATCACCACCTGCTGGGACGGCAACTCGCTTGTCGCCGGAGCAGCCGATGCCGGGGTGGAGGGCGCCGGGGCCTTGCCGGGCGTGGCATCCGACTGTGCGAATGCCGGCGTGGAGCCGAATACCACGAGGAGCGGAACCGTGATGGCGAACTGTGTCTTGACTGTCATTGCACGAACCCGTGGTTTGTCGTTGATGTGGCGTACCGCGCTCGGCGTCGCATGGCTTGCACGGCGCAGGCGGTACCGAACGGCCGGATAGGGACGTTTCGAATGGGGGGAGCGATCGGGCGTCTCGGAACAGGCGTCACGAATGCACGATCCGTGCCCCCATGAAGTGCTCGACGATAGGGTGCGGACAACGGATGGGCATATTGGTTCGCGAATGGGAGCTATCGGTTTTGCAACATGCCTTCGCGCAGCTTCGCGCGCGCTTCATGGCGCGTTCACCAAAATTGTTTGTTGCTGCACCGCCCCAGTGCCGCGCGCACTGTCCTGCTTCAGGAATTCTGCGTCGAGGGACCCTGCGGGTGCATCGCCGATCGCGTAGCTGAGCGCAAGCTTTCGAAGAAGCCCCCCGTTCATTCCGAGTGCCACCGGTGGGGTGTGGCGCCGTCGCATCAACCGTGGCCGTCGCCCGCGCGGACTTCGGAGCCAGTGCATTTCGCGGATGGCGTTGCGGCAGGCTGGAATAATCGCTTCGTGACTTCGGCTCCTTCACCGTCCCCTGAACGCGCGAATCATGACGACGCTTGACATCGATGCCGTGGAGGCTTTCGTCCTGGTCGCCGAGCTGCGCAGCTTCACGCGAGCCGCGGAGGTGCTCGACGCGACCCAGTCCGCCGTCAGCGCACGGATTCGCCGCCTCGAAGACGGGCTCGGCCGGCGACTGCTCGAACGCACCCCGCGCCAGGTGCGGCTGTCGGCGGATGGCGAGGCTTTCCTGGATTCGGCCCGGGAACTCGTGGCGGCGCACCGGCGGGCCGTGGGCGCCTTCGATGCGCCACGGCGCCGGCTCGTGATCGGAATCAGCCACCACGTCGTTGGCGCAGAACTTCCGCTGATCCTGCGACAGATGATGCTGCGCGCGAGCCTGGTGTTGATCGAGATGCGCATTGGCACGTCGAGGGAACTGTTCGAGGCGTTCGAACGCGCCAGGCTGGATGCAGTGATCGTTCTGCGCCACGACAACCGACGCAACGACGGCGAGGTGCTCATGAATGAGGCCTTCGCATGGCATGGCACGCCAGATTTCTTCCATCGATCGGACACGCCGCTACCGGTGGCGCTGCAGGCGGAGCCGTGCAGCGTTCGGCGCATGGCCGTCGATGCGCTGTCGTTCGCCGGCATCGCCTGGTCGGAGGCCTTCGTGGGCGGCGGCGTGACGACCACGGGCGCCGCCGCTGCGGCGGGGCTGGCAGTCGCCGTGCTGGCCAGGCGCGTGGCACCGGCGGGGACGATCGACGTGGGCCCCCGCCTCGGCCTGCCGTCGCTGCCGTCACGCGAACTGGTACTGCACACCTCTGCCACCGATGCCCCCGCTCGCGACGCGTTGCGCAAGCTGGCTGACGCGCTGCGAGTGACCGCGGGCGCCGCGGCCTGAGCTGTGACGACGGATCGTCAGTGCGACGGCCCGGCCAACGTCGCCGTCGTGGCGCTGCGGGAGCCGCCTCCATCGTCTGGCAGCGCCGCGGCGAGGGCAGGCGCCGCGGCGCTGCCGATGCAGCGCCTGGCCACTGCGATCGACCCGAACGTCAGGCCGATGACGAGTGTCGTGACCGCCAGCAACGAGGCCAGGTGGGCAACGATCAACAGTCGCCGGTCCCGCGTGTCGCCCCGGGGCGGGCCGCGGCGCCGTGCGCGAGGCCGAAACGTTCGCATGTCGAGCCTGATCGGCACGCAGGGCGTGCATTGCATGGTGGCCATGGGCGCAGTCACGTTCGTTGTGGAGTTCGAAGCGTGCAGGCAAGCGTGCGCCGGCACCAGCGGCCGCAACGACTTTCTGTGATGCTCGATCGGCATCCCGCTGGAAGGCTCATGCCACGACTGCGGTCGCGCGCCGCCACGACGCCCCGTTGCGGCGTCTGCCAGCGGGTCTGCGAAGGCTTCTGTCGGCCACAACCAGTCACTCACCAACGTCAGCTTCTATCGGGTTGTCCACCGCGACGGCACCGGGCGTCCGGGGCAGCAGAAACGCGTCCGAAACCTCTCCCGTCGTCGATCGATTGAGCGCTTCGCGCTCGACATTGCTCAGTTGCCGTCGCGCGATGTCACTTGCGAAATGTCCAACCCAGGGTCGAAGTCGTCACCCACGAAGTCGTCGCCTACGACGAGGGCATCGCGCCCGCCGTCTTTGGCGCGATACAGCGCGCGATCGGCCCGCACCATCAGCGCCTTCGCATCGATCTCGACCGACCCATCCAGGTAGGCCAGCCCCATGCTGGCGGTCACGGCCAGCGAGTGCTCTCCGATGCTCATTGGCGCGCGGATCGCTTGCTGCAGCTTGGTCGTTACGGCGATGGCCTCGTCGCGCGTGGCCAGCCCATCTAGAATCACGACGAACTCGTCACCCGCCAGCCGTGCCGCTACGTCCGTCTCGCGCAAGCTCGAGTGCAAGCGCGCGGCGAACTCCCTGAGCACCGCGTCGCCGGCGCCGTGACCGTGGGTGTCGTTGATGGCCTTGAAGCGATCGACGTCCAGGAAGATCAGCGCCAGCGGCCGCTGCGTGCGCCGATGGCGCGCCAGCGACTGTTCGAGCAGCTCGTCGAACTGGCGCCGGTTCGCCAGACCCGTGAGCGTGTCGATGCGCGCGAGGCGCTGCAACTCGCGTTCCACGTCCTTCATCGCGGTCACGTCTGTGCTGAGCGTGAAGATGCCGCGCACGACCCCGTCTTCACGCACGTCGGGGATGTAGACCGTGTGCAGGTTGCGCGGGCCCGCACGCGTCTGCGACACGAGCTCGAACTCGACGCGCTGGCCCGCAAGCGCGGCGCGCAAGTATTCCTGACGCGGCGCGTAGATCTCGGCGCCCACGACCTCGGCCAGCGGGCGCCCGATCGCCGCGGCGATGTCGACACCCAGCCAGTCGTAGAACGTGGCGTTCATGAAGCGCAGCCTCTCTTCGGCATCGACGTAGGTGATGAGCGACGGCATGTTGTCGGTGACGGTACGCAGTTGGCGCTCGCTCGCCTCGATGCGCTCGCCCGCGCGCTGCTGCTCGGTGCGATCGGTCACCAGGCCGTAGACGCCGATGACTTCGCCGTGCTCGTCGCGGTCGGGCACGTAGTGCACCCGCATGTACTCTGCGGCGCCCGGCACCGTGTTGGTCAGGTCAAACACGACCTCGTTGCCCGCCAAGGCCTCGTCGATGCGCCTGCGTACGCCCGCGAACACCTGCTCGCCAAACACATCGGCCACGGTCTTGCCCACCGGCGAGCCGGGCAGCGCGAACCAGCTCACATAGTTGGCGTTGGCAAAGGTGTAGCGATAGTCGCGATCCATGCGCGCAATCAGACCCGGCACGTGGTCGGTGATCGCGCGCACCAGCGCCTCGCTGCGCGTCAACGCGAGCTCGGCGCGATGGCGGTCGGTGATGTCGAGCACCATGATGAAGAAGCCGTTCACGGTGCCGTCGGCGCGCACGTCGGGCACGTCGGGCACGTCGGGCACGTACTGAACCATGAAATGGGTGGCCGCGTTCTCCTTCCAGCCGGTGCGCTCGAACTTCTGGGGCTCCCCGCGCAAGGCGCCCTCGATGTGTGGCAGCAGCGCGGCGTGCGCGGCCTCGCCCAGGAAATCGCGCATCGTGCGGCCGATCAGCGACTCGGGCTCGATGCCCATCACGTGGCGGAAGTGCGCGTTGGCGAACCGATAGGTCTGGCCACGGTCGGCGTAGGCGAACAGCGCGGGCATGTGGTCGCTGACGGCCTTGAACCGCGCCTCGCTCGTGGCCAGCCGGGCCTGCGCGAGCTTGGCTTGGGTGATGTCTCGCAGACGCACGTGCGTCTGCCAATGGCCGCTGGCCTTGCGGTAACGCGCGACGACACACTCGACATGGCGCACGCCGCCATCGGCCTGCGGCAACGCAAGCTCCGTCGTCGACGGCGTCGCACCGTCGGCGATCAGCGTCGCGACGATGCTGCCGGCGCCGCCCAGCGCTTCGCTCGCCCGGCGGCCCTCCAGCGGGCGCGCAGCGAGCCCCAGCATCTTCGCGAACGCCGCGTTGGCCCCCGTCAGCCGGCCCTGTTCGTCGATCACGAGGATTCCGTCGGGCGAGTGCTGCAGGAACGCGGAGAATTGGCGCTTGCTGGCCTGCAGCGCCATGCCCATGCGGCAGATCAGCAGGCTGGTGCAGCACTGCGCGGCGATGTAGCTCCATAGGGCCAGCGAGCCGGCCTGGGCGTCGCGCACGGCGAACGGCCCCCACCCGCGCGCCGTGCCGTAGGCCGCCGCCAACGACAGCAGCAGCACGCCAGTGGACGACGCGATGACGCCGGCGCGCATCGCCAGCACCGCGAGCACGAAGGACGGCAGCGCGAGCAGCGGGAAGACGAACGCGGAGCCCCGGTCCTGCCACGCCGAGAAGACCGCCACGCCGCAGGCGAGCACGATCGCCTGCAGCAGGAGATTGGTCACGCCCTCGCGACCGAGAAAGGCCGCGGCCGCGCCATGCCGGCTCCACGCGATCAGCGGCACGCCGGCCAGCAGCGCCCCGACCGTGTCGCCCACCATCCAGCCGAACCAGGCCTGGCCGAAATGCACGGCATCAGGCGCGCCGGCCACCCGCAGCCAGGTGACGCCGTTCAGCGAGGTGACGACCATGCCCAGCACCACCGCCGCCAGGAAAGCCGAGACGTCGCGCCGGCGCAGCAGGCGGTCCTCGAAGTCCCAGCGATGCAGGAGCCAGGCCGCCAGACCAGTGCCGGCGGTGTTGCCCAGGCCCACGACGAATGCGATCCACAGCGGGCCGCCGATGGCCGCATTGGCGGCCACGGCGGCGATGTAGACCGCCAGCGTCATGCCCGCCCCCCAGCGCCGGAATGCCGCCACGGCGATGCCGGTGGGCAACCACACGAGCGAGATGTGGGTGCCGAGGTAAGGGATCAGCAAGCCGAGGCGGGCCGTGAGGTAGTAGGCGGCGGCCACGGCGAGAAAGCGCAGGGCGAACAACGGCCCCGCCGGCAGCGCATGCGCCGCAGCGTCGGCCACAGCCGGGTTCAGGCGCGTGGAGCCGCGGTCCGAACTGTCCATGTGTCTCGCCAGCCACGCTGCCCCGGGTCGTATCGCCCGGTGGTGCACGCGTCAGAACCCCCAAGGGTCCATGGTAGCCCTTGCGAACGGGCCCGTCGTACCGCGAACAGGGGTTGTTGCTGCGAGATCGATCGGGCGGCCGCAGGGGGCGAGAAGGCAGGCCGATCGTCTACCAACCACGCTGCAATGGCTTCAAACCGTGTCGCTCAATGCCTCCAAACCGTCGCTCGATCCGCTCGCGGTCGACGCACCACCACCCGGTTCGTCATCGTCTCTAGTATTGGAGCCTCGATCGCCCATAGTGGCCGTCGTCAAACCCGGAGGGCCCATGAAGACACGACTGCTCGTCACCTGGCTGTCTGCCGCGATGCTCCTGCCCGCACCTGTCGTCTTCGCGGGCGCGCGCCAGGACGCAAGGGTCATCATGGCCGCGGATCCACATGAGCTGAAGTTTCAGCAAGACTGGGGATATGCCAGTGCCGTGGTGAGCGGAGACACGGTGACGCTGTCCGGGGTTGTCGCCGGCGTGCGCCCGGGAGAAACGGACCTGCGCGCAGGGTACACACGCGCGTTCGAGCGCATCGGAGCCGTCTTGCGCAGCGCCGGAGTGTCATGGGACGACGTGGTCGACATCACCAGCTTCCACACCGACCTCACGACGCAGATGCCGGCGATCGTGGCAGTCAAGAACCTCTACATCAAGCCGCCGTACCCGACCTGGACCGCCATCCAAGTCTCGCGACTGATTCCGGACAACGGCATCACCGAAATCAAAATTGTGGCCAAGAAGGCCAAGTAAGGGACGCGGTTCGGCCACTAACTGCCGGTCGCGAACGGCAGGTTCTGGGTCAGATATCCTGCTCACCCAACCAGACGATCGAGGAGAGGGGATGACCGACAGTTCCAGCGATACGGTGAGCCAGTTTTGGCGGCTGATGGCGTCAAACGAGTTCCAGTCGGTGACCAAGGTGCTCTCACCTGAATTTGTCTTGGAGTGGCCTCAGTCCGGCGAGATCATCCGCGGGCCTGAGCGCTTCGCCCTCATGAATTCGGAGTACCCCTCACACGGGTCCTGGTCGTTCACCATCCACCGGATGGTCGCTGCCGACAGGGATGTCGTCACCGACGTAACTGTCACCGACGGCGTGCAGACCGCTCGAGCAATTTCTTTCTTCACCGTCGAGGCGGGCCTGATCACCCGACTGCGCGAATTTTGGCCCGAACCCTACGATCCTCCCGCCAACCGAGCGCACCTCGTAGAGCCGTTGGGCGAATCAGGACGTGACTGAAATTCTGCAAGGCGCTCTGAGCGTGTCGGTGGGCTGGGCAGCGACCTGCGCTCGGGCCTTCGGCGACGCATGTCGGCCACGAGCAGCCATTCGCGGACGGCTGCTATCAGGCAGCGCGACACGAGCCCATCCGTTGTGCGAGGGGACGTGCAGGCAGTTATCGGCTTGGTTTGCATCGTCGACGCGGCTCCCATGGTGCTCGGTATCGTCGGCAGGAACCGCTTCTTCGGCATTCGGGCTACCGAAGCCCTGGTGTCCGATGACAACTGGCGCGAGATCAATGCCTTCGGACGGCGCCGGCCGGCGCTGTTTGGTGTGTTCCTGCTTGCCGTGAGCGACCTGCTGAGAAACAGCGTGCCGCCACCGACGAGCGCGTGGTCCCCGCTCATCTTCATCGCGCCTCTGACGCCACTGGCCTTGATCATTCGTTCGATTCGGCGTTTCGCGGCCAGCCTCCCGACTGCGCGATGCATCGAGCACGAGCTGCGCGGCCAGGTACGATTCCGGACGTGGGGACGGCCGGTATCGACGTCGCATCGACTTGTGTGAGCGCGCCTGGGAGGCTCTTCAGACGCTTCGGCCGCAAGGCTTTCTCAGCAGGTGCTGCGGCCCCTTGAATGGCGTGCTGGGCCGGTTACCAGGCCCGCCCCGCGAGCCGGGCAGGCGCCGCGCCTGCCAGAGGGGGTCAGTTGGCTTCCGCCTGCAGCGCGGCCTGCACCCCGGGGCGCGCCGCGATGCGCTCCGCGTAGGCCTTCAGGTTCTTCAGCGCCGACAGGTCGATCTTCACGAAGTCGGCCCAGCGCATCACTGTGAACAGGTAGCTGTCGGCGACCGTGAACCGCGAGCCCATCAGGTAGTCGTGGCCGGCGAGCCTGCCTTCGATGTAGGCGAACACGCCGTCGATGCGGGCACGGAAGACGGCCTTGGCATCCTCGGGCAAATTCGGGTTGAACAGCGGGCTGAACGACTTGTGGAGCTCGCTGCCGATGAAGTTCAGCCATTCCTGCATCCTGTAGCGCTCCACCGTGCCGTTCGCGGGCGCGAGCTGCTTGTCGGGCACCCGGTCGGCGATCATCTGGACGATCGCGGTCACTTCGGTGATCACCTCGCCGTTGTCGAGTTGAAGCGCCGGTATCTGGCCCTTCGGGTTGATCCGTGCGAAATCCGCGCCGTCTCCGAGCGTCTTGGCCTGGAGGTCGACCTCGACGAGGTCATGGGCAAGTCCCGATTCCTTCAAAGTGATATGGGGCGACAGCGAGCATGCGCCCGGCGTGAAATAGAGTTTCATGGTGGCTTCCTGCAATGGTGACGGTTTCGTGATCGGGTTGGCGGCGGTCGGATCGAGCCGCCCTAATTCGAATGGCGTTTCATGCTGGCTTCCTCTTGTGTGGGGAGGTCTGGATGGATCGGCGGCGGCTCAGATCGCGCGCCGCTATTTCGAGCGGACGAACACGAGCTCTTGAAGCTCGGGGGGGCCGTCAAGCAGGCCGCTCATCAGCGCTTCTCCGAGCTTCTTGATGTAGGCGCTCTCGCCGTGCGCCTTGGTCGCCCGCGCATCCTGGTAGCGCTCCATGACCACGTAGGTCTGGGGATCCTGGGGTAGGCGCAGCAGGTCGCAGTAGAGGTTGCCCGGCTCCTGCGCTCGAACCTGGGCCATCATCTCGCCCATCGCGTTCTCGAATGCGGGGTTGCTGCCAGGCTTGACCTTGAACTTGATGACGTAGGCCGTCGTGCTCTGCACGGCCGCGGCGGCCGAGGCAGTTGCGCCCGGCGTCTGCCCGTGGGCGTTCAACGCCGGCATCAGGCACAGCAGGAGCCCCGGGACGAATCGGCGCGAGGACGGCTGGCCTGCCACGAGGGTGCGTGCAGCGGGATTGGTGTGAGCGGGTTTCATTTGGGCGGTCTCGCAAAGTGGTGGCGATGCGTGACTTTGTCCCGAGACCAATTGCTTTACTAGACGGTCCTCAATGACTTCACTCGTCCGCTGATTGATGTAATCTGGCGGCCCCCCGCCTTCCTGGCATCCATCGCCATCGCCCATGCTGAACATCAGTCAGATCGCGCTGTTCGTGCACGTCGTCCGAGGCGGGAGCTTTGCCGAAGTCAGCCGCCGCTTCGACATCCCGCCCAACACCATCAGCAGGCGCATCGCCGCATTGGAGGATGCGCTCGGCGCGCTGCTGTTCCAGCGCTCCACCCGCAAGCTGACGCTCACCACGGCCGGCCGGGCCTTCTACGACGAAGTCGCCGATTCGATCGAAACATTGGAGCGGGCCGGGCAGGCCATCCTCGGCGAGGAACATCCCGTCTCCGGGCTCATCAGGATCGCGGCTCCCGTCGACTTCCTGGATGTGTTCCCGCCCAGCTGGATTCGCGAGTTCATGCGGGCAAATCCCAAGATCCAGCTCGATTTCGTACTGGGCGACGCGGCCGTCGACCTGATCGCCCAGGGCATAGACATCGCCTTCAGGGCCGGCATGCAGTCGGACTCGAGCTACGTGATGCGCAAGATCAGCGACGCGTTCGCCGTCCTGGTGGCGAGCCCTGAATTTCTGGAGTCCGCTTCACCCGACGCCATTTCCGACCTGCGGGACATGCCCTGCATCGTCGGCTTGAGCAAGCAGGTGCGGTCCACGTGGCACCTGCATGGGCCCTCTGGAAGGACCGAGGTCACCGTCCGGGCCAGTTTCAAGGCTGATAGCTCGATCGCCCAGCTGCGGGCCTGCATTGCCGGGATCGGCGTCGCCTTGCTGCCTTCCGGGCTGGTGCGCGAACCCCTGATGCATGGCAAGTTGACGCGCGTGCTGCCCCAGTACCGCCTCAATGCTGGCGGCTTCTACGTCGTGCTGCCGACTCGCCGCCACGTTCCCGCCGCGGTCCGCCAGTTCATGAACTTCGCATTGGCGAAGTTCGAAAGCGAAAACAGGTTCGAACTATGAACGCGCCGAGCCGAAGGCCACATGAATGTCGCGCGCCAACATGGCCGGTGCCGTGGTGACCCGGCGATATGGGGCTCCCGGCGATGGCGTCCGTAAGGTCAGTGAAACGATCGCCGTCCAGCAGAAGTGATTCAAGATTGGAGTTGCGGGCTCGATTGGCGCTTGTCGGCCAGGAGCGGACGGTCGCCAGTGACTGCTTTCGAATAGTGCTGACCTCAGCACTCCAGCGTGAAGCCAATGTAGCTATGGCCGTCGGCGCAGCGCACTAACGTGTCGCCGCCGTGCATCCGGGCGATGGCCCGGACGATCGCCAGGCCAAGCCCGAAGCGTTCGCCGGACCTCACGCGTGAGCTTTCGCCGCGCCAGAAGCGATCGAACATGCGCTGTTGAACGTCCTCCTCGATCGGCGCGCCGGGGTTGCGCACGACGACGCTGACGAATCCGCGATCGGCCTCGATCAACACGGCCAGCTCCGATCCCTCGGGTGCATGACGCGAGCCATTGATCAGCAGGTTCACGAGCGCGCGGCGAATAAGCGTGCGATTCGCGAGCAGGCGCACATCGCCCGTCACCACGAGGCGCTGCTGCCGGTCCGCCAGCAACGCCTCGACGAAATCGCCGACGCTTGTCGCCTCGTTGTTCACTGAGATGCTCTCGAGGTTGTCCGGCACCTCGCCGCGGTCCGCGCGCGCGAGGAACAGCATGTCGTTGACCATGGAGGCCAGCGCCCGCAGTTCCTCGAGGTGGGACTCGATGACGTCGCGCATCTCTGGCAGCGACCGGTCGCGCTCGAGCGCCAGCTCGGCGCCGTTGATCAGGATGGCCAGCGGCGTGCGCAGCTCATGGGCGACGTCCGCGTTGAAGCCCTCGAGCTGGCGCCAGGCAGATTCCACGCGCTCCAGCACTTCGTTGAAGCGCTCGGCCAGCGGCAGCAGCTCGGCGCTCTCGACCGGCAGGGTCAGCCGGTCCAGGTGCGCACCCGGCCGGATTCGCGCGGCCTCGTCGGACAGCGCTCGCACCGGACTCAGCCCTCGCCGCATCGCGAGCAGCGACAGGCCGGCCGATGCCACCACGCCGAGCACGCACACCACGATGCTAAGCCGATCGTAGCGCATCAGCATCTCGGCGCGCGGCCGCGGATCCATGCCGATGAGGACTTGCGACCGCGCTAGCACCGGATTGCTGCCGTCCAGCGAATAGTCGGCGCCGCGCAGCTCGACGCCGTCCCGGCGCCGCAACCGCAGCTTGTCGCCGTCGCGCTGCAAGGTCGGCGGCAACGGCTCCGCACCGTAGACGATCGTCCCGTCGGGCCGGACGACCCAGACGTTCCAGCGGAAACGGCCGCCGACGCTCGTTCCTTCGAGGTGTCGCCGCAGCAAGGGGAGATCCGCGTCCGATCGAACCTCGTCGACGAAGCGCTGCACGACCTGGATCTTGCCTTGCAGGTCCGCCTTCTCGTCAGAGATCAGCACCTGCTCGAGCACCGTGTGCAGCAGAAGGCCGACGACCACGAATACCAGAACGGCCACCAGCGCGAGCGCCAGGCCGAGCCGGGCCTCGATGGAACCGAAGCGAGCGCGAAGCCTCACGGCAATTCCAGCACGTAGCCCATGCCGCGCACGGTGCGCAGCATCCTGACCTCGAATGGATCGTCGATCTTCGCGCGCAGCCGACGCACGGCGACATCGACGACATTGGTCTCGCTGTCGAAGTTCATGTCCCACACTTGCTCGGCCAGCACGGTGCGCGACAGCACCTCGCCGGCGCGACGCATCAGCAAGGCCAGCAGCAGGAACTCCTTGTTCGTGAGGACGATCGCCTGGCCGGCGCGCGAGGCCTTGCGCCCGGCGAGGTCGAGCTGCAGGTCGCCGAGGACCAGCTGCGAGCCGGCATCCACGCCGCCGCCGGCGGAACGCACGCCGCGGCGACGCAGCGCCGTCAGCCGGGCCAGCAGCTCGCTGAACGCGAACGGCTTGACGAGATAGTCGTCCGCGCCTTCGCGCAGGCCGTGCACGCGGTCCTCGACGCTGTCGCGGGCGGTCAGCATCAGCACGGCCACATCCTTGCTCGCCTTCACGGCCTTCAGGACGCTGAAGCCGTCGATGCCTGGCAGCATCACGTCGAGCACGATCAGGTCGTACTCGCCGTGAAGCGCGAGATGCTGCCCGTCGATGCCATCCGTCGCGAGATCGACGACGTAGCCGTTCTCGCTCAGGCCCTTGCGCAGGTAGTCGGCGAGCTTGGGCTCATCCTCGATGACGAGAACTCGGATGTCATCTCCCGGTGAACGGCCCGGTGCGGGCTCGCGGCGCATTCTGGCACGCGCCCTGCGGCTCAGCGAACGCCGCGGGTCGCGCTGACGATCAGGTCGGCGACCTCCTGCGGATGCGACAGCAGCGACACGTGGCTGGACGGCAGCTCGATCGTCTTGGCGCCCATGCGCTTGGCCATGAAGCGCTGCAGCTCGGGGTCGATCGTGCGGTCCTGCGTTGAAACGGCGTACCAGGTCGGCTTGTCATGCCAGGCGGCGACCGTGGTCTTCGCCTGGGTGATGGCACGGGCGAAGGGCTGCTGCACCGCAAAGTAGCTGCGTGCCTCGCTGGCGGGCAGATCGCCGGCGAAGTCGCGCAGGAAAGCCTCTTCGCTCAGCGCGCCGAAGCCACTCGCATCCCAATGGATGCCGGCGGACGCGGGCGCGGGCGCGAATTTCTTGGTCAGGGCGGCGTAGTCCTCGCCGGCATCGGGCGCGCGCGCGGCGATGTAGACGAGTCCCGCGACCTTCGGGTCGTTGCCCGCCTCGCTGATGACCATGCCCGCGTACGAGTGGCCGACCAGTACCGTTGGCCCGTCCTGTTGCGCGAGGGCGCGCCTCACCGCGGCGGCGTCGTCGGGCAGGCTGGTCAGCGGGTTCTGTACCGAGGTCACATGCAGGCCGCGCGCCTGCAGCAGCGGAATCACCTTGTCCCAGCTGGAGCCGTCTGCGAACAAGCCGTGCACCAGCACGACGTTCCTGACCTGCGGCGCCGCCGCGTCGGCGCCTTGCGCATAGGTAGAAGAAGACACTGTCGCGGCCGCGGCGAATGTCGCGAAGGCACCGATACAGCCGAGCACGCGGCGGCGGGTCGAGCGAGCGAGAAAACGAGTGAAACTGGTCATTGGGATTCCTTGGTCATGCTGCAGCAGCCCGATGCTGTCCGCGTGATCCCAATATAGAAATGCCGCAGCGACGCCAGTCGAACAGCCACATTACAAATTTGTCATCCCGAGGCGCGCTTGTTCAGTGGTGCAGAGAAGGCATTCGACCAAGTCTGAGGCTACGGGTGGGCGCCGGCTGAGGAGAAGATAGGTGCGGCCTTCAACGAGATGCTGTCCAGTTGCTCCGGCGTCGAGTGAGAAGGTCTGCTTCCGGGCAACGAATTTCGTTCGACTGAAGTCCGCAACGGGTAGGTGCCGTTACGATTCACCGGCCCGCTCACGGGCGGCATGCGGCCAATACCGGCCTGTTACACAGGTCAGCTTTCGGGCAGCTCACCGAGGCGACAGGACGCGTCTGCAGACTGAACTCGGTCGATTGACAAGTTAATTTACGGTAGCTACAATAAATATTGCGTCTCGAGTTCGATCCTGACAAGGATGCGGGAAATCAAGCCAAGCACGGAGTGTCGCTTTCTCTTGCAGGTGAACTCGACTGGGAAGCTGCGCTTGTATGGGTTGACGAGCGATTCGAGTACGGCGAGCTGAGGATGATCGCGCTCGCGCCAGAGACCACCGTCCTGTACTACGTAGCGTTCGTAGACCGAGGCAACGCACGAAGAGTCATCAGCGTGCGCCGTGCCAATCGTCGTGAGGTGAAGCACTATGTCGAAAGTTTCTAAGCGGCAGCCCATCGTCATGCCGACGATGGCAGAGGACAAGGCCATCACTGCGGCAGCGAGGAGTGATCCCGACTCGCAGCCGCTGACGCCAACACAGTTGCAGGCGATGATTCCATTGCGTGCACTTCGTGGTCGCCCCAAATCCGAGAACAAGAAGCTGCTCGTGTCCGTGCGTTATAGCCCAGAGGTCATCGAGTTCTTCAAGTCTACCGGGGATGGTTGGCAATCCCGCATGGATGGGGTGCTTCTCAACTACATCACGCGCCAATCCCGCAGAGCCTGAACTGCAGGCAGCTGTTGACCGCAGCGAAACGCCGGTGCGGTTCGGAAGGCAAGAGCCGGCCAGTTGCAGCCAACCGCGACAGACCGGTTTCCGGATGTCCAACGAGTCGGCAACAGGCCACCATGCGGGGAAGACTGATGCGTTCGCCCTCCGGCTTTCTCACCGCCTCAGTCATGGACCGTGAACACGATGGCATCCTCGTATTCGAACTTCGCCCGGTATGCGGACATAGGCAGCCCGTTTGGATAGATCTCGTCGCGCACAAGGCCACCGGAGAGGACGGCGAAGTGGTAAAACCACCGGGGGCTGGGCCAGAAGATTTCGTCGTTTGGCGGCAGTCGAATCCCCCCGAGCACAGCGTAGCCAGGTCGGGGCCTGACCTCAACCAGTTGCGCTTTCGACGTACGGCTTAGGCGCTTGATTTCCCTGCGCGCCCAGACTTCGCAATCGACCGTTCTAGGATCGGACATGGCTCATAGCTCCCTGTACTGAAGGAGGGAGGGTCCCCGCTGCCTCTCCCGGCCACAATCCCAAGAACCGGGCCCGATGGTGGCGCGCCGGAGTTCAAGGCGACCTGCGGCGTGCTAGAAGCGGTGGGGTACGCCGATGTTGACGGGCCGTTGCCGGCCAGGAACTGCGTACCGCGTCGGGCGGCTTCGACCATCACGGCAGGGATCGACGCCAGCAGTCGCCATCGCCTGAGGTAATTCAATAAGGGATCTCTGATAGGCTGGCGCCTTGGTCACCCCATGGGATTCCGTCATGCCGCATTCAGCCGCACGCCCCGTCGAACACGGCAAACACGGCAAACACGGCAAACACGGCAAACACGCTTGCAAGCATCGCCTGCGATGGTGCTTGCTGGTCATGTTGTTGCCGGCGGCGCTGGCGCACGCCCAGCCGGATGGTCGCCAGGAATTACAGTTGACTGCCGCCGAGGCTGACTATGTGCGTGCCGGGATGCGCGAGCACGTGGTCGACATTCAGGCGCTGTTGGCTGGCTTGGCGAACCACGACCCCGACGGCGCTGCGCGCGCCGCGCACAGCGCGGGCACACGGGCGCTCGATGACGATCCGACTCGGCCACCCACGCTCGGCCCCAAGTTGCCAGCGGCCTGGAAGGCGATTCTGCAGGCTCGCATGCGTGGATTCGACCAGGTCGCCAAGGACATCGCCAGCACGGCCGAGACAGCTCATTCTTTGAGCGACCTCAGCACTGCCATGGCAACATGTGTCGCATGCCATGCAACGTTCAAGCTGGTAGTTGTCGGACCCTAACCGCAGCTACCGGAGAGCGCTTATCTGACGCCGAGCCAGTGCCTGCCATCCGCGTCGATGCCGATGGCGGCAGATAAGCGTCGATGG
>Ga0302202_10001269_pt1 | contig 31271 bp, 27 predicted proteins | sample II_Bog_N3_3_FD_194579 | JGI IMG/M metagenome (GOLD analysis project Ga0302202, IMG submission 194579) | Peat permafrost microbial communities from Stordalen Mire near Abisko, Sweden - II_Bog_N3_3 | ecosystem: Environmental > Terrestrial > Soil > Wetlands > Peat | place: Sweden: Abisko...
CCAGGGCAAATTCACCGAGGTCAACGAAGGTGGCGTGAAGTTGTTGGTCAACCTGACCGACTACCTCGACACCGGTCTGTTTCTCGACCACCGGCCGATGCGCCTGCGGATCCAGAAAGAGGCGGCCGGCAAACGCTTCCTCAACCTGTTCTGCTACACCGCGACCGCCAGTGTGCACGCGGCCAAGGGCGGTGCGCGCACCACCACCAGCGTCGACCTGTCGAAAACCTACCTGGACTGGGCGCGGCGCAACCTGTCGCTCAATGGCTTCTCCGACAAGAACCGCCTGGAACAGGGGGATGTGATGGCCTGGCTGGAGGCCAGTCGTGATGAGTTCGACCTGATCTTCATCGATCCGCCGACCTTCTCCAACTCCAAGCGCATGGAAGGCGTGTTCGACGTCCAGCGTGACCACGTGCAGTTGCTCGACCTGGCCGTGGCCCGCCTGGCACCGGGCGGCGTGCTGTATTTCTCCAACAACTTCCGCAAGTTCCAGTTGGACGAGCACCTGGCGACGCGTTATGCCGTCGAGGAAATCAGTGCCCAGACCCTGGACCCGGATTTCGCCCGCAACAGCAAGATCCACCGCGCCTGGAAAATCAGCGCCCGCTGATCACAACGGATCCCGGGCCCTGATATTCAGGGCTCGGGTTATTCGTTCGCGTCGGGCACGTTGGGTTGGCGGTACAGGTCCAGCAACACCTGATCGAGTACCGAGGAGGCACCCCAGGGTTTCGGGTCGTTGAGAATCGCCACCACCGCCCAGGTGGTGCCGTTATCGTCGCGGCTGAAGCCGGCAATGGCGCGCACGGTGTTCAGGGTCCCGGTCTTGATATGGGCCTCGCCACGCATGGCCGTCTGCTTCAGGCGTTTGCGCATGGTGCCGTCGGTACCGACGATCGGCAGCGAACTGATGAACTCCGCGGCATAGGGGCTCTTCCAGGCCGATTGCAGCATGCTCGCCATTTCCCGCGCGCTGACCCGCTCGGCACGGGACAGGCCGGAGCCGTTCTCCATCACCAGGTGCGGCGCGATAATGCCTTTTTTCGCCAGCCACTGACGCACCACCCGCTGCGCCGCCTTGGCGTCATCGCCGTCGGCATCGTTGCGATACTCCGCACCCAGGCTCAGGAACAGTTGCTGGGCCATGGTGTTGTTACTGTATTTGTTGATGTCGCGGATGATTTCCGTCAGGTCCGGCGAGTAGGCCCGAGCCAGCAGGCGGGCGCTCTTGGGCACCACGTCGGAACGGTCCTTGCCATGGATGCTGCCGCCCAATTCCTGCCAGATGGCGCGCACGGCACCGGCGGCGTAGGTCGGGTGGTCGAGCAGCGACAGGTAGGTCTGCGAGCTGCAGCCTTCGGCCAGTTGGCCGCTGACGGTGACCAGGGTACTGCCGTCGTCCTGGACCACCGGGTTGTAGCGCACGTCGCCGGAGCACTGTTTGGCATTGACCGCCTTGACCTGGTTGTCGATGCGGATGCTGGCAATCGGCGGCTCCACCGAGACCAGCACCTTGCCCGAGTCGTTGCGCGCGACGAAGCGCAGGGCCTTGAGGTTGACCATCAACGCATCGGGCTTGACCAGGAACGGCTTGTTCTCGTCGTTGCCGTCGTCATTGAATTCCGGCAGTTGCGGCTGGATGAAGAAGCTGCGGTCGAGGACCAGATCGCCGGTCACCTGGTTCACGCCATTGGCCCGCAGGTCGCGCATCAGCAGCCAGAGTTTTTCCATGTTCAGCTTCGGGTCGCCGCCGCCCTTGAGGTACAGGTTGCCTTGCAGGACGCCGTTGCTCAGGGTGCCGTCGGTGTAGAACTCGGTTTTCCACTGGTGGTTGGGGCCGAGCATTTCCAGGGCGGCGTAGGTGGTGATCAGCTTCATGGTCGAGGCCGGGTTCACCGACACGTCGGCGTTGACCGCCGTGGGGATGCCGGGGCCGTCGAGTGGCACCAGCATCAGGGACAAGGCGTCGTTTTGCAGCTTGCTGGCTCTGAGCGCCTGCTGGACCTTGGGAGAGAGGGTGGTGTTGACGGGCGCTGCGTAGGAGGGGAGGGCCAGGGGAAGGAGAAGGCCGGCGAGCAGCAGCGGACGTAAAGATTTGATCATATGAAATGGAACCCTACCGTCGAAGGGGAAATACGAGGGCATGTGGACAAAAATCCCTCAATGGTCGTGAAATTGACGGCATTATGCCCCAGGGCAGCGGAACTTGGGCCTTGGGCCGGCCACGTATTACTGATTTTTTTCCGCGGATCGGCCCGGCGGCAGCACAGATCCGGGCAATTGCAGCCTTAAACTGATAAAGTGCCGCCCGTTATTACTTTTGAGGATTGTTTCATGGCGACTAACCGTTCCCAGCGTCTGCGCAAAAAGCTGTGCGTCGATGAATTTCAGGAGTTGGGTTTTGAGCTGAACCTGGATTTCAAAGAAGACCTGAGTGAAGAGGCTATCGACGTTTTCCTCGACGCATTCCTGAAAGAAGCGATGGAAGCCAACGGTCTGGGCTATGTCGGCGGCGATGACTACGGTCTGGTTTGCCTGCAGAAGCGTGGCTCGGTCAGCGCTGAACAACGTGCTAACGTTGAAGCCTGGCTCAAGACCCGCAGCGAACTGACCTCCGTTGAAGTCAGCCCGTTGATGGACGTCTGGTACCCGGACAAGCCGATCAATCCGGTCGCCTGATTTCCCGGTAACGCATAAAAAAACGGACAAGCCTGGCTTGTCCGTTTTTTTATGCCTGGGATTCCATCAATCGTAGATGGCTTTCTTCTTCCAGTCGGCGTCGGCTTCGACGTCCTTCAGGCCCATGGTCAGCTCGTTGACGTCTTCTTCGGTGGGCTTGATGTTGGTGAGCACCATGGAGTTGGCGCGGGCCAACAGCTTCTCCATGAAGATCAGCTGTTCGTTATAGACAGCCGGCTCAGGCTGCTTGCGCAAGTATTGCACGCCGCGCTCGAAGGCCAGGCGCGCCTGCCCCGGCTGTTCTTGCAGCAGGGCATGCTGGCCGAGGTTGTTGAAGAACTCGATATGCAGCAATACCAGGATATGCCGCACTTCACGGATCCAGTGCTTGGCTTCGGTGGCGGGGAGGAAACCGTCCTGGGCCGCGCGGGTGATCTGGCCGTGCAGGGCTTCCAACAGGAAGCGCACATCCTTGGCCTTGGCTTCGGTCTGGATCGGGCCGGGCGGGTTGTTGACCGGAATCGACTCACCCTGGCTGACCAGCGCCGTGAGCTCGGTCACCCGGGCCTTGAACTTGCTGTTGGTCTTTTCCATGTTCAGCAGCCGCTGGTTCACGTTGAGTTCCAGGCGTGTCAGCAGCAGCTTGAGGGCCGGGCTCATCAATTGGCCGGGGAAGGTCTCGGTGATTTCTCCGCAGCGGCGCAGGCGGTCATTGAGCTCGACCTTGAGTCGGGCCTTTTCCAGCTTGCGGCTTTCCGCCATATGATTGAGGAAGCCGATGGCGATCAGGAGAAAGATCCCGGCTGCGACCAGCAGGGTGATCATGAATGGTGTCACCGTTAAGACCTCTTCAAGGTGTAATGCGAACGAGTGTAGTGGCTTGGCGTTTTCGCCGATAGCATTGATCGACGCGCTGCAGGGCGCCTGGGATAGAGCACATCGCCACTATTTCCCGAGATCACTATAACGTCTTGTCGGGCGCCAGAATATAGGCGCCAAGGGGCAGACGCGAGGAGCGCCGGGAAAGCCCTGTAAAGGGTGGCGAAGTCATTGATTTAAATAAATTTATCCTTGGGGGTTGACGACCCCTCGATCCATCCATAGAATGCGCGCCACTTGCAGCGTAAAGCACACAGCGAAGCGCGGCAGGGAGTGAAGTTGTAGTGTGTCCCCTTCGTCTAGTGGCCTAGGACACCGCCCTTTCACGGCGGTAACAGGGGTTCGAGTCCCCTAGGGGACGCCAATGCGGGAATAGCTCAGTTGGTAGAGCACGACCTTGCCAAGGTCGGGGTCGCGAGTTCGAGTCTCGTTTCCCGCTCCATTTTTAAACAGCACTGCTTTCGGGCGGGGCTGAGTGAAACCAGAACCGATATCTTCGGATGCGGATTTGGGCACTGGAATACACACCATGTGTTTCAGTTAGCGTGTCCCCTTCGTCTAGTGGCCTAGGACACCGCCCTTTCACGGCGGTAACAGGGGTTCGAGTCCCCTAGGGGACGCCATTTGCGGGAATAGCTCAGTTGGTAGAGCACGACCTTGCCAAGGTCGGGGTCGCGAGTTCGAGTCTCGTTTCCCGCTCCATATTCAATGAAAACGCCGCTCAGTGATGAGCGGCGTTTTTGTTTGTGCGTGATTCAGCCGTTGCTGTTCGACTTCGCGTCGGATCAAGGCAGTGGACCCGCCAGAAGGGCGGGTCCTATAGGGCTCAGAGCTTCGGCATCTGCCCGATGCTCCCCATCATTTCGGTCACGATCTGCAGGTCCAGGAGGAATTGCTCGACCGTCTTGAACTCGTTGTCGGTGTGACCGGTGTACTTGACCTCGGGCCTGGCCAGGCCGAACTGCACGCCATTGGGCAACTCATGGGCCGAGGTTGCGCCGGCCGAAGTGCCGAACTTGTGTTCCATGCCCAGGTTTTCGCTGGCCACGGCCAGCAATGCCTTGACCCATTCACCCTCGGGGTTGCGGTACATCGGTTCGGCGATCGAGTAGTCGAAGGCCGGCGCAATGTGGGTCTTTTCGCTCCAGGCGCTCAGCTTGCCGGCGATTTCGCCCTTGAGCGTTTCCGGAGACTTGCCCTTCGGCACCCGCAGGTTGACCGCGAGCTTGAAGGTTTTTTCATCCATCCCGACATAGGTCAGGGATGCCGTCAGCGGTCCCATGAAGGCGTCGGAAAAGCCCACGCCCAATTTGCCACCCAGGTAGTCCAGGCCCCAGTTGTCGGCGGCGTAGCGGGCGGCGTCGGTGATGTGGTTGTGCTTGAGCGCGATCTTGCCGTCCAGGCTGTTGATGAAGTCCAGCATTCTCGCCACCGGGTTGACCCCTGACTCGGGCTCGGAGGAGTGGGCGGAAACGCCGGTGACCGTCAGCTTGACCTCCTTGCCGACGACTTTGGCGGTGATATCGAAGTTGCCGCCATTGCGCTTGGCATAATCGGTACCGGCCTGCTGCAGGCTGGCGGCCAGTTCGGCGGGCTTGTCACTCGCCAGGGTGGCGACCGACGTCGACGGAATCTGGTTGGTGGCCATGCCTCCGGTCAGCGAGAGGATTTCCGCGCCTTTGCCCTCGGCTTTGCGTCGGGCAAAGTTGGCCATGACCGTGCCGTAGCCTTTCTCGGCAATCACCACCGGGTAGCCGCCATCCAGCGCCAGGTTATAGCTGGGGACCGGGTTGTGTTCGAAGTAATAGGGGATGGCGTCGCCGGTGGTCTCTTCGGTGGTGTCCACCAGCAGTTTGAAGTTTCTCGCCAGTGGCAGCTTTTCTTCCTTGATGATCTTCATGGCGTAGAGCGCCACCACGATGCCGTTCTTGTCATCCTCGGTGCCCCGGCCGTACATGCGGTCGCCGATCAGGGTGACCTTGAACGGGTCGAGGCGGGTGCCGTCTTTCAGTACCCAGTTCTCCGGTGTCACCGGCACCACGTCGGCATGGGCGTGAATGCCCACGAGTTCATCGCCACTGCCGTCCAGGGAAATTTCATAGACGCGGTTGTCGACGTTGCGGAAGTTCAGGTTGAAGGCCTGGGCCAGATCCTTGATTTTTTCGCCGATCCTGATGAATTCGGGATTCTCGTGCTGGGCCACGCCGTCCACGCGGACGGTCGGGATAGCCACCAGCTCACGCAAGGTCTCGGTGGCCGCGTTGCCGTATTTCACCCGTGCATAGAGGCCCAGCAGGCGATGGATCTCGTTCTGCTGTTCGGGGGAAAGGGTTTTGTTGTCGAGGAATGCACCGATGGCCGGGCCGAGGTCGTCGATCTTGGCCAGGTCGCTCTTGCCCAGGCGTCCGAGGAACTGCCTGAAATCCGTGACCGATGCGTCACTGAAGGTGCCCAGGATGGCCGCACTCTGTTGCGGGGTGATGTTGGCTTGTGCGGGCGTGGTGAGCAACGAAAGGCTGGCCAGCATCAGGGTGGTGGTGGCCAGGTGTTTGAGTGGGAAATTCATTACGGGAAGCATTCCTTTGCAGGTAGTTTGTGAGAAAAATCTGATCGATAGGACAGATATTTTCCCAAGCTAACACCATAGGGCCGCTGTGCGGGAGTCCTTGATGTAGGATTTTTCCTGGGGAAATACAAACCACGCTGAATCTTTTCCCGCTCAAGGGCCTCGTCGGTGGGCTGCTTATAAAGACAGCATCAGGCGCCCGGCAAACAGAATCAGCACCACGCCCATGGTGCGTTCGAACCAGTGACCCATTTTCAGGAACGCCTGGCGGACCCGCTCGCTGGAAAACAGCAGGCTGACCAGGATGAACCACAGCGCATTGACGCTGCACATCCACAGGCCATAGAGCGCCTGGATCTCCAGTGGGGTCGAGGCGCTGACCACCGTGGTGAAGATTGCCAGGAAGAACAGCGTGGCCTTGGGGTTGGTGGCGTTGGTCAGGAAGCCGATCATAAATGCCTTGGCCAGGCTTTGCCGTGGGAGGTCGTCGGCGGCTTGGCCGAAATCTGTGCGCGCTGCCTGGGCTTTGCTGCGCAGCAGGTTGATGCCCAGGTAGAGGATGTAGCCACCGCCGATCACCTTGGCGACGTTCAGCAGCCAGGGTGCGCTGTGCATCAGCGCGCCGACGCCGAGCAGGGTATAGAGCACATGCACCGAGATCCCGGCGCCGATGCCGAGGGCGGTGATTACGCCGATGAGCCGGCCGAAGCGCACGCTCTGGCGAATGGTCACGGCGAAATCCGGGCCGGGGGCGACCACGGCGAGAAAGTGAATGGCCGCCAGGGCGAGGAATTCGTTCAGGTATTGGCTGTGCATAGGTGTTCCTGAATATCTGCGCTGGAGGGGATCAATTCACGCGGTAGCTGACGGCGAGGGTGCCTTTCTTTTCGCTGATGGACAGGACTTCGACCTGGCCGATCTCACTCAGCGAACGGACATGGGTGCCGCCACAGGGGTAGGCGGGCAGTTCGCCGAAACTCACCTCCCGTTGCTCGCCCGCCATGTGCAGGTGGCGCGGTTTATCCGCCTTGATCCACTCTTCCAGGGCCTGCCGGATGGCGCTTGCCTCCATGGTTTTCGGCTGCTCGCCGCGGCTGAACGAGACACGGCTTTCCCCTGGCCAGTGATGGGCCTTGAGCGGTTTCCAGCCCTGGCTCTCGCCGTAGTGGCCGATCAGATGACCGGCAGAGTGCAGGCGTGCATGCAGCGAACGTCGCTCGGCATCGACCCGGGCCCGGGCCGATCCCTTGGGGAGCGCGCGATCGACATGGTGCGCGATACCTTCGGCGGTTTGCAGAACTCGCAGCACCTGGCTTTCGCCGATCCAGCCGGTGTCGAAGGGTTGGCCGCCGCCCTGGGGGTGGAAGGGAGTGGCGTCGAGGGTTACGACGAAGCCCTCTTCATGGGCTGTGCAGGCAAGCACTTCGACCTCGCAGGTCAGTTCGTCGCTATTGAAAAAAAGGCGCTGGGTCATGATTCGGATCTCCATCAGGCTGTCGGTTGCCAGTATAAAAAGGCCATAGGCGTGTGATAATCCGATCAAATCTCAATGGACCTGTGCGTCATGAGCATCAATCTACCGCTGGCGTTGCTGAGCGAAATGGCGATTTTCGTCAAGGTGGTCGAGACCGGCAGCTTCTCGGAAGCCGCGCGCCAGATCGGTTCATCGCCTTCGGCGGTGAGCCGCTCGATTTCCCGTTTGGAAAAGGCCCTGGCGACCCGGCTGCTGCAGCGCACCACGCGCAAATTGCGCCTGAGCGACAGTGGCGAGGAGACCTTCAAGCGTTGTCGGGAAATGGTCAGCGCGGCGCGCTCGGTGATGGAGATCAGCGGTCAGTACACCCACGAGGCCCAAGGGCTGGTGCGGGTCAGCGTGCCGAAGGCGGTGGGGCGCTTTGTCGTGCATCCGCATATGCCAGAGTTCCTGCGACGTTATCCGCAGGTGGATGTGCAGATGATTCTCGAGGACCGGCCAGTGGACCTGATCGAGGACAATGTCGACCTGATCCTGCGTATTACCGACCATCCGCCGGTCGGCTTGGTGGGCCGCCAGTTGATGCCCATCGAGCATCTGCTCTGTGCGACGCCGCAGTACCTGGCCGAACACGGTACGCCGCAGCACCCCCATGACCTGCTGGAGCACAGTTGCATCTATCTGGGGGATACGCCCAACGACGCGCGCTGGAAGTTCAGGCAGGGCAGCAAGTCGGTGACCGTCGGGGTCCGCGGGCGCTATGCGGCCAACCACACGGGGGTGCGGCTGGATGCGGTGTTGCAGCATATCGGCATTGGCAGCCTGCCGTATTTCACGGCGCGGCATGCCCTGGAGCAGGGCTTGATCGTCCAGGTGCTACCGGCCTGGACGTTTCTGGCGTCCTATCACGGCGGCCTCTGGCTGCTGTATACGCCGACGCCCTACCTGTCGCCGAAGTTGCGGGTGTTTATCGACTACCTGGTGGAGCGCCTGGCCCGGGAGCCGACGTTGCGCAAGGCGTTGTAGGCGCCCAGCCAGATGGAGCGGTTTTGATCAGTGCTTGCTGTCCTGGGTCGAGAGCGCCAGCAGCTGTTTTTCCTGGTTCCAGTCGAACGGTTCGTCGTTCTGTTCGGCTTCATAGCGGCGCTCTTCCAGCGCCTGGTACAGCTCCAGTTCGTCATCCGGCATGTAATGCAGGCAGTCACCGCCAAAGAACCACAGCAGGTCGCGTGGCACCAGGTGGGCAATTTGCGGATAACGCAGGATCACCTGGCACAGCAGGTCCTGGCCCAGGTACTGGCTTTCCACCGGTTCGACCGGCAGTTGCGCACGCAACTCATCGAAACGTTCGAGGAACAGCGCGTGACTTTCTTCGGGGACCTGCTCGGCTTCGCCGACGGCGACCAGAATGCTGCGCAGGTGGTCGAGCAGGACCAGGTGATCGGCAACGAGGTTGGACATGACAGGGGTCCTCAAGGGTAAAACGGGCGCGAGAGTATAAGACTCTCGGCGCCCGTTGTCGTGTCAGGCTGTCTACCTGGCCCTCCTAACGAACCTTGCCTTGGCCCGGGCGCAGTTCTTCCTTGCTGAAATCGTCCACGTCGATGACCTTGCGCCGGGCCGCTTCCGCCTGGCGCAGGGTTTCGGCTTCGGCAGGCTGCAATACGCCGGCCTCCAGGGCGGCATCGATGGCCGACTCTTCGGCACGAGGCTTGACCTGGCCGCTCTTGAGCGCGCTGTGGAGCTTTTTCTGCAGCTCATGACTGGCACCCAGCAAGTCGTAGGCGTGTTGCAGGGCGCCGACCGGATCGCTTGCCGATTGCGGGCGATAGCAGCCTTCGAGCACGGCTTCCAGTGCCGGATCGCCCTTGGCCCGACCGAGTACGGCGGCGACTTCGGCATCCAGTTCGTCGGAAGGGCCGGTATGTCGACGACCGAAGGGGAATACCACCACTCGCAGCAAACAGCCGAGTACGCGGTTCGGGAAGTTTTTCAGCAACTCGTCGAGGGCCCGTTCCGAGTGCCCGAGGCTCTCTTCCATGGCCCAGGTGAACAGCGGTTGCAGATATTCCGGGGAGTCGAGGTCGTGATAACGCTTGAGTGCCGCGGACGCCAGGTACAGATGGCTGAGTACATCTCCCAGGCGTGCCGACAGTCGTTCGCGGCGCTTCAGTTCACCGCCCAGCAGCATCATGCACAGGTCCGCCAGCAGGGCGAACGCCGCCGCCTGGCGGTTCAACGCGCGGAAATAACCCTGGCTCAGGCGATTGCCCGGCGCCGCTTCGAAATGCCCGAGCCCGAGGTTCAGGACCAGGGTACTGGCGGCATTACTGATGGCAAAACCGATGTGATCGAGCAGCAGCTTGTCGAACTCCACCAGCGCCTGGTCGTGGTCCTCGCGGGCGGCCAGGGCCATTTCCTTGAGGACGAAGGGGTGGCAGCGAATTGCGCCCTGGCCAAAGATCATCAGGTTGCGCGAGAGGATATTCGCCCCTTCCACCGTGATGAAGATCGGCGCGCCTTGCCAGCTGCGGCCCAGGTAGTTGTTCGGGCCCATGATGATGCCCTTGCCGCCGTGCACGTCCATGGCGTGGGCGATGCACTCGCGACCGCGTTCGGTCAGGTGGTACTTGAGAATCGCCGAAAGCACCGAGGGTTTCTCGCCGAGGTCGACGGCATTGGCCGTGAGCATCCGCGCACTGTCCATCAGCCAGGCGTTGCCGCCGATACGGGCCAGGGCTTCCTGGATACCCTCAAAGGCGGCCAGCGGTACGTTGAACTGCTCGCGGACCTGAGTGTACTGGCCGGTCACCAGGCTGGTGAACTTGGCCGCGCCGGTGCCCACCGCCGGCAGGGAGATCGAACGGCCCACCGACAGGCAGTTCATCAGCATCATCCAGCCCTTGCCGAGCATGTTCTGGCCGCCGATCAGGAACGACAGCGGAATGAACACGTCCTTGCCCGAGTTCGGGCCGTTCATGAAGGCCGCGCCGAGGGGCAGGTGGCGCCGGCCGATTTCGACCCCCGGGGTGTCGGTGGGAATCAGTGCGAGGCTGATGCCCAGGTCTTCCTCGTCGCCCAGCAGATGTTCCGGGTCATGGGCCTTGAAGGCCAGCCCGAGCAAGGTCGCCACCGGGCCCAGGGTGATGTAGCGTTTTTCCCAGTTCAGGCGCAGGCCGAGGACTTCCTCGCCTTGCCATTGGCCCTTGCAGATAACCCCGGTGTCCGGCATGGAGCCGGCATCGGAACCGGCCAACGGGCCGGTCAGGGCAAAACACGGAATATCGTCGCCACGGGCCAGGCGTGGCAGGTAGTGATTGCGCTGCTCGTCGGTACCGTAATGCAGTAGTAACTCGGCCGGGCCCAGTGAGTTGGGCACCATCACGGTGGAGGCGAGGTCGCCGCTGCGGGTCGCCAGTTTCATCGCCACCTGGGAGTGGGCATAGGCGGAAAAGCCCTTGCCGCCGAACTCCTTGGGGATGATCAGGGCAAAGAAGCCGTGCTCCTTGATATGCGCCCAGGCTTCGGGCGGCAGGTCCATGGCCTGGCCGATCTGCCAGTCGCTGACCATGGCGCAGAGCTCCTCGGTCGGACCGTCGATAAACGCCTGTTCCTCCTCGGTCAACCGGGCCTTGGGATAGGCCAGCAGCTTGTTCCAGTCCGGGCGCCCGCTGAACAGCTCGCCATCCCACCAGACGGTACCGGCGTCGATGGCGTCGCGTTCGGTCGCGGACATCGGCGGCAGGACCTTGCGGAACCAGGCGAACAGCGGGGCGGTGAACAGCTTGCGGCGCAGATCGGGCAGCAGCAGCGTAGCCGCGACCACTGCCAGCAGCACCCACAGCACCAGCATCAGGCTGCCCGGCGCATGGCCGAAGCGGCCCATCGCGACAAGGTAGACGGCGACTATGCCGAGTACGGGAAGCGGAGCGATTCGGCGATGCGCCAGCCAGGCGACGCCGATCACCAGTACCAGTATCCACAACAGCAGCATATTCAATCCTCCTTAAAGACAGCGCCAAGGTGCCGATTGAGCTTAGTCGGCATCCGCTAAACGGGGCTTGGGGCTGTGTGTCCAAATCTGTAGGCACATGCGTGCAGGTGCAACGGCCCGGGCGACCTGGTCCAAAAGTGAGCAGGCTAACGATAGTGACCATCCCGTGTCGGTGGAGTTCGCTGGTTTCGTCACGGTCCAGGTTGCGATGAGCCTTATCCGCTCTGCTACTTTCCTCGTGTGCAAGGATTTGAGCCAGGGCCGTTCGGGCGTAGACTGCGTCGGCATTTATCCATAGAGAGGCTGTCATGCTGAAAATCTGGGGTAGGAAAAATTCGTCGAACGTCAGAAAAGCCTTGTGGTGTGCCGAAGAGCTTGGCCTGCCCTACGAGTCTCTGGATGCCGGCGGGGCGTTCGGTATCGTCGATACTCCCGAATATCGTGCGAAAAACCCTAACAAGCTGGTGCCGATGATCGAGGATGGCGATTTTGTCCTCTGGGAATCGAACACCATCGTGCGCTACCTGACCGCCAAGCATGCCGCCGGCTCCAACTGGTTCTCCAATGATCTGCAGGCCCGGGCCAGGGCGGACAAGTGGATGGACTGGACCACCTCGTCCTTTGCCACCCCCTTTCGCGGGGTGTTCTGGGGCGTATTGCGTACCCCCGTCGAGCAACAGGATTGGGCCGCGATCAACGCTTCGCTGAAGATCTGCGCCGACCTGCTGCTGCGAGTCGATGAGGCGCTGGCCGAGCAACCCTACCTGTCGGGCGACGAGATCGGCATGGGTGATATTCCCCTCGGCAGCTTTATCTATGCCTGGTTCGAAATGCCCATCGAACGCCCGCCAATGCCTCATTTGAGTGCCTGGTACGAGCGCTTGAAGCTGCGTCCGGCCTATCAGCGTGCAGTCATGACCGCGTTGACTTAATAGCCATTATTAACGCCGGTTGCTGTACTTGTGCGGCGAGGCCAAGCACCATGAGCCTGGTTCGCCGCCGTTGCATTGAAAACGGCGTGCCCTTATTTAGTTCTTTCCTCCCTTCTTGGTGCATGAATCCGATATGAGTTCCGCTCTGTCCATCCGGCAGCTAACCAAAACCTACGGCAACGGTTTCCAGGCCCTGAGTGGTATCGATCTGGACGTCGCCGAAGGTGATTTCTTCGCCTTGCTCGGCCCTAACGGTGCCGGCAAATCCACTACCATCGGCATCCTCTCGACCCTGGTGAACAAGTCCAGCGGTACGGTGAAGGTGTTCGGTCACGACCTGGATCGCGAACCCGCCGCACTCAAGCGCTGCATTGGCGTGGTGCCGCAGGAGTTCAACTTCAACCAGTTCGAGAAGACCTTCGATATCGTCGTGACCCAGGCCGGGTACTACGGCATTCCGGCGAAAATCGCCAAGGAACGCGCCGAGCAGTACCTGACCCAACTGGGCCTGTGGGACAAGCGCGACGTGCCATCGCGGTCGTTGTCCGGCGGCATGAAGCGCCGGCTGATGATCGCCCGGGCGCTGGTGCATGAACCGCGCCTGCTGATCCTCGACGAGCCGACCGCGGGGGTCGACATCGAACTGCGTCGTTCGATGTGGACCTTCCTCACCGAGCTGAACCAGAAAGGCATCACCATCATCCTCACCACCCATTACCTGGAGGAGGCTGAGCAGTTGTGCCGCAATATCGGCATCATCGATCACGGCACCATCGTCGAAAACACCAGCATGCGCCAGTTGCTCGGCCAACTGCATGTGGAGACCTTCCTGCTCGACCTGAAGAACGACCTGCAGCACCCGCCGCAGCTGATCGGCTATCCGAGCAAGCTGCTCGACAGTCGCACCCTGGAAGTCCAGGTCGACAAGGCGGTGGGCATCACGGCGCTGTTCGGGCAACTGGCCACGCAGCAGGTCGAAGTCCTGAGCCTGCGTAACAAAACCAATCGCCTCGAGGAGCTGTTCGTGTCCCTGGTGGAAAAAAACCTGTCGAAGGTGGCGGTATGAGTTCGGAACTGCAACCCAACCTGGTCGCCCTCAACACCATCGTCTACCGCGAAGTCCGGCGTTTTACCCGGATCTGGCCGCAGACCCTGCTGCCGCCGGCCATCACCATGGTCCTGTACTTCGTGATCTTCGGTAACCTGATCGGCAGGCAGATCGGTGGCATGGGTGGTTTCACCTACATGGAGTACATCGTGCCGGGCCTGATCATGATGTCGGTGATCACCAACTCCTACGGCAACGTGGTCTCGAGTTTCTTTGGCAGCAAGTTCCAGCGCTCTATCGAAGAGTTGATGGTTTCGCCGGTCTCTCCCCATACCATCCTGATCGGCTACACCCTTGGCGGTGTCCTGCGCGGGCTGATGGTGGGGATTATCGTGACCCTGCTCTCGCTGTTCTTCACCCATTTGCAGGTCCATCACCTGGGCGTGACCCTGCTGGTGGTGATACTGACGGCGACGATCTTCTCGCTGTTGGGGTTCATCAACGCGGTCTTTGCACGCAACTTCGATGATATCTCGATTATCCCGACGTTCGTGCTGACGCCGCTGACCTACCTCGGCGGGGTGTTCTACTCGATTACCCTGCTGCCGCCGTTCTGGCAGACCGTGTCGCTGGCCAATCCGGTGCTGCATATGGTCAACGCCTTCCGCTACGGCATTCTCGGGGTGTCGGACATCCGCATCAGCGTGGCCATCACCTTCATGGTCGTGGCGACCCTGGCCCTGTACATCGGTTGTGCACGGCTACTGGTCAGCGGCCGCGGTATGCGCCAGTAAGGGTTTTCATGGATGGCGGCGTCGTTCCAGGCGCCGTTTCCATTGCCTGGCCACCCACCAGCGCCAGTAGCTCATGGTCAGGTAATAGCCCAAGGCGCCCAGCGCCACTCCCAATACCACTGAACCCAGCAACAGCGGTTGCCAGAGCGTCGACAGCTGCCCGCTGATCCAGGCCCAGGTCAACTCGTCCGGCAGGCCGCGGGGCGGCACGTGCAGCAACCAGGCACCGAGCTGGTAGGCGCAATAGAAAATCGGCGGGATCGTCAGCGGGTTGGTCAGCCACACCAGGCTGACGGCAATCGGCAGATTGCCGCGCACCAGAATCGCCAGGAACGCCGCCAGCAGCATCTGCAAGGGCATCGGCATCAAGGCCGCGAACAAACCCACTGCCATGGCCCGTGCCACCGAGTGCCGATTGAGGTGCCAGAGGTTCGGATCGTGGAGCAGGGGACCGAAAAAACGTAAGTGTTTGTGTTCCCTGATGCGGGTCGGGTCCGGCATGTAGCGTTTGAATAAGCGACGCGGCATAAGGCTTCTCGGGCAGTTCAGGCGGGCAGTATGCCCGGATTTTACGGGGGGCCGATTCAGACTTTGTGACAGTAAATAAAGCACCGCCCGCATAACCCGGCTATTCCGAGAGCTGAACAGGTTCAAGGAAGGCTTTATGCGAACAGGGATGTTGGCGCTGGCGGCGGGGCTTGTGCTCTTGCGATTGCTCCCGCAATTGCCGCCCGTTGGGCTGTTGCTGGTGCTGCCGGTGCTTGGCTTGATGCTGTTGCCATTTCGCACTTATCCGCTGGCGTTGTTTCTGCTCGGCTTCAGTTGGGCCTGTTTCCAGGCGCAACGGGCGCTGGACGATCGACTGGCGCCGGAGCTGGACGGCCAGACCCTGTGGGTGGAGGGCCGGGTGGTCGGTTTGCCGCAACGGGACGAACGGGTGGTGCGCTTCGAACTGGAGGGCGCGACTTCGCGTCGGGCCCGGCTGCCGGCGCGTTTGCGGCTGTCCTGGTTCGGCGGGCCGGATCTGCGCAGTGGCGAGCGCTGGCGCCTGGCGGTGCAGCTCAAACGTGGGCACGGCTTGCTCAATCCCGCCGGGTTCGACTATGAAGCCTGGCTGCTCGCCCGGCGTATCGGCGCTACCGGCACGATCAAGGACGGGCAATTGCTGGTGCCCGCCAGCGGTGCCTGGCGCGATGGGATCAGGCGGCGCTTGCTGCAAGTCGATGCCCAGGGACAATCGGCCACTCTGGTGGCGCTGGTGCTCGGTGACGGTTCGGGCCTGTCAACGCAGACCTGGCGGGTGCTGCAGGACACCGGCACCCTGCATCTGCTGGTGATTTCCGGCCAGCATATCGGTTTGCTCGCGGGATTGGTCTACGCCCTGATCGCCGGGTTGGCGCGTTATGGCCTGTGGCCGGGTCGCTGGCCTTGGCTGCCGTGGGCCTGTGGCCTGGCGTTTGCGGTGGCGCTGGGCTATGGGCTGCTGGCCGGTTTCGGCGTGCCGGTGCGTCGGGCCTGCGTGATGCTCGCGATGGTGCTGCTGTGGCGTTTGCGTTATCGCCATCTGGGGGCGCTGGTGCCGTTGCTGGCGGCCTTGAACCTGGTGCTGTGGTTCGATCCGCTGGTGAGTCTGCAGGTGGGATTCTGGTTGTCCTTCGCCGCCGTGGCGGTGCTGATCTTCACCTTCAGTGGACGACTGGGGGCCTGGCGCCCCTGGCAGAGCTGGACCCGTGGGCAATGGGTGATCGCCCTCGGCTTGTTTCCCGCGTTGCTGTTGCTGGGCCTGCCGGTCAGCCTCAGCGCGCCGCTGGCCAACTGGATCGCCGTGCCCTTGATCGGTCTGCTGGTATTGCCCCTGGCCTTGCTCGGCACACTGCTGTTGCCGCTGCCCTGGGTGGGCGAGGGGCTGCTGTGGCTGGCCGGCGGTTTGCTCGCGGGGTTGTTTCAAGGGCTCGAATGGCTGGCCGCGCAAGTGCCGGCCTGGATACCGGCGGCGGTTCCACCCTGGGCCTGGGCGCTGAGTGGCCTGGGTATCCTGCTGTTATTGCTGCCGGCCGGTATCCCTCTGCGTCCCCTGGGTTGGCCATTGGCGGCGCTGGCGGTGTTTGCGCCTTCGACCCAGGTGGCGCCGGGCGAGGCCGAGGTCTGGCAACTGGATGTCGGCCAGGGCCTGGCGATCCTTGTCCGAACCCGTGAGCACACCTTGTTGTACGACGCCGGACCGCGTTTCGGCGAGTTCGACCAGGGCGAGCGGGTGGTGCTGCCATCCTTGCGCAAGCTGGGAGTGCGCCAGCTCGATACGCTGCTGCTCAGCCATGCCGATGCCGATCATGCCGGCGGGGCCCTGGCCGTGCGCCGCGGACTGCCGGTGAGCGAGGTGCTTGGCGGCGACGTCGAGGGTTTGCCCGCGGCGTTGCAGGCCCAGCCCTGTGTCAGTGGCCGGCACTGGCAGTGGGACGGCGTGCGCTTTTCCCTGTGGCGCTGGCCCCTGGCCCGGGACAGCAATCAATCTTCCTGCGTCTTGCAGATCGAGGCCAACGGCGAGCGCCTGCTGCTGACCGGCGATATCGATATCGAGGCCGAACGGGCGTTTCTCGACAGTCCGTTGGCCGTTGCCAGCGATTGGTTGCAGTCGCCCCATCACGGCAGCCGCAGTTCCTCGTCAATGGTCTTCCTGCAACGCCTGGCCCCGCGCGGCGTGCTGATTTCCCGTGGGCGCGGTAATTCCTTCGGGCATCCCCACCCGCAGGTCATCGCACGTTACAAAGCCTTGGACATGGCCATCTTCGACAGCGCGGAGCAGGGCGCACTGCGTCTGGTGCTGGGGCGTTTCGACGAACCGGAGTCCCTGCACGCCGCGCGGCGTTTCTGGCGGCAATAGTCCGCAGTGTTTCAATAACCCTGGGTTATTAAAGTCCCCCTGGATGCGACATCACGATCTTCGGCCCGCGCAACCCCTATGTTAGAGTGGCGCACTTTTTCGAGGGGACTGTCACTGTGTGGGAATTGGTCAAGTCCGGCGGCTGGATGATGCTGCCGATCATTTTGAGTTCCATCGCTGCATTGGGCATTGTCGCCGAGCGCCTGTGGACGTTGCGGGCCAGCCGCGTGACCCCGGAGCATCTGCTCGGGCAGGTCTGGCGCTGGATCAAGGACAAGCAACTGGACAAGGAAAAGCTCAAGCAACTGCGTGCCGATTCGCCCCTGGGCGAGATCCTCGCCGCGGGCCTGGCGAACTCCAAGCATGGTCGCGAGATCATGAAAGAGTGTATTCAGGAAGCCGCCGCCCGGGTCATCCACGAACTGGAACGCTACCTCAGTGCCCTCGGCACCATTGCCGCCATGGCGCCCTTGCTCGGGCTGCTGGGGACGGTGCTGGGCATGATCGATATCTTCAGCTCGTTCATGGGCACGGGCATGACCACCAATGCCGCCGTGCTCGCCGGGGGGATTTCCAAGGCGCTGATCACTACGGCTTCGGGCCTGATGGTCGGGATTCCGGCGGTGTTCTTCCATCGTTTCCTGTTGCGTCGGGTCGATGAGCTGGTGGTGGGCATGGAGCAGGAGGCGATCAAGCTGGTCGAGGTGGTGCAAGGCGACCGCGATGTCGACATGCCAGAGGGTAAAGCGTGAAATTCCGCCGCAAGCCCCTGGAGCCCGTGGATATCAACGTGACGTCGTTGATCGACGTGGTGTTCGTCCTGCTACTGTTTTTTGTCACCACCACCACCTTTACCCGCCAGACCGAGTTGCGGGTCGACCTGCCGCAGGCGGTCAGCGGCTCGCCAGCCGAAGACCATATTCCCAAGGAACTGGATATCGCCATCAGTGCCGAGGGGGTCTATACGGTGAACAACCAGCGCCTGCCAGCCAATGACCTGGCCAGCCTGATGGATGCGGTGCAGAAAGAGTCCGGCGGCGATACCAGCCTGCCGCTGTCGATCAGCGCCGATGGCAAGACCCAGCACCAGGCCGTGATCACCGCCATGGATGCGGCCGGCAAGCTGGGCTTCAGCCATCTGCGCATGACCACCGTCGAAGCGGCGCCGGCACCCTGATGAGTTTCTCCGAGCGTCTGCTCGCCGCCTGGTACGACGGTCATCCGGCGTTGAGCCTGCTGCGCCCGCTGGAGTGGCTGTATCGGTGGGTGGTCGATGGCAAGCGTGCGCGTTTCGTCGCGGGCGAAGGCACGATCTACCAACCACCGGTGCCGTTGATCGTGGTGGGTAATATCACCGTCGGCGGCACCGGCAAGACCCCGATGATTCTCTGGCTGATCGAACATTGTCGGCAGCGCGGCCTGCGGGTCGGCGTGGTCAGCCGTGGCTATGGCGCCAAGCCGCCGCAGTTGCCCTGGCGCGTGCAGGCCGACCAGGCCGCGGCGCTGGCCGGTGACGAACCTCTGCTGATCGTCCAGCGCAACGGCGTGCCGTTGATGATCGACCCGGATCGCAGTCGCGCGGTCCAGGCCTTGCTGGCGACGGAAAAACTCGACCTGATCCTGTCCGATGATGGCTTGCAGCATTACCGCCTGGCCCGCGACCTGGAACTGGTGCTGATCGACGCCGTCCGGGGCCTGGGCAATGGCCGTTGCCTGCCCGCCGGCCCACTGCGCGAACCGGTCGAGCGTCTGCAAAGTGTCGATGGCGTGCTCTACAACGGCGCCAGCGAGGACCGTGACAACGGCTTCGCCTTTCGCCTGCAACCGACGGCGCTGGTCAACCTGCTGACCGGCGAGCGCAAGCCGGTCGATCATTTTCCACCCGGACAGGCCGTGCATGCGGTCGCCGGTATCGGCAACCCGCAACGTTTCTTCAATACCCTCGAAACGCTACACTGGCAGCCAGTACCCCATGCCTTTGCCGACCATGCCGAGTACAGCGCCGGGGCCTTGAGCTTCGAACCGACGCTGCCGCTGGTCATGACCGAAAAGGATGCGGTGAAATGCCGGGCCTTCGCGGCGCCCGACTGGTGGTACCTGGCGGTGGATGCGTTGCCGTCCGAGGCCTTCACGGCCTGGTTCGACACCCAGCTGCTGCGCCTGTTGCCCGACCGTCTCTTGCCCTAAACCCGTTTTTATCCAGGGAATCCTCATGGACACCAAACTGCTCGACATCCTCGCCTGCCCGATCTGCAAAGGTCCCCTCAAGCTCAGCGCCGACAAGACCGAGCTGATCAGCAAGGGCGCGGGCCTGGCCTATCCGATCCGCGACGGCATCCCGGTGATGCTGGAAAGCGAAGCCCGGACCCTGAGCACCGACGAGCGCCTGGACAAATGAGCACCCCGTTCGTCGTTGTCATTCCGGCGCGCTTTTCCTCCACCCGCCTGCCGGCCAAGCCGCTGCAACTGATCGCCGGCAAGCCGATGATCCAGCACACCTGGGAACAGGCGTGCAAAAGCAGCGCCCAGCGGGTGGTGGTCGCCACCGACGATGCGCGTATTGTCGAGGCCTGCCGGGCCTTTGGTGCCGAAGTGCTGCTGACCCGCGAAGATCACGAGTCCGGCACCGATCGCCTGGCTGAAGTGGCCACTTTGCTGGGCTTGGCGGCAGATGACATCGTCGTCAATGTCCAGGGTGATGAGCCGCTGATTCCGCCGGTGGTGATCGATCAGGTCGCGGCCAACCTGGCGGCCCACAGCGAAGCGCGCATGGCTACCCTGGCCGAGCCGATCCATGACCTGGAAACCCTGTTCAATCCGAATGTGGTCAAGGTGGTCAGCGACATCAACGGCCTGGCGCTGACTTTCAGCCGCGCGACCCTGCCCTGGGCGCGGGATGACTTTGCCATCAGTCGTGAGCAGATGCCGTCAGGCGTACCGTTCCGCCGTCATATCGGCATCTACGCCTATCGCGCCGGCTTCCTGCATGATTTCGTCAGCTGGGGGCCGTGCTGGCTGGAAACCACCGAACGCCTGGAGCAACTGCGGGCCCTGTGGCACGGCGTGAGGATTCATGTCGCCGATGCCCTGGAGGCGCCACCCACCGGCGTCGATACGGAGCAAGACCTCGATCGCGTTCGTCGGTTGCTGGAGGTCTGATGCGGGTTCTGTTTGTCTGCCTGGGCAATATCTGTCGTTCGCCCACGGCCGAAGGTGTGTTGCGGCACAAATTGCGCGAGGCCGGCTTGGCCGAGCAGATCGAAGTGGCCTCCGCCGGCACCGGTGCCTGGCATGTCGGCAAGTCGCCGGACAGCCGCAGCCAGCGGGCGGCGCGGATGCGCGGCTATGACCTGTCGGCCCAGCGTGCCCGGCAGGTTGCTGCGGCGGATTTCAATCGCTACGACCTGATCCTGGCCATGGACCAGAGCAACCTGCGCAACCTCAAGTTGTTGCAACCGGCTCAGGGCAAGGCCGAACTGGACCTGTTCCTGCGACGTTATGACGGGGCGGTGGAGGAAGTGCCGGACCCTTACTACGACGAAGAACATGGTTTCGAGCAGGTCCTGGATCTGATCGAGCAGGCCAGCGATCGGCTGGTGATCGAACTCAAGGGGCGTCTATGACCCTGCCAGTGTTAGCCGGGGTGTCCCTCAAACCCTATAACAGCTTTGGCGTCGATGTCCGTGCGCAGTGGTTCGCCGAGGCCCACAGCGATGCCGATGTCCGTGAGGCCCTGGCCTATGCGGCGCAGCATCAACTGCCGTTGCTGGTGATCGGTGGCGGCAGCAACCTGTTGCTGACTGCCGATATCCAGGCGCTGGTGTTGCGCATGGGCACACGGGGAATTCGCCTGCTGCACGATGACGGCCTCAATGTCGTGATCGAAGCCGAGGCCGGCGAGCCCTGGCATCCGTTTGTGCTGTCGACCCTGGCCCAGGGCTGGAGCGGTCTGGAAAACCTCAGCCTGATTCCCGGTACCGTCGGCGCGGCACCCATGCAGAACATTGGCGCCTACGGGGTCGAGATCAAGGATGTGTTCGCTGGCCTGACCGCGCTGGATCGCGAGACCGGCGAGTTGCGCGAGTTCTCCCTGCAGGAATGCCGGTTCGGTTATCGCGACAGCCTGTTCAAGCACGCCGCCGGGCGTTGGTTGATCCTGCGTGTACGCTTTGCCTTGAGTCGTGCCGAGCATCTGCACCTGGGTTACGGCCCGGTGGCCCAGCGCCTGATCGAGCAGGGTATCAACCAGCCGACCGCCAGCGATGTCAGTCGGGCCATTTGCAGTATCCGCAGCGAAAAACTGCCCGACCCGGCCGTATTGGGCAATGCCGGGAGTTTCTTCAAGAACCCGTTGGTGTCGGCCGTGCAGGCTGGTGAATTGAAGCTGGCGCATCCCGGGCTGGTGAGTTATCCACAGCCTGATGGCCAGGTGAAACTGGCGGCGGGCTGGCTGATCGAGGCGGCGGGCTGGAAAGGCTTTCGCGAAGAAGATGCGGGTGTACATCTTTTGCAGTCGCTGGTGCTGGTCAACTACGGTACGGCGAGCGGCCTGCAATTGCTGGCCCTGGCACGGCGGATCCAGGCTGACATTTTGCAACGATTTGCCGTTGAGCTGGAAATGGAGCCGAATCTCTACTGAAGCTATGCTGCAAGGTGGGTTCACCCAGAAAGCCCTGTATATGTAGCGTATACAGGGCTTTTTTTATTGATACGGCTTTCCTTGAGCCGATTAACGCTGTAAATACTGACTTCAATAACGGATTCATGAAGCGTTCACTTCATGAAAAATCCGATCAGCCTGAGTTCATCCGCCATGCCGTCCGTGCGGCAACCCTTGGCAGAGGGCTCGACCCCATAACCTCGAACTATGCGGGCGTGCTTATGATTACCCTGAAACTCAACGGTCAAGACCATCCGCTGGACGTCACCGAGGACATGCCGCTGCTCTGGGCGATCCGCGACGTGGCGGGTTATACCGGGACCAAATTCGGCTGTGGCATGGGGTTGTGTGGTGCCTGCACCGTGCATATCGACGGATTGCCGGTGCGTTCCTGCATCACCCCGGTCGGTTCCGTGGCGGGGCAGAGCGTCAGCACCATCGACAACCTGCACAGCGACCCGGTCGGCCAGGCGGTGCAGCAAGCCTGGCTGGACGGTGGCGTCGCCCAGTGCGGTTTCTGCCAGGGCGGGCAGATCATGTCGGCGACGGCCTTGCTCAAGGTCAACCCCAAGCCCAGCGATGCCCAGATCGAAGAGGCCATGCTCGGCAATATCTGCCGCTGCGGCACCTATAACCGCATCAAGACTGCCATTCACCAGGCCGCGGCCCATCTCCAGGAGGCCAAGGCATGAACCTGTCCCTGAACGATTTTGTCCTGAGCAACCTCAGCCGGCGCGGTTTTCTCAAGGGCGTCGGCGCCACCGGTGCGCTGGTCCTGGCGGCGAGCTGGGGCCTGCCCTCGGCCTTTGCCGAAGGCGAGCAGAAATACGGTGCCGACCGTATGCCCAATGGCTGGGTCGATGATCCCAAGGTCTATGTGAGCATCGAGGCCGACGGCAGTGTGACGGTGATCTGCAACCGCGCCGAGATGGGCCAGGGCGTGCGCACCAGCCTGAGCATGGTGGTGGCGGACGAGCTCGAGGCCGACTGGGCAAGGGTCAAGGTCAGGCAGGCGCCGGCCGACGAGGTGCGTTTCGGCAACCAGGACACCGATGGTTCGCGCAGCATGCGTCACTGGTATGAACCGATGCGGCGTTGTGGCGCAGCGGCCCGGAGCATGCTCGAACAGGCCGCGGCCGCGCAGTGGAAAGTCCCGGTGGCGGAATGCCGGGCGCAGTTGCACAAGATTATCCACAGCCCGAGCGGGCGTGAGCTCGGTTATGGGGCCCTGGCGACCGCCGCGGCCGCGCTGGCGGTTCCTGCCCGCGACAGCCTGAAACTCAAGCAACCCGCGGAATTCCGCTATATCGGCAAGGAGTCGACCCGGGCCATTGACGGTGCGGATATCGTCAATGGTCGCGCGCTGTACGGTGCCGATGTGCATTTTGAAGGCACCGTCTACGCCACCGTGGCCCGCCCCCGGGTATACGGCGGCAAGGTCAAATCCTTTGATGCCACCGCCGCGCTGAAGGTCCCGGGGGTGCTCAAGGTCGTGGAAATCGAAAGTCGTCCGTTGCCTTCCGAGTTCCAGCCGCTGGGCGGTGTGGCGGTGATTGCCAGCAACACCTGGGCGGCGATCAAGGGCCGCGACGCGCTGACGATCGTCTGGGATGACGGCGCCAACGCCAGGTATGACTCGATTGCCTACCGCCAGGAACTGGAAGCTTCGGCACGCCAGCCCGGCAAGGTGGTGCGCGATACCGGCAATGTCGAGGAAGCCTTGAAGCGCGCCGACAGCCAGTTCGAAGCCGGTTATTACCTGCCGCACCTGTCCCAGTCACCAATGGAACCGATGGTTGCCATTGCTCGTTTCAACGACGGCCACTGTGAAGCCTGGGCGCCGACCCAGGCGCCTCAAGTGACCCGTGAGCGCATCGCCGAACGCCTGGGCATAGGCTTTGACCAGGTGACCATCAACGTGACCCTACTCGGCGGCGGTTTCGGGCGCAAGTCCAAGCCGGACTACATCATCGAGGCGGCCATTCTTGCCAAGGCGATGCCCGGCCAGGCCGTGCGCGTGCAGTGGACTCGCGAGGACGATATCCACTACTCGTATTTCCACACCGTGTCGGCGGAATACCTGCGGGCCAGCCTGAACCAGGACGGCACGCCTTCCGGTTGGCTGCATCGCACCGTGGCACCGAGTATCAGCGCATTGTTCGCACCCAATATCAGCCATGAGGGCGCCTCCGAGCTGGGCATGGGGTTTACCAACATGGCCTACAACATTCCCAATGTGCGCCTGGAGAACCCGGAAGCGAAGGTGCATACGCGGGTGGGTTGGTACCGCTCGGTATCGAATATCCCCCATGGTTTCGCCATCCAGAGCTTTGTCGACGAACTGGCCCACAAGGCCGGCCAGGACCCCTTGGCCTATCAGCTCAAGTTGCTGGCGCCGGATCGCCAGATCGACCCGCGTACCCTGAGCGATCAGTGGAACTACGGTGAGTCTCCCGAACGTTATCCGATCGATACCGGGCGTTTGCGCGCGGTCCTGGAAACCGCGGCCAAGGCCGCCGGCTGGGGGCGTGAGCTGGCGCCGGGACGCGGCCTGGGGTTGGCGGTGCATTACAGCTTTGTCACCTACGTGGCGGCGGTGATCGAGGTGGAGGTCAAGGATGACGGTAGCCTGATCGTGCACAAGGCCGATATTGCCGTGGACTGCGGTCCGCAGATCAACCCGGAGCGGATCCGCTCGCAGTTCGAAGGGGCTTGCGTCATGGGCCTGGGCAACGCGGTGCTGGGCGAGATCAGTTTCAAGGAGGGTAAGGTCCAGCAGGACAATTTCCATATGTACGAAGTGGCGCGCATGTCCCTGGCACCGAAGCAGGTGGCGGTGCATCTGGTCACGCCGCCTGGCGAAGTGCCTTTGGGCGGGGTCGGTGAGCCAGGCGTGCCGCCGATTGCGCCGGCGCTGTGCAACGCGATCTTTGCCGCCACCGGCAAGCGTATCCGCAACCTGCCGGTGCGTTACCAGCTGCAAGGCTGGAACCAGGTGAAAGCCTGATGGACAGTGCGGATCTGAACGTCCTGCGCAGTGTCCTGCAATGGCGCCGCGCGGGGCAGCGGGTGGTGCTGTACAGCGTGGTCCAGACCTGGGGCAGCGCGCCGCGCCAGCCGGGGGCGATGTTGGCCTTGCGTGAAGACGGGGTGGTGATCGGTTCGGTATCCGGTGGTTGCATTGAAGACGACTTGATTGCCCGTTTGCAGGATGGCCGCCTGCCTGAAGAGGGACCGCCGGTGCAACTGGTGACCTACGGCGTGAGCCGTGACGAGGCAGCGCGTTTTGGTCTGCCTTGTGGCGGGACCTTGCGCCTGACCGAGGAACGGGTCGGCGATCCGGCCTGGGTCGCCGAGCTGTTGCAGCGCTGCGATGCCCACGAGATCGTGGCCCGTGAACTGGACTTGCACAGTGGGACGGTGACCCTGCATCCGGCGGACAAACAGGAGGTCCTGGCGTTCGACGAACGGACGCTACGGGCGATCTACGGGCCGCGTTGGCGCTTGTTGTTGATCGGTGCCGGACAGTTGTCGCGTTATGTGGCGGAAGTGGCGCGCTTGCTGGATTTCGAAGTCCTGATCTGTGATCCGCGCACCGAGTTTGTCCAGGGCTGGGAGGCGCAGCACGGGCGTTTTGTGCCGGGCATGCCTGATGAAGCGGTACTCAGTATCGAAACCGATGAGCGTACGGCGATTGTCGCCTTGACCCACGACCCGCGTCTGGATGACATGGCGCTGCTCACGGCGCTGAATTCCCGGGCGTTTTATATCGGGGCGCTGGGCTCGCGGGTCAACAGTCGCAAGCGCAGGGACAATCTGGCGTTGCTGGGTCTGAGCCGTGAGGCCATCGGGCGCTTGCACGGGCCTATTGGACTGCATATCGGCAGCCATACGCCGCCGGAGATTGCCCTGTCCTTGATGGCGGAAATCGTCGCGATCAAGAACGGCGTCGAGTTACGGCAGAAAAAGTCGGAGTTGGCGACCAGTGAGTGAGTCGGTCGCGGCCCTTGTCCTGGCGGCGGGGCAGGGCAGTCGCTTTCGCCAGGTGGCAGGGGCCGATCAGGACAAGCTGCTGGCGCGCTGTGTTGGGCGTGATGGTGTCGAGCGCGCGGTGTTGGAGCATGTGCTGCTGGGGTTGCCGCAGGGGCTTGGAGCCCGGTTGCTGGTGACGACGGCGGATCGGGTCGAGGTGATTCGCCTGGCACGGGGGTATGGCTGCCGGGTGTTGCTGATCGAGTCGACGGGGATGGGCGACAGCCTTTCCGCAGCGGTGGCGGCAACGGCCGATCAGGCCGGGTGGCTGGTGCTGCTGGGGGATATGCCGTTTATCCTGCCGGAGACGGTTGCTCGGGTAGTGGCGGGGATTGAAGACGACGCTATCTGTGTGCCGGTTTTTCAGGGTGAGCATGGGCATCCGGTGGGGTTCGGGCGTTCGTTTGGGCCGGCTTTGATGAGGTTGTCCGGGGATCGTGGGGCCAAGCCGCTGTTTGCGGGAGGCAACGTGCGAGAGGTGTCTGTCGAAGACCCATGTGTGCTTTGGGATGTTGATAGGCCCGAGCATTTGGTATTTTTGCGGAATTTTTTTTGATATCGGAACAGGTTTAATCGTACTCGTATGTCGGTTCGGAGCAGGTGAGTGCTCCTATTTTTTTGCCTTTGATGGGGATCAGGCAGTCGTATCTCTCACGTGCTGCAGGCAATAGAGGAAATACAAGCAGGCTGCTTTTTATTCCTTTCTCAGAGAAGGTTATTTTTTCGAAATCGGAATAGGTAACCTGATCGATAAAAGATTTTCCGTTTATAGAGCATATTTTCTTTCTGGACAGAATGATCCATTTTTTGTCCGGATCTAACACCTCTATGATCAGGCAGGGGTCGTCATGGGTTTTGATGTAACGGGCTACTACCTCGCCGATTCTTCTTGAGTGAGCCTCGTATATGGTGTTGTAGTTTGCTTTCTCACTGGCTGCGTGGGGGGTGGTGGAAATGAGTAATAGAAGCATTGTGCTCTTCATTTTTTCACCTGGATTTATCTAGGTAGTTTATGCGTCTGTTGAATCGGTCGCTGGGTACATTTGGCCAGTTTGACTGGGTGCTGATGACCGAATACAGTTTGTCAATGTCATTGTTTATAAAGTGTCGTTGCAGTAGTGCCCTGGATCGGGCGTCGTAATCCCCTCGGTATCTTAAATCGATTATTAGATCTTTAATTACTTTGCGGATCGAGTGCCAGTTCAACTCCCCATATTTGTCTTTGTTGTCGACTTTTCCTGAGACCCTAATGACTTCGCTTTCCATAAAGTCGTAGATGGGGTGGAATAGTTCGTGCTGTTGTTTTCTGGAGATGGAAAACCTCTTGATCTCCGGACTGGCAGCCTTCAGGTAGTTTCTTGCCGCCTGACCATGAAGCCCTTTGGCCCCTATCAGCCAGCTATACAACGGCTCAGGAATATTGGCGGCTGCCAGATCGGCTTCAGCATTTTTGTTCTGTCCTAGATCATACCCACGACCAATGGTTATCCCCGACGCCCCACCCGGCCAGTGCACCTTGCGACTGAAGTAGATATGCAACGGATGGGCAGGGTCATCAATATCATTACCCTCTACATCAAACGTCAGTTGCCCTCGCTCCACCGTGAGCCACTTGAGGTCGTTTTCATCTTCGATGGCCACAAAGTTCGCCAGTAATCCAATGGGATGGAAGTACCAGGCTTTCCCGTCCGGATTGATCCCATGTTTTCCCGCCAACTCGGCCCACCAGGACAGTTTCTGAATCCGCTTTTTCTCCTCCTCCCAGCGTTTATTGGGCTCGTTGTCACTATGCCGTAGCAGGTGATCCAGCTCATTCCATTTGGCGGGGTTCCAGAACCACTCGCTTTCGTAATGGACAATCAACTGCGAAATGGCCTGGGCGTGATGGGGATTGTCCAGCGCGGCGCGAATCCGCTTCGGCGTCAGCAGCGGACTGACCGCGATGGAATCAGCGTTGCCCTGGATAATCTGGCGCAGTCGGGTCCTGATCGGACCGTTGTTCGCCCTGTGCACCTGCAAGTCGTAGTCGGCCTGCCGCGCCTTGCTCAGCAACTCCAGGGCCTGGAACTGACAGGCCAGCTGTTCGCTATGGCAGGTCGTTTCGCGCAGGCAATCAAAGCCGGGCCAATCCCACGGACTGTAGTCGTCGAAGAACAACGTGCTCTCACCCAGCCAGCCGCTGACACGCTGGCCACTGGCATCGGCCATGCGGTTCTTGAGGTGCCACCATTGTTGGGTGTAGGGCTTCAGGCCTGGCGGGGCCAAGATGTTGCGGATCCGATGATCGGACGGCAGGTTGTCGAGGACCACCCGTGGCAGGATCAGGCCAGGGAGCGTCCGCAGGCTGCGCTTCGCCATCTTCGGTGGGTTATTGGCGTTGATATCAGGTGTGTGAGGCGCCAGCGCGCTGGCAATTTTACTGATGCCCGCCAGGCTTCTTTCACTTTCGGGAAGGCGGGCGGCATAGGCCCGGCTCTTTTCGACAAAGGCCGGCACATCGTCGCAACTGAAGACTTCCAGATGCAGCAGGCCTTCGCCATCCCCATGGCTGGGTGTGCTGAAGGTGCCGGGATGACCGATCAGTTCCCCGGCCTTGATGGCGAAGGGGGGTTCGAGCGGGATGACCCGCCCCTTGGCTTCCGGCTCTTCCATCCAGAACCTGGGCCTGGTTCTGTCGGGCTCACGCTGGTAATGCTCCCAACTGAGCAGATGCATGTACAGGCTGTAGAACGTAAGGGCTGTCGGTAGTGGAGCGATAGCGCTGTGTGGCTCGGCAGGCAGGCTCAGGCGATGCTTGACCAGTACGAATCCGGTTGAATAGGCCGCCGGCTCGCCATTGGCCTTGGGGGCGGTGGGATAGGTCTGATCGATGCGATAGGCAATGACTTCGCCATCGGCAATGCAACGTACGTCTGTCTGATCGAGGAGCCCAGCAGTGTTCTTGTCGAAATGCACCCCGCCATGCCAGAGGCCGCGTTGCCCGAGCGGGTAGGTGCCACCCGTGGCTTTGGCCAGGGCGTCGTAGCCGATTTGCGGATCAGCGATTTCGCGGCTGCGGGCGCCGGCCGTCTTGAAAGGAAAGCACCAGGCCAGCGTCTTGTTTGTGTTCTTCATGAACATTGCCCTCTCACCTGTCCCTGAGAAGCTGACTGTGCGCCGTCGAAAAGTGGGAGTCAGTCAGTGGGCTTCAGTTCGTGATGTAGGGCTTTTCCTTGTTGTGTGGCGGCTGGATCTTCAGGCAGGAGAGGAGGAGGGCGCTGAATCGCGGACAAAAAAAGCCCCGCCTGCATCGCTGCAGGCGGGGCTTTTCAACAGCCGTCAGAATCAGGCGAGGGGTTTAGGCTCGTGGGCTTCTTCCAGGGCTTTGTGGCTGTGTTCAACCACTTCTTCGACGTGCTGCAGGTTTTCGTCGATGGTCGGTGCAGCCGCTTCGCTTTCAGTCGGCACGAACTCCGCTGGAGCCGCTTCAGGCGCAGGCGTCGGTTCGGCAGCGACCACGGCTTCTACTGCAGGGGCAGCAGCGGCACGTTCGGCAGCTTCCTGGGCCAGGCGTTCTTCTTCACGCTTGCGACGACGCACTTCACGCGGATCGTTCGGAGCGCGACCGTTGCTGGTCAGGGCGCTGGCCGGAGCCGCCTCGACAACCGGTGCAGCGACTTCAGCCACGACTGGGGCAACCACCGGAGCAGGCTCTGGTTGTGCAACCACGGCCGGCTCTTCAGCCGCCACGGTTTCAATCACGGGGGCCTGAGGTGCTTCGACGGCTGGCTCGGACCATTGGAACGCGGCCTGGACTTCCTGAGCCGGCTCTGGCGCAGGTTCCGCAACCGGAGCTTCGACGACAGGGGCCTGGGCAACTGGTTCTTCAACGACTGGCGCTGCGATAACCGGTGCTTCGACAACCGGGGTTTCGATGGCCGGTTCAGGCGCCACAAATACTGGCAGTTCAGCGGCAACCGCTGGCTCGACAGGGGCGTGAGCGACAGGCTCGACGTCACGAACCGGATCGACTTCCACTTCCGGTACCGCTGGCGCTTCCACCGGGGTGGTTGCCTCAACGACCGGTGCTTCAACCGCTGGAGCTTCCTGGGTCGAGGCAGTGGCCAGTTCGGCCTGCTGATGCGCCTCGGCTTCGGCTGGAGCACTGATCACGCTGCTGGCGACGGCGGCGGTCACGGCCAGGCCGGCAGCCAGTTCGGCACCGGTGGCTGGTTCGTGGTGTTCTTCGCTGCCTTCTTCCGAGCCTTCGATCACATTGCCGTTGGCATCACGCTGACGCTCGCGACGGTTGCTGCGACGACGCTGACCACGGGAGCGGCGACGTGGACGATCGCCACCTTCGGCGTTGTCCTGGCCGTCGTCCTGCAGATGCTCTTCGCCCTGCAACACTTCTTCTTCACCGGCAACAGCAGGCTGCTCGGCACGCGGTTGGCGTTCTTCACGCGGTGCACGCGGCTGGCGTTCTTCACGTGGAGCACGGGCCGGACGCTCCTCAGCGACTACCGCAGCCGTTGCAGCAGCGGCGACGGCCGGTGCGGCGTCCAGCGGCTCGCGCAGTTCACGCACGCGTTCTTCACGCTCGCCACGTGGCTTGCGATCTTCACGCGGGGCGCGCGGTGCACGTTCTTCACGTGGAGCACGTGGAGCACGTTCCTCGCGGGCTACGGCCGGGGCTTCGTCACGCACTTCGCGGACTTCACGTGGCGCACGCTCTTCACGCGGCGCACGTTCTTCCCGTGGGGCGCGTTCTTCACGCGGCTCGCGCGGTGCACGTTCTTCACGTGGCGCACGCTCTTCGCGCGGCTTGCGCTCTTCATCGCGGCGACCGTTACGGTTGCGGCTCTGCTGGCGACCGTTGCGACGCTCTTCGTTACGGGCCGGACGCTCGGCGGCCGGCTTTTCAACCACGGCCGGTGCAACAGGCTCTTCCTTGCTGGCAAACAGGCTGACCAGCGACTTCACCAGGCCCTTGAACAGGCTTGGCTCGGCGACAACCGGTGCAGGGGCTGCAACCGGAGCGGCGACTTCTTCGGCCGGAACCGGAGCGTTGGCGCGGACCGGCGCGGTCTTGACCGCCGCTTCCTGGCGAACCAGGGTGCGGGTGGCCGCAGCCGGCTGGACTTCTTCCACTTCGGCAGCGGCAGCGGCGATTTCGTAGCTGGACTGGTTGGTGTGGGCTTCCGGGCTGTCATCGCGCAGACGTTGCACTTCGAAGTGCGGTGTCTCCAGGTGATCGTTCGGCAGGATCACGATGCGTGCACGGGTGCGCAGTTCGATCTTGGTGATCGAGTTGCGTTTTTCGTTGAGCAGGAAAGCTGCAACCGGGATC
>Ga0302202_10001272_pt1 | contig 31204 bp, 20 predicted proteins | sample II_Bog_N3_3_FD_194579 | JGI IMG/M metagenome (GOLD analysis project Ga0302202, IMG submission 194579) | Peat permafrost microbial communities from Stordalen Mire near Abisko, Sweden - II_Bog_N3_3 | ecosystem: Environmental > Terrestrial > Soil > Wetlands > Peat | place: Sweden: Abisko...
CACCGTCACCGCTTCATCATGCGCCTCGATGATCCGTTTATCATTTCCGACAAATGCCGCGATGGAAACCGATTTGGGCGGTGACAACGTGAAATCATAAAACACCCGACGATTGGCCGATTCATGGACGCTCCCATTTTTGTCCACGGTATTGCGTTTGGTATTCATCCGTGGTGTCAACTGCTCCTCGGTTTGCGGATGAAAGTTGTGACAGAGATTCAGGAAATCTTTTTCAGTGGTGACGCCCGATAATTTCAATTCCTTTGCCCCTTCACCAAACCATTGACCCGAAACGCTGCGGCCTTCCATGTAATAATCACCAACGCCCAAGTGTTCTCGAAAATACGATTCCGCATTTCGCAAACTGGTTTGAGCCTTCATCGTCAACATGGCGACAAGCTAAACCATCAGGACACGAATCTTGCGCTATGGGTGACGCAAGATGCACACGAGTCCGTGTTAATGATAATCAGAACAGAACATGGGACGCTGTTCTCCTTGCGAGTGCAAGGGTCAGCCGTAACAACGAAAGTGCCGGACAAAAATCAAACCAAAGTTGAACCAAAAATTATGAATACGACCATCGTATCCGCCGAGGCGAAGGCTCGCCTGACCGAAGCCGTCAAAAGTTACATGCCGCCCGCGCCGGAAAAATACCGCGCGTTGAACGAAGTCAAAGAATCCATCATGGCGTTACGGGAACGCAAAGCCTCGTATGAAACCATCCGTGCCATGTTGCATGAGAACGCCGGCATTGATGTATCGCACCAGACCGTCGCCCGTTATTGCCGCGAGGTGCTGGATTCAGCCAAGCCGAAGAAACCGCGCCGTCCCAAGACGCAGACGACCGAACCAGCCGCAGCCGCCCAAGAGGAATTGCCAGCACGTCCGCCCATCAGCCAGCCACGGTCACGCGAACCGCGCATCACGCCATCAAAAAATCTTTAGCGCAGCAGCGCAGTCGTCACCAGTCGCGGTGACAGGATGCGACCATAAGGAAGCCCGCCAATGCTAAAAAACAAAAGCCGCTGGGTTCAGCGTCCGCGACCAACGCGCGTTCCACAGTCGTGTAACGCGCGCTCGTCGCGGACGGATCATGGAAAACGCAGTCGCGTCTGCTTCCGTCTTGCGCTTGGCGTCGCCGCTCCGGCACGCGGCTTCACTCATGCCGTTCCGCCGCGCCGCCTGCCGCTTACCGCCGCCAACTCAAGACCGAAGCCGGGGATAATAATAAATTCGTGCCGGCTATCGGACAGAAAGACGACGGGCGTGGAAAAAATGTCGCTTACCGAAATAGCCCGCAGTTTAATCTTCCGATAATCTTCCGACCCGGCGCTGCAATCTACCGATAAACAATCGTCCGATAATCGTCCGGCCAAACCCGGTAATCGTCCGATTTGCCGTCCGAGGCGTCTGGCGCGAATCGTCAGGCAATCGTCAGATGGATACCCAGAATCGTCAGATTCCACTTCCCGGCCGCCGAACCGCAAATAGAAACGTGCAATCCCGTTACCGGGCGAAATGATCAATCGGCAGCGCATCCGCTGTGTGCCGTGCGCGTGAATCTGCTGTTCCATTATATGTCGCCGGTCGTCGTGTCAAGGTAGTCAGTCCTCATGCCGGACTGCTCCACCGTTGACACGCCGACCAACGACAGGGACTTGCTTTTAGGAATCACGCGCAGGAAGGTTTTTCCCGGCAGGGAATTTGATCGGATGTAATTATTGTGGCGCACAGCAAATCATGCGCGAAACCGGCAACCGTTGCCCCATCGTGTTCGCTGTGTGCGCTCGAATTGGTTTTCGATTCAGAAATCCGTCGCAATTCCCAATCCGCTTTCTCTGCGCGACATTTTTCTGTTCAGTTTTCGACTTTTTCATGCAGACTGCTTCATTCGCAATATGGTTCACGAATTCGCCCGCATTTAAGAGAAAGGGTTTTGAAAAAATGAATCTGAAATTTCCGCCGTTGTCTGGCGGCGTCAATCAGGGATTGAATGACGCCGGCATAGAAACTTTTGAAGGCGACTACGCCCATTATGTGGTTCGCGAATGCACGCAAAATTCACTGGATGCCGCCGCCAGCCATGTGGCTCCCGTCCGGTTGGAAATCACCTTGCGTGAAATGGCAACGCAGGACATGCCTTTTATGCCGGAGCTTCGCGATGCCTTGGAGCGGTGCGAAACCTACTGGCGGTCCCATCCGCGCCCGCGTGAATTTTTTCGCGAGGCCGGCCGCTATGCCAGCGGAAAAAATCTTTATCTGCTGAAGATTTCTGACTTTGGCACCACCGGCGTTCCCGGCAGCGATGAGGACAACACCAAACCCTGGTTTGGATTGGTCCGCTCACGCGGCGTGTCCATCAAAGCCGAGGAAGACAGTGGCGGCGCCTTCGGTATTGGCAAAGACGCGCCGCTCGCGGCGTCCGCCGTGCGCACCGTGCTATATTCATCCCGCACAACCAATGATGAAGTGGCGTTTCAGGGTATTTGCCGTTTGGCCACGCATCAGGGCGAATCAGATTTGACCCAAGGCACCGGTTTTATCGGCAGCTACGATGCCGCAGCCAGAATCTTTCGCGCCATCCGGGAATGCGGGCAAGTATACCCAACCGAAGGCCATTGGCAGACGCTGGTGGGAATCCTGCGCGCTGATTCCCGATTTTCCCAAGACCCACCTTAAACGTCAGAGTGGTGTGTTGGGATTTGCACAATTTTCAATTAAACGAGGCTCCTATTCCTAGCGGCGATGGTTTTGAGCGTTTGCCCAGAACCGGCGCGGCCAGGAACTGCCGGCGGCGTTCCACGGATTCATCTAGGCCGGCGGCTTCCGGCGTGCCGGGCAGGTTGAAATAACGCCCTTCGTAAAGCGAGGCGCACTGCGGCAGCGTGCCGAGCGCGCGGTATTCCGACCAGGCTTCGTCGTAGCGGGTCAGTGCCGCTGCCAGTTCCGCCTCGTCTAGCCGCCCGGCCGCGTCAGCGCGTTCGCCGGCAATGAGGATGCGCCAGCCCTGCTCCACGATGGTGAACAGCAGCCGGCCGTATTCCGCCGACACCCTTACAAATTCCCCGGCGGAATTTTTCGGCCAGCTGATTTCGTCTGCCAGCGATTTGATTTCGCCCCACAATTTCACCGCCTCTGCCTTTTCGGTCAGCGCCTCGGCGAACAAATTTCGCTCGCCCAGATAATCCAGCACCGGCGCAAGTTGTTCGCGTCCGCCGAGGCGGTCGTCGCGCATCCACAAGGCCGTCGGCAAAACGGATTCTTTCAACGCCCGGTCAAACGCGGCGCAGTGCCGGCCTTTCAAAATCGCGCGGGTGGACAACAGGCATAATTTTCGGAAACGGCAGATGTCCTCGCCTTGCAGCCCGATTTTGTGCTGCGCGTAGTCTTGGAAAATTTCCTCCTCGGTGCGCGACGGGTCTTGGACAAATTGCGCCAGCACAAAGGCGTTCAGATCCGGCCACAACTCGTTCTTGATGTATGGCCCATACCAGCCGCCGCCGCGCGACCACGAATACACGCCGAGGATTTTCGGGTGGCCGAGCAGGTTCTTTAGCCCGATTTTTTTCGTGTTCTCATCGAAGCCGTTGATGACGCCGTCCATGACGTAGTTTGGATACGCGCCTTTGCCCTCGTATTCGCGCTGGCATTGCACCTCGATGATCTGTGGATGTTTTCCCTGCGTCAGGCATTCGTTGACCTTGACGTGCCGCCAGAAATCCAGCGCCGTGTGCTTGATGGAAAACGCCAGTCGCGGGTGCGGCTCAATCTGGTCGGTGACTTCGAGATAATGATCCAGCCGCGCGTGGAGCTTGTCGGGGAAAATGTCCCAGGTTCGGAAAAAAACTTGTTTGCCGTGCTTCACACAAATCTCCTCGCGCAGAAAACCGATGAGTTTCACATACGCGTCGGCCTGGCTTTTCGCCCAACGCGGCTCGGCGGGTTCGCGACCGGCCAGCGTCTCCTCGTAAAGATACGTCGGCGTCCACGCTGGTCCGACGCGTGGGATCGGGCCATTGCCGACGTGATGCGGCGTGTCGAACAGGTAAGTCTCGCCGACGCGGATGATGTAGCCGTCCACCTGCGGAAAGCGCGCGGTAAGTTCGTCGAACAGCACTCGGTGCAGTTCCAGTGTCTTGGGTTGGTCGGGCAAAATGCGTCCGGTCTGCGGGTCGCAGATTTCATCTTTGAAATGCTCGACGAGGCGTTTCGGCAGAACAAAAAGGTCGAGGTGATAAAAAACTTTCAGCCCGCGCGCCTTGGCGGCGGCGATTTCGCGCTCGATGCCCGGCGTGAATTTTTTCAGCCACGCGCGCTCCGGCGAGCCGGCGGGAAAACAGTCCACGCCCGTCGCGGCGAACGTGGCGACGCAGTTGATGTGCTTGAAAACCTGGCCGTTGAAGCCGTAGTCCGCGAGGTGCGCCGGATTGAGAAACCGCGTCTGAAACGGCGGCTCGCCCGGATTGTGATGCACCATGTCGAGGATGTATTTCATGCGTTGTTTTCGGCGGCGGCGTCTCAATCGTATTTTTCCTGACGCGCCGGCGAAGTTCAAAAAGTGTCAGATTGAATTGAGCAATTGTCCGCTGGCAATGTGGTCGTGACTAGGGGCAATTTTACGGCAGCTAGGGTCGTTTTTGCGACAGCTAACGGACTCCGATTTTGTCACAGCTTGGCGATTAAAACGCTTTTCTTCGAAAGCGGGACGGTCTGCACTGCCAGTTTTTGCGCCCGGCCCTGCTGTGCCTATTTAGCCATAACCCGGCATTTGCCAGTTTTGAAATGACGCAAAATGACCCCCTCCTTACGCAAAAAAGACTCTACCGCACCGGGCGGGATAATTGTTAGCGTGTAGGCATCAAGCTTGCGAACCAACCGGGTCTGTCCCCATTGGCGGCTACTGCATATAAAACAAATGAACTCGAAACATCATCTCTGTTCCGCCTTCACCCTGCTCGTCATCAGCTTGTCCGCCGCGCCCGTCTGCTTCTGGTTTTCGTCCGGCGTGGAGCCGGGCGATGTCGTGTTGCTCAACGGCGGTGACCTGGCGGCGGCGAAATACGTGCCGTATCTGCTGGCGAAACCGGAAGAAGTGCTGGTGCTGGAGCCGGAAAAGAAATAGCAATGATGCGCTAATGAACACCCGTTTGACTCCGCAACAAATCAGCCGCTGGCTCGCCGGTTTCGGCGGCGCGCTTTCCGCGCGCTTGAACCAATACGACCACGAGCACTGCAATCAGCTCGTCAACCAGCAACGGCTGCCGCTAAATAAAAATTCCGTGAACGGCAGTTTTCTCGGCTCGAAGTGGAAAATTCGCGCGAGTGCTTCGCGCGTCGGTGACGCGGCGGATTTCACGGTCACGTTCCGCTGCGTTTACGGCAAAGTTGAACAAGCCAGCGTCTCGGTGGATTTGAATTTGTCCGGCTGGTCGGATAAAAATTATGTGCTGCTCCCGGCGGCGGCCTACAACGGCAACCGCTTTCTCTCCCGCAAGATTCCGTATTCGCCGAAGCTTTATTTCGTGCAAGACATCGGCGCGGACAAGCCAATTATCATTACCGATGGACCGCGATTGAACATCAGCGAAGGCGTCTCGCGGATCCAGGAACGCAGCGGCAGCCTGGCGACGCCGGCCATCGGGTTTCATGCGGAAAAATCCCAGCGCGGTTTTCTGCTGCTCACCTCGCAGGGCAATGAACTCGACGACTACGGCATCGGCATCGAGGAAAATCGTGGACGCACTCGCGCCACAATTTCGCTGACTTCGCCGGTCGTGCGCGAGCTGCACAACTACCGGATTTGTGACTCCGAGTTTCCATCGCTAGACGAGCCGCGCGATTTCAAGGCCGGCGATGAAGTGACGTTCCGGTTTCGGGTGATTGATTTTGCCGCGCCGAAGTTGCAAGCCTTGTTCGACAAATTTGCGGCGGTGCGAAAAGATTTTGTCGACGCTACCAAGCCGAAACCAGCGCTTCCTTACTCCGCGTGTTTCGCGTTGCAGGAAGAAAAATTCAACCGGGACAATTTTGTCCCAAAGCACGGCTATTATTCCGTCGGGCTGCGCCAGAATTTTTTGCAGGACTGGCAGATTGGTTGGACGGGCGGGATGATCAGCACCTACCCGCTCCTGTTCGCCGGCGACGCGGCGACGCGCAAAAATGTCCTCCGCAATTTCGAATGGCTGTTTCCAAGCGGCATCGCGCCGTCGGGATTTTTCTGGGACAGCGGGCGCAACGGCACGGAATGGATCGGCGGCGACATCCGCAAGCCGCACACCGGCAACTGGCATCTCATCCGCAAAAGCGGCGACGCGGTGTTTTTCATCATCAAGCAGTTTTTGCTGATGGAAAAACTCGGTATCGCGGTGAAGTCCGCATGGCGCAACGGCACACGCGGCGTTTGCAATGCGTTCGTGAAACTGTGGAATGAAAACCAGCAGTTCGGCCAGTTTGTGAATTCGCTGACCGGCGAAATTTGCGTCGGCGGCTCGACGAGCGGCGCGCTTGTGCCGGCGGCGCTCGTGCTGGCGGCGGATTATTTTGGTGAGCCAAAATTTCTAGCCGTGGCGGAAGCGGCGACGGAAAAGTTTTACCGCGAATTCACCGTGAAAGGCTTGAGCTATGGCGGGCCGGGAGACGCCTGCCAAAATCCCGATTCGGAATCTTGGTTTGCGCTCATCGAATCTTTCGTCGCGCTTTACGAAGCGACCGGCAAAAAAATCTGGCTCGCTCGGGCGGGCGAGACGGCGCGGCAATTTTCAACGTGGGTCGTCAGCTACGATTTCAAATTTCCGTCGAAGTCCACGTTTTCGAAGGCCGGTATCCGCACCACCGGCTCGGTTTATGCGAACACGCAGAATAAACATTCCGCGCCCGGCTTATGCACGTTTTCCGGTCTCGGCCTGCTGAAACTTTTCCGCGCGACGGGTGACAAGTTCCATCTCGAACTGCTCCGCGACATCGCGCACGGCCTGCCGCAGTATTTGCCGCATCCGCTCAAGCCGCTCGGCGACGCCAAGCCCGGCTGGATGTGCGAGCGCGTGAACCTGACCGACTGGGAAGGACCGGAGCGCATCGGCGAAACGCTCAAGATGACAACGTGGGCGGAAACGTCGCTGATGCTCACGGCGATTGAAATTCCGGGGCTTTACGTCCAGCCGGACAAATCGCTGGCCGTCGCGTTCGACAACATCGAGGCGGAAATTGTTTCCGACAATGCGAAGGAAATGGTCGTGCGGCTGCATAATCCGACGCCGGCGCCGGCGAAGGTGAAAATTTTCTCCGAAAGCGGGCGGGCGACAAAAACCCCGCTGCCTGAAAATTATCTTTTCGGCCGCCGCACCGAGGAACTGAAACCGGGCGGCAGCAAGACAATTTCGTTTTGGAAATAAAACTTTCTGAACCATCATAAAATGAACCGCAAACATATCCTGCGAACCGTGGCGGCCTTGCTGCTCGCGGTGGCCGGGGCGACTGCCGCGCCGCTGGCGCCGCCGTTGCGGACATTTGACACGATTCATGCCGACGCCATCGGGCAGAAATTGCAGTCGGCGATGGTCTGGGCGGACGCCGCGCAGGACAAGCCCGGCGTCGCCATCGCCTTTCGCCGGACTTTTAATCTGCCGGCGCCGCCCGGGCGCGCCACGCTCAACATATTTGCGGACGCCCGATATATTCTGTGGGTGAACGGAACTTACGTCGAGCGCGGCCCGTGTCGTTTCCAGCCCAACGGCCCGGAATACGACACCCTCAATCTCACGCCGCACTTGAAGGCCGGCGCGAATGTCATCGCCATTTTGGTCGTGGGCAATCTTTCCGGCGGCAAGGTGATGCGGCACGCGCCCGGCCTGACGGCGCGGCTGGAGCTGGACGGCGGCGAAATTTTTCATACCGATGCGAACTGGAAATGGAGCGACGGCACGCGCTACCGCCAGGTGGACGCCTCCTGGGCCAATCTCGGCGACTCGCTGGTGGACGCCCGCGTGGAGGATGGCGACTGGGCGCAGGCCAATTATTCCGATGCCAGTTGGAAACCGGCGACACCGATCAGCGGCCAAGCGTGGGGCGGGTTGACGCCCCGGCAGATGGCGCTGCTGCGTGAAAAACCGGTGGCGGTTACTTTTGTAAATGATGCCAGGCTGCCGGTGACTTTGTCGGCGGGCGAAAAACTGGAGTTCAGCACCGGCCGCATCGTGCAGGCCTATCCGCTCGTCGAATTTACGGCGGACAAGGACACGGAGCTGGCGTTTGAGCCGTTCGGCGTCAAATACTTTGCCAAGGCCGGGGCGCAAAGGCATTTCACCATTGACACGCGCGGCATTGCCAAGGGCGCGCTTGCGGTGAAGTCGGGCAAGGCCACGATCACGGGCTTTCAATTGATTGAACGGCTTTATCCGTTCGATCGCGTCGGTGCGTTCACCTGCAACGATGATTTTCTCAACCGCCTGTGGAAGATGTGCGCGCGTTCCGGCGAGGTGTTGAGCGAGGATTCCTATGTGGACTGCGCCGACCGCGAGCGGGTGGAATGGATGGACTACGATCCGCCGGGGTTCGAAATCACGCGCACGGTCATGTCGGCGCCGGGCGAAGACGGACGGCCGGTTTATGGCGACCCGCGGCTGCTCGGCGCGATGGTGCGGCGCACCGCGCTGACGCTGCAGCCGGACGGCTGGGTCAAGGCGCACACCTGTTCCGACCGCTACGACATCCACGCGAAAATGGAGGATCGCGCCTGCGAATGGGTGGCGGGCATCCGCCGTTATTACGAAGCGTCTGGCGACAAAATACTCTTGCGCGAAATCTGGCCGGCGGTCGTCGCGCAGATGAATTATTTCCTCGAACGCCGCACATCGCGCGGGCTGGTGCGGGCGCGCGACTGGGTGGTCTGGGGCAATCCGCTCGGCTATTTCACCGGCGAGACGACGACCCTAAACGCCTTTGTCCAGCGCGCGCTGGCCGATGCGGCCTTCATTGGCGGAGTCGTCGGGGAAAAGGAAGCTGGGACGAAATTTTCAGCGGACGCCGCCGCGCTCGCCCAAGCCATCAACGCGAATTTGTGGGACGAGGCCGACGGCTGTTATTATTCCGGCTATTTCACCGACGAGGATATGGCGGCGAATCAAGCGACCAAACGAAAATTCAATTTGCCCCGCACCAACAATCTCACGCCGACCACGCTGCACGCAAATGCATTTGCGCTGGAGCGCGGCATTGTGCCGGCAGCCCGCCGGGCGAGGGTCATGCAAAAAATCCTGGAACAGCAACGCCCACTCAAGGGCGGCGCGGTGATGATCTACCATTACGTCGCCGGGCTGCTCTATGGCCTGGACCGTCCGGATTTCGACACACGCGTGTTGGAACTGTGGCGCAAGAACTGGCAGGCGATGGTGCAGTCGCCGTGGGAATGTTCGTGGGAAGACCTCGGCGGCGGTTCACACGCGCACATCTACGGGATGTTTCCGGGCTATTTTTTGAGCGCCTACGTCCTCGGCGTCCGCCGCGACGCGCCGGTCGCGGAAAAGAAAATCCTGATCGAGCCGCATCTCGGCGACCTGACCCAGGCCGGCGGCGTGGTCGTGACGGAGTTCGGGCTGGTGCCGGTTGCGTGGAAAAAAGACGGCGGTCGGTTGAATTTTAAAATCACCGCGCCGGCGAGCGCGGAAACAACCCTTGCCCTGTCCGTTCAGCCGGGTTTGGACAGCATCCAGCTCGACGGCGCGACGCAAAAGGGAACCGCCCAAGGTTCGCGCCTGATTTTCACCTTATGCCCCGGAGCGCATTCGGGCAGCTATCTATTGAACGGATTGTGATCTAAAACTTATCATGATTTATTTTGGCGCATCCTATTATCCGGAGCAGCTCGACTTCAGCGAGGTCGAGCCGGATGCGCGGCTGATGCAGGAGGCCGGATTCAATCTGGTGCGCATGGGCGAGTTCGCGTGGAGCCGGATGGAACGCGACGACGGTCAATTTGATTTTTCCTGGCTCGAAAACGCAGTCGAAACTTTGGCGCGACATGGCATCAAGTCGCTGCTTGGCACGCCGACCGCCGCGCCGCCGAAATGGCTCACGGACAAATACCCGGACATTTGCCAAATCATGGCTGATGGCCGGCGGCGCGAATTTGGCAAGCGCCGGCATTACTGCGTGAATAGCGAGAACTATCACCGTTGCACGACGCGCATCGTCACCGCGCTGGCGGAGCGGTTCAAAAACAATCCCAACGTCATCGGCTATCAGCTCGACAACGAATTCATGGCGGAGCAGCCGCATTGCTACTGCGAGACGTGCCGGAAAAAATTCCAGTCGTGGCTGCAAAAAAAGTTTGCGACTATTGAGGAATTGAACCGTCGCTGGGGCATGGCGTTTTGGAGCCAAAGTTATCGGAATTTTGACGAAGTGGTTTTGCCCAAGACCGGCCACAATCCGTCTTCGCTGCTTGATCTGTATAACTTTTTTTCCGATTCATTTCTGGAAAACGCGCGGTTGCAGATGGATTGCCTCAAGACAATTTCTCCCGAAAAAACCGTCACGCACAACGTCTGTTCCAGCGGTTTCGTTTATCTGCTCGACCTCTACCAGCTCGGGGCGCAGCTCGACATCGTTTCGGTGGACAATTATCCGTTCGCGTGGACGCTGGAGAACGAATACGGCAACGCCGCCGACCGCGAGTATCATCCGGCGATGGCGAGCATGGCGCTCTCGATGATGCGCGGGCTACGTCGAGCGCCGTTCTGGGTGACGGAGGCGCAGACCGGCCGCACGTTTCAGCCGCGCCGCGCGCTGCCCGAACCGGGCATTCTCAATGCTTGGACGCACCAGGAAATCGCGCACGGTGCGAAGGCGGTCGTGTGGTTTCATTGGCGGCAATTTCCCGCCGGCATCGAACATCTTTTGCAGGCGGTATTGGAATGTGATGGCAAACCGCGCCGCCGTTTTTTTGAAATCCAGCAGACCATTCGCGAAATAAAATCTGTAGCCGCCGACATCGAAAATGCCTGCCCGCGTCCGGAAGTTGCATTGCTCCGGGATTTTCATTGCGACTGGGCGCTCGACGACGGCCACACGCACCCGGATTTTCGTTACCAACGGCACCTCTATCTTTATTACCGTGCGTTGTTTGAAAACCATGTGAACGCGGATGTCATTCATCCGGCGGAAAATCTCGCGAACTATAAACTCGTCATCGCGCCGTCGCTGCTGCTCGTGGATGAGAACCGCGCCGCCCATTTGCGGAACTACGTCGAGCAAGGCGGCGCGCTGGTTCTCACCGTGCAATCCGGCCTGCGGAATTTCGACAATGTTTTTTACCGGCAAACCTTGCCGGCTTTCCTGACCGATCTTTGCGGCATTGAAATCGAGGAGCAGAACGGATTGAAACTTCAGGACACCACCGGCATCACGCCGTTGAACGACGGCTACGCGAAATCGCGCTACGAATGTTCGCTGCTGTTTGAAATCATCAAGCCGACGACCGCCCAGCCGCTGTTCAATTACACCGACCTCTGGTTCGCCGGCACACCAGCGGTGACGGTCAATCACTTCGGCAAAGGGAGAGTTTATTATGTTGCCGCCGTGCCGTCGGCAGAATTCGTTCGCGAGTTCGTTGGTAAAATATTGCTGGAGTGTGGGGTGAAGTCGAATCTGGCCGCTAGCAGTTCGCCGATGGTTGAAGCCGTGAAATCCTTCACCCTTGACGCCGGGTTTCTGCACCTCATTAATTACACCAACGAACCGCAGACGGTGACGCTTAACGAGCGCTACGAAAATCTCGCCGCTAAAACGACCATCACCGGCAAGCTTGAACTGAAGCCGTTTGGCGCGGCAATCTTGAAACGAAACTAAAATGTCTTACAAAAATCCCATCATCCCCGGATTTTATCCCGACCCGAGCGTGTGCCGCGTCGGCGAGGATTTTTATCTGGTCAACAGCAGCTTCGAATATTTCCCCGGCGTTCCGGTCTGGCACAGTCGCGACTTGGTGAACTGGCGGCAAATCGGCCACGTTCTCGTCCGTCGTTCACAACTCGAACTCGATGGCGTGAAATGTTCCGACGGCATTTACGCGCCCACCATCCGTTTTCACAGCGGTGTTTATTACATGGTCACGACGCTGGTGAATTCCGGCTTGTTCAAAAACTTTTACGTCACGGCGACAAATCCAGCTGGGCCGTGGAGCGACCCGATTTGGTATGACCAGAGCGGCATTGACCCGTCGCTGTTTTTTGATGGCGACGGAAAGGTCTATTTTCAATCGAATCGCGGCATGACGTTCAAGATGGAACGCGCAATTTACCAGAGCGAAATGGACATTAAAACCGGGAAGCGCCTGACCGAACCAAAAATGCTCTGGCGGGGCAGTGGCGGTTGTTATGTTGAAGGTCCGCACGTTTATAAAAAAGACGGCTGCTATTATCTGATCACGGCGGAAGGCGGCACGAGTTATGGCCACATGGTCGCCATCGCGCGCAGTCGCAACATTTGGGGCGAATACGAGCCGTGTCCGCACAATCCGATTCTCTCCAACCGGCACGCTTATGAGCAAATTCACGGCACGGGTCACGCGGACATTGTGCAAGCGGCGGACGGCTCGTGGTGGATGGTGCATCTGGCATTTCGCAAAACCGTCGGCGACATCCACACGCTCGGACGCGAGACGTGTCTTGAACCAGTCGAGTGGCGCGACGGTTGGCCGGTCGTGAACCAGACCGGAACCTCGCGTGAAATCATGGACGTTCCAACGCTGCCGTTGCAGCCGTGGCCGCAAAAGCCGGCGCGCGACGACTTCAACAAAACTGAACTTGGCCTCGAATGGATTTATCTGCGCAATCCGGTGGCGGACAATTACTCGCTGACGGAGCGCAAAAGTTTTCTGCGCCTGCGCGGTTCGGAGAAAAATCTGTTTGATGTCGCCTCGCCAACCTTCGTCGCGCGGCGGCAGCAGCATTTTGATTTCACCGCGACGGCGAGCTTGGAATTCGAGCCGCTAAACGAAAACGAAGAGGCCGGCCTGACGCTGCTGATGACCAACGAGCATCACTACGATTTCTTCGTGACGAATCGCGGTGGCCGGCGCGTGTTGGTGGTGAAGTATAATCTGGAACTTATCCAGCAGACGGCGGCGGAAATACCGATCGCGCCGGGCGCGGTGCAATTGCGCATCACTGGCACGAAATTGCTTTACCATTTTTTGTTTTCGCAAAACGGCGCGGCGTTCCGCGAAGTGGCGAAGGTCAACACCCGTTACCTCGGCACGGAAGTCACGAGCGGCTACAACGGCGTCGTCATTGGGCTTTATGCTACGGGCAATGGAAAACCTTGCGACGTGCCCGCCGACTTTGACTGGTTCGATTGCGAACCGAAATAATCTTTTTTCCAACACAAAATGAACTTAAAAAGAAGGGCAATTCTCGCCATCGGCGTAATGTTAAGTTCGCAGCTTTGGTCTGCCGAATTTTATGTCAGCCCGCAGGGCGACGATACGAATGATGGTTCGCCCGCCAAACCTTTCGCCACGCTGGAGCGGGCGCGTGATGCGATGCGCGCCGCAAAAAAATCCGGCGGCGACACCGTCTGGATTCACGGAGGAAATTTCGCGTTGCCGAAAACGCTGGAGCTGACCGCCACGGATTCCGATGTGGTTTATCGCAGTGTCGCCGGCGAAACGGTGCGGCTGTCTGGCGGACGCGCGGTGGCGGCGGCGGATTTTAAGCCCGTGACGGACGCGGCGACGCTGGCGCGCATCGCCGTGACTGCGTGCGGAAAAATTGTGGAACTGGATCTCGCGGCGCTCGGCATCCAGCATCGCCAGCCTTATCCGGACGTGTTCAATGACAACGGCAGTTTGATTGAGCTTTATTTCAACGGCGCACGGATGCCTCTTTCACGTTTTCCCAATCGCGGTTACATGACGATGAAGCGCGTGCTGAACAACGCCGGCGGCATCACGAACCAAAACTGGAGCGGTGCGAACTGGGAAAAGGTTGCGCTCGGCAGCGCCGGCGGCACGTTTGAATACCGCGATGAATTTGCCGCGCAGCATGCGAGCTGGCAGAAGGTTTTGGAGCGCGGCGTCTGGCTGAAAGGTTATTGGCGCATTCCGTGGGAGAACGAGGCCATCCGCGTCCAGGCGATTGATGTCACCAACAAAACTGTCACGTTTGCAAAACCGATTCCCGGCGGCATCGGCAGCAAATACAAGCGTCCCGCCGGCAGCGGCGAGGAAGAATACTGGCTGATGAATTTGTTGGAGGAGGTGGATCAGCCCGGCGAGTGGTGCGTGGATTTTCCGTCCGGCAAACTTTATTTCTATCCGCCCGCGCCGCTGACCGGCGCGAACATCACGATTTGCGACAACGACCAGCCGGTCATCCGCGTGACCGGCGCGACGAACGTCGTGCTTCGCCAGTTGACCGTGGAATATAATCTCGGCCACGGCATTGAAATCAAAGGCGGCTTGAGCAATCTGGTCGCCGGCTGCGTGGTTCGGAATGTGTCGCGCTACGGTGTCAAATTAGACAGCGGATTCAGCCACGAAGTTTTGAGTTGCGACCTTTACAATCTCGGCGCGGGCGGTGTGTGGCTGGGCGGCGGTGATGAAAAAAGTTTGCCGCGCGTTCCCGCCGGGCATCGCGTCATCAACAATCACATTCACGACTTTGCGCTGATTGAGCGTGTTTACGCGCCGGGCGTGAACAGTGGCTTCACCGGCGGCGGTGGCGGCGGGCATCATCCGGCGGTGGGGATGTATGTTGCGCACAACCTGGTTCACGGCACGCCGCACGCGGGGATGCTGTTCGGCAGTTGGGATTCCATGTTTGAATACAACGAGATTCTCGATTTCTGCAAGGTCTCGAACGACATGGGCGGCTGGTATTGCTACGACCAGTTCGCGCTCGATGGCAACCACACCTTCCGTTACAACTACATTCACAGCAGCGGCGAGGGCGACGGCGTTTATTTCGACAACGACCATCGCGACATGCACATCTACGGCAACGTCATTGATCTCGAAAGCGCCGGCAAGCGCGGCACAGCTTTTCTCTACAAAATCGGCACACAGGGCAAAGGCCATCCGCAATCCATCGAATGCACCAACAACATCGCCATTAACTGCAACTACGGATACGAGTTCGTGAGCGCGCTGCCGTCGAAAATTGGAAACAACATTGCGGTGAACTGCAAACATCCGTTTAGTTGGGGCGCGGTGGTGGATGGCAAAGCCGTCCGCACCAACGCTGATTTTGTCACCGGGAAGAACGTCAGTTACGACGGCGATCCGGGCTTCGTGAATTTTGCCATGAAAGATTTCCGCCTCAAGCCGGACGCGAAAGTGTTCAAGGATTTGCCGGGCTTCCAGCCGATTCCGTTCGATAAAATCGGGCTGTTCACGGATGAATATCGCCAGCAACTGCCGACGGACAAGGAGGCTGGCCGCGTGGGTTCCGGCAATGGCGAGACGCTCGGCGTCGAGATTGAAGACCGGACTTATTGAACCAAACCGGCAAAATAATTTTTGATTTCAAATGAAAAGAAAACTGAAAATGCAAATCCAGACGCTCCTGCTCGCTTTGATTATCAGCCAGCGGTTGTGGGCGGACGACGCCCCGCTGCGTTCGCCGGTCAACCAAGTTTTTCAGTTTACGCAGGCCGGCACCTGCACCAATTGGAGCGATGGTTCCAAAAACAGCGCCGTGGCCAATCTCTGGATTCCGGATGATTGCGTGAAGCTGCGCGGCCTGCTGATTCTGTGCGCCAATGTGCCGGAGGAAAAGCTGGCGTCATATCCGGCGGTGCGCGAAGTTTGCGCCTCCAATGATCTGGGCATTGTCTGGTGTTCCTCCTCGTTCATGAATTTTGCGCGACAGCAGCCGGGCAAGAAAAAAATGTCCGAGGAATACGCCACCTCGGTGGGTTTTCTGCAGGAACTCCTGAATGGGCTGGCCAAAACTTCCGGTTATGCGGAGGTGGCCACCGTGCCATGGTTGCCGATCGGCGAGTCGGGGCATCTGTTGATGGTGGACACGCTGGTGGAATTCAGTCCCGAGCGCTGCCTTGCGGGCATTTGGCTCAAGAACAATCATCTGCCGCCCAAAAACCGCCAGGTGCCGGCCTTCGTCGTGTATGGCAGCGCCCAGGAATGGGGTCAGACAAAAACGGATATCCGCACCAACTGGTGCAATATCACTGCTGCCTATGCTGGCATCCTGAATGGCCGGAAGGCGAATCCGGCCTGGCCATTGACTTACATGATTGACGGCCACAGCGGACATTTTGATTGCTCGGACCGCCTGGCCGATGACGTGGCACACTACATCGGGCTGGTGGCCAAGGCCCGCCTGCCGGGCGACGGAAGCGCGAAGCTCAAGCCCATAAATATCACCTCCGGTTTTGTCGCCGATTTGCCCGTGCCCGGCCACGAGGGGCAGGCGGTCAAACCAGCCGGCACCAATGACGGTCTGCCTTGGTTTTTCGACGCAGCCAGCGCCAAGGAAGCCCAGTCGTATGCGGCGATCAACTGGAAGGCGGAAACCCAGTTGCCGGCGTTCTTGGATGAAAAGGAACAGCCGCTGAAGTTTGATTTCAACGGCATTTCCGATCTCAAGACCGTGGTCATGGGGCCGGACGGCATCACCTTCAGCCTGCGCGCCAAATTGTTGGACCAGATTCCGGAGGAGTTTGTCGGCGCCGGGGGGAAATTATCCAAGACCCCGGGCGAACCGAAACTTGAATGGCTCTGCGGTCCCATTGCTCCGCTGGGAAACGGCCGGTTTCAGATTTATCTGGAACGGGCGGGCAGCACGGCGTATCTGGCGACGCGGAAAAATGGGACGGACACCGTTCGCGGCATTGTCCAGCCCCTTCACATCAACATCAATTCATTCAGAAACCAGGAGGGGAAACCGCAGGCCATCACCTTTGATAAAATTCCCGATGTCACGGCGGGAACCAAATCGGTTCCACTCTCGGCAAAATCGGATTCTGGGCTGCCAGTGAGCTATTACGTTGCGGTCGGCCCGGCCATGGTGATGGACGGCAAAATCGTTTTCACCGGGCTTCCGCCGCGCACGAAATTCCCGGTGACAGTGACCGTGGCCGCATGGCAGTGGGGACGTGGCGCGGAGCCAAAAGTGAAGACAGCCAGCGTGATTGAGCAAACCTTCAAGATTCTCGCACAATGAACATCAAATCAAAAACACCCTGGTTCGCCGCTGCCGTTTTGCTCGCCGCCTCCGGTTGGGCGATGGCGCAGACCAATCAGGAAAGTTTTGCGATTACGAAGCGCGCGCTGTCGTTGCCGGTGCAGCGGGCGGGAATGTTCGTCGGCCAGTCCGGCGGCGCGCTGATTGTCGGCGGCGGGCTGGACGAAAGCGGCCGGCCCAGCGCCGATGTTTTTGTGCAGACGGATTCCGGCTGGAAAAAATCGGTTTTGAAACAGCCGGTGGCGTTCAGCGGATTTGTCTGGGCGACCTTCGCGGAAAAACTGGGGGGCTTTTCAAAACTATTTATCGCCGGTGGCGTGACGAAAGATGGCTTGTCGGACAAAGTGCTGTCGCTCGAATGGCGCGACGGCCGGTTGCAGCAGAACGAGCTGCCGCCGCTGCCGCAGGCGGTGGCGCTGGCGGGCTTGGGATTTTTTGAAGACCAGAAACAGGAGCAACTTTACGTTGTTGGCGGCACGACTTCATTGACCGCTGGTTTCGCGTCGCAAAAATTATTTCGCTACACGTTCAACGCGGCGACGAATTCCGGCTGGCAAGAATTGCCGCCGCTGCCGGGCGAAGGCCGGTTGCTGCCGGGCGTCATTTGCTTTTACAACGACGTCCACGTTTTCGGCGGCTTTACAATTTCGCGAACGAACGGCCAGACCATTTACGCGCCCACAAAAGCGGCGCAGGCATATCGCTGGCACGTCATTGACGGCACGACGTTTTCCGGCTGGCGCGATTTGTCGCCGCTGCCGGAAGCGGTGGCCGCGCCGGTGGTTTTCATGACCGGGCAGGTTCACGCCGGACTCGCGGGCGGTTACACACGGCCGTTCACGGGAAATCTGTTTCAGCTCAAGCCCGCCGCCGAATCATCGGCAATTCAGATTTATCACAACGTCACGGACACCTGGGTGGAAAAGGGGAAATTGCCGGAAGCGCTCGCGGGCGCAACCGCAATTCAGAATGGCAAACTGACGTTGCTCGGCACGACTGAATCCGGCGCGACAGTGGCGTATGACTTAGCCATCCGGCGCACGGTGAAAAGTTTGCGCTGGCAGGATTACGCCGGGCTGCTGACGTATTTTGGCGTCGTGGCGTTTGTCGGCATTTGGTTCACGCGCAAACAGTCCGGCGCGGAAGGCTTCGCGCTCGGCGACCGGAAAATTCCGTGGTGGATGGCAGGCATCTCGATGTTTGCGTCGGCGGCGAGCAGCATCAGTTTCATGGCGATTCCCGCGCTGGCGTTTCGCACGAGCATCATGTGGGCGTTGCCGTCGTTGATGCTGATCCCGCTTTTCTTTCTGGAGGCCTATGTTTTATATCCGTTAATTCGCAAACTGGAAATCACCTCGACGTTTGAATACCTGGAACGGCGTTTTCATCCGTAGCTGCGTTACATCGCGAGTGCGCAGGCTATCGCGCTGCAAACTTTTGGCCGCATGAACATGGTTTTGCTGTTGCCCGCGCTGGCGATTGCGGCGGTGACGGGCATGAACGTTTATGCCAGCGTGCTGCTGATGGGCGTGCTGACGACGATCTATTCCGCGAAGGGCGGCATGAAGGCGGTGGTGCTGACGGAAGTGATTCAGGGACTCACGATGGTCGTCGGTATCAGCCTGATCGTAATTCTCGCCATCACCGGCCTGCCGCATGGCTGGAAAAGTTTTGTGGAAGTTGACACGCACTTTCAAAAATTTGACCTCGGCATCTGGTCGCTGGACTACACGATGCCAATTATCTGGATTTTGATTTTGACGCCGCTGTTCAACAAGCTGGCCTTCGCCGCCGATGCGCCGACGGTGCAGCGCGTGTTCGCCACGCCGTTGAAAGATGTGCGGAAGCTGGCGCTGATTTTTCTGTGCTTCAGCGTGTTCATTTCCTTCGCGGTGAATTTCGCGGGCGTCTCGGTGTTCGCCTATTTTCACCAGCATCCCGGCGAACTTGATCCGGCGATGACGAACGACCAGATCATCCCGCTCTACATCGTGCAACGGCTACCGGTCGGCATCGCGGGACTGATCATCGCGTCGCTGTTCGCGGCGGCGATGTCCGCGCTGGCGGGCAGCATGAACACGGTTTCAATTTTGTTCACCGAAGATTTTTACCGCAAGGTGAAGAAAAATGCGACCGACCGCGAGCGGCTGTTGACGATGCGCATCGCGTCCATCGTGGGCGGCGTGGCGGCGACCATCACCGCGCTTTACATGGCGAAGCTGAACCAACGCTCGCTTTTCCAAACTTGGAACGAGCTTTTTGCGCTGCTTGGCGGCGGCTTTCTCGGCATCTATATTTTGGGAACTTACACGCACCGCGCGAATGCCATCGGCGCGTTCACCGGCGCCATCGCCAGCATCGGCGTGACGCTGTGGCTGAAATATTTCACGGCGGTCCATTGGTATTTTTACACGCCGGGCGCTGTGATCGCGTGCGTCGTCATCGGCTACGTCGTCAGCCTCCTCACGCCGCCGCCCAAACACAGCCTTGCTGGACTGACGATTTTTGACATGAAATCAACTCCCGTCAGCGAGAGCGCAAATTCAAAACAGCCATGAAGATATTTTTCCATAAAAGATTTTATACTGTAACGCTGGCCGCGCTGTTAATGCCTTTCGCGGCCTTGGCCGAAGTGCATTTGAATCCGCTGTTTGCCGACAACGCCGTGTTGCAACGCGATGCCGAAGTGCCGGTCTGGGGCACGGCGCACGACGGCGAGCGGGTGACGGTGGAAATCCAGGGGCAGAAAGTTTCCACCACTGCGGTCGCAGGCAAATGGATGGTTCGCTTGAAGCCGCTCAAGGTCGGCGGGCAGTTCAACCTGACCGTGAAAGGAGACAATGAAATCACATTGACCAATCTGCTTGTCGGCGAAGTCTGGCTGTGCAGCGGCCAGTCCAACATGGAATGGGCGCTGGCGCGTTCCGACGGCGGGACGAACGCCATCGCCGTCGCGACCAATCAACTGCTGCGGATGTGCCGCGTGCCGCACAACGTGCAGTTCACGCCGCAGACAGAGGTGAAGGCGAAGTGGGATTTGTGCAGCCCGGCCACCGCCAAAAACTTTTCTGCAATTCCGTATTGGTTCGGCGAAAAGTTGCAAAAAGAACTGGGCGTGCCGGTCGGCATCATCAACAGCGCTTTTGGCGGCACGCCGATTCAGAGCTGGATGCCGACGGAAACATTGAAGACCGGCCCATGGCCGCAGGACAAGTGGAACGACCCCGCGCAGGCCAAGGCGGATTACGACAAAAATTTTGAGACCATCCGCCCGCTCAAGGAAAAATACGAGGCCGAAAAAGCGGTCGCCATCGCGAAAAAACTGCCCGTGCCGCCGCAACCGACGGGCATCCCCAGCGAATACAAGGGCGCGACGACCTTGTGGAACGGCGAGGTCGCGCCGCTACTGCTGTATCGCATTCGCGGCGTGGCCTGGTATCAGGGCGAGAACAACGCCTATGTTCAAGTGGCGCACGATTACAAAAATCTTTTGCCGGCGATGATCAAGGACTGGCGCAAGGGCTTTGAGCAGCCGGATTTGCCTTTTTTGATTTTCCAAATTGCGCGCAATCGCAAATGGCAGACCGACCCGAATGAAAAAAGCGGCATCGCCGAGTTGCAGGAGGCGCAGGCCAGAACCGCACAGGCCACGCCGCACGCGGCGCTGGTCGTGAGCACGGACATGGGCGGGCCGGACGTGCATTACACCGGCAAGGAGCCGGTGGCCGAGCGCGGCGTCAAGGCGGCGCTGGCCATCGCCTACGGCCAAAAAATCCAATTCTCCGGGCCAGGGTATCAGTCCGCGAAATTTGAAAACGGCAAGGCTCTCGTGCGGTTCACCGAAACTGCCGGCGGTTTGAGAACGGACGGCGGCGAGTTGGCTGGCTTCGTCATCGCGGGACAGGACAAAAAGTTTTATTTCGCCGACGCGAAGATTGACGGTGACATCGTCATCGTTTCCAGCCCGCAAGTTCCGGATCCGGTGGCGGTGCGCTACGGCTGGGCGGATTTGCCGAAGGTGAACCTCTTCAACCAATCGAGCATGCCTGCCTCGACTTTTCGCACCGACGACTGGCCAATGTGATTTTATGATTCAAGCGCACAATCCCATTCTCACCGGTTTTAATCCCGATCCGTCCATCTGCCGCGTCGGCGAGGATTATTACATCGCCACCTCGACCTTCGAGTGGTTTCCCGGCGTGCAAATTCACCACTCGCGCGATCTGGCGAACTGGCGTTTGCTCGGTCGCGCGCTCGACCGCGTGTCGCAACTCGACATGCGTGGATGCCAAAATTCCGGCGGCATCTGGGCGCCGTGCCTCACGCACGCCGACGGAAAATTCTGGCTGCTTTACACCAACGTCCACCACCACATGGGCGGCGTGGTGATGGACACGCCGAATTATCTCGTCACCGCCGACAAGATTGAAGGTCCTTGGAGCGAGCCGGTTTTTCTGAACGCCAGCGGTTTTGATCCAAGCCTTTTCCACGATGACGATGGCAAAAAACACATCGTCCAGATGCAAATGGGCGAAGCGTTCACGCCGGTTCGCTTTGACGGAATCATTTTGCAGGAGTTTGATTCTGCGAAAGTGCAGCTCGTCGGCGAGCCAAAAAAAATCTGGTCCGGCAGCGCCATCGGCATCACCGAGGGCCCGCACATTCTGAAAAAGGACGGCTGGTATTATCTCATCACCGCCGAGGGCGGCACGGCGATGCGCCACGCCATCAGCGTCTGTCGCAGCAAAAATCTATTCGGGCCTTACGAGCTGCATCCGCAGAATCCGATGCTAACGGCGTTTCAAAAAGATCATCTCGCGCTCAAGTCCACCGGCCACGGCTGTTTTGTGGAGACGCAGAACGGCGAGTGGTTCACGGTGCATCTTTGCCATCGGCCGCTGCAACGAACCGGTCGCTTGGTGATGGGTCGCGAGGAAAACAAATCTGCACCGTTAGGTCGCGAGACGTGCAATCAGAAATTCCGCTGGGACGGCGATGGCTGGCCACGCCTCGCGCACGGAGACAATTCACCAAGAGACATAGTCGAGGTGAACCTGCCCGCCCATCCGTGGCCGAAGGAAAATCTGCGCGACGATTTTGACGGGCCAAAACTAAATCTCCATTTCCAAACCTTGCGCGAGCCGGCGGACGAAAGTTGGTGCTCCCTCACGCGGCGCAAAGGCTGGTTAAGTTTGCGCGGCCGCGATTCGCTGGCGTCGGCCTTTGACCAGAGCCTTGTCGCGCGGCGGTTGCAGCATTTCCAGGCGGGTGCGGAGACGTGCGTTTCGTTCCAACCGAAAAATTTCAAGCAAGCCGCCGGACTCATCGCGTATTACGACCGGCTACATTACCACTATTTCCGCATCACGTCGGCGGGCGAAGGCAAAATCAAGCTTGGCGTCATCTCGTCGGAAAACACCAAGGCCAGCCGTTACGAAGTTGCTGAGTTGCCACTCGCGGCGGGCGAAAAGATTTTCCTGCGCATGGATAATAATTTCGCCGAGCTGCGCTTCGCGTGGTCGCTCGACGGGAAAAAATGGAAAATTGTTGACCGTGTTTTCGAGGCGACGATGCTGGGCGACTGGGTTTCGCCGCACAGCAATTTCACCGGCACGTTCTGGGGCGTGTGCTGCCAGGATTTGTCCGACCGCACCGCTTGGGCAGAGTTTGATTATTTCGATTATCAGCCACGCATTTGAAACGTGAGCGCGAAACTTCCATTCACCTACGCCAATCCGCACCTCGACGTCGAGCCAGGCATCGTGCGTGATCCGTTCATCGTCAAAGTCGGTGAAATGTATTATCTCACCGGCACGCTGCGGCCGATCTGGGCCGGGCCGAATCCCGGCGTGCCGCTGTGGTCGTCGCCGGATTTGTTGAACTGGAAAAATCTCGGCCTGCTGATTGACCGGAATCAGGTGCCCGCCGACGCCTGGAACCATGACCGTTTTTGGGCGCCGGAAATCCATCACGCCGGCGAATGGTTTTATCTCACGGTCAGTTGCCGCAACGAAACCACTCGGCACAAGCACGGCATCTCCATCTGGCGCGCAAAACAAATCACCGGGCCTTACGAGCTGCTGAATCCCGAAGCGCCGTTTCCGCCGGCGGTAGAACAGTTTTATCCAGAAAATCCGCAGGTGATTGAGAAATACATTTCCAACGACGCCTCGCTGTTCACTGATGCGGACGGACGTCATTTTATTTTCTGGTCGTGCCACCACGGCATTTGGGAGGCGGAAATTGAACTGCCGGCGTGCCGGATGATCGGCGAGAAATGGCTGGCGATTCCGGCGAGCAAGGACGGGTGGGACACGAAGATCGAAGGGCCGGTCGTGTTCCGGCACGGACGCTTGATTTATATGTTCATTTCCAGCTTCACCCGCGACTACGACATGGGCGTCGCCCGCGCCGAGCGGATCACCGGCCCGTGGATTCAGCAGCCGAACAATCCCATCATCTCGCCGCGTCCGCCGCTGACGCACGTCGGCCATAACGGGGTTTTCCCCGGCCCGGACGGGCGCTGGTGGATCAGCTACATAATGCAGTTCAACGGCAAGGATTCGCCGGAGCGCCTGGCGATTGACCCGATTTGGTTCAACGCCGCCGGCTGGATTGAAACCAATGCGCCGACGCTGGGCACGCAGATGGTGAAATGAAATTGAACTTCCAAATTCAACTGGTGGATTGCAGCCAGGTCGCCGCAATGCTCGGCGTGCGGGTTGAACTGGAAAACTCCGGCGCATCGCTGATGGATGTGAGCGTGAAGACAGAAGCATTTGAAATTGGTTTTGACGGCGGCCAACCTGATTCGCCGGTGGCGACGACGGAGATTGGTAAAATTAATATCGCCAGCGGTAAAATCGCGACGACAGATTTGCGCCTACGCATTGGCACACCGTTTTTCTCGACTGAAGCTGTGCCGCAGACATACGCGGCACTTACGACTTTGGAATTTGCCGATGGCCAGATTGAAACTTACGAAACGCGGTTCAGCCTGCTCTCACCGGAAGCGGGCGGAAAAATTCTGATACGTCGCGAAACGACAAAAATTTCGCCGTGCATCAGCCGCAGAAAATCACAGCTGCCGTCGCTGTTTGTCGTCAGCGATTCCACGGCGTTCAGCAACGGCCAGCACCAGCTTGGTTGGGGCGACCCGCTGGCGAAGCTTTTTGACCCGGAAAAAATCAACGTGCGCAACCGCGCCCGTCCCGGCCGCAGCACTCGGTCGTTTCGCAGCGAAGGCTTGTGGAGTCGCGCGCTGGCGGAAATGAAGGCGGGCGATTTTGTCCTGATTCAATTCGGCCACAACGACGCTGACAAGCTGGCTGAAGGCCGTTGCCGTGGCGTCTTGCCCGGCGTCGGTGGGCAGACGCAGGAAGTCGTCATGCCGGATGGAACGCATGAAATCGTCCGCACTTACGGCTGGTATCTGCGTCAGTTCATCGCGGAAACGAAAGCCAAAGGCGCGACGCCAATCCTGCTTTCGCTGACGGTGAAAAATCTTTGGGCGAACGTCCGTCTGCAACGCAACCAAAGCGAATACGCCCATTGGGCGGCACAGGTGGCGCAGGCGGCGGACGCTGATTTCATTGACCTCAACCAAATCATCGCCGACCGCTACGACGAACTTGGGCGCGAAAAAGTTCAGCCGCTGTTTTGCAGCGCGAGCGACAATGTCCACACCAGCCCGGCGGGCGCGGAGCTGAACGCCGGGTGCGTCGCCGCCGGCCTGAAACAGCTCGCAAAATCTCCGTTCACCAATTTTCTTTTACCATGAAAACACAAATACCTTTCGCGAACATCATTTCCACCCTGCTGGTTTCCGCGTCGCTCGCCGGCGCGGCGGCCACGGAACTTTTCGTTTCGCCCGCCGGCAATGACGCCAACGCCGGCAGCTCGGCGAGTCCGTTTGCCACCATCGCCCGGGCGCGCGACGAAATCCGCAAAATCAAAGCCGCCGGCACGCTGCCGCCGGGCGGCGTGACGGTGGAAATTTTCGGCGGCAAATACGGCTTGGAAAATTCACTGGAGTTTTCCGCCGCCGATTCCGGCACTGCGGACGCGCCGGTGGTTTATCGCGCGTTTCAAAACCAGCCGGTGGAAATCCTTGGCGGGCGCGTGCTGAAACTTTCCGAGTTCGCGCCGGTGACGGATGAAAAAATTCTCGCGCGGCTCGACCCGGCGGCGCGCGGCAAGGTCGTTTGCGCCGCCATCGGCAAGCTCGGCTTGAAGCACGCCGGGCCGTTCCCGCCGGTGTTCAGCGACAGCGGCGGCATTTTTGAATTGTTCTGGAACGGCAAGCGCCTGCCGCTCTCGCGCTGGCCGAATTCCGTTGATCCGAAAGATTGGACGACGATGAAAAAGGCGGTGGTCAACGGCGACGCCAAGACCGGCGGCACGTTTGAGTATCGCGACGAACGGCCTTTGCGCTGGCTGGAAAATCACAGCGTCTGGCTCAAGGGCCAATGGCGTGTGCAGTGGGAAGACCCGGCCATCCGCGTCGCGAAAATTGACCCGGCGACGCATCAAATCACCTTTGCGGCGGGACTTTCCGCCGGCATCGGCAACAAATACACGCGCCCGGCGGGCAACGGCAAGGAGCCGTGGTGCGCCATCAACTTGATTGAGGAAATTGACCAACCCGGCGAATGGGCGATTGATTTTGACACGCAGACTTTGTTTCTCTGGCCACCGGGCGCGGAAGGTGAGTTGATGGTTTCGCAGCTCGACACGCCGTTGATCTCGGTGGACGGCGCGGCGCACTTGAAATTTATCGGCCTCACGCTCGAAGCGTCGCTCGGCGATGGCTTCGTTTTGAAAAATGCGGAATCCGTTCTGGTCGCGGGCTGCACCATCCGCAATCTCGCCAAGCGCGGCGTGGTGCTGAACGGCTATCGCAGCGGCGTGCAAAGCTGCGACGTCTCCGCCGTGGGCGAGGGTTGCATCATGGTTTCAGGCGGCGACAAGGCGGCGCTCACGCCGAGCGGAAATTTCGTCGTGAACAACCACCTGCATGATTACGCCGTGCTGAAGGCGATGTATTCCGCCGCCATTGACGTCGGCTACGGCGGACAAAACAACGCTGGTAAAGTTCCCATCACGGCGGTCGGCATCCGCGTGGCGAACAACCTGATCCACGACGCGCCGCGCGACGCGGTGCTGGTTTCCGGCCAGGACAACATTTTTGAATACAACGAAATTTTCAACTGCGGCTTCGGCTCCGGCGATGTCGGCGCGTTTTATTCGTGGCTGGACTGGACGATTCGCGGGCTGGTCATCCGCTACAACTTCATTCACGACACGGTCGGCGGCGTGAACCCGGACGACGGCGCGGCGGGTAATACGGTTTTTGGTAATATCTTTTCCGGCCCGCGCACCGGCGTCTGGATCGCGTCCGGCCCGGACCATAAGATCCTCAACAACATTTTCATCAAGGCCGAAGGCCCGGTGTTCGGCATGGACGACCGCGGCGCGGCGCGCGGCTACGCGACCAACTCGCGGCTGCACCAGGCCGTCATGGACATCAACCCGACGCAGCCGCCGTGGTCGGTGCGGTTCCCGGAAATGACCAACCTGCTGGCGAGCCATCCCGAGCTGCCGCTGAGGACGAAGTTCGAGCGCAACGTCGTCGTGATGCAGACCGGCGAGCCGTTCTCGCTCAAAATGGCCAAGGCGCGGCAGGCGGACACGAATTTATTTGTGGCGCGCGATAATTTTGTGACGGCGACCGATCCGGGCTTTGTGGACGCGGCGAAGGGAAATTTCGCGCTGAAGCCGGACGCGGTGGTGTTCCAGAAAATCCCCGGCTTCCAGCCAATTCCCTTCGACAAGATCGGACTGTTCAAGGATGAATACCGCCGCACGCTGCCGACCGACGATGAGATTGGCCGAAACCGCGCTGGCGGTGCGCCCAAGAATCCGGCGGACAAAAATTTCGGAACATGAAAACCTTGGCGATGGCAACTGCGCTGGCCGTGTCGCTGAACGCCTTTTCCGCCGGCGCGATGCCGATGGCGGAGCTGATGGACAATCCGCCGCCGCTGGCGCGCGTTTTCAAAACGACCGGCACCGGCGACTTGAAGCTGTTTTATTTCACGCCGCCGGATTGGAAGGCTGCCGACCGGCGGACGGCGGTGTTGTGGATTCACGGTGGCGGCTGGACGAGCGGGACGGCGGAGGTTTTCTTCCCGGCGGCGCGCTATTTTGCCGCGCGCGGCGCGGTCGGCTTCAGCATCAGCTATCGCCTCGTGACCACCAACGGAGTGACGGTGGCCGACTGCATTGCGGATTGCAAATCGGCCATCCGCTACCTCCGCGCGCACGCTGCCGAGTTTGGCATTGATCCGCAGCGCGTCGTCGTGGCCGGCGATTCGGCGGGCGGGCATCTCGCGGCCTGCCTCGGCACGCTGGACGGTTTTGACGCGGCCGGCGACGATTTGAAAATCAGCGCCCGCGCCGACGTGATGGTCCTGTTCAATCCCATCGTAGATATGACGGCCGGCGGCTGGCTGCGCTCGGCGGTGGGCGGAAAATTTCTGGCCGACAAAAAAACGCCGGTGCCGCCGTCGCCGGAAAACCTGGCGCTCGCCCGTTCGCTCTCGCCGCTGTTTCATGTCCATGCCAACCAGCCGCCGACGCTGCTGATGCACGGGCTGGACGACACGATTGTTTCGCCCGACCAGGCGCGGCAGTTCGCAGCGGCGATGAAAGCGGCGGGCAACCGCTGCGACCTGGTCTTGCTGGCGCACGCGCGCCACGCGTTCGTAGTGCCGCGCTACCGGGCGACGGAGCCGGCGGTCGTCAGTGTGATGCGGCAGATGGATCAATTTTTAATTTCGCTGAAGCTGCTCACTGGCGAGCCGACGTTGGAAGTTTCCAAGGCACCTGCGTGGATCCCGATTGGCACGGCCACGAACAATTTGCCAAAATAGTGACCGCAACTATTGAAGACCGTCCTTCAATTTTGAACCAGAACAATTTTAATTCGGTTAAACAAACACAACACATCACATGAAAACAAAACAGTTTATCCTCACCGCCGCGCTGGCGCTGGCCGCCCTCGTGCCCCCCGCCACCGCGCAAACCAACCAGACCGACAAGGTCGAAACCAAGGAACAACGCGACGCGCGCATGGCGTGGTGGCGCGAGGCCAAGTTCGGCATGTTCATCCACTGGGGCGTCTATTCCGTCCCCGCCGGCTATTACCACGACAAGCCCGTGCCCGGCATCGGCGAATGGATCATGAACAAGGGCAAAATCCCGATGGCCGAATACCAGCAGTTCGCCAAGCAGTTCAATCCGATGAAGTTCAACGCCGACGACTGGGTGAAGGCCGCCAAGGACGCCGGCATGAAATACATCGTCATCACCTCGAAGCACCACGACGGCTTTGCGATGTTCGACACGACGGCCAGCAAGTGGAACATCGTGGACGCCACTCCTTACGGCAAAGATGTGTTGAAGCCGCTCGCCGAAGCGTGTCGGAAATATGGCGTCAAGCTGGGTTTCTATTATTCGCAGGCGCAGGATTGGAACAACGGCGGCGCGGCCGGGTTGTCGAGCAGCACGAACGCCGCGCCCGGTTGGGATCCGGCACAAAAGCACGACATGGATGATTACATTGACAAAATCGCCGTGCCGCAGGTGAAGGAGATTTGCTCCAACTATGGCGAGTTTCCCGCCGTGCTGTGGTGGGACACGCCGCGAAACATGAATTATGAGCGCGCGAAAAAACTTTATGACGCGGTCGAGCAACTGCGCCCGAACATCATCCTCAACAACCGGCTGGGCGGCGGTTTCCAGGGCGACACCGAAACGCCGGAACAGTTCATTCCCGCCAACGGCTTTCCCGGCCGCGACTGGGAAACCTGCATGACGATGAACGGCACCTGGGGCTTCAAGCGCGACGACAACAATTGGAAATCCACCGAGACGCTGATTCGCAATTTGTGCGACATCGCCAGCAAAGGCGGAAACTACCTGCTGAACGTCGGCCCGACGAGCGAAGGGTTGATTCCGCAGCCGAGTCTGGACCGGCTGGCCGAGGTCGGAAAATGGATGAAGGTCAACGGCGAAGCGATTTACGGCACCGGCCCGACGCCGTTCGGCGCCGAGGCCGGAAAATTCAGCGACACGGAAAAAGACAAGAACGGCAAGCCCAAGTTCGTCACCGTCTGGGACTGGCGCTGCACGAGCAAGCCGGGAAAAATCTACGTCATGATCTTCAACTGGCCGGCCAGCGGCAAGTTCGAGCTGCCCGGCCTCCAGAGCAAGGTGAAGAAAGCCTACCTACTCGCCGACCACAAAAAATTGAAGTTTGAACAGGCCGACGCCGGCGTGACGATCAAGCTGCCCGCCGCCGCGCCGGACAAGATCGCCTCCGTCGTCTGCGTGGAAATCAAGGATGAGACCGCGAAGGTCGCGTCGCAGAAATAAACTGCCGGTTCCGTCATCAGCGGCGCGGACTCCCTGTCCGCGCCGTTTTTGGTTTCTGGCCGGGATCCGGGGCGTAACCGGGTGACGCAAATTGACCCCCCGTTGCCGCAACATGACCCCTAGCCGCCGGCTGGCTTTGGCGGCATTTTATTGGCAGCCTCCAGATCGCCTTTCGTCCGGCTTTGGCCAAAGGCATTTATCCCTGGCTGCCAGAAAACACATTATGAAAACAGAAACAACCCGTCCTTCGGTCGTCCGCGCCGCCCGCTGCGGCTTCACCCTGATTGAACTGCTGGTGGTCATCGCCATCATCGCCATTCTCGCCGCGATGCTGCTGCCGGCGTTGAGCAGCGCCAAGCTGCGGGCGCAGTCAATCAGTTGCCAGAACAATTTACGCCAGTTGACGATTGCCGTGAACCTCTACGCCAATGACTACGGCAGCCAGTTGCCTTACGCACTTCCGGTAGCCGGGCAGACATGGTTTGACGGCCAGACGGTTAACATGGAATGGAGCCGGCAGCTCTTTTCATATGTTGGATATAATCCCGGAGTCTATCGCTGCCCGGCGGCCGTCTATCAGACAACCAACATGGGATCGATAATTTACAAGGGGCAAACCTATTCCACAAAATTGTCCTACTCCGTTAATGACATCAGTGGTGGCAATAATGTTGCGAATGCTGTTCCTGCGAATGGCGCACCTTTTGGAAACACGTCCTCGACAAACGCAGCTGGGGTCGGGCTTTCGTGGAAGTTTGAGCAGGTTTCGCCCGATACGGTCATGATCGCGGACGCGAATCGTGGAGGTTCAGAACAGGGAAGCTGGAACTTTGGTGGAACCGATGGCAACAATTATCCAGAAATTCGCTCGCTCTGCATCAGCAATCACAAATTGCGGTCATGGTGCGGCGGTTTTTTTAATTGTGGTGCCCGCATTTGTTCCCCGCAGGTGCTCATGGGCGAAGCTGGATTCTGCGCTGGCCCGCCTGTTTCTCCGTCCAACCTGCCGAATAATGGCGAAACCGGTGACCTAACCATCAATGGCTGGAATAGCAGCAGCCTCCATGGTTATTGGACGGCCAAGGCCAACGATTGACCGCCCGCGCCGCCGCCGGCTGTGCCAGACAAATCTTATCATGACCAAATCCAACGCCTGCCGAGTCTTTACGTTTTTGGCCTGTCTGGCGGTTTCCCAATCGTTGAACGCAAATGCCGCCGTCTCGCCCTTCGCCGACAAGCCCTGCAAATCCTATTCTTCCTACCGGGACGAAACCGGCAAGGAAGTCGAACTGCTCTGGGGTCGCGCGCCGCTGGAGGATTTCGGCTCGCGCACGGTGGCGTTTGATTTCTCCGGCGTCCGCCAGGTGCGCCAGGTTCCCGCGTCCGGAATCCATCCGCGCATTTATTTCACGCCCGACGACCTGCCCGACTTGCGCCGCCGGCTCAAAGAAACCCAGTGCGGTCAGGCCGCATGGAACAACCTGCTTTGCTGGACGGAAATGATGAAGGGCCGCTACGACGACAAGGCGGCTTACGCGAAGAATGACGTGTGGCAGGGCGGT
>Ga0302202_10001275_pt1 | contig 31187 bp, 26 predicted proteins | sample II_Bog_N3_3_FD_194579 | JGI IMG/M metagenome (GOLD analysis project Ga0302202, IMG submission 194579) | Peat permafrost microbial communities from Stordalen Mire near Abisko, Sweden - II_Bog_N3_3 | ecosystem: Environmental > Terrestrial > Soil > Wetlands > Peat | place: Sweden: Abisko...
CTGGTCGCCGGCGATGATCGCCTGCGATGCGTCCGTGTAGCGCCCCAGGGCATCTTTGGCGCTGGCCAGAAAACGTTGCAGCCGCCGGTTGCCGCTGCCCGCGGCCGCCAGCGCGCTGGCATGGTCCCGCATGGCCTGCAGCGCGGCCGAGGCGATATCGATCTCGGTCGGGTTGTGCGAGGTGACGAAGCGGATCGTCGCCACGTCGCCATCGGCGAAATCCTGGATGAACTGCATGGTGGCGTGCAGCAGGTCCGCATCCTCGCTCTGTTGCAGCAGGGACGCGATCGCGCCGATCACCGTGTGCAGTTCCGTGCCGCTTTCCTGCAACGTCACGACCGCCGCGTTCCGGGCTGCGACCGCGGCGAACATGGCCTCCACGGCCTGGCGGTAACGTTGAACCGGTTCGGCCAGCGCGGCGGCGGCACCGCTTTCGGCCGCGCGTCCGTCCGCGATCGCGCTATCGACACTGACGAGGCTCTGCTCCGCCGCCGCCCGGTCGGCCATGGTCGCGGTGACGGTATATTGCGCCACGCGGCCATGCGCCTGTTCGATCCGCATGGCGATGGCGGCGACCGCATCGGTTCGGGCGCTGTCCTGGCCGAGCCCGTCGGCCGCCGTGGTGATGGTCGCCGTGCCGCGCAGGCTGACGACGGCCAGGGCGGCGAGAAGGGCCAGGATAACGGCGAACCCCCCGATGATGCGGCCCTGCACGGACCGGGTCAGCGGGGCGGTCAAGATCCGCCACAGACCGGCAGGGCCTGGCATCGGTACGTCTCCTGCTGGCCGGATCAGGCGAGGCGTCTTATCCGCTCGATCGCATCATGGCCGAAGCGGGTTTCGAACTCCGGCACCGCGCTGGCCATGCTGGCGATGAAGGCGGCCCGGTCGATGTCCGCAACCACGGCCATGCCGTCGGACCGCAAGGCCGCGACGCCGGTTTCCTCGGCCTCGGAGGCGGCCTTGCGGGAGGCCGTGGCGCCCAGCCTGGCCGCGGCGATGAAGTGCGCCTTGTCCTCGACTGACAAATCATCGAACAGGTCGGGCGACATGACCAGAAGTGCCGGGTCGTAGACATGGCCGCTCAGGGTCAAATGCTTCTGCACCTGAAAGAATTTGGCCGCCATGATTGTGGCGATCGGATTTTCCTGGCCATCGAAGGTGCCCATCCGCAACGCGTCATAGAGCTGCGGGAAGGGCAGGGGGGCGACGTTGGCCCCGAGGGCCCGAAAGCCGACCAGCATGACGTCCGATTGGGGCAGGCGCAGTTTGAGACCCTTGAGGCTGTCGGGGTCTGTCACCGGGTGTTTGGCGTTGGTGATGTGGCGCAGGCCGTTTTCGCCCCAGGCCAGGGCGACCAGGTCCTTGGCCGCGAAGCGCTGGCGGTATTCGTCGCCGATCGGGCCATCGAGCACCGCGCGCGCATGATCGGGGCTGTTGAACAGGAAGGGAATGTTGAAGATCCCGGCTTCCGGCAGGATGTTCGGCAAGGGGGCGCCGGTGATGAAGGCCAGATCGACGGTGCCGCGCTGCACCGCCTTCAGCATCTCCACCTCCCCACCCAGGGAGGCGTCGGGGAATTGCTTGATCTGGAACCGCCCGCCGGTCCGCCTGGCCAGCTCGTCCGCCATCGCGGTGGCACCGGCGCCGAGTTGCGAGTCGATGGATAGCAGGTAGCCGATCCGCAGGGTTTGCGGCCCCGCGGCGCGGACAACCTGAGGAGCGGCGGCGAGGCCGGTTGCGCCGGCCAGGAATTGTCTGCGAGGCAGCATGGCATTCTCCCGTGCGGCGCCTGTCTTGTCAGGGCCGCGATCGAGACCACCTTTAGCGCTGAAATCTAAACATTCCGTAAACGCGGCAGACGTTTATGATGACAGAGTGGAGGGGTGACTCATGGAAATTCAGGCACTTGGCTATATGGGCGTCGGCGCGTCGAACCTGTCCGACTGGTCGGACTTCGCCACCAACTGGCTGGGCATGCAGATGGTCGAACGCGGCAACGCGGTGCGCGCGTTCCGGATGGACGACCGCAAGCAGCGGCTCGTGATCGATCGCACCCTGGCTGACGGGGAGCGCTATTTCGGCTGGGAGGTGGCCGATGCCGCCACCCTGGACGGCCTTGCGGCCAGGCTGGAGAAGGCCGGCGTGGCGGTGCGGCGGGAACCGGCGGCACTGGCGGACCAGCGCTTTGTGCGTGACCTGATCAGCTTCGCCGATCCGGCCGGCAACCGGCTGGAGGCGTTCCATGGCGCCGCGACCGCCGAGGATGCATTCCGTCCGGGACGATCGATCTCCGGCTTCCGCACCGGGCCGCTGGGGATGGGGCACGCGGTGTTCCACGTGAAGAACATCGACGATCTGTTCGGCTTCTATCATGATTTGCTGGGCTTCGGGGTCAGCGACTATATTACGACCCCGTTTCGGGCATACTTCATGCATGTGAACCCGCGGCATCACAGCGTGGCGCTGATCGAAACCGGCAAGCAGGATCTGCATCATCTGATGGTGGAGCTGTACTCGCTGGATGATGTCGGGCAGGGCTACGACATCGCGCTGGGCGAGCCCGAGCGGATCGCCACGACTTTGGGCCGGCATCCGAACGATGCGGTAACGTCGTACTATCTGAAATCGCCCTCCGGCTTCATGCTGGAATATGGCTGGGGCGGCCGGGTCGTCTCTCCCGGCAACTGGACCCCGTCCGAGGTCACCGTCGGCCCCAGCCTGTGGGGCCATGACCGCACCTGGCTGCCGCAGGACCAGCGGGACAAGTCCCGGGCGATGAAGCTGAAGGCGGCGGCGGACGGGATGCGTGAGCCGTTGCAGGTGATCGCGGGGAATTTCGAGCAGATGGCGGGCGTGTGTCCCTGGTGGGATGCGGCGAAAGCGGGGTGAGGGTGGCCATCAGACGGCCCGGGCTGTTGGCAGATACTCGAGCGCTGCGAAGATCTCCGAGAAGCGCGTATCGAAGGCTACGCGAAGCCGACCGGCTTCGCGAAACGTCGGCTTACTCATTCCGTCCGCTTTGTCGAACGCATGGATGGTCATCAAAGCGCGGTTGCACGCCGGGTCACCGGGATTTTGGACGGAATTCGTACCGAACTCGATGCGGTGCAGACGAGGCAGATATCCAGCGCATTGGAGCGGCAGAACAGAACCATGACGGACATGGCGGTAACGTCACGACATCTCGGTAGAGCCGTCGAAGGCCTTGGAGAGGTATCCAAGCGGGATTGGGCCACGACACGGATCTCGGGGAATGATCCGTTTCAGTCTCATCCGTCTGTCGATTGCAGCGGCGTTCGGAAACCTGTCCAGGAACGAGTGGTTTCAACTTCGGGCTGCAAGCCCGCCGGCCCTGGAAGATGCCCCAACCTGCACCTTCGGGGCATCGACACGCTCGGGGAAGTCAGATAAGTACGGCTCAAGGGCGGCCTGTCCAAGCCTGACCCACGTCGGCGGGAACAACCATGAAAGTCTCCTACTTCGAAACCGGCCGCTACGCGGCACCTCCCGACCTGCCGCGCAAATGGCCGGTGCCGCCCGCCGCCTACGACCCCGCAACCGGCTCCGCAGCGCTGCGCGGCATGGTCGATCGCGTGCAATTCGTCGAGAAACTCGGCTTCGACTGGGTCAGCCTGTCGGAACACCACTACTCCCCGCGCATCCTGACGCCGTCCCCGGTCGTCTCCGCCGCGTGGCTCGCCGCCCGCGTCAATACCATCAAGATCGCCCTGCTCGCACCGATCGTGCCGACCGCCAACCCGATCCGGATCGCGGAAGAAATGGCGATGCTGGATGCGCTCGCGCCCGGACGCATCATCTTCGGCATGCTGCGCGGCACCACCAACGAATATCTCAGCTACGACCTGAACCCGGCCGAAGCCCGCAGCCGCACCGATGAGGGCATGGAGCTGATCCTGAAGGCCTGGACCGAACCGCAGCCCTTCGGCTGGCAGGGACGGCATTTCCAGTACCGCACCGTCTCGATCTGGCCGCGGCCGCATCAACCGCTGCCGCCCACCTATGTCCTGGGCACCAGCGCCGAGGCCGGTGCCTTCGCCGCCCGCAACCATCTGGGTCTCGGCTTGTCCTACGGGTCCTTCGAGGCGATGGGACGGGCGGCAGGCTATTATCGCCAGCAATGCGCGCAGTACGGCTGGGCGCCGGGCCCGGACGATATCATTTATCGCGCGAACATGATCCTCGGCGAAACCGATGAGGCCGCGGACGCGGCGCTGGCCGGCCGCGACAAGCAGGCCCCGTTCCCGGTGCGCGCCGGCCTGCGCGATGCACTGATCGAGGCCGATACCACCCGCAACATCGCCGGCCAGAAGCAGCGCGCCAATGTCGGCGGCGTGCTGCCGATCAGTTTCTGCGGCGGCCCCGACCGGGTGATCGCGCAAATCCAGCGCGCCCGGGACGAGATCGGGGTCGGCGTGCTGGACCTGTCGCTGACCGACCCCGGCACCGGCAGCCTCGATGCGATGATGACCGGCCTCGACCTCTTCGGGCGTGCGGTGCTGCCGCATATCCGCGACATCTGACCCCGGAATGACAGCATGACACAGGATCCGGCCATCGGCGCGTCGTTTCGCGAGGGCGTCGTCGAGACCAACGGCTTTCGCATCCGTTATAGGGAGGCGGGGCAGGGGACGCCGCTGATCCACCTGCACGGCGCGGGCGGGCTGCATCTGACCCGCGGGCACGATTTGCTGAGCGCCCACCATCGCGTGATCGCGCTCGAGATGCCGGGCTTCGGCGCCTCGCCGGAAAACACCCGGTCGGAAACGCTCGCCGACCTGGCAGCGACCATGGCGGACGCTGTCGCGGCCCTGGGGATCGGGCGGTTCAACCTGTGGGGCACGTCCTTCGGCGGCAAGACCGCGTTGTGGCTGGCTGCGCAGGCCCCCGACCGGGTTCTCGCGCTGGTGCTGGAAGCGCCCGCGGCGATCCGCCCGGCCGGCATGCAGCCGCCCGCCGGCTCCCCCGAGGCGATGGCCAGGATGCTGTACGCTCATCCCGAACGGATGCCGCCCTGGCCGGCGCCGGACCCTGTCGTGGCGGCGCAGACCCGCACCTTGGTCCAGCGGCTGCGCGGGCCGGACCGCGATCCCGCGCTGGAGGCGTCAATGCGCGCGATCGCGATCCCGACCCTGGTGCTGTTCGGCACCCTGGATCGGGTGATCCCGCCCACGCAAGGCCATTTCTACAAAGACCTGATGCCGAACTGCCACCTGGTCTTCGTCTATGACGCGGGCCATGCGATCAGCGCCGAACGCCCGGAGGCTTTTGCCGAAGTCACCGATGATTTCCTGAACCGCCATGAGGCCTTCGTGATCAGCCGGACGGAGACCGTCATCCACCCTTAGGCGGCCAGCCCCGCATCAGGCCGGGTACACGATCGTTCGCAGCATGACGCGCGGTTCTTCGGGGCGATAGTCGCCGGCACCGCGGTGCATTGTTGCGCGTTCGTCCCACATGAGCACATCGCCGACCCGCCAGCGATGGTAATAGACGAAACGGTCCTGGGTGGCGTGGGCGGCCAGTTCCTCGATCAGCGGCCAGGCCTGCGCGCGATCCATGCCGGCAAAGCCGTGCGTGTGCATCGGTGTCACGAACAGGATCGGGCGGTTGGTCACCGGATGGGCGACGACAGCGGGCCATGCGACTTCGTCGTACTGTTTTTCCGTCACCCCCTTGTCGCCGCCGTACAGCCGTTCGCCGGCGGGTCCGGTGCTGCGGCCGTGCAGGCCGGTCAGGTGGGCGAGCTGTTCCTGTCTGGCCGCCGGCAGCGCCGCATAGGCGGCACACATGTCCGCGAACAGGGTGCCGCCCTTTTCGGACGGCACCGCCTTGGCGTGCAGGATCGCCAGCAGCGGCAACTCGTCTTCATAGGTCGAGTCGGTATGCCATTCGGTGGCGCGCTTGACGCCGTACCAGTCCACCTTGCCATCCGCATCGACGTTGGTGAGCCAGGACACGTCCGGATGGTCCGCGTGGCGGTACTTGACCAGCGCATGTTTGCGCGGCGTTCCGAAGCGGCGGCCAAACGCGGCGAGTTCAGCCGCGCCCAGGTCCTGATCGCGAAACACCAGCACCGGGTTGTCGGCAAAGGCTTGTGTGATCCATTGGAAGGTCGCGTCGTCGAGCGGTTTCGACAGGTCGATGCCCAGCGCCTCGGTTCCAAGTGCCGAACCGATGGGGCGGCGTTGTGGCGTGTTTGTCATGCGGTGATCCTCCCGGTTGGTCGCCATTGCCGGCAGTATGGGCCTGATGAAGGCCTGCCGGCAATCAGACGGCTGCGACTGCGGCAAGACCGGCGGACCGGGCGGCGTGCCACGCCGGCGGATCGCTGGGCGGCCGCGATGTTGTTGGCACCAAGGGATTTTCAGCACGGGAGATCGAGCACACGGAGATCACGGCGGTTGAGGGAACTCCATGCGCTCAATCTTCCCAACCATGACAAAAACCGGCGTCCATCCCCTCACCGCCATGGGGACAGACACCGTGGCCATTTTCGGCCATGGCGGTGCGGTCCCGGCTGCCGCTGATGGTGTTCCGCCCCGGGCACCTTGAAGAACCTCAATCGCCGTATGAAGTCTGCTGGCGCTATCATTTATCGATACGACTGCGGCCCCGGCATCTGCTGGTGTTAAAAATGATTTTAACGCAGATGCAGGCAAATGACACAGATTCACGCAGCTGACGCTTTTTGGCACCGGACCGTCACGGTTCCGTGGATCGGACCGTCTTGAAAGCGACGCCAATATAAATCTGCGTGCATCCGCGTCATCTGCCTGCTTCTGCGGTCAAATTCTTTCTTCCCCCGACCGGCATAATCCCCCGACCGGCATAATCCCCTGACCGGCATGATCCCCCGACCGGCATAATCCCCCGACCGGCATAATCCCTCGAAACGAAGCAATCGATGGAACGACCCGCCATGAAACATAGACCGTCCGGCCACTCACAGCCATGGGGGCGCCGATACGGCGGCCATTTTCACCCATGGCGGTGCTGCCCCGGCCGCTGGCTTAGTGTCCGTCCGGAAACTGATCGAGCCATTGCAATGGGCAGTCGGCCCCCGTGGGTGCCGCCGGTGCGGTTCGCCGCGCCGGATTCTCCACCACGATGGTTCGCAGCCACGAAGCAGGGCTGATGGGTCCATGGGGTTGCCAGCCAACCACGATTGTCCGGGTGGGCGGACCAGCTCCTTCGTGGCTTCGGACCTTCGTGGTGAAGAATAGCGGACTCGCGCGCGCAGCAGGACCGATCGTGATCGCGCCGCAGCGGGGCCGGCTGGCAGACTTCAGTCGCCATGGCAGGGCCGCCGTCCATGGGCGAGGCAACCCTCTGTCAGCAGGCCGAAGACTTCCCGGACAGACACTGACGCCTTGCTAAAGTAATAAAAGGCTCTTTTCGCGTTTATTGTTGGTGCTGCCTGTCAGATCCGGCATCGGGATTTCCTGTGCGCCGTCTGGGATGGTCGTTCGTCCGCTATTTTTTACCACGAAGGTAAACTAAGGTCCAAGGGCCGTGGCGGTCGGCATTCACTATGGGCAACGGAAAATGGGGACACCGCACTCCGCCGATCCGCAGGTGGACGCGGGCCAACGGCCTGGTGTCCGACACCGTGGGCGCCGCCTTGGCCCTTGTGTCGTCGTGCCCTTAGTCCGCCTTCGTGGCAAATAATAGCGGACTTGCAAACCGCACCGGCGATGCCACAAAGGTTCGCGTGACGAAGCTGGCCAGCAATGCCAACAAGCAACGCTATAAGCGCCTGATAAAACCTTCCAGGCGGTTTGCCACCGCCGGTGAGAGGTTTGAGGCGCCCGCAACCGCCCCTGGCGCCACCAGATCAAATCGGGCACACCGTCGCCGGTCGTCATCCACCTCACGACGTCAACCCCGCGGGCATCGAGCTTGGGTGGACACCGCTCTGGATTCCCGTCAGGACGATGATGCCGTAGCTGGCGGTTCGACGGCCACACCGGCTACGCTGAGCCCACGCCAATGCCGAGGCCGCCCATGTTCGACACCCAGCGCTTCATCGCCGATTGCGAATCCGCCGTCTCCGCCGGCGGCCAGCCCGCGATCCGCGACCTCATGGCGGCCGCCATGGCAGACCGGCCGGCCGTCATCGCCGCACTGGGGGAACCCAAGCGGGCCGGCATCGACGTGCTGCACCGATCTCCTGCCGTGACCGTCCTCAATCTGGTCTGGGGACCGCACATGACGGTCATGCCGCACAACCACCACATGTGGGCCGTCATCGGCATCTATGGCGGGCGGGAGGACAATATTTTCTGGCGTGTCCTGCCACCCGACTCGCGCTGGCCGATCGAGGCCGCGGGCGCGTCCTCATTGCTGCCCGGCGATGCCTGTTCGCTGGGGCGCGACATCATCCACTCGGTGACCAATCCGCTGGGCAGGCCGACCGGCGCGCTGCATGTTTATGGGGGCGATTTCCTCAAGCAGGACCGCGAGGAATGGCACGAGGAGACGCTGCGGCAAGGCCCCTACGACGCGGCCAAAGCGCGCCGCTTATTCGAAGACTCGAACCGGGGGCTGGCGGCGGCATAGGCTGGCGGCCCGGCCCGGGAGCGATGGCCATCACCACGTCAGGCCTGCGGCTTCGCGCGTGGGAACGGACCGACCGGGACGCATTTGCCGCCCTGCACACAGACCCGGCGGTCATGCATGACCATGGCGGCCCGATCAGCCGAACCGCGAGCGATGCGAAGCTCGACCGCTATGCGATGGCGTATCGGCAACATGGCTTCTGCCGCCGGGCGGTTGAAACCCGAGACGGGGCGTTTCTCGGCTGCACCGGGATCATGCCATCGCGCGATTTCACGGCAGACTATGACGGCATCAAAGCCTGGCGGGGGCTGGTCTGGGTGGCGCGCCGAGGGGGTCAAATGCCTGATGCTGGCAGCGGGGACGGATCCGACCTGGCGCAGCGGCGCGCCGGCGGCTGGGTGGAGACCTGCGACGGACGCCGGCGCAACCGCCCTGGTCAAACGGTATCATTTCTACGACGCCGAACACCGGCGCTATGTCCCGATCGAGCGGATTCGGCAGTGGGCGGCCAATGGGGCGGCGTTTGTCGTGCAGGACACTGCAACCAGAACGGATGTCACGCGCGTCCTGCCGGCCCGGCGCCGCTTCACCGTGACTGGAAATCACACTACTGTGCAGCAACGAATACCTGTCGGCTGGCATAGGAAATCCACACGACTTTCCCCGCCAGCCAGTCCGCCCCCAGCAGCATGTCCGAGATCGGCGTGAAACGGATCGGCGCCACCCACAGCACGGGCCCCCGCACCAACGCCTCGCCCACCTGCAATGACGCGAACCGGTGCCGCCGCATCGTCACCATCCGCGGTCCCTGGCCGCTGACCGCCACACTCGGGTCGCCGGCCAGTTCGGCCTCGGTCAGGCCCAGTCTTGCCATACCCGGCGCGCCGACCACCGAACTGCTGGCGCCGGTGTCGATCAGGGCCCGCATCGGCATCCCGTCCAGCGTTATCTGCGCGACCAGCGCGCTCTCCATCGGGTTCTGCACCGGCACCGCGCTATAGGCGCCGGTCCAGGGCAGGAACCGGCCAGAGCAGCCGGTCACGTCGTACAAGGTCAAGGTCTGCGCCGGCATATCGATCGCGAGGTCGAACACGGACAGAAAATCCCGCCCCAGCAGGCCGTCCACGGTCCGTCCCTCGACCTCCGCCCGCGGCATGTTGCCAACGACCAGGCTGGTATCGTGGTTCAGGGTATGCCGCTGCAACACAACGCCCCCCAGGGTCAAGGATCGGGGGTCGGCGTTGCGGCGCCGCTCGATCCCGCCGACGCCGCGCATCGTGGTGCCGACCCATTCGTCCAGCGCCAGGCCCAGCCGTGTCACCGCCGCTTGCGTCACCAGCGATCGTTCCGCGCCGGTGTCGAGGATGAAGGTGGCGGGCGTCCGGTTCACCGCGAGCGGTACCAGGATCGGCCCGCCGGTGACCGTCAGCGCTACCGTGGCGCGCGGACGCACCGAACAGGCGGCGCGCGCGGCGCCGGTCCAGGTGAGGATGATCAGGCAGCACAGCAGCAGCCGCATGGTGTTGGTCCTGTTTCGATGGGGTTTGTCGGGCCCCGCCCGCCATTATCCACACCGCATGCCACCGAAGCCAACATCAACGGTTTCGGCCGGATAGGCCGGCCGCTTCCGTTGCGGCTCCGTCGGTCGGTGAGCCAATAAATTCGGCGCCGATGACGCGGATTTTTGCGCCCGGCCCCGGCCACGCTGATGCCATCGCGACGCATCGCAGGAAAGCCCATGCCGGCACCTGCGGTAAAGCATTCGACTTCGCCGCCCAGCGCGCCGGCGCGGCGCGGTTTGTGCGCGGTCCAAACCGGCTGTCCGCGTCGTTCCTGCACGGTTCCATATGATAAACCAGGCCGACACCAACCGGAACTTCCGGCGAGCGCCAAAACCCTCTAACCTGCCGCCAGAGCAAAAACCAGGAGGAACCGGCCATGACACTGACAGACCAGGTCGCCATCGTCACGGGCGCGGGGCAGGGGATCGGCGCGGGCATCGCACTCGCGTTGGCGGAGGCCGGCGTCCATGTCGTCGTGGCCGATATCAACGGCGCATTGGCGGAGAAAACCGTCGATGCCATCAGCGTCTATCAGAAGCGGGCGCTGGCGGTGCCGGCCGATGTCGGCGACCTGCGCGAGATCGACAGGCTCGTCACCCGCACGATCGAACAGTTCGGCCGGCTGGATATCATGGTGAACAACGCGGGCGTCACCCGCAGGGCCGACATCATGGACCTGACGGAAGTGGACTGGGACCGCATCCACCGCGTCAACGCCAAAGGCGTCTTCTTCTGCCTGCAACGCGCCGCGCGCGAAATGATCGCCCGCGGCGGCGGGCGGATCATCAATATCGCCTCGATCGCCGGCAAGGGCTACGCCGGCACCTCCAACGCCGCCTATGCCGCCAGCAAGGGCGCCGTCATCAGCCTGACCAAAACTGCGGCGCAACAACTGGCCCGCCACAACATCAACGTCAACGCGATCTGTCCCGGCGTCACCCGTTCGGCTTTATCGGATGCCAACCTGGCGGTGCGGGCGAAGCAGGAAGGCGTCAGCCTGGCCGAAATGGAACGCCGGCGGGCCGAGGCGATTCCGCTGCGGCGCGCCAACGACCCGGCGGATATCGCGGCAATGGCGGTGTTCCTCGCCTCACCCGGCGCGCGCAACATCACCGGCCAGTGCTGCAATGTCGATGGCGGTCTGATCATGGATTGACCGCCTTGCAACAGGAGGAAACGATGAACCGTCTCGCCGGAAAAATCATCCTGATCAGCGGCGGCGCCCGCGGCCAGGGCGCGGCCGAAGCGCGGCTGGCGGTGGCCGAAGGCGCGCGCGTCGTCATCGGCGACGTGCTGGAGGCGGACGGAACCCGCCTCGCCGCCGAACTGGGGAACCAGGCGGTGTTCGTCCGCCACGACGTCACCAGCGAAGCCGACTGGGCGAAAGCCGTCGAAGCAGCCGAGGGCCTGGGCGGCCTGCATGGCCTGGTGAACAACGCCGGGATCTACCAGCCGCGCACCCTGCTGGAAACCGACACCGCCTTGTTCGAACGCCACATGCGCGTCAACCAGCTTGGTTGCTTTCTCGGCATGAAGCTGGTGGTGCCTTTGATGGAACGATCGGGCGGCGGGTCGATCGTCAACATCTCCTCGGTCGCCGGCCTGCGCGGCTCGCCGGGGGCGATCGCCTACAGCGCCACGAAATGGGCGCTGCGCGGCATGACCAAGGCCGCGGCGATCGATCTGGCGCCACGGCGGATCCGGGTGAATTCGGTGCATCCGGGGCCGATCGATACCGAAATGCTGGCGGTCCGGACCCCGGAACAGAACCGCCAGCGCCTGCGGGCGGTGCCGATGAAACGGATGGGCACCGCGGAGGAAGTCGCGAAGCTGGTGCTGTTCCTGCTGTCGGACGACAGCGGCTACATCACCGGCGCCGAGGTCGCGATCGACGGCGGTGCCACCTTGTAACCGGTCACAGGAAGTCCCGCAGCACCGCCTCCATCCATCGCGGCTGTTCCAGCACCGATGCGTGGGCGGCGTTCGGCACCATGGCCAGCTTCGCACCGGCGATGTTTTGCGCCAGCCAGTCCGCGGCGTCGCGAAAGGCCAGGCTTTCCTCGGCGCCGCACAGCACCAGGGTGCGGGCGTGGATTTCCTCGGCCAGATCCAGCAGGTCCGCCGAGCCCAACGCCTCGCAGGCCAGGGCATAGCCTTCGCCGGGACACGCCGCAAACGTCTCGCGCACCAGGCGCAGCGCCGGCGGGACGGGATCCAATGCCAGGAAACCGGCGGTGAACCAGATTTTCTCGATCACCGGCAGCAGCGATGCGGCCCCGTTCCGTCGAGCCGCCTCGGCCCGCACCGCCCAATTCGCTCTGGCGTCTTCGGTGTAGCGCGGGGTCGTGTCGCACAGCACCAGACGGTCCACCATCGCCGGTTCGGTGGCGGCGAAATGTTGCGCGATCAGCCCGCCCAGGGAAATCCCGATCACATGCGTCCGGCCGATGCCGTTGCGCCTCAGGACGGCGGCCAGTTGGTGCGACAGTTCCTCGATCCCATAGGGCGTGTCTGGCACCGGCGTTTCGCCATGGCCGGGCAGGTCGTACGACACCAGCTCGAACCGGTCCGCCAGCCCGCCGAGACAGTCCCACAGATGATGCGACATGCCGAGACAATGCAGCATCACCAGCGGCGGCCCGCTGCCAACCCGGTGCAGCCGGATGCTGTCCGGGTCCAGCGGTCGTATGGCTTGGCCCTTCATGGTCTGTTCTCCGCAGGGGATGCCTTCAGGGCGAACAGTGCCAGGATACCGGCTGCCGGTCGAGGCGCGGACCGCGCTAAAGTATCCCCGGGATCAGTGCGGCGACCTCCTGGCAATAGCGCGCATAGGCCGGACCGAACTGCTCCAGCAGGAACTGTTCCTCGATGCTGATCTTGCGTCGGAGTGCCACGGCGATCAGCCCCAGCGCGAGCAGCCCCCGTACTTCGCCCGCGGCGATCACGCTGCCCAGTATGGCGAGCAGAAGACCGGTGTAGATCGGGTGACGCACGAACCGGTACGGGCCATCGCGGGTCAGCGTGTGGTCCTGTTTCACCGTGACCGAACCGCTCCAGTTGCCGCCGAGGGACCGCCGCGCCGCCACGCTGAACAGCAGGCCGGCGGCGACCAGACCGGCACCGGTCCAGAAGCCGGTCCCGCTGCGCGGCAGGAAACGGGTCGACAATGTCATGTTGGGGAAATGGGACGGCAGCAGCAAAGCGATGCCAATGCACAACGGCACCATGTGCGAAAGGCCCGAGACAACGGATTCGCGGCGCCGCACCGGCTTGGCCGTGAGCGCGGCGATGCACCAGTACAGCAGCCACATGCCCCACAGCGCCGGGATCAAATCATCCTCGAAGTTTCGCATCAGCGAGGCCCCCCGGGAACGATCGCCGCCTGGCCGGCAGCGTCAGGGCAGCTTCACCAGCTTCTGCAGGCACCGGATGTCCTGATCGTCCGGGATCGGCGTGCCGCGGTTCTTCATCGCGGTGCGCGCGACCTCACCCACGTAGATGTCGCCGCGCGAGTCCACCGCCACGCCGTGCGGCGCGGTGAACTGGCTGGCCTGGCCCATCGTCGCGTCGCCCAAACGAGCGATCGGCGTGCCGTCCAGCCCGACGATGCTGACCCGCGGACCGATGCCGGGGGAGCGGGCATTCACCGCCATCCCGGGCCCGCTCTCACCGATATAGGCAACCGCGTTGCGCCCGCGGGTCATGCAGAGCCCGCAAGGCCGGTGCAGGTTGTTCCATTGCGCGTGATAGGCGCCCTTGCCGTCGAACACCTGCACCCGGTGGTTCTCCCGGTCGGCGACATAGACCCAGCCGTCGTCATCGGTGCAGATATTGTGCACGATGTTGAACTTGCCCGGATCGGTGCCGGGTTCCCCCCACGAAAACAGCGGCCGGCCGCTGGGATCGTACTTGTGCACGCGCGCATTGCCGTAGCCGTCGGCGATGTAGATGTCGCCGCCGGGCGACAGCGCGGTATGCGTGCAGCGGTTGAAGGGATCGCCGCTCATGTACGGCGCGGGATCGCCGGGGACGCCGATTTCGAGCGTCATCTTGCCCTCCGGCGTCATCAGCCGGACGGTGTGGTCGCCGTCGTCGGTGCAGTAGATCGTGTCGTCGGGGCCGATATGCACGCCGTGCGGGCGGTGGAACAGGCCCTCGCCCCAGGACCGCAGGAAGTTGCCGTCGCGGTCGAACACCGTCATCGGGTGGGCGCTGCGGCTGAACACGTAAACCTGGTCGCGGCTGTCGACGCCGACCGCGGCGACCTCGCCATAGCGCCAGCCATCCGGCAGCTTGCCCCAGTTCTCGATCACTTCGTAACGGTGCTCGCCTGTGCCGACGATGATGGACATCGTTTCCTCCGCGTTTTCCCCGGCCTCAGCCTATGCGCGTCGCGGCCGCGGCGCAAACTGTGCTATCCCGACCTGCCATCGAGGTTTGCGTCCGTGTCCCGAAGCCACTTTGCCGTGCTGGCGCTGCTGTATGCGCTGCTGATCGCCTATGCCAGCACCCTCGTCGGGCCGGCCGGACCGCATTTTGTCGCGCTCGACCCCGGGATCGCGTGGCAGCGCTTCCTGGCGACGCCTTATGTCGAGAACGGCTCCGACCAGCGGGCCGACTGGATGGGCAACCTGAGCATGCTGGTGCCCTTCGGCTTCCTGCTGACCGGCAGCCTGTGGCGCCCCGCGGGATCGCGGGTGATGGCCGTCGTGACGACTGGCGCGCTGTGCCTCAGCCTCGTGCTGGCGGTGAAATACGCCCAGTTGTTCTTTCCGCCGCGGACGGTAACCCTGAACTACATCCTGGCGCAGGGCATCGGGGCCGCGCTGGGCATTGGCCTGTTCGCGATGACGCATGGGCGGCTGGCGGCGATCCTGCTCGGGCGCGCGGGCGGCGGGCTGGAGCCGCTGATGTTCGTCCTGCAGGCCTACACCGCCGCGCTGATTGTGTTTCTGCTGATGCCGCTCGACTTCGCGCTGAACCCCTCGGACCTGGGCGTGCAGTTCGACCGGCTGCCCGGCGTGCTGACCGCGGTCACCGGTGAGGGACGTCCCGCGGTGACCCGCGTTGTCCTGATCCTGGCCGGGACGGCGGCGCTGCTGCCGGTCGGCATGCTGCTGACCGTCACGCGGCAGCGGCGCGCGGTGATCGGGCGGTCGGTGCCGGCGGCCACGGGACGCGGATTCCTGCTGATGCTGGCGGTGTTTGCCCTGTCAACCCTGGTGATCAGCGGGTCCCCCAGCCTGCTGTCGCTGCTCTATCGCACCCTGGGCATCGCCGCCGGCGCCTGGTTGATGCGGTATCTGGCGCGCGCCGACCTCGATCGGGTGCGGCGTGGCCTGGCGCGCGCCGCGCCGTGGCTGGCGATCCCCTATCTCGGGCTGCTGCTGGCGGTGAACGGGCTGCTGTCCGTCCATTGGCTTGGCCTCACCCGAGCCGCCAACCTGGCCTATCCACTCGGCGTGCTGCCGCTGTTCGACTATTATATCGTGACCAAAGCCGAGGCGGCGAAGAATATCGTCGGGCATGTGGTGATGTATGCCCCGATCGGTGTGCTGCTGTGGGCGCGCGGCCGGCCCTCGGCGGCGGGCCTGACCGCTGGTCTGCTGTCCCTGGCGATCGAAGCCGCGCGCTATTTCCGGCCGGGGCTGGAGGGGGACGTGAACGCCGTCGCGGTCGCCGCACTGTCCGCCTGGGGGACGGTTCGGCTGATGCCGCTGGTGTGGTGGATGCTGGAGCGTGTGGCGCCGCCGCGCGCGGCGCCGGTGCCAGGGGTCATCGGCTGGCGGGAGCGGGCGCGGGCCGCGCAATTCCGAACGGTTCGGGGTGTCGAGGCGGCGGGCGATATCGAGGAGTTTTAGGGCGGTTCGATGGGGGCCGTTGTTCGTCAGGCCGGCGCATACCGGCTGGGCGATGTCAGCGTCGTCAACGCACCGCCACATCCCCCGCGACCACCCGTTGCCGCCCCGCCTTCGTCTCCAGCAGAAGCGCGCCCGTATCATCCAGCCCGCCGAAGGCGCCCTCCACGGTCTGGCCTTGCAAACTCACCCGCAACGCCGCCCCGATCGGATGGGCCCGCGCCAGCCAGGCGGTGCGGACCGGCCCGAAACCGTCCGCCTGCCAGGTCGTGAGGTGGCGTTCCAGCCGCGCCAGCAGCCGGTCGCGCGCACCGTCCACCGAGGCGATCCCGCCGCTGGCGGCAATCGAGGTGGTCTTGTAGCCGCCGGTCGCCGGCGCGTGCAGAACATTGACGCCGATGCCGATGATGGTCGCGCCGTCGGTCTGCTCCAGCAGGATGCCGGCGATCTTCGCGCCCCAGACCAGCACGTCGTTCGGCCATTTCAGCATCACCCGCACATGCCGCGGCAGCAGCGCCTCCACCGCGTCGGCGACGGCGAGCGCGGTGACGAAGCTGAGTTCGGGCAGCCGCGCCGGTGGCAGGTCAAGCCGTAACAACACAGACACGTAAAGGTTGCCGGGCGGGCTCACCCAGGTGCGCGCCAGCCGCCCGCGCCCCGCCCTCTGCTCGTCGGCATGCACGACCGTCCCATGCGCTGCGCCCGCGGTTGCCAGCCGCCGCGCCTCGTCGCTGGTGGAGCCGATCATCTCGTAGTGCAGAACGTTGAACATCATCACTCACCAGGTATCCACGAAGGGCCGCCGCTTGCCGTCGCGCGGCGGACGCGGTGCCACCATGCGCAGCCCGCGCATCAGCCAGCGCCGTGTCTCCGCCGGATCGATCACGTCGTCGATCTCCAGAATCGAGGCGACCGCGATCGCCTTGCCCCTGGCATAGAGATCGTCCACCCGGCGGCGGAATTCCGCGTCGCGTTCGGCCGTGTCCCCGATCGCCGCGAGTTCGTTGCGGTACGCCAGACGCACGGCACCTTCCAGCCCCATACCGCCAAACTCGCCCGATGGCCAGGACACGGTGAACATCGGCGCGCCATAGGACCCGCCCGCCATCGCCTGCGCGCCCAGCCCGTAGCCCTTGCGCGGCACCACCACGAACAAGGGCACCGACAGGTTGGCCCCGTTGACGAACATGCGGCAGACCCGGCGGACCAGCGCGTGGGTTTCCGCCGCCGGCCCCACCATGAAACCCGGCGTGTCGCACAGCGAGATCATCGGCAGCCCATGCGCATCGCACAACTGCATGAAGCGGGCGGCCTTGTCGGCGGCCTCGGCGTCGATCGCGCCGGCCAGGTGCATCGGGTTGTTGGCGATCAGGCCGAAGGGCACGCCCTCGATCCGCACCAGCGCGGTGATCATGCCCAGGCCGAAACCGGGGCGCAGCTCCTGCACGGACTCCGTATCGCACAAAGTATGGATCAGCGTGCGGATGTCATAGACCCGCAGCCGGTTTTCCGGCACCACGCGGCGCAGCAGGCGCTGGTCCGGCGCGGTCCACGTCTTCAGCGGGCCCTGGAAGTAGCTCAGGTATTTCTTGGCGACCGAGACCGCATCGGCCTCGTCGCGGACCAGAATATCGATCACCCCGTTCGGCGCCTGGACCGAGACCGGCCCGACCTCCTCCGGCTTGAATAAGCCGAGCCCGCCGCCTTCGATCATCGCCGGCCCGCCCATGCCGATGGTGGCACTTTCATCGGCGATGATCACGTCGCAGCAGCCCAGCAGCGCCGCATTGCCGGCGAAGCAACGACCATGCACGATGCCGACCAGCGGGATCAGCCCGGACAACTGCGCGAAGGTGTGGAACGTGGTGATGTTCAGCCCGGACGCATGCATCGGCGCCTTGTCGGTATCGCCCGGCCGCCCCCCGCCGCCTTCCGCGAACAGCACCAGAGGGCGGCGGAGTTCGGCCGCCAGCCCGTAAATCCGGTCCTGCTTCTTGTGGTTCATCGTGCCCTGCGTGCCCGCCAGCACGGCATAGTCGTAGGCGACGACCACCGTGGACGCTTCCGCCTCCCCGAACACAGCAGCATTCACGGTGCCGAGCCCCGCAACCACCCCGTCGGCCGGGGACATCCGCAGCAGCTCCGCCATGGTGCGGCGGCTGCGCTGGGCGGCCAGGATCAGGGAGCCATACTCGATGAAACTGCCGGGATCGACCAGGTCGTCGACATTTTCGCGGACTGTCCGCCCGCCCTGGCGCCGCCGCCTCGCCACCGCATCGGGGCGGGCCGCGTCGAGCGTGTTGGCGTGGCGCGCGTTGGCCTCCGCCAGATCGGGGCGGATCGCGTCCAGGTCGATCACATCTTCGGCCGTTTCCGTCGTGGCCTCCATCTCGCGCGGTTCGAGGAACAGGATCGGCTGGCCGGGAAACACCACCTCGCCCCGTGTCACCGCGAGCAGGCGCACGATTCCGCCGGAAGGTGCCGCGATGACGTGCTGCATCTTCATCGCCTCCAGCACCGCGAGTGGCTGGCCGGGGCGCACCAGGCTGCCCTCATCGACATCCAGCGCGACCACCAGGCCTTGCATCGGCGCGGGGACCGGGTCGCAGCCGGGTGGACCCTGCGTGGCCTCCGCCGGATCGCGGCCGGTGCCGGCGCCGGTTTCGGCGGTGGTGAAATAACGCGGTGACGCGGCAACCGCCGCCACCAGTTCCGCGGCATGCGCATCCAGAAACCCGGTATCCACCCGGTTGGCCGCCACGTCCGGATGCGCCAGCAGCGCGGCGAGGAAGGGAAGGCTGGTCGCCACGCCCTCGATCCGGAACTCCGCCACCGCCAGCCGAGCCCGGCCGATCGCGTCGGCGTAGCCGGGCGATGGCGCATGCACGATCAACTTCGCCAATAACGAATCGAAGGCCGAACTGGTGCGGTAGCCGGCATAGCCGAACCCGTCCACCCGAACCCCCGAACCGGACGGCGGCTCGTAAACCGTGATGATCCCGCCCGATGGCACGGCGCTGCCATCCGCCGCCATCGTTTCCATGTTCACCCGCATTTGGACCGCATAGCCGCGCGGCCCCTTGATGTCGCTCTGGCGCAGCCGCAGGGACTCCAGTGTTGCCCCATCGGCAATGCCGATCTGGGTCTTGACCAGATCGATACCCCAGGCTTCCTCGGTCACGGTGTGTTCGACCTGCAACCGCGGATTGGCCTCGATGAACACGTACTCATCACCGCTGACCAGGAACTCGAAGGTGCCGAGGCCGCGGTAGCGCACCGTTTCCGCCATCCGTACAGCGGAGTAGCAGAGCCGCGCCCGCAGGTCGGCGGATAAGGTCGGGCTCGGGGCAATTTCGAAAATTTTCTGGTGCCGCCGTTGCAGGCTGCACTCGCGTTCGCCCAGATGAACGACCGAACCGGTGCCGTCGCCGATGACCTGCACCTCGATGTGGCGGGCATCGCGGACCAGCGCTTCCAGATACAGCGCGTCGCTGCCGAACGATGTCAGCGCCTCGGCCTGGCAGCGGGCAAAGGCCCCCGGCAGGTCTGCCGGCGCGCTCACCACCCGCATGCCGCGCCCGCCGCCGCCCGCGACCGCCTTGATCATCGCGCTGCCATGTGCGGCGAGAAACGTCTCGGCTTGCGCCAGGGTCGTGCGGCCCGTGGTGCCGGCGGCGACCGGCACGCCCAGCCGGTGCGCCAGCGCGCGCGCTTCGGTCTTGTCGCCCAGCAGGTCCAGGGTGGCGGCATCGGGACCGACGAAGGTCAGGCCGGCCGCGGCGCAGGCGCGGGCGAAGGCGGGGTTTTCCGACAGGAAGCCGTAGCCGGGATGCACCGCGTCGCAGCCGGTCTCGCGGGCGGCGGCAATCACGCCGGGGATATCCAGATACGCCGCCGAACCGGAGCCACGCAGCCGGTGCACCGCGTCCACCCGCCGCGTATGCAGCGACTGCCCGTCGTCCTCGGAACAGATGCCGACAGTGCGGCGGCCCAGTTCCGCCGCGGCGCGTGCGATCCGAATGGCAATCTCGCCGCGGTTGGCGATCAGCAGGCAGGCGATGGTCATGTCCTGGCGTTTCTCCCGAACCGAACGGACGCTAGCGGAGGCGTCGCACCAGCGCCACAATTGCGGCGTGGTTTCGACGCGATGGTCGGCTTTCCTGCGCAGCATGACAAAAGGTATCGCTGTGTTGCGGCGGTTTCTGCTGCTGTTCGCCGGTCTGTTCTGGGTCCGGCGCCCGCGGGCACAACCGCACGTCGAACCGTCGTTGCGCGATTACGCGGCGCGCGCCCTGGCGCATTTGCTGGAATCGGCGCGCGCGCAAGCCATTGCCGACGGGGTCAAGCCGATTCCCGCCCGCATCTACCGCGGCCTGCTGGGCTATTTTCCGCCCGCCGTGTTGCGGCAGGTGCGCTATGCAACCGGACACACCGAGGGCCTCAGCCTGCCGGCGCTGGCCTTCACCTACGGCGATGCCACCGCGATGACCCTGGGCGATGTGATCCTGTTTCGCGACGAACCGGCCGCCCAGACCGACCTGAAGCTGTGGGCGCATGAGCTGACCCATGTGATGCAGTATCAGCGCTGGGGGATGGACGGGTTTGCAACGCATTACGTGCAGGACAGCGCCGCGGTGGAAACCGAAGCCGCCGCGAATGCAGACCGCTTCGCCACGTGGCGCCAGAGAGTCGCGCCCTGACATCGCGCGTCCGGCCGCGCTAGGATGACCGGCAATGGCAGCGTGAAGGCAATCGCATGATCCTGGTCACCAACAACGAAGGCACCTTGGGCGTGCCAGCCGCGGTTCAGGCCCTGGCCGCCGGGCAGGGCGGACTGGATGCCATCGAGGCGGGGATCCGCCTGATCGAGGCAGACCCCTCGGTCCGCACCGTCGGCCGGGGCGGCTGGCCCAATCTGCTGGGCGAGGTCGAACTCGACGCCTGCCTGATGGATGGGACGACATTGCGCACCGGTGCGGTCGGGGCGCTGAAGGGGTTTCTGCATCCGGTCAGCGTGGCCCGCGCGATCATGCGCCATTTGCCGCACGAGTTGCTGGTCGGCGACGGCGCCGCGCGATTTGCCCGCGAAATCGGTGCCACGCCGGCGGACAACCTGACCGCGGACTCGCGGCAGGCCTGGCAGGCGTGGTTCGATGCCGAAGTGAGCGCGGCGCAGAAGCAGGCTTGGCCGGACGTGGACCTCGCCACCCTGTGCCGCCACGCGATCGACCCCGAGGTCGGCCGGGATACGACGGTGTTTCTGGCGCAGGACCAGGGCGGGTCGATCTGTTCAGGCACCAGCACGTCCGGCTGGGGCTGGAAATACCCGGGGCGGTTGGGTGACAGCCCGGTCATCGGCGCCGGTTCCTATGCCGACACGCGCTACGGCGCCGCCGCCTGCACCGGAGCCGGCGAGATGACGATCCGCTGCTGCACCGCTCGGTCCGTCGTGCTGTACCTGAAGGCGGGCGCATCGGTCGCCGACGCGCTGCACGAAGCCGCGGAGGACCTGCGCGCGCTGCGCGGCGGCCTGATCAGCCGGGTGACGATCCATGCCATCGACGCGCGCGGCAACCACAAGGTGGTGGCGGTCAACGGGTCTGGAGCCGAGGCATACTGGCTGTGGGAAGGGCAGGGGGCGCCGCAGCGTCTGCCGGCCGAGGTGGTCATGGTACACCCGCCCGCCGACCAGCCGACGGCGACCGCGCGCTATGCCTATGGGCAGCGGTGAGCCCCGGCCAGTGTCGGCCGGTCCCGATCAGGCGTGAAGGGTGCTTGGCTGGATTCCATGAAATCCGTATTATACTCGTATTGACTGTGATCACTGCCGTAGTTTCGACAGTCGTTGCCCGCCTTCAAAGGAACGCCACACCGTCATGGCGGGCGCAGGCCCGCCATGACGCGGGGGGTACCTGCCAAGGGTCAATGTTTCGGGCCATTGGTATCAATGAACGATTCCAGGTTGCCGCCTGAATGACAGACGGGTGAGCAACCGCCGTGGCTCTTTGTGGCCTTCATGCTTCCTCCGCGCCAAAAAAATGCGGCCTTGCTGACGCAACCGGCGATACCGGATGGGTTCCTCTGGCGAGGCCAACCGCGAATGCCAATAACGATCGCGGCATGAGCCAAAACCGCCTGCCGAGCGGCGCGGTCTCGACACCAGCCCTTCAACCGGCTCCGGTGATCTCGGGGAGCCTGGCCTGGACCGCGGCCAGCCAATCGCAGAAGGCCTCATTCAGCGCGGCGACGTCGGCCGGCGCCAGCGCGCCGCCCCGCTTCAGGCGCAATTCGATCGCGACGGCGAGGTCGGCCAGGGCCGGCGCACAGACCGTCGTCGCAGCGCCCTTCAAGGTATGGACCTCCCGGTCCTGGACCAGCGGTTCATCGGCGAGGTCGGCCAGGCGGGCCAGCCGGTCGCGGGTTTCGCGCTCGAACATCGAAACCATCTCGGCCACACCGTCGTCGCCGATCGCCTCGATCATCTCCTCCAGCGCGGCCATATCCAGCGGGACCGGTCTCGTGCGGCCGCTTTCGGACTGACGAGCGTCGTCCAGCGGCGGCTGGTCATTCATCGCGGCCACCAGCGCCGACAGCAGCATTTCCTTGTTCACCGGCTTCGGCACGAAACGGTTCATCCCAGCGGCAAAACAGGCCTGCACATCCTCCGGAAAGGCGTTGGCCGTCAGGGCGATGATCGGAATCCGGGCGAGATGGCCACCGCGCTGACGGATCAGGCGGGTGGCGGTCATGCCGTCCATATCCGGCATTCGCACATCCATGAAGATCGCGTCGTACAGGAAGCTGGACGCGGCATCGATTGCCTCCAGCCCGTCGCCGACCACGTCAACCTGGATGTCGAGGCCCTTCAGCAATTGCAGGGCGACGAACTGGTTGGTGGGGTTGTCCTCGGCGAACAGCACCCGCAGCGGACGTCCCAAATGCCGGCGCAGGGCCTGGAACCGGGTCGCCACATCCACGGTCGGCGTCGGCTCATCCGGCAGCCGGTCGCTGAGCGGCAAGGTCAGCCGGACGCGAAAAATGGTCCCCTGGCCAAGGGTGGACGTGACGCTGATCGTGCCGCCCATCTGGTCGGTGAGCCGCTTGCAGATCGCCAGGCCCAACCCGGAGCCGCCGAACCGGCGATGGATCGAATTGTCCATCTGAATGAACTCGCCAAACAGGCTGCGGATCTGGTCCGCGGCGATGCCGATGCCGGTATCGCTGACCACCCATTCCACGCTGGCCGTCCCGGCAGCCTGCCCGACCGACAAGGCCTCGATCGCCACGGTGCCGTATTCGGTGAACTTCAGCGCATTGGACACCAGGTTCAGCAGAATCTGCCGGATGCGCCCGGCGTCCCCCAGCAAGGCGTCCGGCAGGGAGGGATCGCAGGTCGCCCCGATGGCGAGGCCCTTGGCCGTGGCCCGCGGCCCCAGGATGCTGACGATATTGTGGGTCAGGGTCGCGGGCGAGAAGGGCGTGTCCTCCAACGTCATCCGTCCCGCATCGAGCTTGGAGAAGTCCAGGATGTCGTTGAGAATGCGCAGCAGGCTGTCGCCGGAATCGCGGATCGCCTCCACCGACCGGCGCTGCGGCGGCGACAGCGTTTCGTCCAGCAGGGTGCCGGCGAGACCCAGTACCGCGTTCATCGGGGTGCGGATTTCGTGGCTCATCATCGCCAGAAAGCTGGATTTGGCTTTGCTGGCCTTTTCGGCATTCTGTTCCCGTTCACGGGCCAGCTCCGTCTCGGACAGGGCGCGGGCCCGCTCCGCCTCGGCGCGTTCCGCCCGTTCCAGGCCGACAAGCCGCTGATACCGCCAGCCGCGCGCCGTGGCCAGGGTCGCGATGATGATGGACATGACGCAGGTGGCGGTGATCAATCCCAGGGTCCAGGCGACATTGCGCCACTCCGCCAGGGCCGACGCTTCGGTCATGGTGACCTGGACGAACATCGGAAAATTCGGCAACCGGCTGGCGGCCTTGATCCGCATCAGGCCATCGATTGGACTGGCGCCGCGGGTGACCGTGACAAGGGGGGCGTCCGGCGGCGGCGCCTGGAAATCCGGGAAACGCTGGCCGACCGCAGCACTGGCCGGTGGATAGCGTGCGAACAGCACACCGTCGTCACGAAGCAAGGTGATCGTGCTGTCGCGCCCGAGCGAGACGGACCGGTACAGGTCTTCGAAATATTGCAGGTCGACGGCGCCGAGGAGCAATCCGGCGAACTTGCCGTCCGGACCATTGACGCGGCGGGCGAGATAGACCGTCCGGACGCCGTCGCCCCGGTTGATGACCGGGTCGCTGACGTAATGGGACAACTGTGGATCCGCGATCATGGCCTTGAAATAGGATCTGTCGCCGAGGCCGATGTCCGGGATCGGCCAGTAGCGGGAGAAGTTGATCAACCGGCCGTCGACGCTGATCAAGGCTATGGCATTGATGTACGGCAGGCCGGTGAGTTTTTCCAGCAATTGAATATGGGTCTCGTGGCCCGACAGTTTCGCCGCAAAGCTGGCCGGGTCGGTCACGCCGTCGCGGGCGAACTGATCGGCCAGGCTGCCGAGGACGAGGTCGATCCCCTGCATCGAGCGGTCCGCCTGTTCTGCCAGGGTCAGGCTGACCGTTCCGCTGTTCGCCTGTTTACTGCGCAAGGCGCTCTCGCGCAGGTTGAACAGGACGCTGGCGTCGCCAACGACCATCAGCATCAGCAGCAGGCATGCACAGGCGTAGAGCGCGCGCAGCGGCGTGGTGCTGGCTTCGTGCATGACTGCCGGGGTGTTGAGGCTCGCGTTCATCGCCGGTATTTCCGCCTGACGGCGGGATCATGGCGGGAGCGGGTAAATGAAACGTAAAGAGCCGCCAAAAAAACCGGGTGGCATCATGGGTCCCGGGGATTTTTGATGCGATATTAATATTAATAAGCCCCGTTCGATTTTTCGCCCAGGTGAACGGAATGAAGGAGGATGGGAAGAACAGGGTGATGATCGGCTAGTCGATTGCGGTCACCCGGCAAAGCACCGGGCGGCCTTGCTGTCCTGGTCCGGCGTTCGGCCGCGCGTCGAGCCAGGACAGCAAGGCCGCCCTGAACGGCAGCATGCTTTTGTAGTGCAGCACATCATCAGGCAAGGCGCGCAGGGCCGCGGCCAGGCGGGCCGCGTCATCCCGAGTTGCGAGCACCCGGCACAGCCTGGCCGTGTGGACGCGAATGCCGAACAGGATCGCCGCGCTGCGTGGCAGGCGGCGCAAGGTCTGGCGCTCCACCCGCAGATGCAGGCGTTCGCCGGCGTTGGCCGCGGTGATGGCCGGGTTCTCCGCCTGCTGCCACTTGCCGGTCGGCTGGAACAGGGCGGCATCGTCCAGCACCGACCAGTTCAGCCGGGACGCGATGTGATCAGGCTTCACAGCCCGCATGAAGCGATCGACCGCTCGGGCGAGGCGTTCGGCGTAGAACGGCACCGGCCCATGCACCGCCGCAAGCGGCAGGCCGATCTTCTCCCGCAGGCGCCAGCGGCTGGGAAAGCACAGCACCCCGGCGGTGAACAACGGCCCCGTCTCGGTGGCCTGGATCAGGCAAAGGTCCTCCTGCACCAGCCGTCCGGCGCATTCCAGCGGGTCGCAGCCGGGGGCTGGCAGGTGCCAGGCCTCGCCGGTCAGGCGATTGTGCAGCGTGTCGCCCGATCGGTCGAACCATGCCGGGTGGTGGGTCGTCAGATTGGCGGCGATCGCGGCCAGCGCCTCCCACCGCGCGGCCTCCGATCCGCTTGTCGCTGCAAATACATCCGCGTGCCGCTCCGATAGCAGGTGACGGCGCTGGTGCATTTCGTCCGGATAGAGCCGGTCGATCTCGAACCACTGGCTGTCGGGGATCGTGGTCAGGCCCAGGGCCATGCGGTAGGGGCCCGGCTCGAAGGGCCGGTACACGGTCTCGGGCGGGAGTTCGGCGGTCATCCGGTCAGGAACCGGCGCACGATCGCGATCTGCTCGCCGGCCAGGAGGGCGGGCGCGTGGCCGGTGTCGGGGATCTCGACGGTCGCGGCCCCGGATTCGGCCATGCGGGCGAGCGTATCGGGCAGCAACAAATCGCTCGCGGCGCCGCGGATTGCCAGAACCGGCACGCGGATGCGGTCCCAGAAGCGCCACATATCGACGTCCGCCGGGGTATGGTCGCGCAAAGGCACCGCGATGGCGGGGTCGTAGTGCAGGGTGAGTTTGCCGTCCGGCAACCGGCGGGCCGAGATGCGGGCGAGGAACGCCCATTGATCGTCGGTCAGCGGGCCGAAAGGGGCGTGGACCAGGCGCAGATGGCGCTCGATTGCGTCGAGGTCGGGGAAGCGCGCCATCAAGGGCGAGGCGCTGGAGGCCACCATGTAGTCGCGGATGCGGGTCAGCGCCGCGGCCGGGATGTGCGGGCCGACATCGTTCAGGACCAGGCGGTTGATCGGCGTCCCCGGGGTTGCGGCCAGCAGCATGCCGCAGATGCCGCCCAGCGAGGTGCCGACCCAGGCGGTGTCCCGCCCGATCGCCGCCAGCAAATGGGACAACACCCCGATGTAATGCTGTGCCTGGTACAGCATCGGGTCGGCCAGCCAGTCGGAGGCGCCGCGGCCCGGCAAATCCGGGCAGATGACCCGGAACCGGTCGGCGAGGGCCGCCGCGAGCGGGGCAAAATCGCGGCCGTTGCGGGTCAGGCCGTGGACGCAGACGACGGGCGGCGCCGCCGGGTCGCCCCACTCGGCTATGGCCAGGCTGTGGAAGGCTCCGCCCAGCAGGTAGCGGACCGAACCGGTTCGCAACGGCGTTTCGGATCGTGTCATGGACGGGTCCCTGCTGGCAGCGGCGGCGCCAGGCGTGTCCCCCGCGTTGGGTTGCGGGGGACCGGTTTGCGCGCGGCTAGCGCTTGACGGGTGCGAAGGGGGCGGGCGTCATCAGGTTATTGCGCTGGGCAATCAGATAGCCGGCCTCGGCGTTCTTCTGCATGAACACCTGCCAGTCCGGATCCGCCTGCATCGCGGCCCGCCGCGTGGCTCTGTCGGCGGCGTCCTGATAGACCCAGATGTGGACGTAGGTGTTCACCTCACCGGATTCGGTGATCAGGTAGGCGAGCGGCTCGCCCAGATGGCGCTTCTGCGCTTTCAGGCCGTATTCCTCATACAGCGCCATCTGCTTGCCCATGGTGCCGGGACGAACGGTATAGGTGCGGTGGTCGAGTAGCATGACATCCTCTCCCTGGAACGGAGCCGCGCGAGTGCGGCTGGCGCAGCAAAGCACGGCCCGGGCATGCGCGGTAGGCAGGGGTGGGGCAGGCCGGTGCCCTTACGGGCCCTGTCCTGGTGCCGATGGCGCAAGGTGGCGGACCACGATCGCGGCCAGGATCTCGCAGCCCGCCTGATCGGCCAGATCGAAGCGGCCCAATTCCGGACTGTCCAGGTCGAGCACACCCAACACCTGCCCGCCCGCCAGCAACGGCACGACGAGCTCCGCGCGCGAGGCGGAGTCGCAGGCGATGTGGCCGGGAAATGCCGCTACGTCGGGCACCAGGACCGGCTGGCGCAACGTGGCGGCCAAACCGCAGACGCCGCGGCCCAGTGCGATCCGCACACAGGCCGGCCGGCCCTGAAACGGTCCCAGGACAAGCGCCGATCCCCGCAAGAAATAGAACCCGGCCCAGTTCAATCCGGGCAGGCTGTGATAGATCGCCGCGGCGGCGTTCGCCGCATTCGCAACTCCATCCGGTTCGCCGGACAGCAAGGCTTCCAGCTCATCGGCCAGCGCACGATAGAGCGCAGCCTTGTCGTCCTGCCGCCATGGCTGCGACCATGGCGTGGGACGGTCAGGATCATGCATCGGGCGGACACCTCCCCCCGAATTGGATAGACGAGCGGTCCAACCAGAGCAACACGCGGCAACCGGGCGGTCCCGGCGCGCGCGATGTCAGCCCTGTCAGCCGCGCGCGCGCGCCTTGGCGCCGGACTTGCGGGCCGGGGCGGGGGCGGGTTCCTCGACGGGTTCGGGTTCCTCGGCCGCGGCATCGCGCAGGATGGTGCGCAGGTCCTTCAGGAACGCGTTGCCGGGCGGAGTCCGTTGCACCAGCACGCTGCGCCGGTCCAGCGGATCGGTCTTGCGGCGGACCAGATCGAACTCCGACAGGCGATCGAGGGCCCGGGTGATGGCGGGCTTCGACACGTCCAGCCTGGCGGCCAGACCGCGTACTGTCTGGGCCTCGGATTCCAGATAGCACGTCAGGAAGACGCCAAGCTGACGGGCGGTCAGATCGGGACCATCCCGGCGGACCAGCTCCACGATGGCGGTTCGCAAAATCCCAGCCAGATTTTCGGTGCTGACTTCGTTGGTGCTCATAGTCTCAACCTCTCCTGAATGACATGACAGCCTCACGCCTTCGTGCGTGCCGCCGATCAATGTTGCCCCTGGCCACCGATTCGCGTCTCGGGCGAACCCGCGTTCCGAATGTCATTTTGGTCCGGAATACCGTTTCGCATAGGGGGAAAAACGCGCCGACCCCGCAACCAACGCATTTTTTGTTGGTTGAGCGGTTCGCCGCCGCCGTTTCCCGCGCCGCGGATGTCCGGTTGCGACATGACAACAGGCGAAGCGGATTGGATTGTTGGCCGTCGCCGGCCATGTTTTGCCGATCACCTCCAGCAATTATCACAATGCCGTGAACACCCGCCAGCCGACCAGCAGGACCATGGCGGCGAGGTAGGCCTGCAACATCAGCAACGACACACGAACCTGGCGGGTCAACCGCATGCGACCCAGTTCCGGGCGATACAATTTCTGCTCCGGCAGATCGTCCAGCGGATGCACGATGGGGATCAGGGCGGCGGTGAGGACGGCATCAGACATGGGTGGCTCCCGTTTGATCAGGCGGCGGCGGGAAATTGGCCTGGCAGCAGCACCTGTGCGGCCAGGACGAAGGACAGCGCAAAGAGGACGGCAATCACCGTCCAGTTGACCCAGTTGTTCCAGCGCCGGTTGGCGAAGCGCGCGCCCAGCAGCTCCCGGTCGTTCAGCAACAATTGCAGAAAGACAATCGCCGCGGGCAGCATCACCCCGGCCAGCACCTGCACACTGAGGATGATGGTTTGCAGCGGCGCGCCGGGGATCAGGGTCATGCCCGCGGCGGCCGCGACGCAGACGGCATAGGCGGCGTAAAACTGCGGCGCCTCGGCAAGCTTCGACTGGAGCGAGATGCGCCAGCCCATGACCTCGCCCCAGGCCCAGGCCGAGGACAGCGAAATCGCGGTGGCGCCCAGCAGCGCGGCGTTGATCATCAGCAGCAGGATGACGGTCGCGCCGAGGTGGCCGATGCGGGGGATCAGCGCCAGCGCCATCTGCGCCGGATCGTCGTAGCCGAGACCGCCGCGGTACAGCGCGTCGCCCACCAGCATCATGCAGCCGGCGAAGGCGACGACCGCCACGGCGCCCAACGCGGTGTCGATCCGCGCGGCCTTGAGGTCGGCGAAGCGGAGACGTTTGTCGGCGACACAGGATTGCTGGAAAAACAACTGCCACGGCGCGATCGTGGTGCCGACGATGGCGATCACCAGGAACACCAGGTTGCCGGTAAGGCCGCCGGCCGGCACGTGCGGTGCGACCGCATCGGCGGCGGCGGTGCCCCAGTCCGGCCCGACCAGGGCGGCGAGTGCGAACCAGGCCAGGTTCAGCCCGCACAGGCAGAGCGTCATCCGCTCCCACCGCCGGTAGCTGCCGGTGCCGACCAGCAGGATAAGGCCCGTGGCGGCGAGCGGGACGGCGATGGCAGGCGCGATGCCCAGGCGGTGGGCAGCCAGCGCGACGGCGGCGAACTCGGTGACCAGGGTCAGAAAATTCACCACCAGCAGGTCGATCAGCGAGAAGCGGCCCCACCAGCGTCCGAAGCGCTGGTAGATCATCGCGGCGTGGCCCTCACCGGTGGCGATGCCCAGGCGGGCGACCATTTCCTGCACGCAGTAGGTGACGGGCAGCAGCAGCAGCAGGACCCACAACAGCGAAGTGCCGTACTGCGCGCCGGCCTGGGTATAGGTGGACACGGCGCCGGCGTCGTTGTCGGCGACCATGACGATCAGGCCGGGGCCAGCCACGACCATGAAATGCGCCAGCCGGTGGCGCAATCCCCGGCGGCTGGCCGGGTGTTGTCCCGGTGTTGTCGTGACGGACATATCGCGTCTTCCTTCCGTCGGTCTGGCCGGCCGGGGAAGGCGTCGCGCGCGTTCCTAGGCCGGCCTCTGCGTTGCCGGACCGGACCCGCGGGTCCGGCCCCTACTGGGTCCGTCGTCCATCACGGGACTCCTGGTTCGGGCGCATCGGCGCGGCGGCGGGTGGCGGCGGGGCAAACAAGCAAGGAACGGGTGCGGGCGGTCATCGCATACCTCCATCGGGTCTCGGTGCATCCGAGTCCGGGAGGCTGCGGCCGCCGTGGTCAGCTTTGGGCTGGCCGGAGTCCGGCGGTCACATGTCTCTCCCGGACGGTCATCGCTGGCGTGGCAGTCCGCGGCAAGCGTGGACTGTCGGGCTCCGCGGTGTCGCGGTCAGAGCGGGGGTTCATGGGATCCTTGCAGACTGTTGACGGACACCCGGACGCGACGAAGCGGCCGGGGATCGGCGTCCCGGGGAACCGCCGACCTTCGGCATCTAACGCTGCCGGGGCCGCCGATCAAGCGCCATGTGACGACGATGTGACGATAAATTGTGCCGGGACCGCATGTTTTGACCTGGATCAAGGCGGTTCGGGGCGCGGTTGCGATAGCTGTGACCAATCCGTCACACAGGGAGGCTTTCGTGAGTTCAGCAACAGTATCGGACGGTCACGCACCGGCCATCCAGGTGACCGAACCCTCGAACGGGCATTTTCTGCCATTCGCGGTCGGGGTGGCGATTTTCCTGCTCACCGTGGCCGTCTCGGTGGCGGTTGTCGGGCTGCCGCACTGACGGCTAGATCGCCACCCGCACGCCAAGCTCCACCACCCGGTCGCTGGGGATCCGGAAGAACTCGGTGGCCGAAACCGCGTTGCGCGCCATCACCAGGAACAGCCAGCGCCGCCACCACGACAGCTTGGGCGCCATCGCCGGCACCACCACCTCGCGGCCGAGGAAATAGCTCGCCTGCATCGGATCGAAGTGGATCGAGGCGTCCATCTCACCCAGTTCGCGCGGGATGTTGGGG